>Ga0184627_10000085_pt1 | contig 48053 bp, 47 predicted proteins | sample PLM3_127_b1_FD_133150 | JGI IMG/M metagenome (GOLD analysis project Ga0184627, IMG submission 133150) | Groundwater sediment microbial communities from an aquifer in East River, Colorado, USA - PLM3_127_b1 | ecosystem: Environmental > Terrestrial > Soil > Riparian zone | place: USA: East River... | reverse complement strand
GACAGCATGAACAGGGCGAACAATAGCTTGACGTTGCGGCTAGGCATATTCTTCTTTCCGTTCGGCAATTACAGGTGCGCCAGTCTAGCGTAGGCACGATCGATCCGCCATGGTCGTAGTTCACGCGGTATTCCCAGATAATTCAGGCCCATTAATTCACGCACTCGGCGTGTTATTCTTCGCCAACAGCGATCCACCGATCATGGTCAACGTTTTTATTGGCTACGACCCGCGCGAGGCAGTATCGTACAGCGTGCTGGCGTACAGCATCCAGGCCCGCGCTTCGCAGCCGGTTTCCATCGCGCCGCTCATGCTGTCCCAGTTGCGGGGCATGCTCACGCGCGAGCGCCATCCGCTGCAAAGCACGGATTTCTCGTTCTCGCGCTTCCTCGTGCCGCACCTTTCGGGCTATGTCGGCTGGTCCCTGTTCATGGATTGCGACATGCTGATGCTGGAAGACATCGCCAGCCTCTGGAAACTGCGTGACGACCGCTGCGCAGCGATGGTGGTCAAGCACCACCACGTGCCAAGGGAAACCGTAAAGTTCCTCGGCGAGCCTCAGAGCAAGTATGAAAAAAAGAACTGGTCGAGCGTGATGCTTTTCAACAATGCCCGCTGCCGCGCGCTGACGCCGGACTACGTGAATGTTGCCTCGGGGCTCGACCTGCACCAGTTCAAATGGCTGCGGAACGACGACCTCATTGGCGCGCTGCCCGACCGCTGGAACCACCTCGTGGGCTACAACCCGCCGCGCCGGGACGCCGCGATCGTTCACTACACCCTGGGCGGCCCGTACTTCGAGGAGTACCGCGATTGCGAATATTCGAAGGAATGGTTTGCCGAGCGCGACGCAATGCTGCGCACGGCCAGCAAAGTCCCGGCTTGATACGGCGAAGCTCTTTCAGCGAGGTTACGCGAGTTGATTGCCCTCGCGGCGATGGCGCTGTCGCAGTAGCTGCGTCCCATGCCCCGCGCAATTACGGCATGCCGGGATTGTCCCGCACGCCGCCTAACGTCGGCCGGTTGGGTTCGAGGGGGCGCACGACCTTCTTCGCTCGCAGGTAGCGCGCGACGACCTCCCACACGGGTTCCCCGCTGGCACCCGCCGTAACCGGCGCCCAGCTCGCGACTTTGTAGGCCCTGCCGGCTTCGACCGGCCTGCCGTTCAACGTCATGTTGCTGATACGGTGGCCGATCTTCTGCGCCGGCTCGCAGCGGTAGCGCATCCCGCCTACGCGCACCATGTCTCCGCCCTGCTGATAATAGGGGTCGGGGTTGAACAGGTTGTCGCACACGTCTTCGAGGAGGTTCTTGATCGCCCCGCCGGTCATCTCGTTCACCACAGTGTGCGGGTAGGTGATCGCGGTCTGGTCGATGACGTGCTCGAGGGTGATCGCCTGCCCCGGCAGCAGCGTCGCGCCCCAGCGGAAGCCGGGGGAGAACGCGATCTCCGCGCCCTTCACTTCCATCAGCGCATCGAGGATCAACTGGTCGAAGGTGCCGGTGAAGTTGCCGCGCCGGTAGAGCAGCCCTTCCGTCACCGCGAGCTTTTCGGAGAGCTTGTGCTCGAATGGCGCACGCGTGCGGCGGATCAGTGCCGTCATCTCCGCGTCCGGTTTGAGGAGATCGGCAAACACGGGCAGCAGCCGGTAGTGGCAATCCCGCACTCTCCCGCCGCGCACGTCGAGCTCGACTACGGCGAGAAACTTGCCGTTGGACCCGGCGTTGGTGACCAGCGTCCTGCCGCCGCGGTTCGGAACCGGCACCGGTTCCGGCACCGCGTCGTGCGTGTGGCCGCCGAGTATGACGTCGATGCCGGTGACGCGCGCGGCGAGCTTGAGGTCCACGTCCATGCCGTTGTGCGACAGCAGCACCACCGCCTGCGCGCCCTTGCCGCGCGCCTGGTCCACCACTTTCTGCAGGTTCTCTTCCTGGATGCCGAAGGTCCACTCCTCGACGAAGTGGCGGGGGTTGGCGATCGGGGTATACGGGAATGCCTGGCCGACGATGGCGACGGGAATGCCATTCACCTCGCGCACCACGTACGGCTTGAACACCGGGTCGCCGAAATCGGCGGTATTCACATTCTGGGCGAGGAATTCGGTGCGGCCCTTGAGATCCTTCCCGATCACCTCCTGCACGCGCGCGGCGCCGTAGGTGAACTCCCAGTGGCCGGTCATGACATCGATGTTCAGCAGCTTCGAGGCATCGATCATGTCCTGGCCACGGGTCCACAGCGACGTGGCGGAGCCCTGCCAGTTGTCGCCGCCGTCGAGCAGCAGCGCCCCCGGGCGCCGGGCGCGGACCTGCTTCACCAGCGTGGCGAGGTGCGCGAATCCGCCGCTGCGCCCGTAGCGGCGCGCCGCGTCTTCGAAATCGATATGGGTATAGGCGTGCGCGAGCCGCGTCCTCGGGCTGATCCGGAAATGCCTGAGCAGGGCCTCGCCGACGAGGTGGGGTGGCCTGCCCCGCGCCTCGTTGAGCCCGATGTTCACGTCGGGTTCGCGAAAGTGGGCGGGCAGCAGCTGGGCGTGGCAATCGGTGAAGTGGAGCAGAGGGACATTACCGCTCGCTTGCGGCAGGTCGTACAGCACGTCACCGCCGCCCGTTTCCGCCGCGCGTCCGGCAAGCGGCATGCCGTAGGCAGCGGCCACCGCCAGCATCTGCAGGAATTCACGCCGCGGGATCGACATGAAGCGGGATTTTTTCCGGGGCGCGCGTTGAACCACGTTTCGCTCGAGCGTTCGAACGCGCGCAGATAAAACGGCGCATTTGCGTCCGTTTTATCGCTTGTTAACCGGTGATGCCGGGTCGATCAGAAACGCCACCAGGTGGGCAATCTGCTCCGGCGTCAGGTGGCGGGTGGCACCGAGGCGCGGCATGTTGGAGCAGGGGAAGTACGCCCACGCGTTGTAGATTCGCTCGTAGGTGAGTTTCGCGATGGCCTCGGAGTTCCCGCGCTGCAGTCCGTAGCCGGTCAGGCTCGGCCCCACATTGCCCACGTTGATCTCGCCGGGAGCGAGGGCATGGCAGTTCTGGCAGAGCCCGCCGTTTTCCTTGCGCTTTTCGAGCCTTCCACCCTGGAGGCGGTCGCCGGCGCCGTCGTGCGCGAGCGTATTGCCGGCCTTCCAGTCACCCACGAGTTTCCCGGAGGCCGGGTACTGAATCGAGGCGCGCGCCAGCCGGACCACCTCGGCGGCTTCCTCCTGCGTGAGCTTGGCGTCCCCGATCCTGCTGCAAATTCTCTGCGACCGGTCCTGCTCGAGGCGCTTGAGCAAAGCCGGCGTCGGCGCGGTGAAATCTTCGCTTACCATTTTCTCTGCGATCTGGCGTGTGGTCGCCGGATCGGGAAAGGTTGCACAGCCAACCGCGATCAGCGCCGGGACGCCCGCCACCACCCATCTCAATCCTGCTTTTCGCATGCTTCCCCCTTCCTCAGCGCTTGAACCCGGGCACCTTGATGACCACCCCGTTGCCTTGATAGTGGAGATAGGTGATCAACGCGATCGATGCGTCAGATGCATACTTCAGCTCGGGCAGCCGCATTTGCCAGAAGCAGTCGTAGAGCCGCCACTGCATGGTTCTGACCACGAAATGCCCGCCGCGATACGCGGGCCACGTCGAGACCACCTCCTGCATCCCCTTCTTGTCGGTCATGTGCACCAGGTCCTGCAGGCGGATGCGCTTGTTGGCTTCGCCATGACATTGCACACAGGCGAAATCCGTCTGGCCACTGCGCCGGTAGAAGAGGTACTCGCCCGCCTTGTACATGTCGTATTCCTTCTGGTGGCTGAGCGAGACGTTCATCTTCATGCCGTTCGACCTGGAAGTGATGTAAAGCGCCAGGGCCTCCACATCGGAGCCGTTGCTGCCGGCGGGACTGATTGCCCTCTTGACGATGTCGTCGCGATTGAACCCCTGCAATTGAACCATGCAGGTCACCAGCCTCGACTCCAGGTCCTGAACTCGGTCGGTGTCGGGGAAATAGCGTGGCAGCTGGGCGGTGGCGCCATCGAGCTTCCCCGGGCCCAAGCCGAAGTTGCATTGCTCCAGTGAAGCGTTCTTGGGGCCCCGCTTCTGATGGAACAGGGTCTTGCCCTGCTCGATCCACAGTTCTCCCGGATTGTCCTCGGCCAGCATCTTGCGCCCGACCGCGAGAGGGTCGTCCGACTGCGCCGGCGCCGTGCCCCACGTCGCGACGCAGACAACCGCGAGTACGACATTGCCGCTACGCGCTACCGGCATGACTCTCTCCTTCAGCTTTCTTGTGAAAACGCGCGGCGGCCCCGCCGCCTCATGAGGCCGGCGCCACGACGGCCTCATCAGTGCGTTTGTCGCCTTTGTTGTCCACCCAGGTCACGCCGATCTTGTCGCCTGCTTTCGCCCCCTTGATGCGCAGCCCCAGGAACGGGTTGCGCGAGACCGCCTGGCTCCATTGCGTCTCGAGCACCGTTTTGCCGTTGAGGGTGACCACCACGCTCTGGATGAAGTGCAGCGGCACGATCTCGCCCTTGGCGTCCTTGCGCTGGCCCGTCTCCATCGGGTGCAGCATCAGGATGCGCACGTCGGCGACATCGCCCTGGAGCGTGGCGCGGATCTTCATCGATTCAGCCATGATGCCGTCCTCTCATCGTTATGCTCTCGATCAGCCGCAGCCCCCGACGGTGATCTTCACTTCCTTCCGGGCGGTGAAGTACTTTCCGTCCGCCTTGACCACTGCCCACACGTCCGAGGTCTGGCTCATCTTGATGCGGGTCGAGACATAGCCCTCGCCGCCACCGGCAATATCGAAAGTTGCCGCCAGCGGAAACGGGTTCTTCTCGGCAACGATCGAGATCTGCTGCGTGCCGGGAATCCGGCTGGTCACCGCGATCGGCACCACCGCCCCGTTCTCGGCGATGTCCGGTGCGGTGATCACGATATCCCGGCTCTCGGTCGCGCTCGCGGCCCCGAGGCTTTTCAACGCGTCGCCGAGCGCCTTCGATTCGAAACCGGCCTTGTTCCAGGGCGCGGTCCACGCCCGCACTGGCCGCAGCATGCCGGCGGCGCCGGCCGCGGCAATCGCAAAAAAACCGCCGGTCAGCTTGAATAACGATCTGCGCGCACTGTTCATGGCTGTCTGCTCCACAGGTTTCAGCGATTCAACGCGGCGGGCCGCAAAGCGCCGCCGCAACGACTTATCCATGGCACCGATCAGAATAGTTCGGCTCCGTATCCGGGCTGCGAATGTAGCCAAGATCGCGGGTATTGTCCACCGTTGCGGTTGGAGCGTGGCGGGCGCCCGAAACTTCCTCGGTGCGGGCTCTAGCGCGCGACCCAGTGCCCGGAGCGGCCTCCTTTTTTCTCCAGCAGCTGGATGCGCTCCAGGCGCATGCCACGGTCGACCGCCTTGCACATGTCGTAGATCGTGAGCAAGGCCGCGGCGACCGCGGTCAGCGCTTCCATCTCCACGCCGGTGGGCCCGATGGTGGCGACCGTCGCCACGCACCGCACCGTGCTGTCCTTGCGGTCGGTGATGAAATCCACGCTGACGTGACTTAGCGCCAGCGGGTGGCACAGCGGGATCAGCTCCGAGGTGCGTTTCGCGGCCTGTATTGCGGCAACGCGCGCCACGCCGAACACGTCGCCCTTTTTCGCCCCGCCGGCGGCGATTTGCCGCAATGTCGCCGGCCGCATGCGGATGCGGCCCGCCGCGCGCGCCACGCGTTGCGTGGCGCCCTTGCCGGACACGTCGACCATCCGCGCCTGGCCGCGCGCATCGAAGTGAGTCAGTTTCTTCACCTTCCGGATTCCACTCGCGGTAGGAACTACCGCGCATCCGAATTATCATAGCATCATGCGTTTACGCGTATTCCCGGTATTGTTGCTGGCCGCCGTTACCAGCGTGCTGGCACAGGGACTGCCCGACCTCGGCGACGTGGCCGAGGCCGGATTCACCCCGCTGCAGGAGCGACGGCTCGGCGAGAGCATCATGCGCGAGATCCGCGCCGACCGCAGCTACTACGACGATGCGGAGGCGACGGATTACATCAGCGACCTCGGCAACCGGCTTGCCTCGCGCAGCCGGGAGTCGCGCCAGGATTTCGACTTTTTCCTGATCAGCGACAACCAGATCAACGCCTTCGCGCTGCCGGGCGGCTTCGTCGGAGTCAACACCGGGCTGGTGCTTGCGGCGCAGGCCGAGTCCGAACTGGCGAGCGTGATGTCCCACGAAATCGCGCACGTGACCCAGCGCCACATCGCGCGCATGATCGCCCAGCAGAAACAGAGCGCCATCACGTCGCTGGCGACGCTGGCGGCGGCATTGCTGCTGTCCCGCGTCAGCGGCCCGGCCACGGAAGCGGCCCTTGCCTTCGGCACCGCCGGCACCATCCAGAACCAGTTGAACTTCACGCGCGACAACGAGCGCGAGGCCGACCGTGTCGGCCTGCAGATCCTGGAGCAGGCGGGCTACGATCCGCGGGGGATGGCGAGTTTCTTCGAGCGCCTGCAGCGCGCCACCCGCGCCTATGACTCCAGCGCGCCGTCGTACCTGCGCACGCACCCACTCACCTTCGAGCGCATAGCCGACATGCAGAACCGTACCCAGGGCGGAGGTTACCGCCAGATTCCCGACAGCCTTGAATTCCAGCTGATCCGCGCCAAGCTCAGGGCGCGGCTCGATCCGCCGCGCGAAGCCATCGCCTTCTTCGAGTCGAGCCTGATCGAGCGCAAGTTCCTGAGCGAGGCGGCGAGCCGTTACGGTCTTGCCGCCAGCCTCACGCGCGTGAAGGATTACCGCCGCGCGCGCAAGGAGTTCGAGGCGTTACGCAAGCTCGCGCCGGCGAGCCCTGTCGTCGAGACGCTGGCCTGCGAACTGGCGGCGGGCGAGCGCGGCCCGGAGGCGGCGGTCGGCTGTTATCGGGAGGCGCTGAAAACCTACCCGTCGTACCGCGCCCTGATCTACGACTACGCCAACACGCTGCTGCGCGCGCGCCGCGCCGACGCCGCCTTGAAGCTCGTCGAGGAACGGCTGCGGTCGATCACGGATGACTACCGGCTCTACCTGCTGCAGGCGCGCGCCTACGCCGCGCTCAACAAGCAGCTCGCCCAGCACCGCGCCCAGGCGGAAGCTTATGTCCGCATGGGCAACCTGACGGCGGCGGTGGAGCAGCTGAGAATCGGCCTCAAGAGTGGCGACGGGGATTTCTACCAGATGTCGAGCGCCGAGTCGCGCCTGAAGGAGCTGCGCCGGCTCGAGGAGGAAATGCGGCGCGAGGCCGGCGGGCGCTGAACCCGGTATGGTATCTTGTAGCATGGACGTTACCCGCGCACGCACGGTCCCCGGTTTGTCTTCCGCGCTGCCGAAGATCGGCAAGTACGAAGTGATCAAGGAGCTGGGCAAGGGCGCCACCAGCGCGGTGTACCAGGCTTACGACCCGTTCCAGAACCGCCAGGTTGCCGTCAAGGTGGTGTTCCCCGAGGCGCTCGGCGACAAGGAGCACGGCAAGCGCTACCGCAAGCTCTTCATCACCGAGGCGTCGCTCGCCGGCAAGCTGTCCCATCCCCATATCGTCGGCATCTACGACGCGGTGGCCGACGATGAGGCGAGCTACATCGTGATGGAGTACGTGGACGGCACCACGCTCGAGCAGTACGTGCGCCACGATGCCTTGCTGCCGATGCAGCGCATCGTCGAAATCGCCTACAAGTGCGCACGGGCCCTGGAGTACGCGTCCAACCAGGGCGTCATACACCGCGATATCAAGCCGGCCAACATCCTGCTTGCGGGTGAATCGGATATCAAGATCTCGGATTTCGGCGCGGCGTTGACGCAAGCCGCGGACACCACCCAGGTGTCCGGCATCGGCTCGCCGGCCTACATGTCGCCGGAGCAGGTGAGGGAGCAGCACCTCACCTATCAGACTGACATATTCTCGCTCGGCGTCGTGATGTACCAGATGCTCACCGGGCAATTGCCGTTCCACGGCGCCAACAACTACAACATTATTTACCAGATCATCAACGTCGATCCGCCGCCGCCGATCGAGCTGCGCCCCGACATCCCGCCGCGCATCGACGCGATCGTCATGCGCGCGCTGCAGAAAGTCACCGAGCGGCGCTACCAGACCTGGGACGAGTTCGCCCGCGATCTCGCCACCGCCCTCGGCAACGAGGAGAAGGGGGAACACGGCTTTCCCGAGAGCGAGAAATTCGACACGCTGCGCAGGCTCGAGTTCTTCCACCATTTCACCGACGTCGAGCTGTGGGAGGTGTTGCGGCTCGCCAGCTGGCGCAAGCATGCCCCCGACGTGGTGCTGATCCACGAGAGCGACATCGGCTCCTCGTTCTTCATCCTGGTTTCCGGCGAGGTGAAGGTGGTCAAGCACGAGCGGCTGCTCAACGTCCTGAAGGCCGGCGAGTGCTTCGGCGAGATGGCCTACCTCGGCAAGCAGAAGTTTCAGCGCTCGGCCAGCATCGTGGCGCTGTCCGACATTGCGGTGATCGAGATCCGCGCCGAGACGCTGTCCAAGGCGTCGGAGTTGTGCCGGCACCACTTCCACGGCGCTTTCCTCGAACTGCTGGTGGACCGCCTGGCCATGGCCAACCTGCGGCTGTCCCAGCTGCTCGCCGACCGCAATATCAGCGTATTCTAGGAGTGCCGCGTGCTGCCGCCGCGCGCTTGCAGCGGCGGGGGATAGCCCCTATATTTCAGGTTGAAGCGGATTCAACCGAAACGATAATGGCAATGAACTACGACAGGGAACTGGACACGCGCTGGCTCAACTGCCCGCTGCCCATCCTGCGCACAAAAAAGGCGCTCACCGATATGTCCACCGGCCAGGTGCTGAAGGTGCTCGCGACCGACCCCGGCTCGGTGAAAGACTTCGCGGCGTTCTCCAGGCAGACCGGCAACGACCTGCTGTCGTCCGAAACGGCCGGCAAGGAATTCATCTTCTTTATGAAAAAGCGGTAGTCGGCGCCCCGACCGCGATGCAACGTGCTGGCATCGCGTTCACTTCCTCGAGACCTTGGCGCAGAACACCCGGTAGAGGGCCGCCATGATATCTTCGACTTCCTTGCTGGCGAGCATTCAACGCCTCTATGAGCACATAGGAAGATTATAGGCCGGGGCTCGGCACGCGACACGTAGAATCCGCAAGGCGGGACGGCGAGGAGACGATGGAGGAGATTGCCACCAGCGAAACCATTCTTGTGGTCGGCACGGCGCAAGCGGCATGACCGCTGCGCTCGAAGCCGAGACGGGACTCAGACTGACATTGAGGTAATGATGTTCACCAACAATCCATTTGCTGCGCTGACTGATTTATTGCCCCCGCTCGCCATGCAGGTCTACATCGTCCTGATGACACTTGCAGTGGTCGTCGGAACGTTGTTCGACGTGGTTCACAAGGGCAGCGCCAAGTATTTTTTCGACAACTGGCGGAAATTGAAAAGCAAAGGCTCGAAGCAAATCGGTGGCGGCGAATGGGTGTCGCTCGCCATCCAAACCGGCCTTGTCGACGTCCTGGCATCCGGGGAATTCTGCAACGCGCGTCGCCGGGTCGCCCATCTGCTGACCATGTACGGGTTCCTGATCTACGTCGTCACCACCGCCGCAATGGTGTTCGGCTACCCGACGCCCGCGACTCCGACGCCCGGCATCCTGCCGCTGTTATGGTGGACGGGCGGCTTGATGATATGCCTCGGCGGATACTGGTTCTGGTTCTTCATTCGGGCTGATGTCGCCGCCGAGGGCAATTCGCCGCTCCGCATTATGCGCGCGGATCTGTTCATCCTCTCGCTTCTGGGCAGCGTAACACTGGGCCTGATCTGGGCCTTCCTGCTAACGAGGGGCAGTTCCGGGGCCAACGTGTTCTTCGGCTTGTACATAATCGCCACGACGGTGCTGTTCGGATCGGTGCCGTGGTCCAAGTTCGCTCATATGTTTTTCAAGCCCGCGGCAGCCTTGGAAAAAAGGGTTTCCTACGCGAACGGTTCCAGGAGCAACCTGCCCGGGCCTGCCGACAAACCCGAGCTGTTCGGCAGCGCTCGCGAACAACCCCGGCACTACTGATCAGCCCATCATTGGTCTTCATTACGGGAGACAACGAAACCCATGCCAACGTTCGTTTATATGACGCGGTGCGACGGTTGCGGGCATTGTGTCGATATCTGCCCGTCCGACATCATGCACATCGATAAGACCTATCGCCGTGCCTACAACATCGAGCCGAATATGTGCTGGGAGTGCTACTCCTGTGTGAAGGCCTGCCCGCAAAACGCCATCGATGTCCGCGGTTATGCCGACTTCGCTCCCCTGGGCCACAGCGTGCGGGTGCTTCGGGAAGAGGCCAAGGGGACGATTTCGTGGCGGCTCAAGTTCCGGGACGGCCGCGAGAAGAACTTCGAGTCCCCGATCCGGACGACGCCTTGGGGATCGATAAAGGGGCCGGCCGAGTACGATGCGCCTCGCCCCGAGGATTTCGCCAAACAAGAACTCGCACACGAACCGGAAGCGCTCAACATCAAAGGGGGATTACCCGCATTGCGCCCGGATCAACTCAAGCTGGGGGTGGTCTGATGGGGCTGTTCGGAGGCAGGAAAACGGTTTTCGTTGACGCGGACATCCTCGTCATCGGCGGCGGCATGGCCGGCTGCGGGGCAACCTACGAGTCCAGGTACTGGGGGCGCGATCTGAAGATCGTCTGCGTCGAGAAAGCGAATATCGAGCGTAGCGGCGCTGTCGCCCAGGGTCTCTACGCCATCAACTGCTACATGGGCATGCAATGGGGCGAGAACCAGCCCGAGGACCATGTCCGCTACGCCCGCAACGACCTCATGGGCCTGGTGCGCGAGGACCTGGGCTACGACATCGCGCGGCACGTCGATTCGACGGTGCACAAGTTCGAAGAATGGGGCCTGCCGATCATGCGGGACCCCAAGACCGGACGCTACCAGCGCGAAGGCAAGTGGCAGATCATGATCCACGGCGAAAGCTACAAGCCGATCGTCGCCGAGGCGGCCCGCAAGGCCGCGACCGAAGTCTACAACCGGATCATGGTCACCCACCTGTTGATGGACAAGAGCAAGGCCAACCGGGTCGCCGGTGCTGTCGGGTTCAACGTCCGGACGGGTGATTTCCATGTGTTCCGGGCGAAGGCAGTCATCGTCGGCGCCGGTGGTGCGTCGCACATCTTCAAGCCACGTGCCGTGGGCGAGGGCATGGGGCGGACCTGGTACGCGCCCTGGAGCAGCGCATCCGCGTACGCTTTGCCGATCCAGGTCGGCGCCAAGATGACGCAGATGGAAAACCGCATCGTCTTGACCCGTTTCAAGGACGGCTATGGTCCCGTCGGCGCCTACTTCCTCCATCTGAAGACGTACACGCAGAACGGCTATGGCGAGGAGTACGAGTCGAAGTGGTACAACCACACCAAGGAATTGGTGGGCAACTACATTGACCGGCATCCGGTGCCGACTTGCCTCAGGAACCACGCTTTTATCGAGGAGGTGAAGGCCGGCCGCGGTCCCATCCGCATGGTGACCAAGGAGGCCTTCCAGGACCCCCACAAGGAGACCGTCGGCTGGGAGAACTTCCTGGGCATGACGATCGGGCAAGCGGTCGTCTGGGCGTCGCAGAACATCGACCCCAAGCACGTCAATCCCGAGCTGACCACGTCCGAGCCTTATGTCATGGGCTCTCACGCCACCTGCTCCGGCGCGTGGGCGCGCGGACCGGAAGACTATGCCCCCGCGGAATATCAGTGGGGCTACAACCGGATGATGACGGTCGACGGGCTTTTTGGGGCCGGCGACACCATCGGCGGCACCGCCCACAAGTTTTCTTCAGGGTCGTTCACGGAAGGCCGGATCGCCGCCAAGGCGGCGGTCAAGTACGTGAACCACATGGGGAAAGCCCAGCCCCAGGTCAGCGAAGAGGAATATCGCGACCTCGAGAATTTGATCTACCAGCCGTTGGAGAACTACCGGGTCGGCCGCAACGAGATCGTCGCCGGGACCGTATCGCCGAGTTACCTCCTCCCGATCCACGGTCTTCAGCGCCTCGAGATGATCATGGACGAATACGTAGGCGGCATCAGCGCCAACTACATGACGAACAGCATGCTGCTCAACCGCGGCCTCGAGTTACTGACCATGCTGAGGGAAGACATGAACCACATGGGTGCCGAAGACCTTCACCAGCTTCAGCGTACGTGGGAGCTGCACCACCGGCTCTTGGCCTCGGAATCCGTGACCCATCACACGCTGTTCCGCAAGGAAACGCGGTGGCCGGGGTATTACTATCGGGGCGATCATATGAAGCTGGATGATGAGAACTGGCATTGCTTCACCTTGTCCCGCTACGACCGGGATACCGGCAAGTGGGAAATGGAGAAGGCGCCGGTCTACCACATCATCGACTGACGAGGCTGAACTTCGGGCCCCTCAAGATGGTGACGGAAGATTTCGAGAAAGTGGGCGCCGAGAACCTGCACCAGCCGCTGCGCGCCTGAGACGGCGCGCACCATAAGCAAGGCCCCGGCGCGGCTTTATGGCCGCCCGTGTTTATGCTTCAATGGCATTTCCTTATTACATACGGTGCCGTTCCCATGGCGGACCGTCGCCTCCAAGTCTTCCACGCGGTCGCGAAGCACCTCTCCTTCACCAAGGCGGCGGAGGCACTGTTCATGACCCAGCCGGCGGTGACCTTCCAGATCCGCCAGCTGGAAGAGCATTTCGACACACGCCTCTTTGACCGCACGCACGGGCGCATCGCGCTCACGCCCGCCGGCCAGATGGCCCTCGAGTACGCCGAGCGCATTCTCGGTATGTCCGCGGAGCTCGACACGCGCCTGAAGGAGTTGAGCGGCCAGGTGGCGGGGCCGCTGCTCATCGGCGCCAGCACCACCATCGCCGAATACCTGCTGCCGCAGGTGCTCGGCGAGTTCAAGTCGCGCTATCCCGGGGTGGTGCCGCGGCTGTTCGTGGCCAACTCCGAGGCGGTGCAGGCGCGCATCGCCGAGCGCTCGCTCGACCTCGGGTTCATCGAAGGCGAGTCGCACCTGCCCTCGCTCGTGACCGACGCCTGCTGCGAGGACGAGCTGCAGGTGGTGTGCGCGCCGTCGCACCCGCTCGCCAAGGCAGGCAGCGTGACGCCCAAGGCGCTGACGGAGCACGCCTACATCAGCCGCGAGCCGGGTTCGGGCACGCGCGAGGTCATCGATCACTACCTGCAGAAGGCGGGCGTGTCGCCTGACCTGCTGCAGGTGGTGATGGAGCTGGGCAGTCCCGAGGCGCTCAAGGGCCTCGCCGCCACCGGGCTGGGGTTCGCCATCATGTCGCGCGCCACCGTCGCCAAGGAAACGCAGCTCGGCCAGCTGGTGCGCGTGCCGCTCGCGCCGCGCCTCACGCGGCATCTCGCCGTGGTCTATCCCAAGGAAAGGTTCCACTCGCGCCTGGTGAACAGCTTCGTGCAGTTCGCGAAGGAGCGCTTCGCCGCGATGCAGAGCACGGAGCCGCTGCGGCCCACCGGCAGCGGCGACTGAGTAAACGCGCGCCGCTTAGAAGGCGGTGCCGGGCTTGAAGCCGAAGTTGCGCTCGAGCTCGCGAATGAGCGCGTCCACGGCCTGCTGGCCGTGCTCGCGGCTCACTTCGGCGAGGATCAGCTTGGCGCGGTGGGCGTTGTAGTAGCCCGCGAAGTCGGCGCGCACATTGAGCAGCTGCGTCGCCTTCTCCAGGGTCATCGCACGCCGGCTTTCTCCTCCAGGGTCGCGTAGTAAGCGCGCAGGACGTCGAGCACCTCGGGCCGTGAAAACTCGGCCGGCACCGCGCTTCCCTCTGACAGCCACTTGCGCAGCTGCGTGCCCGAGACCTGCAGGCGGTCGGCGTCGCCGTGCGCGCAGGTGCGCCCCGACGCCATGCCGCCGCAGCGGTAGCACCAGAACGTCACGTCCATCTTTAACGGCCGCGTATCGAGGGCGTCCGCGGGGATTTCATCAAAAATCCTGTGCGCGTCGAAGGCGCCATAATAGCTGCCCACGCCCGCATGATCGCGCCCGATGATGAGGTGCGAACAGCCGTAGTTCTGGCGAAAGAGGGCGTGCAGCAAAGCCTCGCGCGGCCCGGCGTAGCGCATGTCGAGCGGATAGCCCGACTGCACCACGGTTCCGGGCCGGAAGTATTTGTCGACCAGCACCGAGATCGCCTGGGTGCGCACCTCGGCAGGGATGTCGCCCGCCTTCAGGTTGCCCAGGAGCGAATGCACGAGGACCCCGTCGCACACCTCGATCGCGACTTTCGCGAGGTATTCATGTGAGCGATGCATCGGATTACGCGTCTGGAACGCCGCGACGCGCGACCAGCCGAGGCGCTCAAACTCGGCGCGCGTTTCCGCAGGCGTCATGAACAGCGCGCCGTACTTCTTCTTGAAGCCGCCGTCGGACAGCACCTTCACCGGGCCGGCGAGGTTGATCGCCGGTTGTTCCACGACCATCTTCACGCCGGGGTGCTCGAGATCCGTGGTGCGGAACACCGCCTCGCATTCGTGCGTCTTGTCGATTGCGTACTTCTCGATGACCCGCATCGTTGCAAGCGGCGCGCCGCCCTCGGGACCGACGAGCGCGACCTCGTTGCCGGTCCGGATCGAACCGGCGCTCGCCGCGTCGGCCGAAAGCGTGATCGGAATCGGCCAGAACACGCCGCTCGCGGTGCGCATCTCGTCGCACACGCCCAGCCAGTCGGCGCGCGTCATGAACCCTTCGAGCGGCGTGAAGCCGCCGACCCCCAGCATGATCAGGTCGCCCTTTTCGCGCGAGCTGACGCGCAGCCTGGGCAGCAAGCTCGCTCGGGTCCGTTCGGTCGCGAGGGCGTCCCCCTTGAGCAGCAAGGGCTTAAGATTGCCTCCACCGTGGGGACGAACCAGACCGGGCATGTCAATGGTCCTTTACGATGCGTCCGGCCTCACTCGCCGAAAACCGGGCACGAACCAAGATCACGAGATGCGCATGGGACGGATATTTCTCGCCACGCTGCAAACGCACTCTTCGAACGTCACTATATTAGGTCGTTCTAATAAAAACAATGCGATCGCACCGTGCGCCTTCGAGCCGGACCTACGACTGAATCGTGCCGCCGGCCCCCGGGGCCGGATGCTTAAGCGCACCGGGTACGCCTATACTACAAGCTGTAACGAAAGGAAAAACATGGCGACGATCACACGGCGCGCATGGCTGGCGCGGATGGCAACGGGCGGGGCGGCGCTCGCACTGGGCATGGCCCACTTGCGGCGGGCGCTGGCGATGGGGTCCGTGGAAGCAGGCATCGCCCGGGTTCGCGGCGACGTGCGCGTCAACGGGCAGGCGGCGCGGCGGGGGATGGAGGTGAAGCCCGGCGACGTGGTCGTCACCGGCCGCGATGCCGAGCTCGTCATGGTCGTCGGCCGCGACGCTTTCCTGGTCCGCGCCAATTCCCGGGTCGAGTTTTCGGGCGACGCCGCCCGGCTCGCGGTCGCCGCGCTGCGCCTGGTCACCGGCGCCGTGCTCTCCGTGTTCGAGCCGGGCGGCAGAAAGCGCATCCAGACCGCGACGGCGTCGATCGGCATCCGCGGCACCGGGATTTACGTCGAAGTCGAGCAGGTGCGCACCTACGTCTGCACCTGCTACGGGGAGGCGGAGCTCACGCCGGTGGACGACCCGCCAGCCGCGGAGACGGTGCGCACCGCTCACCATGACCAGCCGCGCTACATCTACCCGAAGGGAATGCCGCGCATGATCGAGCGGGCGCCGGTCATCAACCATACCGACGCCGAGCTCGTTCTCCTCGAGAGCCTGGTCGGGCGCAAGGTGCCGTTCGATCCCAAGAGCTACCCGTGACGCGTGATCACTGGGTAATGATTCCCAGCTTCACGTAGATCGGCCGGATGTAGCTGCGCAGTTCGGGCAGCCGGCGCCACAGCCAGAACGCGGTTAGCATGCAGGCGACGCCGCCTGCCGCGAGCGTGTGCGTGGCGCCGAGCCAGGTGGCGGCCGCTCCCGCGGCGAGGCTGCCGAGCGGGAACATGCCGAGGAAGGCCACGGTGAAGAGTCCCAGCACCCGCCCGCGCATGCGGTTTTCGACGATGGTCTGGATGATGGTGGACACGCCCATCGCCACGGTGAGGGCGCTCATGCCCACGACCGCAATCATGACGAGCGATAGCGCGAGCGAAGTCGAGTAGGCGAACGCGACCAGCGCGGCGCCGGCGGCCAAGGCCGACGCGGCGACCCAGTTCAGCAGCCCGCGCACGTCCTTGCGCGAGGCAAGCAGCAGCATCCCGGTGATGCCGCCGAGGCCGGCGGCGCCGATCAGGAAGCCCAGCGTGTCCGCGCCCCCGGCGAAGACCTCCGCGGCGAAGATCGGCATCAGCGTCTGGTACGGGCTCGCCATGAAGCTCACCAGCGCGACGAACGGCAGCAACCACCGCAGCGGCACGGAATTCCAGGTATAGACGATGCCTTCCCGCGAGGCTTCGCGGATCGAGGGCGGGTTGCGCGGGCGCTCGACCGGGGCGACCGTCATCATCATGAGCGTGACCATCGCCGCGATCTTGCTCACGCCGTTGACCAGGAAGCAGGTCGCCTCGCTGGAGGCGGCAATGAGCACGCCGGCGATGGTGGGGCCGATCATGCGCCCGCCGTTCTGCATCAGTGCGTTGAAGGCAATGGCGCTAGGCAGATCCTCCCGCGCCGGCACCATCTCGGGCGTGAAAGACTGCCGCACCGGGACGTCGACCGCCATGATCACGCCAAAAACGCCCGCCATGATGACGACGTGCCAGACCTCGACCGCATTGGCGTAAGCGAGGGCGGCGAGCGTGAACCCCGGCACCATCGCCGCGGCCTGAGTCCACAGCAGGAGTTTTCTGCGGTCGACGCGGTCAGCCCACAGGCCGCCGAAAGGGGCGAGCACCAGGATCGCGATCTGGCCCGCGAAGCCGGTCACGCCCAGCAGCCAGGCCGAGCCGGTCAGCCGGTAGACCAGCCAGCTCATGGCGAGGTACTGGATCCAGTTGCCGAGAACGGCCAGCGACTGGCCGCAGAAAAACAGCCGGTAGCTGCGGTGGCGGAACGCGCGCAGCGAGTGAATCATCTTAGGAATTCGCCGGGCCGTGGCGCGGCGAATTCCTCACCGAGACCCGCGTCGGACACCGAGCCGGGCGAGGAACCATCACCACAGCCGGATCTCGACGAAGCGACAGAAGGTGGAATTCACGGCCGCGCATGGGTGCATTCCGGCCCAGTGTTTCAGTTGATCTTATATAAGGATTTTGTCGGGCTCGGCCCGACAAAATCCTAGAGCTGCTGCAATTGCTCGTTGACTTTCTTCAGCGTGGCGGAGAAGCGCGCGAGACGCTCTTTCTCCTGCGCCACGATCAGCGGCGGGGCGCGCCCGGCGAAGCCCGGGTTGCCGAGCTTGGTCTCGCATTTTGCGATCTCAGTCTCCAGCCGCAGCCGCTCCTTGTGCAGCCGCTCGCGCTCGGCGGACATGTTGACTTCGATCTTGAGCATGAGGCGGTACTCACCGACGATGGACACCGGCGCGCCCGCCGCGGGCAGCGCGCCCTCGACGATCAGCACTTCGGACAGCCGCGCCAACGCTGTGAGATAGGGCACGAACGGCGCGAGCCGCGCGCGGTCGCCCTGGATCAGCAGCGGCAGCTTGTGCGAGGGCGCGACGTTCATCTCGGAGCGGAGCGTGCGGCAGGCGGTGGTGAGTTCCTTGAGGAGAGCGAGCTCCAGTTCCGCGGCCTCGTCTATTTTCTCCGGCTGCGGCTCCGGGTAGCGCGCGATCATGATGGAGGGGCCGCTCTTGCCGGCGAGCGGCGCCACCTTTTGCCACAGTTCCTCGGTGATAAACGGGATGATGGGGTGTGCCAGCCGCAGTATGGTTTCGAGCACCCGCGCCAGGGTGCGGCGGGTGGCGCGCTGCTGTGCTGCGTTGCCCATTGCGAGTTGCGCCTTGGCGAGCTCCAGGTACCAGTCGCAGTATTCGTCCCATACCAGCTCGTAGATGGCGCGGGAGAGGTTGTCGAAGCGGTACTCGCGGAACGCCTGGTGGGCCGCCGCCTCGGCGCGCTGCAGCCGGCTCACGATCCAGCGGTCGGCGGGCGACGGCTCGACCGGCAGCTGTTCGTCGAGCCCGGTGTCCTGCCCTTCGCAGTTCATCAGCACGAAGCGCGTGGCATTCCACAGCTTGTTGCAAAAGTTGCGGTAACCGTCGCAGCGCGACAGGTCGAACTTGATGTCGCGGCCGTGGGAGGCAAGGCTGGCGTAGGTGAAACGCAGCGCGTCGGTGCCGAAGGCGGGGATGCCTTTCGGGAATTGCCGGCGGGTCGCGGCCGCGATTGATTCCGTCTGGCGCGGGTCCATGAGGTTGGAGGTGCGTTTGGCGAGGAGTTCGTCGAGGCCGATGCCGTCCACGATATCCAGGGGGTCGAGGATGTTGCCCTTGGACTTCGACATCTTCTGCCCTTCGGCATCGCGCACGAGACCGGTGATGTAGACCTCGCGGAACGGCACTTTTGCGGTGAACGGCAGCGTCATCATCACCATGCGGGCGACCCAGAAGAAGATGATGTCGAACCCGGTCACCAGCACCGACGACGGCAGGTACAGGCGCAGCGCCGGGTTGTCGTGCGGCCAGCCGAGGGTGGAGAACGGCCACAGCGCGGACGAGAACCAGGTGTCGAGCACGTCGTTGTCCTGCGTCAGCTCCGAGGCCGTCACCCTGCCGCTGGCCCGCACGCGCCCGAGCATCGCCTGGCGGTGCCTGGCCTGCGCTTCCTGCTGGTTGCGGCCGACGTAGACGTTGCCCTCGTTGTCGTACCACGCCGGAATGCGGTGGCCCCACCACAGTTGCCGCGAAATGCACCAATCCTGGATGTTGTTGAGCCACTGGTTGTAGGTCGTGGTCCAGTTCTCCGGGACGAAGCGGACGTCGCCGCGACCCACCGCGTTGAGCCCCGCCTTTGCCAGCGTTTCCATTCTCACGAACCACTGGTCGGTGAGCATCGGCTCCACCGCGGCGCCGGTGCGTCCGCAGCGCGGCACCATCAGCTGGTGCGGCTTGACCGCTTCGATCAGGCCCTGGTCCTTGAGGTCGGCGAGCACCTTTTCGCGCGCGGCGTAGCGGTCCAGCCCGCGGTAGGCCCCGGGGGCGTTGTCATTGATGCGGGCGTCCAGCGTCAGGATGCTGATCGGCGTCAGCTTGTGGCGGAGCCCGATCTGATAGTCGTTGAAGTCGTGCGCCGGCGTGATCTTCACGCAGCCCGTGCCGAACGACGGGTCCACGTACGAGTCGGCGATCACCGGTATCCTGCGGCCGGTGAGCGGCAGCAAGACCTCTTCCCCGACGTACTTCTTATAGCGGGGATCGTCGGGATGCACGGCGACGGCGACGTCGCCCAACAGGGTCTCAGGCCGCGTGGTGGCGACGATCAGAAACGCCTTGCCGGAGGCGAGCGGGTAGCGCAGGTGCCACAGCTGCCCGTTCTCCGCTTCGGCTTCGACCTCGAGGTCGGAAACCGCGCTCTTCAGCACCGGATCCCAGTTGACCAGCCGCTTGCCGCGGTAGATCAGCCCCTGCTCGTGCAGGCGCACGAACACCTCCGTTACCACGCTCGACAGGCCCTCGTCCATGGTGAAGCGCTCGCGCGTCCAGTCGCAGGAAGCCCCGAGGCGGCGCATCTGGTGCGTGATGGTCGAGCCGGATTCTTCCTTCCATTTCCAGACGCGCTCGACGAACGCGTCACGTCCCAGCGCCTGCCGCGACGTGCCCGCCGCTTCGAGCTGGCGCTCCACCACGATCTGCGTCGCAATGCCGGCGTGGTCGGTGCCCGGCTGCCACAGCGTGTTGAAGCCGCGCATGCGGTGGTAGCGCGTGAGCGCATCCATCAGCGTGTGCTGGAAGGCATGTCCCATGTGCAGCGTGCCCGTTATGTTGGGCGGCGGCAGCAGAATGCAGTAGCGGTTGGGGTTGGACTCGTCGAGGCCGGCCTTGAAGTAGCCGCTTTTATCCCAGGTGGAATACCACCGGGCCTCGATCGCCGCCGGCTCGAAACTCTTGGCGAGCGCCATGGCTGAAGACGACGGATCGGAAAAAGCGGGCATTATACCGGAGTCCGCGTTGGTCTCCCGCAGCGCGGCCCTGGCTTCCACCGCGACGCGCAGGTTCTTGATCTGCTCGCGCAGCGATTCCTCGACCGAGGCGCGCACCATGCCGTTGATGTCGGTCTTGAGCTCGCGGTTGATCCTGGCAAGCGCTGCGTCGAGCGCGGCGCCGATGTCCGGCATGAAGCGCTCCTGCATCATCTGCGCGATCTGCTGGTCGAGGTCCCGTTTCAGCTTCTGGTAAACGCTGTGATCGAGATTCTGCGACTGCACGCGCGAGATGACTTCGCCATGCGCCGCGCGCGCGAGGGAGGCGGGCAGTTGCTCCGCGGGGATCACCTCGGTCAAGGTCGGGATGCCGGCGCCCGCATCCTGCGGCGACAGCGAGTCGGTGAGGATCGGGATCGCGGGCGCCGCCGCCGCGCCATCGGGTTGCGCGCGGTGCCGCGTGAGCAGTGCATCGGCGCGCTGCAGCAGCTCGTCGCCTTCGTCCTTGCGGTGCGGTGGCTCAGCCATCAGGCCGGACTCGGAGTGTTGAATGTTGAGTTTTGAGTGTTGAGTTCAGAGTGTTGAATCGTTTCATGCGTGTTGCGCCCCGTAACTCAACACTCAAAACTCAAAACTAAACACTGTTTTTGCTAAGGTCGTGGGTGCGGATTTCATAGCCCCGGTCGCGATAGAAGCGAAAGCGCTCGCGCGCCGCGGCGCGGTCTCCGTCGTCGACGCTGACGATCTCGATCAGCCGCTGGAAGCGGCTGAAGAACGGCGGCCACTCCGGGCGCAGGTTGACGAGCACCTCGTCGTGCAGCAACGGGTCGCCGCGGCAGTCTACGATTACCGGCGTCTCCCGTGCCAGCGGATCGTCCGGCGCGCAATGCGGCACGAAGCCGGTGGCCGGCGCGGTCCACAGCAGGCGGTCGAAGCGCTGCGCCAGCTCGGGATCGGGGCAGAAGACGGTGACCTTGAGCCCGCGCGCGAACGCTTTGCCGGCAAGCGTGCAAGCGGTCTTCAGCTTGTCGTCGACGTGGGTGTAGAAGTCGATTTGCGTCACATGCGCTCCGCCAGTGTTGAGTGTTTAGTTTTGAGTAATTGCTCGTGCCGCTCGCATACCGCGAAACAACTCAACGCTAAGCATTCAACACTCAACACTATCTCTTCCCGGCGCGGCTGATGAGGAACTGCGTCAGGAGCGGCACCGGGCGGCCGGTGGCGCCTTTTTCCTTGCCGCTTTTCCAGGCGGTGCCCGCGATGTCGAGATGCGCCCATTTGAACTTGCCGGCGAAGCGCGCCAGGAAGCACGCCGCCGTTACCGCTCCCGCAGGACGGCCGCCGATGTTCGCGAAGTCGGCGAAATTGCTCTTCAGTTGCTCCTGGTAATCCGCCCACAGCGGCATGCGCCAGACGCGGTCGTAGGATGCTTCGCCGGCGCTGGCGACCTCGCGCGCGAGGGCATCGTCGTTGGCGAAGAGCCCGCTCGCGACGTGGCCGAGCGCAATCACGCAGGCGCCGGTGAGCGTGGCAATGTCGATCACCGCGGCGGGCTCGAAGCGCTCGACGTAGGTGAGGGCGTCGCACAATATCAGGCGGCCTTCGGCGTCGGTGTTGAGAATTTCGACGGTCTGCCCGGACAGGCTCTTCACGATGTCGCCCGGCCGGGTGGCGCGGCCGCCGGGCATGTTCTCCGTCGTCGGCACCACGCCCACCACGTTGATCGGCAGCTTCATCTCGCCCACCGCCTTCAGGGTGCCGAGCACGCTGGCGGCGCCGCACATGTCGAACTTCATTTCGTCCATCTCGGCGGCGGGCTTGAGCGAGATGCCGCCGGTGTCGAAGGTGATGCCCTTGCCGACGATCGCCACCGGCTTCATCTTCTTCGGCCCGCGGCGATGCTCGAGGACGATGAACTTGGGCGGCTGGGCGCTGCCTTGCGCCACGGACAGCAGAGAGTGCATGCCGAGCCGCTGCATGTCGGCGCGCTCCAGCACCGTGATCTTCATGCGGTAGCGCTGCGCCAGCTCGCGTGCCTGCCCGGCGAGGTAGGAAGGCGTGCACACGTTGGGTGGGAGGTTGCCGAGATCCTTGGCGAGACTCATGCCATGCGCCACGGCGAGCCCCTGCTCGAGCCCGGCGGCGGCGTGCTTCAGCGCGGCGCGATCGACGTTCAATACGAGGCGGCGCAGGGCCGGGCCGCTGTCCTCGCTCTTGCTCTTCATCCGGGTGAAACGGTAGGCGGATTCGCGCGCGACCGTGACCGCGTGCGCCACTTTCCACGCCGCGTCACGCTTGCCCACGACGAGCTCGGTGAGGTGCAGCGAGGCTTCTTCCGCGCCGGTGGCGTTGAGCGCCCGGATCGCGGCGGCAACCGCTTCGCGGTACTGCTTGTCCCGGAAATCGGCTTCGCGCCCGAGCCCCACCAGCAGCACCCGCGCCGCGGCACCGGGCACGTCGTGCAGCAGCAGCGTCGTGCCGGACTTGCCCTGCATGTCGCCGCGGCGCACAACCTTGCTCAGGTAGCCCTGCGCCGCGCCGTCGAGACCCGCGGCGGCGGCGGAAAGCTTGCGCGGCTCGAACACTCCCACCACCAGACAACCGTTGCCGCCGGTCTGCGGCGCACCGCCTTTTATGCTAAATTCCACCATAGTCTCCGCGTTGAGTTAGTGCGCTGATTATTGGCGTATTCTAGCAGCCTGTCGGACTCGAGCGAATGAGCGTTATTAGGTTTGCCACGGGAGTTGCTCGTTGCGGCGCCGGAGCCGACAGGCTTAACACGGAACGTTTCCATTTTACAGATTGTCGGGGTAAACGCCCGACAATCTGTTAGCAGATGATCTTCCGCATCGCATTGTTGCGCGAGCTGGCGGCCACGGGGGCAGCGACTTTCGTCGTGCTGCTGTGCATCGTCATCACCATGCAGCTGATACGCCTGCTCGGCCAGGCGGCGGGCGGCTCCATCACTTCCACCGGCGTGGTGGCGCTGCTCGGGTTCTCGATGCTTACCTACCTGCCGGTGCTGCTTTCGCTCACGCTCTTCGTCGCGGTGCTGATGACGCTCACGCGCAGCTACCGCGATTCCGAGATGGTGGTCTGGTTCTCGTGCGGCGTGAGCCTCACGCAGTGGATACGCCCGGTGCTGCTGTTCGCCACCCCGCTGGTGCTGACGATAGCGCTGCTGTCGCTGGCGCTGTCGCCGTGGGCGAGGTCGAACAGCGAGGAATTGCGCCGCAAGATGGACAGCCGCCCCGACGTCACGGCGGTTGCGCCGGGCGTGTTCCGCGAATCGCGCCAGGCCGAACGCGTCTACTTCGTGGAGGAGGTCGCAGGCGTCGACAACCTGGTCGCCAACGTGTTCGTGAGCGCGACGCAGCACGGCAGGCAGGGCGTCATGGTGGCGGCCCGCGGCTTCCAGGAAATCGCCGCGAACGGCGACCGCTTCCTGGTGCTGATGAACGGCCGCCGCTATGAAGGCGAGCCGGGCTCGACAGAATACAAGGTCTACGAGTTCGGGCGCTACGCGATGCGCATCGAGACCGCGGACACGCAGGGGCCGCGCGCGCCCACCACGAATTCGGTTTCCACGCTCGAGTTATTGCGCGCCGCGACGCCGCCCAACCTGGCCGAGCTGTCGTGGCGCCTGGGACTGCCGGCGAGCGCGCTGATCCTGGCTCTGCTGGCGATCCCGCTGTCGTTCGTCAATCCGCGTGCGGGACGCTCCATGAACCTGATCCTGGCGCTGCTGATCTTCATGACCTACAGCAACCTGCTGTCGATCACGCAGGCGTCGATTGCGCAGTCGCGGATCGCGCCCGCGACGGGGCTGCTCGGCGTGCACGCCGTGATGCTGCTGCTCCTGCTCGCGCTTTTCTACCGGCGCCTGATCGTGTTCTCGCTGTTCCGCATCCTGCGATGAGAACGCTGCGACGCTATCTTGCGACGGAAATCACGGCGGCGACCGCCCTGGTGTTCGCCGCGCTGGTCATGCTGTTCGCGTTCTTCGACCTGGTCGAGCAGGTCAAGGACCTCGGGCGCGGCGCCTACAACATGCGGCGGGTGCTGACCTACGTGTTGCTGTTGGTGCCAGACCACATCTACTGGTTGTTCCCGGTCGCCGCCCTGATCGGGACCCTTTTTGCCCTGGCGCAGCTGGCGGCGGGATCGGAGTACACCGTGATGCGCACCTCGGGCGTGTCCACCGCGCGCTTCGCGGCGACGCTCGCCTCGATCGGCCTCCTGTTCGCGGTGCTTACCTTCGTATTCGGCGAGTTCATCGCGCCACCCGCGCAGCAGCTGGCGCAACGCCTGCGTTCGCAGGCCATCACCGGACTGGTGGCCCAGGAGTTCCGCTCGGGGCTGTGGATCAAGGACGATAAGAGCTTTATCAACGTGATCCAAGTGCAGCCGGACACCACGTTGAAGGGGGTGCGCATCTACGAGTTCGACGGCGAGAACCGGCTGCGCTCGATCAGTTTCGCCCAGCGCGGTATCTATCAGAGCAACCGGCGCTGGCTGCTGCAGGAGGTCAGCCAGACGCGTTTCGAGGCAATGGCAACCTCGGTGCGCCAGATCGCCGAGATGGAATGGCAGTCGGTGCTCGAGCCGGATCTCATCAACGTGCTGCTGGTGAAGCCGGAGCAGATGTCGACATGGAATCTCTATTCCTATTCCCAGCATCTCAAGGAGAACCACCAGAAAGCGCTGCGCTACGAGATCGCGCTTTGGTCCAAGCTCTTTTACCCGCTGGCGGTGCTGGTGATGATGGTGCTCGCGCTGCCATTCGCGCATCTGCAGAGCCGGCAGGCGGGCGTCGGCGCTAAGATCTTCGCCGGCATCATGCTGGGCATCCTGTTTTTCTTTCTCAACCGCCTGTTCTCGCACCTCGGCCTGCTCTACGACTGGCCGCCGCTGGCGAGCGCGGTCATGCCCACCGTGATCTTCCTCTCCGGCGCGATGGGCATGATGTGGTGGCAGGAACGCAGATAGTTTCGCGTTCCGGGTTCAAGGTACCGGGTTAGACCTGCAATTTGAAATTTGTAACTCGGAACTCGGAACTCGGAACACGGAACTCGGAACTGCGGGAATGCGGATCAGCAGTTTATGATCCGCGTTCCCGCCAGCCGGTCGTGCAGAAATAATCCCTCACGATCCACCAGCGCCCAGAGAAATCCGGCTCCCAGCAGGAGGGTGCCCGGAACGGCAAACAGGAAACGGCTGGTGGCGTGCCGCAGAGAAAGCGGGGTGTTCTCGCGCGTGACGAGCCGCATGCGCCAGGTTTTCATCGCGAGCGTTTGCCCGCCGCGGCGCCACTGCCAGACAAAGTAGGCCGCGGCCACCAGCAGCAGATAGAGCTGGAACAGCGGGCGCGCCGCGGCACGCTCCGCCTCATGCACGATCACTACCAACGGCAGCGAGCTGAGGAACATCAATGCGACGAGCAGCAGCGCTTCGTAGACCAGGGCCAGCGCACGTCGCCCCAGGCCGGCGGAAGCAGCGCGCAGCGGCGCGAAGCTGTCGCCGGCCAAACCCATGGCGTGCGGAGCGGGGCGCTCCTATTGCCCGGCCGGCACTGCTGCGCCTGCGGTGGCCGTGCCGCCAGACGGCTTGACGGGCGCTGCTGCCGGGGCTTCGGCGGTCTGCGGCTCGGGCGGGGCCGGTGGATCGGACGGTGAGAACTCGGGCCGCGCGACGAGGGATTTCTGGTAGTGTTGCCACTGGGCCGTGACCTCGCGGCGCTTGTCCGGCGGCAGCTTCTGCAGTGTTTGGTACTTCGCGCGCGCTGCCTTGCGCTGCTCCGGCGTCAGCTTGGCCCACGCTTCCATGTTCTTCTGCAGCCGTTGCTGCTCCGCCGGCTTCACCTTGGGATAACGCTCGGCGATTCCGACCCATTTCTTGCGCTGCGTCGCGTCCATCCTGTCCCACTCGGCGGCGAGCGGGGCGAGGATCTTCTGCTGCGGCGGCGTGAGCTCCGACCACGCTGGGCGGACCGGCGGCTTCTTAGCGCCCGCCTGGTCCTGTGCCGCCGCTGCCGGTAGCGCGAAACATAGCCAGACCGTCAGCGCGACGAGCGTTTTAACCATGAATCGAAGCCTTTGTCGAGGTAGGCATTGAGCGGCAGCTCGTCGGTAAGCAATCCCATGTCGATCTCGGCGAGATCGTTGGCGGCCGGACCCGTCGCCTGCCAGTAGGCGACGCCCGCCAGCAGGATCGCGATTACGGCGGCGGTAGCCAGCAGACGGGTGTGGTGGAGGGGATGGTCCGCATAACGCGCTATTACCTGCCCGGCCCACGCCAGCCCGCCGACCGTTTCCGGCTGTGCGCGATAGTGCGACAAGGCGACCTTACGCGCGGCAGCCAGGCGCTCGCGCGTTTCCGGCTCGAGGTGCGCCGTGCCGTGATCGAGGTGCTCGATGATTTTCCGCGCCAGTTCGTGTTCCGGCTGGGTCATAGTTTGATCCCCTGTTTCTTCAGCATCCCGGCAAGCGCAAAAGTTGCCCGCGAGCAGTGTGTTTTCACGCTCCCTTCCGAGCAACCCATAATATCCGCCGCTGCCGCGACATCCAGTTCCTCCCAGTAACGCAGCAGGAAGGCCTGGCGTTGACGAGGCGGCAGCTTAACTAGACATTTTTCAATTAAAGCAAGCACTTGCGAGCGCCCCAGTTGTTCCGCCGGGGACTCCGAGAATTTGGAGTCGTCGGCCACCTCCAAAGTTTCCAGCGGGTCGGCGTCGCTTTCGGGGTCGGACCCGAGCAGGTTCGAGATCGGCGTCGTCCACAGCGCACGCACCTTCTGCCGCCGGTAGAAGTCGCGCAGGGTGTTCTGCAGGATGCGCTGGAACAGAGGCGGCAGTTCGGCGGGCGGGCGGGCGGAGTATTTCTCGGTGAGCTTGAGCATGGCGTCCTGCACGATGTCCAGCGCCAGTTGGTCGTCCCGCACCCCGAACAGCGCCTGCTTGTAGGCGCGGCGCTCGACTTCGACGAAGAAATCCGACAGTTCTTTTGGAGTGGCCAGTGGTCTTGCCTTTATCGGAACGGGTGGCTGCGGACGCGCAGCCTGCCGGGTCCCCTGCCTGCCCGGCCCGCCGGGGTTCGGGGCATCTTAGCAAAACATCTGACTCGCGCAAGCAAGGGTGCTGGCGGTCCTGAAGTCTTGCTCTATCCTGCTGTTTAAAGGGATATTTTGCTTGACCAAAGCAGCTGCAACCGGTAACGTCGAGAGTTTCCGCGTTGCCTGGGCCACGCCATGGAATTGACCGGCGCTGAAATCGTAGTGCGCTGCCTGCAGGAAGAAGGGGTCGAACACGTGTTCGGCTACCCCGGTGGGGCCGTGCTGTTCATTTATGACGAGTTGTTCAAGCAGGACAAGGTCAAGCACATCCTGGTGCGCCACGAGCAGGGCGCGGTGCACGCCGCCGACGGCTACGCGCGCTCCACGGACAAGGTGGGTGTGTCGCTCGTCACCTCCGGTCCCGGCGTCACCAACGCGGTGACCGGCATCGCCACCGCCTACATGGACTCCATCCCGCTCGTCATCATTACCGGGCAGGTGCCGACGCACGCCATCGGTCTCGACGCGTTCCAGGAGTGCGACACGGTGGGCATCACGCGCCCCTGCGTGAAGCACAACTTCCTGGTGAAGGACGCGAAGGACATCGCGATCACGATGAAGAAGGCGTTCTACATCGCCACCACGGGGCGTCCCGGGCCGGTGGTGGTGGACATACCCAAGGACGTGACCCAGAACAAAGCCGAGTTCCGCTATCCCGAGACGGCCACGATGCGCTCCTACAACCCGGTCACCAAGGGCCACGCCGGGCAGATCAAAAAGGCGATCCAGGCGCTGCTGCAGGCGCAGCGCCCGATGATCTACACTGGGGGCGGGGTGATCCTGGGCGATGCCTCGGAGGATCTCGGTCACCTCGTGCGCAAGCTGGGTTTCCCGTGCACCAACACCCTAATGGGGCTCGGCGCGTACCCCGCGACCGACCGCCAGTTCCTGGGCATGCTCGGCATGCATGGCACCTACGAAGCCAACATGGCGATGCAGCATTGCGACGTGCTGCTCGCGATCGGCGCCCGCTTCGATGACCGCGTGATTGGCAATCCCAAGCATTTCTTCAACGAGCAACGCACCATCATCCACGTCGATGTCGATCCCTCCTCGATCTCGAAGCGGGTCAAGGTGCACATCCCGATCGTGGGCGACGTGCGCGACGTGTTGCGGGAGTTGCTGCTGCAGCTGGAGACGGTCAAGGAGCGGCCCGATCCGGAGGCGCTCAAGGCATGGTGGGCGCAGATCGAGCAATGGCGCTCGCGCGACTGCCTGAAATACGACCGTTCGAGCTCCCTCATCAAGCCCCAGCACGTCATCGAGAAGCTCTACCAGGTGACCCGCGGTGACGCTTTCGTCACCTCCGACGTCGGCCAGCACCAGATGTGGGCGGCGCAGTTCTACAAGTTTGACAAGCCGCGGCGCTGGGTCAATTCCGGCGGGCTCGGCACGATGGGCTTCGGCCTGCCCGCCGCGATGGGCGTGCAGCTCGCGCACCCCAAGTCGCCCGTGGCGTGCGTTACCGGCGAGGCGAGCATCCAGATGTGCATCCAGGAACTCTCCACCTGCAAGCAGTACCGGTTGCCGATCAAGGTGGTCAATCTCAACAACAAGTACATGGGCATGGTGCGGCAGTGGCAGGAATTCTTCCACGGCAACCGCTATGCCGAGTCGTACATGGACGCGTTGCCGGATTTCGTGAAGCTGGCCGAGGCCTACGGCCACGTCGGCATGAAGATCGAGAAGCCGGCTGACGTCGAGCCGGCGCTGAAGGAGGCGTTCTCGCGCAAGAATGACCTGGTATTCATGGACTTCATCACCGACCAGACCGAGAACGTGTTCCCGATGGTGCCGGGCGGCAAGGGCCTGTCGGAGATGATCCTGGTATGAGGCACATCGTCTCCATCCTGCTCGAGAACGAGGCCGGGGCACTGTCGCGCGTAGCCGGCCTCTTCTCCGCGCGCGCCTACAACATCGAGTCGCTGACCGTGGCGCCCACCGAGGATCCAACGCTGTCGCGCATGACCATCGTCACCAGCGGCTCGGACGAGGTGATCGAGCAGATCACCAAGCAGCTGAACAAGCTGGTGGACGTGGTGAAGGTCATCGATCTCTCCGACGGCGACCACATCGAGCGCGAGCTGATGCTGGTGAAAGTGCGCGCGGTGGGCAAGGACCGCGAGGAAATGAAGCGCATGGCGGACATATTCCGCGGCCGCATCATCGATGTCACCGACAAGGATTACACCATCGAGTTGACCGGCACCGGCTCCAAGCTCGACGCATTTCTCAAGGCGATCGACCGCAGCGCGATCCTGGAGACGGTGCGCACCGGCGCCTCCGGCATCGGCCGCGGCGACCGCGTGTTGCGAGTGTAGTGAAAAGTGAAACGTGAAACGTGAAACGTGGGCCGCGGCGGGGCCGCAGGTTTCGCCTTCTCGTTTCACATTTCACATTTCACGTTTCACGCAGGGGATATCATGAAAATCTACTACGACAAAGACGCCGACCTGTCGCTCATCAAGCGCAAGCACGTGGCCATCATCGGCTACGGCTCGCAGGGGCACGCCCACGCCAACAACCTGAAGGAGTCCGGGGTCAAGGTGAGCGTGGGCCTGCGCCAGGGTGGCGCGTCGTGGAACAAGGCGAAGAACGCGGGCCTGCAGGTGAAGGCGGTGGGCGCCGCGGTGAAGGGCGCGGATATCGTGATGATCCTGCTGCCGGACGAGCACCACGCGCAGGTCTATCACGACGAGATCGAGCCCAACATCAGGAACGGCGCCACGCTCGCTTTCGCCCACGGCTTCAACATCCACTTCAAGCAGATTGAGCCGCGCGCCGACCTCGACGTCATCATGATCGCGCCGAAAGGCCCCGGCCATCTCGTGCGCTCGACCTATACCCAGGGCGGCGGCGTGCCGTCGCTGATCGCGGTGGCGCAGAACCCGTCCAAGAAGGCGCGCGACATCGCGCTGTCCTACGCCGCGGCTATCGGCGCCGCGCGCGCCGGCGTGATCGAGACCACCTTCCGCGAGGAATGCGAAACCGATCTTTTCGGCGAGCAGGTGGTGCTGTGCGGTGGGCTGACGGCGCTGATCGAGGCCGGCTATGACACGCTGATCGAGGCCGGCTACGCGCCGGAGATGGCGTACTTCGAGTGCCTGCACGAAGTGAAACTGATCGTCGACCTCATCTACGAGGGCGGCATCGCCAACATGCGCTACTCGGTGTCGAACACCGCCGAGTACGGCGATTTCACGCGCGGACCGCGCATCATCAACGAGCAGACGCGCGCGGAGATGAAGAAGATCCTGCAGGAGATCCAGACCGGGCAGTTCGCGAAGGAATTCATCCTGGAAAACAGGGCCGGCGCGCCGACGTTGAAGGCGATGCGCCGCATCGGCCAGGCGCACTCGGTGGAAACGGTCGGCGCCAAGCTGCGCGACATGATGCCGTGGATCAAGAAGAACCGGCTGGTGGACCAGTCCAAGAACTAGGATCGAGTTATTAGGATTGAGGATTGAGCCAAGCATGAATACAAGAGATAACTCACGGGCGGAACTCGATCCTCAATCCTCGATCCTCAATCCTGCGCGCAACGCGTATCCACACCCGTACATTGCGCGCGAAGGCTGGCCGTTCATCGCGGCGGCCGTGGGGGCGGCGGGATTCACGCACTGGCTGGCCGGCGGCTGGTGCGCGCTGCCGCTGTGGCTCGTCGTTGCCTTCATGGTGCAGTTCTTCCGCGACCCGCCGCGCGCGGTGCCGCGCGAGCCCAGAGCGGTGCTGTCCCCGGCCGACGGCCGCATCGTCGCGGTCGAGCGCGTGCGCGACCCCTATCTCGAGCGCGACGCCCTCAAGCTGAGCGTGTTCATGAACGTGTTCAACGCCCATTCCAACCGCAGCCCCGTGGACGGCGAGGTGCGCGATGCCTGGTATCACCGCGGCAGCTTCTTCAACGCCGCGCTGTCGAAGTCCTCGCTCGAGAACGAGCGCAACGCGCTGTGGATGCGGACCACAGGCGGCGCCGACGTCACTTGCGTGCAGATCGCCGGGCTCGTCGCGCGGCGTATCCTGTGCTACGCCCGGCCCGGCCAGTGGCTCGCGCGCGGCGAGCGCTACGGCTTCATCCGTTTCGGATCGCGCGTCGACGTCTACCTGCCGCTGGAGTCGCGGCCGGTCGCGGCGGTGGGTGACAAGGTCTACGCCACTGCCAGCGTGCTGGCGATGCTGCCTTAGGGCCGTGAATGGTGAATGGTGAATGGTAAATCGGGCACAACCATCGGCGCGGCACCCGTTCACGATTAACGATTGACGATTCACGATTTACCGTCTTCATGCAAGACGCGCGCGAACACAAGGTCTTCATCAAGTCGCGCTTTACGCGACGCGGCATCTACTGGCTGCCGAACCTGCTCACGACCGTCGCGCTGTTCGCCGGTTTTTACGCGATCGTGCAGGCGATGAACGGCCGCTTCGAGCAGGCCGCGATGGCGATCTTCGTCGCGATGGTGTTCGACACACTCGATGGCCGGGTCGCCCGCTTGACGCGCACCCAGAGCGCGTTCGGCGCCGAGTACGACAGCCTCGCCGACATGGTGTCGTTCGGGGTGGCGCCGGCACTGGTGGTGTACGTGTGGGCGCTCAAGGACTTCGCCGACATGGAGACCGTGGCCTGGCTCGGGCCGTGGCTCACCACCAAGCTCGGCTGGATCGCCGCCTTCATTTACTGCGCGTGCGCGGCATTGCGGCTGGCGCGCTTCAACACCACGCTCGAGGTCGCGGACAAGCGCTTCTTCCAGGGGTTGCCGAGCCCCGCGGCAGCGGGTCTTATCGCGGGGCTGGTGTGGGCGCTCGACGAATACCAGATCAGGGGCCAGGACGTGAAGTGGCTGGCGTGGGGGCTCACCGCGTTCGCGGGACTCACCATGGTCAGCAACTTCAAGTTCTACAGCGGCAAGGACATCAACCTGAGAAAGAGCGTCTCGTTCTCGGTGCTGGTCGGCATCACCTTCGGCCTGATGGCGCTGTTCATGCTCTCCAGCACCTGGCCGCAGATGCTGTTCCTGCTGTCCGCGGCCTATGGCGTCTCGGGCTACGTGATCTGGATCTACGACCAGGTCCGCCGGCGGACCCTCGGCAAAGTGCCGCCGCCCCCGCCCGGCGCCTGAGCCGCCGATCTTGTCTTTGGCTGCAATAGCCTATATATTCCTGGACATGGTTCGCCTAACGCAGACCAGCGTCACCTTCCCTGCCAGCCTTCTGCTGGCCGGTCTGCTGCTGCGCCGCTAGGCGCAAACACCCTTTTCCCACAATCTGTTGTCTCACCCCGCCGCGGCGAATCCCGCGATGGGAAACTGTCGAAACACGCGCGTTCACGGGCCGGAGACGCGCAATCACCGGAGAGAACCATGGCCAAGGATAGATTGATCATTTTCGACACGACGATGCGCGACGGCGAACAGAGCCCAGGCGCGGCTATGACCAAGGACGAAAAGCTGCGGATCGCACGCCAGCTCGAGCGTCTGCGCGTGGACGTGATCGAGGCTGGTTTCCCGGCATCGAGCGACGGCGATTTCGAGTCGGTGCAGGCGGTGGCGCGCGCCATCAAGGACAGCACGGTGTGCGGGCTCGCACGCGCCAACGAGAACGACGTGCGACGCTGCGGTGACGCGGTGCGCGTGGCGAAAAGCCCGCGCCTGCATACGTTCATCGCGACCTCCCCCATCCACATGGAGAAAAAGCTGCGCATGGAGCCGTCGCAGGTGATCGAGCATGCGGTGAGGGCGGTGAAATGGGCGCGCGAGTATACCGATAACATCGAGTTCTCGCCCGAGGACGCCGGCCGTTCCGACATCGATTTCCTGTGCCGTATCCTCGAGCAGGTGATCAAGGCCGGCGCCACCACCATCAACGTTCCGGACACCGTCGGTTACACGCTGCCTGACCAGTTCGGGCGGCTGATCAAGACGCTGCGCGAACGCATTCCCAATTCCGACAAGGTGGTATGGTCGGTGCATTGCCACAATGACCTCGGTCTCGCGGTCGCCAACTCGCTGTCCGCGGTGCTGAACGGCGCGCGCCAGATCGAGTGTACGGTGAACGGCCTGGGCGAGCGGGCTGGCAACGCGTCGCTTGAGGAGGTGGTGATGGCGGTGCGCACGCGCCAGGACGTGTTCCCGTGCGACACCAACATCGACGCCACGCAGATTGTGCCGGCCTCCAAGCTCGTTTCCGGCATCACCGGCTACCCGGTGCAGCCCAACAAGGCAATCGTGGGCGCGAACGCGTTCGCGCACGAGTCCGGCATCCACCAGGACGGCGTGCTGAAGCACCGCGAGACCTACGAGATCATGAGCGCCGAATCCGTCGGCTGGAGCACCAATCGCATCACGCTGGGCAAGCTGTCCGGCCGCAACGCTTTCAAGACGCGGTTGCAGGAGCTCGGCATCGAGATCGGCTCCGAGGAGGCGCTCAACGCCGCGTTCAAGCGCTTCAAGGATCTTGCCGACAAGAAGCGCGAGATTTTCGACGAGGACCTGCAGGCGTTGATCACCGAGGAAGGCCTAGAGCACGTGGAGAACGAGCGCTACCGCCTGGTGTCCCTGACCGCGCATTCGGAAACCGGCGAGCAGCCATTCGCCAGGATCGTGCTGTCCGACGGCGGCAGCGAGAAGCCGGCGCAGGCGCACGGCAGCGGCCCGGTCGACGCCTCGTTCAAGGCGATCGAGGCGGTCGTCGCGAGCGGCGCCGAGCTGCTGCTCTATTCGGTCAACAACATCACCAGCGGTACCGACTCGCAGGGCGAGGTGACGGTGCGGCTGACGAAGGGCGGGCGCATCGTCAACGGCCAGGGGGCCGACACCGATATTGTCGTGGCCTCGGCCAAGGCTTACATTAATGCGCTCAACAAGCTGCAGTCGAAGCGGGAGCGGCTGAACCCGCAGCTTTAGCGCGCGTGGCCGCACCAGAGTCGCGAAGAATCATGGGGAGGGCAACATGACGATAACCAGGCGTTGGGCCCTGCTGGCCGCGACCGGGATGCTGCTCGCCGCAGCCGCGGCGCAGGCGCAATATGCAACGGAGCTTGGCAAGCTGGCGCCGGAGGCGCTCAAGGGGGGCGCCAAGCCACAGCCGGCGCAGGTGAAGCAGATTGCGCCCGACTTGTATTTTTTCTGGAACGACGGCTCCTCGAATGCGATGTTCCTGGTTACCGAGGAAGGCGTGCTGGTGGTCGATGCGCAGCAGCATCCGGCGGATGCGCGCCGGGTGATGGACCTGATTCGCAAGGTCACCGACAAGCCGATCAAGTGGCTGGTGGTGACGCACGCGCACGGCGACCATTTCCTGGGGAGCCCGGTGTACAAGGCCGAGGGCGCCACCATCATTTCCCACCGCGACACCCGCGCCATGATGCAGAAGTACTACCAGGACGAGGTGCAGCGCCGGCAAGCATACTTTAAGCGCTACAACCTCGACCAGGGCGAGCTGCAACTGATGCTGCCGGACGTCACTTTCGACACGCGCTTCACCCTCTACCTCGGCGGCCGCGCGGTGGAGCTGGTCCATCTTGGTCCGGGGCAGAACCCGGGCGACACACTGATCCACTTTCCCCACGCGCGCACGCTGTTCCTGGGCGGCCCGTTCTCGCGCCAGAACTGGTCGAACTACTCGTTCACCCCGTCGGTGGAGAACTGGGTCGCGCTGCTGCGCAAGGCGGCCGCGATGGACGTGGACCATTTCATCGGCGGCCACGGAGACGTCGCGAACCGTGGCGATGTGCTCGAGTACGCGCAGATGAACGAGGAGTTCCTGAAGGAAGTGCGGGCCGGCATTGCCCAGGGCAAGAACCGCGACGAGCTCGCCGACACGATCCGCATGCCGCAATACGGTCACTACCGGAATTACCACCGCCTGCGCGGCTGGGTTTACGCGCTGCACAACCTGCTCACTACCGGCAAGCCGATGGCGCCGCTCGTCAACTGATGGCGCGGGCGGGCGGAGAAAGAGCAAGCGCCGGCGCTGGCTTGGTTTGTAAGCGAGGCGCCGCGCGAACCGCGCCATCGCGCGCTCAAGGGGAACCGGAGACGCCGGCCGGGCGTCGCGCCCGGCGCACGCAGCCGATGCTGCTGAGAAAGAACACGGCGGCGAGCACGGTCTCGAGAAGGGCCAGGCTCGCACAGGCCGCCAGGTGGGCGGCGCGCTTCATCGTCCGCCGTTATCGCGCAAGCCGGGCCGCAATCTCGGCGAGCCGGCGTCCCAGCGCAAGGCAGAGCCTGCGCTCGTGCTCGGTGATCGGATGCTCGCCCGCGCTGCCGGCATGGTGGCTGGCGCCATAGGGCGTGCCGCCGGACGCGGTGGCAAACAGTTCCGGCTCGGTGTACGGCAGGCCCACGATCAGCATGCCGTGATGCAGCAGCGGCAGCATCATGGTGAGCAGCGTGGTTTCCTGCCCTCCATGCAGGCTCGCGGTGGAGGTGAATACGGCGGCTGGCTTGCCGGCGAGCCTGCCCTTCAGCCAGTGCTCGCCAGTGGAGTCCCAGAAGTATTTCATCGGCGCCGCCATGTTGCCGAAGCGTGTAGGCGAGCCCAGCGCGAGGCCGGCGCACTCCTCGAGGTCCTTGTGCTCGGCGTACGGCGCGCCGGATGGCGGCACCGCGGGCGCGGCGGCCTCGTGCGCGGCGGACACCGTGGGAACGGTGCGCACGCGGGCGGCGCAGCCGGCGACCTGCTCCACGCCGCGCGCGACGAGCTGCGCCATCTCCTTCACCGCCCCGGTGCGGCTGTAGTAGAGAACGAGGATTTCCTTCATCGTCGGGTGGCGGCGGGTGCCGGGAGTATCATAGCAACCCCCACTGTGCACGGGTACGGCGTGATGCTCAAGCTCAGGAAAACCCCGCCGCTCATCGACTTCGCGCGCATGGCGTGGCGGCGCTTCGTCGGGGAACACTGCCTGCAGATCGCCTCCAGCCTGACCTTTACCGCGCTGCTGGCGATCGTGCCGATCTTTACCGTCACGCTGACGCTGATATCGGCGTTCCCGGTGTTCCACGAGCTGAAGCTGCACATCCAGCAGTTTCTGGTCGAGAACATGCTGCCGGAAGCGGCCGAGTCCATCGCCGGCTACGCCGTGCAGTTCGCCGAGAATGCGGCGAAGCTCACCGCAGCCGGTGTCGCGGTCCTCTTCGTCACGGCGATGATCGTGCTGCAGACGATAGACCGCGCATTGAACCAGATCTGGCGTGCGCCGCGCGCGCGCGCCACGGTGCAGCGCGTTTTCATCTACTGGGCGCTGCTTACCGTGGGGCCGGTTCTCATCGGCGCCAGCCTGTCGCTCACGTCGTGGCTGGTCAGCCAGTCCCTGGGGCTGGTGAAGGGGATGCCACTGGCGGGCGAAACGCTGCTCACGCTGGTGCCGATACTGCTCACCGCGTTGGCTTTTGCACTGCTCTATATCACCATACCGAACCGGCGCGTGCTGGTGCGCGACGCACTCACCGGCGGCCTTCTTGCGGCGCTCGCGTTCGAGGGCATGAAGCACGGCTTCGCGTTCTACATCACGCAGTTCCCGACCTACAAGCTGGTCTACGGTGCGTTTGCCAGCGTTCCCATCTTCCTGCTGTGGATCTATCTGTCGTGGCTGGTGGTCCTGTTTGGAGCAGTGGTAGCGGCGGTGATGCCCGAATGGCGCGCGCGCGCCGCCCAGGTCGATCCCGTACCTGGCGCGCAGTTCCTCGACGCGCTGCAGATCCTGCAGCTGCTGTGGGAAGCGCACCGCACCGGCAAGGTGGTCACCCTGTTGCAACTGCACGGTGCCGTCCGGCTGCCCCTGGACCGCATTGAGACGACGCTCGATGCGATGGGCGCGGCGCGTTGGGTGGGCCGGACCGGCAACGGCTGGGCGCTGATCCGCGCCGCGGCCGAGATCAGCGTGGCCGACGTCTATCACCTGTTCGTGTTCCGACCCGGCGCCAGGCTGCCGTCGCGCCAGTCGGGACCGGAACTCGACCAACTCGCGCTCGAGCTTGCGGGCGGCATCGAGGACAGCCTCAAGCTGTCGCTCGATGACCTGTTCCGCAGGGCGGCCGCGCCGGAACCTGCCGCCACCGCCCCGTTGCGCATCCAGGCGGTCTAGCCAGCCTGTCGGACTGGGTGTTATGAACGGCCGGTGTCAACGCGTGGATAGTCGTTCTTGGTTATGGCGGAGCCGACAGGCTGAATGGGGGCATTTATCGCCTTGGAATCGTCATTCCAGTTCACTGCAACCCCTCACAACCTGTCGTTCAATTTAGGAGTTTGTCGGGCCCAAGTCCGACAAACTCCTAGGCGGTCAGGCGTGGGCGTGGGCGCCTGCGGCGGCCTGCGCGGAATACCGCCAGTTGCGCTGCCAGGCGCGTACCACCGCGGTTGGATACTCGGGCTTGCCCAGGCTGCCGTTGTAACGCCCGAGCGCACGGTAGAGGTCGCCGTTCTCGAGGTCGAGGTAATACCGCAGGATCAGGCAGCCGAAGCGCAGGTTGGTGCGCAGGTGGAACAGGTTGTGGTCCTTATCGCCGATCAGTTTCACCCAGAACGGCATCACCTGCATGTAGCCGCGGGCGCCGGCGCGCGACACCGCGTACTTGCGGAAACCGCTTTCCACCTGGATCAGTCCCAGCACCAGTTGCGGGTCGAGGCCGGCGCGCTTGGCCTCGTAGTGAACCGTGACCAGGAGCTCCTCGCGCTGGATGCGGTCGGGTATGCGTGAGGCAAGCCGCTGCGACATATCGACCAGCCAGCGCCGCGCCTGCGCCTCGGTGTCGAACGCCAGAAACGGAGTGGCGTGGTCGGACACCGACTTGTGCAGCGCGGCCTGCACGCTGGCGGACAGCGGTTCGAAGATCTGGTTGCCCGGGTGCACACTCCCCGGCGCTGCCAAGGCGAGCCCCCAGGCGAGCTGGAAGACGGCGCGAGTTAGTCTACGCACACCCTTGATTTCACGAAATTGACCGCGTCCTGCAAGGACACGGCCTGGGCCTTGGCGTCGCGCCGCCCCTGGTATTCGATCTGACCGCCTTTGAGACCTCTTTCGCCGACTACCACGCGATGCGGAATGCCGATGAGCTCCATGTCGGCGAACATGACGCCGGGCCGCTCGTCGCGGTCGTAGAACAGCGCGTCGATGCCCGCTGCCGTGAAGTCGCGGTAGAGTTTCGCGGCGGTCTCGCGCACCGGGGCGCTCTTGCCCATGCCGATCGGCACGATGGCCAGTTCGAATGGCGCCATCGCGCGCGGGAAGATGATGCCGCGCTCGTCGTAATTCTGCTCGATGGCGGCGGCAACGATGCGCGTGACGCCGATGCCGTAGCAGCCCATTTCCATGATCTGCGACTTGCCCGCCTCGTCGAGGAAGGCGAGGTTCATCGCCTTCGAATACTTGGTGCGCAGCTGGAACACGTGCCCGACCTCGATGCCGCGCAGGATCTCGAGCCGGCCGCGGCCGTCGGGGCTGGCGTCCCCCGCCGCGACATTGCGGATGTCGGCCACCACGGGTTCCGGGAAATCGCGCGCGATATTGGCGCCAGTGTAATGATGGTCGTTGTCGTTGGCGCCGATGACGAAATCGGCCATCGCCGCAACGGTGCGGTCGGCGACGACGGTGCCGCCGAAGCCGACCGGCCCCAGCGATCCGGGATTTGCCCCGAACGTCGCCCGGATTGCCTCGACCGAGGAAAAAGCGACCGGCTGTTTCACCTGCGGCAGCTTGCCGGCCTTGAGCAGGTTCAGCTCGTGGTCGCCGCGCACCATCAGCAGCACCGGCTTGCCGCCGGCGCCGTCCACCACCACGGCTTTCACCGTGCGCGCGGCGGGGAGCTTCAGGAACGCGCACAAATCGGTGATGGTCTTCACGCCGGGCGTGTGCGCTTTCTGCAGCGCTTCCTTCGCGGCGGCCCGTGGCGCCGTGGGCGCCACCGCCTCCGCCAGTTCGACGTTGGCGGCGTAGTCGGAGTCCGGACAGTAGGCGATCGCATCCTCGCCAGAGTCCGCCAGCACGTGAAACTCGTGCGAGCCGGAGCCGCCGATGCTGCCCGGGTCCGCGGCAACGGCGCGGAACTTGAGACCCAGCCGCGTGAAGATGCGCGAATAGCACTCGACCATCTCGCGGTAGGTCCGTTCCAGGCTCGCGAGGTCGGCGTGGAAGGAGTAAGCGTCCTTCATCACGAACTCGCGCGCGCGCATCACGCCGAAGCGCGGCCGGATTTCGTCGCGGAACTTGGTCTGGATCTGGTACAGGTTGAGCGGCAGCTGGCGGTAGCTTTTCACCTCCTGGCGCACGACGTCGCTTACCACTTCCTCGTGCGTGGGGCCGATGCAGTAATCGCGCTGGTGCCGGTCCGTAAGACGCAGCAGCTCCGGTCCGTACTGCTCCCAGCGCCCGGACTCCTGCCACAACTCCGCCGGCTGCACCGCGGGCATGGTGAGCTCGATTGCGCCGGCGGCATTCATTTCGGCGCGCACGATGCTTTCCACCTTGCGCAGGACGCGCAGTCCGAGCGGCATCCAGGTGTAAATGCCCCGGGCGAGTTGCCGTATCATCCCCGCGCGCAGCATCAGCCGGTGGCTGATGACCTCGGCATCGGCGGGAGTTTCCCTGAGGGTGGACAGCAGGAATTGCGTGACGCGCATGATTGGGATAGGTTCTAAAATTCACGAAAACGCTATTCTACCAACCCATTCGCGCGTGATAGCGGCATGAGCTTCTTTTCCCGGTGGCGCTGGCGCAAGTCCGCCAGCGAAGACGAATCGGTGTACGTGACCGAGAAGTACGGCGTGCGCTCGCTGCACATCGGCAGCGACACCATCCAGAGCTCGATGCGCCTCGCGCGCCCGAGCGATCTCGAGCTCGCCTACACCCGCAGCATGATGGCCTTCCTGCTGTTCCACTCCACGCCGCGGCGCGTGCTGATGGTCGGTCTCGGCGGCGGCTCGCTCGCGAAGTTCGTCTACCACCGCATGCCGGATACGGCGAGCGAGGTGCTTGAGATCAACCCGCAGGTGGTGGCGGTGGCGCGCCGCATGTTCGAGGTGCCGGCCGCCGACGGGCGCCTTATCGTGAGGGTCTGCGACGGCGCGGATTTTATCGCGCGCGATGGGCCCGCCTACGACGCGATCATGGTGGACGGCTACGACGGCGAGGCGCAGGTCGACGCGCTGTCGTCGCGGGCGTTCTACGCCGCTTGCCGGCGGCGCCTTGACGCGGGCGGCGTGCTGGTGGTGAACCTGTGGGGGTCGGACCGGGAGTACGACGACACCGTCGAGCGCATCGAGTCCACTTTCCCGGCCGGGACGTTGTGCCTGCCGGCGGAACGGCCGGGCAACGTCATCGTATTCGCGTTCCGCGACGTGCCGGGCAACCCGTGCTGGGACGAGCTCGAACGCCGGGCCCGCGGTCTCGAGGCGCGCTACGGGCTCGAGTTCGGCAAGTTCGTGCGGAGCTTGCGCAAGATGAACCGCTGGGATGAAGAGCGACTCTATACTTCCGGCGTGGCATGATACGCGGGTGGTGGCGTGGTCATCGTCGGAGACTTTTTTTTGCGCCCGAACTGTGAAAAAATCGTGACAACCAACGGCTATTCCAGGGACTTCCATGATCGATCGCGACGGCTATCGCCCGAACGTAGGCATAGTCTTAAGTAATTGTAAAAACGAAGTTTTCTGGGGAAAACGGGTCCACGAACACGCGTGGCAGTTTCCCCAGGGCGGGATCAAGCACGGCGAGGCGCCGGAGGCCGCCATGTATCGCGAGCTGAAAGAAGAGGTGGGGCTCGAGCCGCAGCACGTGCAGGTGCTCGGGCGCACGCGCGAATGGCTGCGTTACGACGTGCCGGACCAGTGGATCCGGCGCGAGTGGCGCGGCAACTACCGCGGCCAGAAGCAGATCTGGTTCCTGCTGCGGCTCGTTGCCCGCGATTGCGACGTGCACCTGCGGGCTTCCAGCAAGCCGGAATTCGACGCCTGGCGCTGGAGCGACTACTGGGTGCCGATGGCAACGGTGATCGAGTTCAAGCGCGAGGTTTACCAGCGCGCATTGGAGGAGCTGGCGCCCTATCTGAGCCGGCACCCCGGGCGCGGTGCGCGCGGCAAGCGCGCCGAGCGGTCGGGCGCGCCGGACCGGGAATAGACGGCAAGCTCCGCGCGGCGCGAGAAGAGAAGACGCCATGTTCCGGAACTATCTCCCCTTGCCATCAGCGATGCTGCAGCCGGGCACCGGCTACGCGCAGCCGTCGCAGGCCATGCCCGACAAGGTCGCGCTCGACGATGCGGCTGTGAGCGTGATGACCGACTTTACCCGCGTCACCGCGGTCATCATTCTTCCCGGCGATACCGTGCATGAGGCGCACCGGCGCATGATCCACCGCGGCGTGCGCCTGCTGCTCGTCGTGGACCAGGACCGCAAGGTGGTGGGTCTCCTCACTGCCAGCGATATCCTCGGAGAAAAGCCGGTGCTGGCTGCTTCCGGGGGCGGCCTGCGGCCGCAGGAGGTGATGGTGCGCGACGTCATGACGCCGCAGGAGAACCTCGATGTGCTCGATATGGCTGACGTGCGCGCGGCGAAGGTCGGGCACATCGTGGCCACTTTGAAGAAAGCGGGGCGGCAGCATGCGGTGGTGGTGGAGCATGATGCCAGGGACCGTCAGCTGGTGCGCGGGTTGTTCTCGGCCACCCAGGTTGCGCGCCAGCTCGGGGTCACGATCCAGACCAGCGAAGTTGCCCGCACGTTCTCGGAAATCGAGTCGATGCTGGCGCGCTGAGCGCCTCGCACTCAACCGTCTGTGCGCGGGCGATGCGGGATTCTAGCGAGCCATTGGGTCTTGGTTGATTCACGTCAAGACCGACGGGCGAAATCAGGGGCAAAATTTTCCGTTAATGCCATCTCGACAGCTCTTCAAACTCTCTCCGCCGCTGGAGGGCCGCAATTGTTGACAGCTATTGGGGATGCTGTTTATACTCGGTTAACAGATTAGACTTAGTCTAATATCGGCACCGGCAATGGCGGTGAGTGGGCGCTTGCTCGAGGCTGGAATTTATAACGCAACTATATGCTTTTAAAGGAGATTATTATGCAACTCAAGGGCTCCAAGACGCATCAAAACCTGAGGGACGCGTTCGCGGGCGAATCACAAGCCAACCGACGCTATCTATACTTTGCTGCGAAAGCCGATGTTGAGGGCCAGAACGACGTCTCGGCCGTATTTCGTTCCACCGCTGAAGGCGAAACCGGGCACGCCCACGGTCATCTGGAGTACCTGGAAGCCTGTGGCGACCCTGCGACCAACCTGCCGATCGGCAAGACGCGCGAGAACCTGAAGGCGGCGATCGCGGGCGAGACCCACGAATACACCGACATGTACCCGGGCATGGCCAAGGCCGCGCGTACCGAGGGCTTCACCGAGATCGCCGACTGGTTCGAAACGCTGGCCAAGGCGGAGCGTTCGCACGCCAACCGCTTCCAGAAGGCGCTCGACGGGCTGGCCGACTGAGAAACCCGTCAGGGGTGAGGAGTGAGGGGTGAGGCGCGAGCCTCGCCCACACTCATTATCACGCCTCACACCTCACGCCTGTCGCCTCACCATGACCATTCGTGAAGGGAGCCTGGAGGCTCCCACGCGGCATCCGCTCGACTGGAAATCCGCGGATTTCTACGACGCGGCGAAGCTCGACCGGGAGCTCGAGCGCGTTTTCGACATCTGCCACGGCTGCCGCCGCTGCGTGAATCTGTGCACCGCGTTCCCGACCCTGTTCGATCTGGTGGACGGGAGTTCCACCATGGAAGTCGACGGCGTCAGCAAAGCCGATTTCGGCAAGGTGGTGGACCAGTGCTACCTGTGCGACATGTGCTACATGACCAAGTGCCCGTACGTGCCGCCGCACCCCTGGAATGTCGATTTCCCCCACCTCATGCTGCGCGCCAAGGCGGTCAGGTTCCGCAACGGCGAAGTGAAGTTTCGCGACCAGCTGCTCTCCAGTACCGACGCCCTCGGCAAGCTGGCGTCGATCCCGGTGGTGGTGCAATTCGTCAATGCGGCCAACAAGTCAAGAGTCGTGCGCGGCGTCATGGAGACGACGTTGGGCGTGCACAGGGACCGGATTCTGCCGGAGTATGCCAGCACGAAGTTCCGTGGCAGCGCCCGGGCCAACGTTTCGTTCCCGGCGCGCGACGGGAAGAATACACCGGGCAAGGTCGCGATCTTCTCGACCTGTTACGTCAACTACAACGAACCGGGCATCGGCCATGACCTGCTGAAGATTCTCGCGCACAACGAGGTACCGGCCATCCTCGTCGAGAAGGAAGCCTGTTGCGGCATGCCCAAGCTCGAGCTGGGCGACCTCGAGGCGGTGGCGCGCAGCAAGGAGGCCAACATCCCCGTGCTCGCGCGGCTCGCGCGCGAGGGTTACGCGATCCTCACCGCGGTGCCGTCGTGCACGCTGACGTTCAAGCAGGAGCTGCCGCTGATGTTCCCGGACGACGCCGACGTCAAAGCGGTGGCGGAAGCGATGTTCGACCCTTTCGAGTACCTGGTGTCGCGCCACAAGGACGGTCTGCTCAAGACCGACTTCAGCAAGCCGCTGGGCAAGGTTTCCTACCACGTACCGTGCCACCTGCGGGTGCAGAACATGGGGCAGAAAACGCGCGAGCTGCTCGAGATAGTCCCCGGTACCAAGGTCACCACCGTCGAGCGCTGCGCCGGGCACGACGGCACCTGGGGCGTGAAAAAGGAGTTCTTCGAGAACTCGATGAAGATCGGCCGCCCGGTGTTCCGACAAATGGCGGAAGCCGCTCCCGACTACGTCAGTTCCGATTGCGCCATCGCCGGCCGCCATATTCTGCAGGGGATGGGAGCCACCACCGCACGGAAAGAGCATCCGCTCACATTAATACGCATCGCCTATGGACTGTAAACGGCGTGGGTCGTGGATCGTGGATTGTGGATCGAGCTCATCCAACGTGTAGCGTTTCGACCCACGATCCACGACCCACGACCCACAACCCACAACCCACGGTATTGACATGCCACACATCACCCGCGACAGCCTGATGCCACTCGAAGCCTACGCCAGGGCGCGGACAGAATTCCGCGGACGCGTGATGGCGCACAAGAAAAACCGCACGCTTGCCCTCGGCGAGCACGTCACGCTGATTTTCGAGGATGAGCTCACCATCCGCTACCAGATCCAGGAAATGCTGCGCGTCGAACGCATCTTCGAGGAGGCGGGCATCCAGGACGAGCTCAACGCCTACAACCCGCTGGTTCCCGACGGCGGCAACTGGAAGGCGACGATGCTGATCGAGTATCCGGATGTGGCGGAGCGCCAGCGCATGCTCGCGCGGCTGATCGGCATCGAGGACCGCGTCTGGGTGCAGGTCGAGAGCCACGCCCGGGTCTACGCCATTGCCGACGAGGACCTCGAGCGCGAGAACGCCGATAAGACTTCCGCGGTGCACTTCCTCCGCTTCGAGCTCGACCGTGCCATGGCGCATGCGCTGAAGCAGGGCGCCGGGCTCGCCATCGGTATCGACCACCCCGATTACACCGTTAGCGTTGCCAGCATCGAGCCTGGCTTGCGCGCGTCCCTCGTCGCCGACCTGGCCGCATAGCTGCCGCTGCGCCGGGTTGGTCAACGCGCCTGCCGCTTGCTATGCTGGCGGCACCCCTTTCCGGTAACAGTTGTGATGGACTCCCGCTATGTTTCCTGGGCCGCGCGCTGCACGCGGAGCGCTGTTGTTGCCATGGCTCTTCTGGCGGGGCTCGCGGCGTGCGCCGATCCGTCGCAGCCGGGCAAGTGGCAGCAATGGGACGTCGATTTCGACGAGGACAAGAAGCCGTGGAAGGAAATCGAGAGCATGATGCCCCCCTATCCCCGGCCCGAGCACCTGGTGCCATTCGACGCCGGCGGTACGACCCAGCACCGTTTCTTCATTGACGCGCGGTCCCTGTCCGTAGGCGAGGACGGGGTGGTGCGTTATACCCTGCTGGTCAGGACCGCGGGCGGGGCCACCAACGTCAGCTTCGAAGGCATGCGTTGCGAGACGCGCGAGCTTAAGTACTACGCGCTGGGCAGGGCGGACGGCAGTTGGGTGCGGGTGCGCAATCCGCAGTGGCGCCGTTTCGAGACGCAGAGCATCAACCGCCACTACAACGTGCTCTACGCGGGTGTCCTCTGCCTTGGCAAGACCCCGGTCGAGACCACGCAGGAAGCGCTGCAGCGGCTGAAGTACGGCTCTCCCATCATCCAGTAGCCGCGCCGGGCGCAGTATCCGCCGGCGGTGGCCGTTAGGGCTTCTTGCAATCCCCGAGATAGCGGCCGCTGTTATGCATGGTCATGGTGTGCGTCTCGCCGCCGCGTTTCGACGTGATCTTGTTGGCGCTGGTGTAGGACGTGCTGCTGTAGGTGGCGGTGCCGCTGCCCGTCGTGCCGTCCTCGCAAACCACGTTCCAGGTCGCGGCATTGCCCTGCATCTTGTGGTCGGTCATCTTGCAGCGGCCGTCCCGGGGGCTGCTGCCCGGCACGGCCTTGGCCGGATCCTGGAGGTCCTTCTTGGTAATACACTGCTGCATCACCTGCGGCGGCATTGCCTGGGGCATGCCCGCCATCTCCATCTTCATCGTGATTTCCCACAGGCCATCCTTCATGTTGGGGGCTGCCGCACCGTGGGCGTGGGAGGTCAGGAGGGCGGCCGCAAGAACCGGTAGGGCGGTGATGCGCATGGTCGTTCTCCCTATGTAGTTCAGGTAACGGGAATGATACCCGGAACCGGCTCGCCGGTCGCGCAAAAATTCACCTGGCTAAAGCAGCACGAGGTTGTCGCGGTGTATCAGCTCGGGCTCGTCCACGTAACCCAGCCGCGCCTCGATCTCGTTCGAAGGCGCGCGCAGGATCCGCCGGGTTTCGGCCGAGTTGTAGTTGACCAGTCCGCGCGCGATCTCACGCCGTGACTCGTCGAGACAGCTCACCACCTCGCCGCGCTCGAATTCCCCGCGCACCTCGTGCACGCCGATCGGCAGCAGGCTTTTCCCCTGCACCGTCAGCGCCCTGGCCGCGCCGGCGTCGAGCAGCAGGCTGCCGCGGACCTGCAGGTGGTCGGCGAGCCACTGTTTGCGCGCCGCGAGCGTCGCGCGCTCGGCGGCGAGCAGCGTGCCGATCCGCTCGCCGCGGGCGAGCCGCGGCAGCACGTCGTGCTCATGCCCCGAGGCGATCACGGTATGCGCGCCGCCGCGGGCGGCGCGCTTCGCGGCCAGCACCTTGGTGATCATGCCGCCGAGCGCGATGTGGCTGCCGGTGCCGCCCGCCATCGCCTCCAGCGCCGGGTCGCCCGCGCTGGCTTCCGCGATCAGGGTGGCGGTGGCGTCCTGGCGCGGGTCCTTGTCGTGGAGCCCGGCCTGGTCGGTGAGGATCACCAGCGCGTCGGCCTCGATGAGATTGGTGACCAGCGCCGCCAGCGTGTCGTTGTCACCGAAGCGGATCTCGTCGATGGCGACGGTGTCGTTCTCGTTGATGATCGGGACCACGCCCAGGTCGAGCAGGGTGCGCAGGGTGGAGCGGGCGTTGAGGTAGCGCTTGCGGTCGGCGAGGTCCTCGTGCGTGAGCAGGATCTGCGAAGTCAGCAGCCGGTGCTCGCGGAAGCAGCTTTCGTAGGCTTGGATCAACCCCATCTGCCCGACCGCCGCCGCTGCCTGCAGGTCGTGCAGCGCGTGGGGGCGCTTGTCCCAGCCGAGACGCTGCATGCCGGCGGCGATGGCCCCGCTCGAGACCAGCACGACCTTGCGCTCCATGCGTCTCAGCTCGGCGATCTGCCCGGCCCAGCGCGAGAGCGCGCCGAGATCGAGCCCGCGACCCTGGTTGGTGACCAGGCTTGAGCCCACTTTGACGACGAAGCGCTTCGCTTTTTCCAGGACGGATGACATGGGATGCGAAAATCAGCGGTCCGGATTCGGGATCTTGCGTGCGCGTCTAGGCTGTGCCGGGCTCCCCGCTGCCGAATCCTGTTGCAGGTGCCCCATTACCGCGTAGGCAAGCTCGCGGCAGCCTTCGCCGGTGAGCGCGGAAATGATAAAGCTTTTGCCCTTCCAGCCAAAATCCCTGAGGAAGCGCTTGACTGCGCCGGCGCGCTCATCGGCGGGGACCATGTCGATCTTGTTGAGCACCAACCAGCGCGGCTTGAGGTAAAGTGTCTCGTCATACTTCCGCAGCTCCTTCACGATCGCTTGCGCATCGCGCACCGGGTCGACGGCTTCGTCCAGCGGCGCGATATCCACCAGCTGCAGCAGCAGGCGCGTACGCGCGAGATGGCGCAGGAACTGGTGGCCGAGGCCCGCCCCTTCGGCGGCGCCCTCGATCAGGCCCGGGATGTCGGCCAGCACGAAACTGCGATTGACGTCCACCCGCACCACGCCGAGGCTCGGGGCGAGCGTGGTGAAGGGATAGTCCGCGACCTTGGGGCGCGCGGCGGAGAGGGCGCGGATGAGGGTGGACTTGCCGGCGTTGGGCATGCCGAGGAGTCCGACGTCGGCGAGCAGCTTCAGCTCGAGCTGTAACCGGCGGTGTTCGCCTTCGCCGCCGCGCGTGAACTGGCGCGGCGCGCGGTTGGTGCTCGATTTGAAGTGCAGGTTGCCGAGCCCCCCGGCGCCGCCCGCGGCAAGCAAGGCCCGCTCGCCGTCGCGGCCCAGGTCGGCGATCTGCGCCCCGCTCTCGAGATCGCTCACCACGGTGCCGACCGGCACGCGCAACACCACGTCCTCGGCGGACTTGCCGTACTGGTCGGAGCCGCGGCCATTTTCGCCATCCTGCGCGCGGTGGATGCGCGCGTAGCGGTAATCGATCAGCGTATTCACGTTGCGGTCG
>Ga0184627_10000084_pt1 | contig 48207 bp, 50 predicted proteins | sample PLM3_127_b1_FD_133150 | JGI IMG/M metagenome (GOLD analysis project Ga0184627, IMG submission 133150) | Groundwater sediment microbial communities from an aquifer in East River, Colorado, USA - PLM3_127_b1 | ecosystem: Environmental > Terrestrial > Soil > Riparian zone | place: USA: East River... | reverse complement strand
CGGCCCGCGCCGCCTGCACCGTTGCCTCAGGGACCTGCGGCCACGGCTGCGGCTGCACCGACACAACACACCCACCCTGCGGCCGGGAACGGGGAGAGACGACCGCACCAGCATGATCCACCCGGACAGACCCGATCACCGAACCCGACCAGCGCGTCATCGAATTAGCCACCAGGGTCACCGACGGCCCCAAACAGTGCAACTTCGGGAATCGCATAGACCTCCGAGAACAGCCAGCGGTAGAACGGCCCCGGGAGATGCCGTCCAAGCTCCCACCGGCTGATCATGCTAATGAGGCCCTTGGACCCTGGCAGCGGGCGACCCACCTCAGCGGCCCGGAGACGCAGTTCGCGGGCCGCCTCCCGAAACGACCAGCCGCGTCGGATCCGCGCTTGACGAAGAGGTGTGTCTGAGCTGGAAGCCACCACCAGTATCTCCCCGAGGAGCTTGGGCAAACGTTCAACAACCTTCAACAGTCGGTGTGGAACGCTGCCAGTTCCGCTCCCACCATCGTAGGTGGTTCTGTTGTGCTCGAGGGAGACGAGCCGTCCGCTGAGCAAGGCGCCACGCACTGACCGCTTCGTTGACGGCGTGTCCTCTGTCATGGCAGAGTCACTTGTATTACCTAGTAGGATAAGAGGTCAGCTGTGGGAAGCCTCATAGATCTTGGGAGACTGCCGCCGACCATCAGCGTCGAGGAGGCGGCCGAACTGCTCGGGGTGAGCCGCTCGGCGGCATACAGAGCGGTCAAGGCCGGTCAGCTCAAGACCCTGCGGATGGGCCGCAAGCTACGTGTCCCCACCGCTCCTCTCCTGAGGATGCTCGGGCGATGAGAGGCGGCACCCGCAAGCGGGGCGGCACGTGGACGTGGTATGTCGACGTCGTTGACCCTGCCACCAGCAAGCGGCGGCAACTCACCAAGGGCGGATTCCGGACCAAGCGAGAGGCACAAGCCGCCCTCAACGATGCCGTGGCTCTGCGGACCGCTACCTTCGTCGAGCCTTCCAAGGTAACGCTGGGCGCATTCCTGGCCGACCAGTGGCTCCCGACGATCCGAACCGCGGTCCGGCCGAACACCTGGACCACCTACCGCATCTACGCCGAGACACACGTGATCCCCGCCCTCGGCAGGGTGCCGCTCCAGGCCCTCAGCGCTCTCCACCTCAACCAGCTCTACGCCGACCTCGCAGCGCACGGTCGCCGTGACGGCCGCGGCGGCCTCGCGCCCAAGAGCATCCGGCACGTCCACGTACTACTCCACAAGGCGCTCGGCGACGCCCTGCGCTGGGGACTCGTGCCCCGTAACGTGGCGGCCGCCGCCGACCCGCCCCGGGTCCCTCGCCGGCAGCGAGCCGTGTGGTCGGCCGAGGAGCTCGGCACGTTCCTCCGGGCGACCGCCGACGATCGCCTCGGGGCGATGTGGCTGCTGTTCGCCACGACCGGGATGCGGCGAAGCGAGATCGTGGGGCTGCCCTGGTGGGCGCTCGACCTGGAGGCCCGCCCTGGGCGACTGGCAGTCGCACAGGCAGTGGTGCTCATGGGCAACGAGCCGGTCATCGTCGCTGAGGCGAAGACGGAGAGCAGTGACCGGCAGCTCGCGCTCGACCCGTTCACCGTGGCAGTACTCAGGGCGCATCGGGCCAGGCAGCTCGAGGAGCGGCTTGCCTGGGGTCCGGCCTGGGTGGACACCAACCTGGTCTTCACCGCCGAGGACGGCTCGATCCTCCACCCGGGGCGCGTCACCAGGCGCTTCGCCCCGGCTCGTCCAGGACGCCGGCCTGCCGCCGATCACCCTGCACGGCGTCTGGCACAGCTACGCCACGGCCGCGCTCGCGGCCGGCGAACCACTCAAGGTCATCTCCGAGCGGCTGGGCCATGCGAGTACCACGATCACGGCCAACCTCTACCAGCACGTGCTCCCGTCGATGGATGAGCGCACCGCCAATGCCGTGGCGCGGCTGATCCTGGGCGGCGAGAAACAGGACTCGACGTCTTCTGCTGTCAGATCCCTGTCAACCGGACCCGCTGTCCACGAGGAGGAGAGGAGGTGAAGCGCGAACCCGCAGCTTAGAATGGGTGTCGGAGGGGGGACTTGAACCCCCACGTCCTTGCGGACACTAGGCCCTCAACCTCCGGGAACCCAATCTATTGGATGGCTTGCACTCGATACAGGCTCTTTGAGCTGCACCTACACGGCTTCCGCCTAACTCAGTGGCACTCACGGAGATCCGGTAGAGAGTGGTATTGGGCCAAGTTTCGGGACAGGCAAGACTTGATCAACTGTCCGACCCGTACTTGCTCAGCCGCCTCGGTCTTTGCTGTGAGCGTCTAGCGCAATCTGTCCTTGAACTAGGGGTGCCGGTAAGAACGCTGTCAGGAGCCGCAAACGGCGGGTCAGCGATCTGGGATGGTAAGTGCCGACTTGCTGGTAGGCGCCAGCACTTGATCCGGATCGCGGCGGGTTTGCCGCGGTCTGCGCGGTGTGGGAGGGTGTCCCGCGCTGGGCAAGTGCCGCCTCCAAGCGTTGCCGGAACTTCGCCGAACCTACCCCTGGCGCCTCAGCGTGCTTGCCGGGGCTCGGGGGTCCCAATCGTCCGGGTCGGGTGGCCATGGCGGCGGTGTGGTGGCCGTGGGGGGCGGCGCCATGGTTGGATTTCCTTGCCCGTTTCCGTGTCGCGCCGCGCAGGAGGTGTCCGTGCCCGACGGGAGCACGCCCGTCGGCGAGGTCGTCATCGTCGCCTGACGATCTCACCGACCAAGCCCGCACAGCCAGCACGCGCCATCGTGGCGCTCGCCTCCGGGCGTCGCCGCGGCCGCGTGAGCCTGGCGTGCGCGGGCTCCGCGACCGTAAGGGAGCCGACATGGAAGACCACCGGGAAGACCAACGGACCGACCGCCTCGGGGTGCTGCTCGACCAGCTCGACCGTGCCCGTGAGATCGCCCAGGCACGCCTGGACGGGCTCGTCTCGCCGGCGAGCCTCCCGGAAGGGGAGCCGCTGCCCCCGAGGACGGGCGACGGGCCGCTCACCGACGAGGAGTACCTGTGGGAGCCGGCGCCGGGCGCCTGGTCGCTGCGGCGCCGCGGCGAGGCCATGAGCCCCCGGCCGTTCGGGCCGGGCGAGTGGCTGCTCGACGACGCCCCCGGCGACCCCGACCCGACCCCGGTCACCACGATCGCTTGGCGGCTGGGGCACCTGCACTTGGACTTCGCCGGGACCTGGGAGTGGACCTTCGGCGGACGGCGCCAGCCGCCCGAGCAGCTGGTCGACTTCAGCCCCTCGGCCGCGGTGGCGCTGGAGCGGTTCTGGGCGACGATGGACCGCTGGCGCGACAGCGTCGCGGCCGTGACCCCCGAGCAGCTCGATACCGTCGGCTACAGCCAGTACCCCAACAGCGACGCCGCCGAGTTGCCGTTCATCACCGTCATCTGGGCGGGCAACCTCGAGTTCATCCACCACATGGCTGAGATCGCCCTGCTCCGCGACCTGTACCGGACCCGCTCCACGGGTTCCACGGGCGCGCGGTAGGCCAGGGCGCACCCACCCACGGACCGTCGACGGCGCGGTGCACCAGCCGCGCCGTCGACCGGTCCCGCGCGGCCGGCGTCGCCGTGCAGGTTGCCGTGCAGCAGGCTAGCGGCGCCGCAGCGGGAGCCTCAGAGTTCTCGGGGACCGCGCCGGCGGGCTCGACGTCGAGGCGGCCATGGGCGAGCGCGACCGCGACCTCCCGGACGCAGCGGAACGCCGCGCCCGCCTCGCAACCTGGCTGCTCGTGCCGAGCTGGAGCGCGCTGCTCGGCATCCTGCTGACCTGGGGGTGGGCGAAGCTGCCCCGGCTCATCCAGCTGGCGGCTCGCTTACACCTTCCGCCGTTTGCGGCTCCTGACAGCGTTCTTACCGGCACCCGAACTAATGATACGGCTTGAGTTTCTCACCAAAGGTAGATTCATAGACCTTAGAATTCCGTGATGCTATCGTGCGGAAGGGTTTCCCATTGTCGTCAATCATAGAGGTCCCCTCCCGACCATTCGCGACCCAGTACAGCTCAATCACCCAAGTACAGTCACACTGCCTAGTCTCGGCAACAACATAGAACACCTCTGGCTGTGTGTCTGAAACCCTGAATGGAAACGTTACCGGTTTTGCGTCCTTAGGGTCTCCCTCGACTTCAAAGCGGTCGTCCTTACTCGCCGTAATGACCGGAGGAGTAGTATCGAGGTTCACTGAAAGCCACCTTACAAATACTCCTTCGCCTCCTCTCGCAATAACGTGTATACCTTTAGGCGGTGGCCGGCGCTCCAATACCTTGATACGCATGTTCTGGAGTATTACTGGTTTGCGTGACCTACCGAGGATCGTAACCTGAACCCACGTCTCGTTCGCATCGCCACCCCGAAGCTTATTGGCCCATTCTGCCCGAGATACGGGCGGCGGGCTCTCGCTGAAGAAAGGAGGAGGGGGCTCAAGTTTCTCACTATCCTCCGGAGCCTGAGGAATTACATACCCCACATAGTCAAGGGGGTTTCGTTCGGCCCTGGCCAAGTCCGCCGTAACTGTAATTCCCAGCTGCTTACCCCTAATGCGATCCCACATGTTTGAACTCGCTGAGGTGAGTGTTCCAGTCAGTGCTTCTGTTGAGAGCCACATCACTAATGCCGATAGCCGACTTCCACTATGGAGCCACGTCTTCGAACGCGACGCGCGTCGCTGCGTGCTCTTAGAAGAACCCTTTCGAACTGGCACTATCACACCGCTCCACGGGGAACCTTCTGACGCATGAATAGGTTGATTCCATCTACCATAATACGAGCCCGATCAATGCTAATTGAGTCGAAATGGCCGTGAGCGGCATCGTTTCGCATGCCAGCCCAGGCCGTTATGTCTTTGAGGTCCTGAGCACTTAGCAAATCAGCTTTGCGCAGTACGGCGGCATAGGTGTTGATACCTGGCTTGCCTCTTGGTTGTGTGGGCAAGATAGCTAGCATTGATCGAAGAAATTCCTCTAGGGCTGCCCCGGCCAGCATGACAGGAGCTGCGGGATGGACTTTCCCGTCCTCTAGCAGGATCTGGACCTGCTCCATAAGGTCTGTAGCCGCCTCTATCCGGGCTCGTGACTCCAGTGGCGCCTCCGCAAGGCCAGCCTCTACCAAATCCGCCCATCCTATTAAAAGGCTAGCGATGGACACCAAGGCATGGCGTGAGTTGAAATCCTTAATTGACTGTGCCGCTTGCTTGTAGAAGTTACTCTGAGCACCTGCATGCAGGCGAAGAAACTCAATTGCCCTCCCAGCATCGCCTTTGTTGCCACTCTGCGCATTGCCGAGAATCTGGAGCTTGTTCGCCTCTTCCCTCGCCCATTTGACTAATTCTTCCTGGTCCAAGCGTGACCTCCTTGAGGCCGCAACTGGGGAGGAGCGTCGCCTCATTCAGATCGACTCCTTGCCCCTATGGCCTCGCCCTTTGGCCTCCTCGGGGCCATTCTAATCATGCGTGGGACATACTTCGCGACCGGACAGGGTATCTCTACGCCAGATGGGGCAGATGCGCTGCTCCGGTCATGAGTCCGCCCGGGCACCGAGCGAGCAGGTTGGGGGTTGCCGGGGTCGAGCAGCAGCACACCGCCGCAAGTCGTTAGCCCACTGAGGTAGCTTGGCTGCTTCAGGCCAACGCGATTCCGCTACTCCCAGAGCTTACCCTGGCCAGGGTGCACTTCCGAAGACGAAGAGCCCGAGTCAATATCGTCGGCCCAGCTTCTCAAGGGACGAAACTCGATCACCTCTTGCTCAGACGCATCGATCGTCGCCTCAAATTCGATATGAATGATGCCTCTCAAGGATACGGATGAAAGATAGAATCCATCGTCTTCCGGCCAATCGCTAACGATGGAAGGATCCTCCTGGGTCCATATCCATGCCTGAAGCGCAGCATCGAATGCTGCCTCGCCAGCTACACCAATCTCCTGTTCAGAGATCCAGAATACTTCAGTAACGTTCAAGTTATCCCTAAATTGAGCGTCCTCAATGTCCAGTTCCGCATAGTCCTTGCTCAACTCATAGGAATCCACAGACGAACCGATCATTTGACTTGCGTAGCCGTCCAGGAAGGCGCCTAGAATGCTGTCCACCTCGACTAGGCTATTCTTGGCCGCCTGCGAAGGCGCAACACCTGTTACAACAACCTCGCGTGTGGGTTTTACATGCTCGTCGGTAAAGTCTCTGAGTCGCCTGTACAACCGCACTGCGTTCTCTGTGCTTCCGATGGCATGCAGATCAACGATTAGGTCAGAGGCCAGTTCTCCACCCTGAGCGTTAGTAGCAAAGTCGGTCCAGTTGTCGGTAATAAAGTGAATTGGATAAGTCTCCGATGGTTTCTGTTCAAGTATAGTTTCCCAGACAAGCGCGTCTTGGTAACCCCTGCCGTCAGTCTTTACGGGCTTTCGCCGTGCCAGCACTCGATCAAGCATTCGTTCGTGAGATATCTCTGGAAGAGAGAGGAGTACCGCATTGCTATTACCAAGAGTACTCTTCAAGTACAGCTCGTAACTATTGGCCTGCTTCCCAAGAGACGCCTTGATGGCTTCGAAAGAGCCTAGATCAGGAACTACGCGCGCGAGCTTGTTCCGCCAGCCTCCCATGTCCCTTATGAGTTCGTGCGTCTCCTCCCCGAACCGCCGAACCGCCTCTCCGAGAACAACGACAGGAATCAAGATCTGCACATCTCGGCGCTTTGCCGAGTCTAAGAGAAGTCTGGCTGCTGTGCCCTTAAGGTAGTAGTCCGCACAGAGAACGTTGGTGTCAATGAGAACACGCAGCACGATCCCACCCACCCTAGATGGTCTGCTCCTGCTTGGGTTCCGTGATAATAGCGCAAGCGATCTCGCAACAGGCCAGTCTCGTCCACGGGGGCCGCAGGTGGAAGGCACGAATCCGAGGACCACCGGTCACACTCCATACCCAGCAGGTGGCCTTCCGGCTAGGATGGCGGGAAGGCGCGGGGCATCTGCCGAAAGAGTTCGGCGACCTGGGTGACGGCTTCGGCACTATGGCTCGGCATGACGTGGCTGTATGTGTCGGCGGTGGTGGCGTAGCTGCTGTGACGCATGACCTCCTGGACGAGCTTTGGGTGGATCCCTGCCTTGAGCGCGGCGGTGGCCCAACCGTGCCGCAGGTCGTACACGCGCACCCCGGCTGGCAGGCCGGCCTCGCGGGTGAGCTGCTGGAAGCGGCGGTTGAGCCAGTCCGGCTTGAGCGGGACCCCGTTCTCGCGCGTGAACACCAGGTCGTTGCGCTCTTTCGGCCCGGGCCACCAGCGCCGCTCCTCCACCTGCGCGGTGCGCCACGCTCGGAGCATCGCCACGGCGACCGGGTCGAGGACGACGATGGCGGCGCTGCCGTCCGTCTTGGTGCCGTCCATCAGCACCGGACGCTCCCCCACCTTGATGAGCTTCTGGTAGACCGACAGCACGCCAGCGTCCAGGTCGACGGCTGGCCAGGGCAGCCCGAGGACCTCGCTGGGGCGCATGGCGCTGGTGACCAGCAGGACCCACAACGCGGCGAGGCGGTCAGCCGCCGCCGTTTGGAGGAACGCACCGGTCTGCTCGGGCGTATAGACGGTCGGCCGTCGTTTGGGGACCGGGATCCGCTTGAGCCGGATCGGCTTGGGCAGCAGCCCGGCACCAGCCGCGCTGGCGAGCGCCGCGTTGAGGGTGATGCGCACGCCGTGCACAGTGCGGGGGCTGAGCCCGGTGCCGTCGCGCTTGCCGCGGGCCAGCAACTCGGCCCAGTGCCGACTGACCCGCTCGGCGGTGAGATCTTGGAGGCGGACGCCGGCCAGGCTCGGGCGCTCTCGGCCGATGCGCTCGCGGTAGGCGGCGCACGCGGCGGCGTCAGGCGCGAGGTAGTAGGCGACGTGGTTGCGGGCGGTGACCCAGCTGTTGGCGGCGATGTGAGGCCGCTGAGCGTCCAGCCACTCGGCCAGGTAGGCGCCGACGGTCACCGGCCGCGGGGCGACATAGGTGCCATCGTCGAGCTGGGTGAGGATCTTCCGCAGCGCCCGCTCGGCGGTGCGCCGGTCGGGGAACCCGCCCTTGGTCCGGCGGCGGCGGCGCCCGTCGGGGCCGTCCTCCCAGTAGCGGATGCGCCACGTCCGCACGAGCTGCTCGATTTCGCCGCGTTGGCCTCTCGGGCGTGGCATGCGGCTTTCTCCTTCCTCTGGCGGGGACGGATGCTGGTCCTACGGGCGAAGGTCGGAGGACGCGGACCGTGGGGCCGGAGTCCGTCCTCTCGGGGGTCCCGGCGGCTACCGGCCTTGGCGGGTGCGGCGGCGGTCGCGGCGGCTGGTGTGGTCCCACCAGGGGAGCCGGCCGCTGGCGCGGTAGCGGGTCCATTCGCGGCGGGACCAGCCGCGGAGGGCGGGCCTGAGCCGGTGGGCGGCGCGGCAGCCGGCCGAGCGCTTGGGCCAGCCGCAGCGTGGGCAGGTGCGGGCCATGGGTGTCACCTCCTCCCCTCTTCAGCGCGGTGGGTCGGCCACCCAACGTGGTTGTCGTCCGGAAGTCCGGAACGGCGGGGCGGCGGCCCAAGGCGCAGGCGCGTGGCGCGCGCGCGACCCAGAGCGGTCACCCATCGTGGCCACCGTCGTCCTGGTCGCCGCCCGGGTCGGGGGAGGGTGAGGCGCCAGCGGCCGTGCCCGGCCCGCTCGACCTCGCCTTGGCGTTCGAGGTCTTGGAGGCGCTCGTAGACCCAGGTCTTGGCCCGGCCGATCGCGGCGGCCAGCTCGGCGACCTTGGCGCCGCGGGCGCCGGCGGCGTGCAGGCAGGCCAGGAGCGCAGCGAGCGGGTCGCCGTCCCCGGCCCGGGTCGGGATGGGCGCGCCGCCGGCCGGCGGCGCGCCGGCCGAGGGGGTCGCATCGGACGGGCGTGCCGGTCCGGCCGCGGGCCTGGCGGGGCCGCGCCGCCCGGCCGCCACGGCGATCCCGGCGGCGGTGGCGGGGTCGAGGTCGGGCACGGCCTCGGGCCCGGCGGCGGCGAGCAGGCGCGAGATGCGGGCCCGGTCGACGTGCAGGACCTTGGCGGGGACCGGGCGGGTGTGGTCGGGCGGGTCCCAGATGAGCAGCTTGCCGGGCGCGTCCAGCAGGTCGGGCCGGTAGCCGAGCCGGCTCTTGCCTTGGCCGAGGATGAGCTCGCCGTCGCGTGGCTCGGTGACGCGCAGGCAGACCCTGACGGTGAGCTGGGCGCGGAGCGCGCCGCCGCCGAGGGCGTCCTGGGTGGGCCGCTGGGTGGCGGCCAGCAGGGTGACGGCGGTCTTGCGGCCCTTGCGGGCGATCGTGTCCAAGTACCCGGCGGCCTCGGGGAGCTGCTCGACCAGCTCGGCGAGCTCGTCGACCGGGAGGACGATCGCCGGGCGCTCGGGGGTGGGCTCCCAGTTCTCCTCGCCGTGGTCGGCCAGCCACCGCTCCCGGGCGTCGACCGCCGCCACCGCGTCCTCGAGCAGCTCCCTGGCTTCGGCGGGGGTGGTCGCCAGGCGCCCGAGGCACGCCCGCCAGGGGGCCAGGCCGGCGCCGCCGGCGAAGTCGACCGCCCACAGCAGCACGTCGGGCGCCGGACCCAGGGTGAACAGCACCGCGGTGAGCAGGATCGACTTGCCGGCGCCCTGGGTGCCGCCGACCAGGGCGTGCTTTCTGAGCAGCAGCACCCGCAGTGGCTCGCCGGTCTCGTACTCGGCGACCAGCACCGGCCGGGTGACCGACCGGTGCCCGGCCACCTCCGGCATGGGCAGGGTGCCGGCGTGGGGGTCGCGTTCGACCACCCGCAGGATCACCCGCCGCGCCATCGTGGGGTCCTCCTCGACGCGGATCGACCGCGGGCGCAGCCCGAGCGCGCTTTCGAGCTTTCCGACGCGGTCGAGGACGTCGCGGAGGGTCTGGCCCTTGGGCAGCAGCACCCTGGCCGACCACTGCCGGCCGGAGGGGTCGACCTCGACGTGTTGCAGGCGGGCGCCGTGAAGGTCGGCCGCGGCGGCGTCGTCGCCCCAGCGCTCCACCGCGCGGAGGACGCGGACCTTGGCGCGGCGGCGGCGGTGCCACCACCACGGCACCCCACCCGCCAGCAGCCCGGCCAGCCAGGCCAGCAGCAGCGGGCGGCGGAACGGGCCGTACCAGGCCGCCGCGGCCAGCCACAGCGCCGCGACCGCGATTGCGCCGGCGGCGTAGGCCTGCTCGGCCTGGCGGTCCAGGCCCAGCCGGTAGCCCAGCAGGCCCAGGATCGCTGCGGCGGCCGTCCCGACCGCGGCGACGACCGGCCACCAGCCCGGCAGCCAGCGGTGCAGGACCAGCCCGGCGGCCAGCAGGGCCAGCGCGAGGTAGAGGGGGGCGAGCTCGGAGCGGTAGCGCCAGGCCAGCCGCGGCACCGGGGAGCGCAGCGGCGCATCCGGCGCCAGGTAGCGGGGCTCGGGCCGCTCGGGCCGGTGGCGGCGGCGGGCGGAGCGGCGGGGGCGGGGCATCAGGGGCTCCTCGGAGGGGGGACGTAGGGTCGGGATGGGCCGTTGGTGGCCGCTGGGAGGGCCGTGGCGGGCCGCAGCCGGCCCCAGGCATACCAGAACACCCGTTCGAGTGTCCTGCGGCCGCTGTGGGGTCTCCAGAGCAAGCCAGCCACCCGCCCCCCGGGCCACCCGCCCCCCGGGTGTGGGGTGGGGGACCCCGCATGCGGGGTCCCCCGAGACCGGGGCCTGCCGGGGGTGGCGCGCGCCGCCCCTGCGGGCCCCGCACGCAACCCCGCACCCCCTACGGGGGGATGCGGGGTCTGCGGGGTGGCGTGCGCGGTCCTCCGGCTGTGGGGCCGCCGACCCCGCATGCGGGGTCCGTGCGGGGTCGGTGCGGGGTCGGGGTGCGGGGGTCACGGCCGCCCCGCCTCCCCGGGCGCGCCGGGTCCCGCGCCGGGCGCGCCGGGGGCGTCGGCGGGGCTGCTGGTGGGGTCGCTGGCCGACCAGTAGCGGGGCATGCCGGGCGCGGGGCCGGTCCCGGTGGCGAGGCCGGCGGCGTCCAGCTCGCCGAGGGCGGTCTGGAGGGTGCGTTCCTTGAGGGGGTGGCCGTCGGCGGCGGTGCGGTCGCCGAGCTGCTTGACGGTCTGCATCGCCCCGCCCGCCCGCAGCGCGGCCAGGACCCACTGGCACGACGGCCGCAGGCCCGCCTCCGCCCCGGCGCGGCCGCCGGGGCTGGGCGGGGGGGCGTCGGGGAGGACCTCGACGGTGTAGCGCAGGGGGCTGGCGAGGTCGGCGGGGTCGTCGGCGCGGACGGTGCGGCGGACCCGGAAGCGCTGCTCGGCGGTCTCCCCGCCGACCACCTCCACGGCGAGGACGACGGTGGAGGCGCCGTCGGGGCTGGTGGCGCGGTGGGCGACCCCGGCCGAGGCCAGCACCCGCCCCCACGCGCCCGGGCCGACCCCAGAGATCCGCTGGGCGCCGGTGCCCTCCCCGGTCTTGTTCCAGTGGGTGACCACCACCAGCGCCGCCCCGGCGGCCTGGCAGACCCCCTGGATCGCGGCCAGGACCGCGCCCATGGCGTACAGGTTCGACCCGGTCGCGCCCGCCCCCACCGCGAGGTAGAGCGGGTCCAGGACCACCAGCGCGGCGGGCCGGTCGGCCAGCTCGCCGGCGACCTGGCCCAGCTCCTGGCCGCTGGTGAGCCTGGGCACCCGGAAGCACAGCCGCACCAGCCCCAGCGCGGCCAGCTCGCCGAGGTCGACCTGCTTGTGGGCGGCGATCGCGCGGAGCCGGCGGACCATCGCCCGCTCCCCGCCCTCGCCGAGGAACACCAGCACCCGCCCGGACGGCGGGCAGGGGAACGCGCCGAGCCACGGCACCCCGGCGGCGACACTCACGGCCAGGTCGAGGATCGCCCAGGTCTTGCCGGCCTTGTCCTCGGCGGCGAACACCCCGTAGGCGTCGCGGGGCCACAGCCCCTCCACCAGCCACGCGGGCGGGCCGGCGGCGTCGACCCGGGCCAGCACCGCGGCCAGGTCCTCGATCACCAGCCCCCGTGGTCCGGGCCCGCTGCCGAGCCCGCTGGGGCCGGTGGGTGAGTGCAGGGGGAACACCTCGGCCAGCTCGGGGGGCGGCGTGTCGGGCCAGGGCACCCCGTCGCGGTCGGTGTCGCGGCCGGACCGGTCGGCCGTCACCGGCCCACCCCCGCCCGCGGCTTGGCCGCCCCGCCCTTGAGGCCCGACTCGACCGTGGCGCGGGCCTCCCGCTCGGGGGTCCCGCGCTGGCACGCCGCGGCCAGCAGCGCCCCGCGGACCTCCTCGGCGTCGAGGAGGCCGGCGGCGGCCAGCTGCCCGAGCCGGAACGCGGCCCGGTTCAGGGCCGTGTTGCCGGTCCCGGGCGCGGCGGCGGCGACCGCGGCCCGCTCGCGTCGCAGCGCCCCACGGGCCCACGCCCCGCCGCGCCCGGCGGGCAGCACGGCCGGGGGGTGGGTGGCTGGCCTGACGGGCGGCGGGGCCAGCAGGCGCCGCAGCCCGCCGGGCACCCCGGGCAGCGGCCCCCGCAGCGGCCGGACCCACCGGTAGCGGGCGCCGGACGCATGGACCGACGGTGGGGCGACGATCAGCCCGCCCCGGCCGCGCCAGTCCAGCCCCGGGCGCAGCCCGACCCGGTTGCCCAGCCCGGTGGGGCGGAACAGCAGGTGCCAGCCGCCCCCGCCGGTGCGCGCCACCGCCCCGGAGTGCTCGCCGGGGTCGCGGTCGGACAGGGCGCGCAGCGCCTCCACCCCCTGCGGCCCGTCGATGTCGAGCACGTCGAACCCGACCCCGCACAGCAGCCCCACGTTGGCGGCCGGCCAGCGCCGCCACCAGGCGCGCACCTCGGCGGGGGTGGTCGAGGCGGCGGTGGGCCAGTCGGCCAGGCGCGGGTGCTTGCCCGGGTCGCCGCACCCCTGGCCCTTCGGGCAGGTGCAGCCCCCGTCGGGGCGGGCGGCGTGCATGGGGACCACGGGGAAGCCGCACGCGGCGTACACCTCCGCCGCCCGGCCGGTGGTGAGGTCGCCGGCGAGGGCGGCGGGCAGGTCACCCGGGCCGAGCCGGGCCGGGCCGCCCATCAGGACACCTCCTCGGCTGGGTCGCCGAGGCGGAGCTGGCCGGCCAGGGGCCGGTTGGACCACACCACCTCGACGGCGGCGGTGCCGCGCCCGCCGGAGGTGTTGGAGGTCGGCCGCGGCACGGTCCGCTCGGCCCGCCACCAGCCCGCGTACAGCTCCTCATACAGCGCGCTGGGGTAGCCCGACAGCAGCACCGCCGCGGGGGTGGCGTGCAGGACCTCGGCGAGCGCGCGGTGCTCGGCCTCCGTCGAGTACTCGCAGGCGTAGTCCAGCCCGGGCCGCTTGGTCCGCGGGCTGCGCACCGCGGCCAGGTACGGCGGGTCGCAGTAGACGGTTGCGGCGGCGCCGGGCTTGGCGTACTTGGCGATCACCTCCACCGCGGGCCGCTGTTCGAGGTGGACGCGGCGCAGCCGCGCCGCGCACGCTTCGAGCCGGTCGGCGAGGGCGGCGAACTTGTGGGCGTGGTCGGCGCCGTTGGTGTTGAACGCCGCGGCCCACCCGGACGGGCGGCCACGGCCGGCCAGGTGGGAGATGGACTGGTTGACGCGCACGAACCAGCGGCGGGCGCGCTCCACCTCGCTCGGCTCGGGGTCGTCGTACCGGCTGGCGAGCTGCTCGTACTCGCCGCGGGCATACGGGGTCAGGCGCAGCGCCCGGGCGAGCTCGCCAGGCTGGTCGCGCAGGACGGCGAAGAAGTTGAGCACGGCCCCGTCGAGGTCGTTGAGGACCTCGGTCGGGCTCGGCGGCTTGGCGAACAGCACCGCGGCGCTGCCGCAGAACGGCTCCACGTAGGTCCGGTGCGGCGGCAGGAGGCTACAGATCCAGGGCGCCAGGCGGGCCTTGCCGCCGTAGTAGCCGGTCGGTGGCCGCAGGCCGGTCACCAGCCCGCCTCCATGCGCTGCCAGAGCACGGCGACGGCCAGCGCGGCCTGCTGGGGCACGACCGCGTCACCCAGCGCGCTCACCCGCCGGGCGCGGTCGGCGACCTCGCGGGGCCGGACGGTGCGGGGCGGCTCCCACGCCTGCGGCGGGCCGGGGGGAGCGGGCCAGCGATGGCCGTCCAGCCGCGGGGGAAGCCCATCAGCGCCTCGACCCACGCCGGGTTCAGCGCCGAGGGGACCTGGCCGGCCAGGTCGCGCCGGCCGCCCCGGTCGCCCTTCGCGCTCCCCCGGCCAGCCCCGTCGGAGGCCGTCGGGGTCGGCCAGCCCGTCACGGTGGTGCGCAGGTCCGGGCTGCCCTCCGCGGTCAGCGCCTGGCCCGGGCCGCTGGTGCCGTCGGAGGCCGTCGGGGTCGGCCACAGCCGCACCGCGACCCCCAGGGGGGTGCCGATGCCGTTGCCGTTGCGGCCCTTGGCCCGCTCCCGCTGCCGCCGGGCGGTCCAGCTCGCCAGGGTCTCCTGCTCGTTGGGGCTGGAGGCCGTCGGCGTCGGCCACATCCTGGCCGCGCCGAGAAGGGTCGGGTTGCCGCCCTGGTAGGCCGCCGAGGCCCGGCCGGCGTCCGCCGCCGTCGGCGTCGGCCACCGCGCCGCCGTGGCCAGGCCGGGGCCGCCCTTGCCGGTCTGGCCGCGGCGCTGGCCCGGGTAGGCGCCCTTGCGGTCCCTGGCCGTGGGGGTCGGCCATGAAGGCGAGCACGAAGACCCGGTCGCGCTGGTGGGGGGCGCCGACGTCGGCCGCGTGGAGGCAGCACCACTGCGCATCGAACCCGAGCGCGGCCAGGTCGCCGAGAACCGCTCCCAGGCCCCGTCCAAGCAGACCCGCGACGTTCTCCAGCACCACGTAGCGGGGTCGAAGCTCGCGAACGCATCGGGCGACCTGCGGCCAGAGCCACCGGGGGTCGGCCTGGGCCTTGCGGGCGCCGGCGTCGCTGACGGGCTGGCAGGGGAACCCGGCGGCCACAACGGCAGCTGGCGGGACTCCGGCATAGTCGATCTCCTTGAGGTCGCCGAGGTTGGGGACGCCGGGCCAGCGCTCGGCGAGCACCGCGGCGCGGTAGGGGTCGGTCTCGGCCTGCCAGGCGATCCGGGCGCCGTGGCGCTCCAGCGCCAGGTCCAGGCCGCCGACGCCGGTGCACAGCGACCCGGCGTCACGGCCGGCCAGGACACCCCGGCCGGCGGCGGCAAGGGGCGGCGCGGTCATCGGGCGGTCACCTCGGCGCGCAGGTGGACCAGGTGGCGGTGGGCCCAGCCGCGGTCACGCCGCCAGCCGGCCCGCTGGAAGCAGTCGCCGGGGTTGGGTGAGCGGACGTGGCGCTGGTCGGCCCAGGTGACCCAGCCGTCCCGGGGCAGCTCGGCCCACCACGGGGAGCCGGGGCGGGCCTCGGCCCACCAGCGCAGCGTGTCGGCCATGGCGAGCCCGATGAGCGCCGAGGACAGGCTCGGGCCCTCGTTGCGGAACAGCGAGCAGCGCCAGGCGTCCAGGCCGTCCTGCGCCAGCGCGGGGTGGGGCCAGTGCGTGACCCACACGGCCGTCTCGTCGCCGGTGACCAGCACCAGCACCCGGCCGGGCGGCCCGACCCACGGGGCGCCTCGGCGGCCCCGGGAGTAGTGCCGGTCGGCCAGCCGCAGCGCGGCCGGGTCGGAGCGGTGGCGGACCTGCCAGCAGCCCGGCTGCTCCAGGCCGGGAAGCTGCAGGGCGGTCATGCGGCACCCTCCCTGGGGCGTGGGGCGGCGGTCGCGCGCGCGCTCCCAGGGGCCGAGCACCGGTGGGCTGGTCGACCGCCACGGGCGGGGCCGGGGGTGCGCGCTGGCCTGGGTGGGGCCGGGGCCTGGGCGCCGAGGCCGCAGCAGGCGGCGCAGCACGGGCCCACGCCGCCGACCAGGCCGACGGGGTCGCCGGGGCGGACCGGCCGGCCGCAGCCGGGCCGGGCGCAGACGGCCTCGTGCCAGGCGGTGACGGTGGCGTCGGGGCCCAGGGGGCCGGGGGCGCTGGCAAGGGCGAGCCGCTGGTAGGCCGGCCCGTACAGCTCGTAGGGGTGGCAGCCGAGCCGGTCGCAGGTGTCCTCCGCCTGCCGGAGGGTGACGGTGCCGGCCCGGCGGGCGCGGGCGTACGCCTGGTAGCCGGTGTTGCCGAGCAGGGCGCTGGGGGTGACGCCCCGGCCGCGGGCGGCCCGGTCGACCGCGGCGAGCAGCGGGGCGGCGGGCAGCCGCAGCGCGGCGGGCACCGGGGCGTAGCGGCCCATCAGGCCGCCCCGTTGAGGGGGCCGGGCAGCCTGGCCTGCCCGGCGGCCTGGTGGCGGGCGGGGCGGCCGGGGCAGGCCGGGCACAGCAGCCGCGGCACCGCCCGCTGGTCCTTCAGGCGGCGTTCGTCGTCGCGGCTGCCCGGCCACAGCCGCACCAGCTCAAACCCGCACCCGGCCGCCAGCGCGACCGCGACCAGGCGGGCGCCCTGGCCGGTGGCGTGCTCGTGGAGCCGGCGCAGCAGGAATCCTGAACCGGCGGCGAAGCCGAGGTAGTGGCGGGCGTGCCGGTAGGCGGGCAGGAAGTGCAGCAGGTAGACCACCGTCGCGGCCGGCGGGGCCAGCAGCCCCGGGCAGCCCGGCGGGCGCACCCCGGCGTGGACCCACGCCCACACCGTGGCGGTGACCCGCTCGGCCCCGAGCCCGCCCCCGCAGGCCACGCAGGCCAGCCCGGGGCAGCCGACCACCGGCGGGACGGGCAGGGCGGTCACCGGTCGGCCTCGGGGGTGGGCGGGCCGGCCGGGACCGGGGTGGAGCCCACCCCGGCCGGGGTGGTCGTAGTGGTGGGGACGACGACGGCGATGCGGGCCGGGAGGGCCGGGAGGGCCGGGCGCACCGCGGCGGCGGTGAGCGCGAACCCGGCCGCGGCCAGGGCGAGCAGGGCCAGGGCGGCGAGCAGGCGGGCGAGCATGGCGGGGCCTCCTACCGGCGGCGGCCGGTGGTCGTGGCGGGCAGGACGTTGGGGGCCAGGTCGGTGGCCCAGCGGAACACCGCGAGGGCGGCCAGGAACGCCTCCAGGACCGCCTGGCCGACGGGGACGGGCACGAGCTGGTAGCCGGAGGGGCGCAGGTGCAGCACCGCCCCCGCCGCGATCGGGGGGAGGGTGGTCTCGGTGCCGTCGGGGTGGCCGGCGAAGTCGGCGTGGGCGTAGGCGGCCAGCTGCAGGCAGGCCTCGGGGTAGACGCCCCGGCCGGTCTTGACGTCCAGCAGCGTCACCCGCCCGCCGAGCACGCAGATCGCGTCGAGGGTGCCGGCGTAGCCGTAGCGGCGGGAGAACACCGTCTGCTCGCTCGCCAGCCACGCGGGCCGGTGGTCGGCCACGAACCGGTCGAACGCGGCCAGGAACGGCGCCGCCTCCGGTGGGAGGTCGGGGCGCGGGCGGCCGGTGGCGTGGGCCTCGACCGCGGCGTGCACCAGGTCGCCGAGGCCGGCGGCGGTGTCCCGCTGCGCCCAGGGGGCGGCCTTGACCTCGGCGACCGCCTGCCGGGCGGGCAGCAGCCGCAGCCGGTCGAGGTGGGCGACGGCGTACTCGGCGGCGGCCTTGGCGGCCCAGGCGGGCAGGAACGGCTTGGGCACCCCGCCGGAGAGGACCGCGGTGACGCTGGGGTAGGCGCGGCCGGCCCAGGTGTAGACCCGGTGGCCCTGCGCGCCAGTAGAGGCCAGCGCCGGGGCGGTCACCGGGCCGCCTCCGGGCCGGCGGCGCGGGCGCGCCGCAGCAGGCTTGCGACCGTGACCACGGTGTCGGTGTCCCAGCCGGCCAGCCAGTCCAGGATGCGCCGGTCGTAGGCGCCCAGCTCGACGCCGGAGAGCGCCTGGGCCAGCAGCTCCCGGCGTTGGGCCTCGGCCAGGAACGCGCCGCCGGGCGCGCGGTCCAGCGGCCTGTCCGCAGGCGGCCCGGCCGGCTCGGACGGCGCCGGGGCGGCGAGGCGGCGGCGGGTCGCCGCCCGCCAGCAGGCCGTCAGCGCCGGGTAACCGGCGTCGTCCTCGTCGGCGTCCAGGTCGAACCCGAGCGCGACCGCGTCGGGGTCGCCGAGTGCGGCCAGGCCACGGTCGAAGTGGCCGTAGAGCTGGCCGAGCACGTCGGTCTGGTCGTGCTGCCACAGGTCGAGCTGGCCGGGGTCGACCTCGGCCGCCCAGCCGGGCCGGGCGTGGTCGAGCAGCGCGGCGCCGGCCGCGACCCGCTGGCTGATCGGGGGCAGGGTGGGGTGGTCCATGGACCCTCCTTGGGGGCTGGTGGGGTGGCGGGCGGGGGCGCCTCCGTCCTTGGCCAGGTGGGTTGGCGCCCCCGCGCCGGACCCCAGATCCGGGCACGCGGACATGGGGGTGGAGGGCGGCTGGCGGCAACAACCGGCGCTTCTCCGACAGCAACGAGCTGGTCGGGCTTGGCCAGCAGCGCCCGGTCCCGGCGGCTCATGCCGACCGCCTGCGGTGGGTGTCGTGCCAGTGCGCGTCGGCCACGGCCAGCGCGATGGCCTTGGTGCCGCCGATGAGCTGCGCCCAGCCGCAGCGGCAGCGCAGCTCGTACACCCACAGGCGCCGGCCGCGGGCGGTGCGCTGGCGGATGCGGGGCCGGGCGTAGCGGCGGACCCTGGCGGTCACCGCGCACCCCCCGCGCCTGGTGCCTGGTAGCGGCGGGCGACGGCGAGCACCCGGGCGACGTAGGCGCGGGAGTGGTTGTAGGCGTACAGCGCGCCGCGGAGGTTGCGGCCGCCGCGGGCGCCGTGGGCGCACAGGTAGCGCGCCGCGGTCGCGGTCGCGTCGGCCGGGTCGTACACGCTGCGGCGGCCGTCGCGGTTGCCGTCGGTGCGGTAGCGCTGCCAGGTCGGCCCGGCCTTGCCCCGAATGCCGAGCTGCATCGGCCCGGCCGCGCCGGCCCGGTTCGCGCCCGAACGCACCCCGGGCAGGCGGGCGCGGCCGTGGTCGGACTCGACCTTGCCGACCGCGGCCAGCACCGTCCACGGCAGCCCCGGGCAGGTGCGGGCGGCCCGCTGGTACCACACCAGGTAGCGCGGGGGGATGTCGGCCCGGGCGGCCGGGCTCGGCCGCGCCTGCCCGGTGGCCTGCGTTGGGCGAGTCGGGCGGGTGGCGGTGGCGAGCAGGCCGAGGTCGCCGGCGACGCCGTACACGGTGACGCCAAGCACCAGCAGGCAGCCCACGACCAGGGTGCGGCGCAGCCCCAGCAGCGCGGCCACCCGCAGCGGCAGCAGCAGCGCCCACACCGCCAGCGCGATCACGGCCGCCCACCCCCTCCGGGGCGGGTGGCGCCCAGGTAGCCGGCCCGGCCGATCGGGCTGGTGCGGACGCGGGCGCCGGCGCCGGGCGCCTCGACCATCCGGCCCCGGCCGACGACCAGGCCGACGTGCCAGCCCGACGGCCCGGCGCTGCGGAAGAACACCAGGTCCCCCGGACGCAGCTCGGCGCGGCCGACGCGCCGGCCGGCGTGGAACTGCGCGGCGGCGGTGCGGGGCAGCTCCACCCCGGCGGCCCGCCACGCCGCCCGGGTCAGCCCGGAGCAGTCAAACGCGCCCGGCCCTTCGGCGCCCCACCGGTAGGGCTTGCCGCGCTGGGCCAGCGCGAACGCCACCGCCCGCCCGGCCCGCGCCTCCCCGGCGGGCGGTGGGGTGGCCGGTGCGGGCAGGGGCAGGCGGGGCAGGCGCAGCGCGGGCAGCCCGGCCGCGGCCACCCGGGCCCGGAGCGCCTGGGCGTTGGGGGCGGCCAGCACGGCCAGGGCGGTGACCAGGGCCAGCAGCAGCACCCCACCCCCGCCGCCGGGACGGCCACGAGGGGGCTCACGCATCGCCGCCCACCCCCCCGCCGTCCTCGTCCTGGGGACCGGGGCCGGCAGGGACCAGCGCGGCCAGCGCGGCCGGCTGGCCCACCTGCCCGTCGCCCGGGGCCGTCCCGCCAGGCGGGGTGGTGGGCGCGGGCCCACCGGCCGGGCCCGGCTCCCGGCCGGGACGGCGACGGCCGGGGGCCGGGCCCGGGTCACCGGCCGGGGCGCGCAGGGTGCGCAGCAGGCCGCTGGCGGCCTGGTTGCTGACCCCAAGCGCGCGGCGGAGGGCGTCCCGGCCGATCGGGCGGCCGTGGGCAGCCTGGAACTCCGCCGCGGCGGCGCGTGCCCGCATCAGCAGCCCGTCGGCCGTCCCCGCCGGTGGCCGGGGCCTGGCCCCGGGCCGGGGCCTGGCCCCGGGCCGGGACGGCCCCCCGGTAGCGGCCGGCCGGGCTGCCCGGCGCGGTGCCGGCGGCCCGGGGCCGGGGACGGCGGACGGCGGCGGGCCACCCGTCCCGGCCGTCCCCGCCGGGTCGTCCCGGCCGCCGTCCCCGTCCCCGCCGGCGGCCCCGACGGTCCGCGGGACGGCCGGGACGGACGCTGCCGGGGTGGCCTGGCGGCGGTGGGCGACCCGGCCGAGGAACAGGTGCCAGGCCAGCACCGCGATCAGCGGCGGCAGCCCGTACACCACACTCACCAGCCAGCCCGGCGGGGGCGCCAGCGGGATCGCGGGGTGGAACCAGTTGAGCCCGATCGAGGCGCCCGCGGTCAGCGCGGTCAGCGTCCACGGGTACCACGGCACCCGCCGCCACCGGTCCGGCTCGCCGCGGCGGTGGCGCTGCTCGGCGAGGGCGTTCAGCGCGGCCGAGGCCATGAACGCCTCGAACCCCAGCGGCCACAGCGTCGCGGCCCAGGCGGGCAGGTCGGCGGCGGCGGCGATGGCGTGCAGCACCGCGTACGACAGCGCCACGCCGTAGGCGAACATGCCGACCGCGGCCGCCCCGCTGGCCCACTCGATCGCGGTGTCGATCCAGTCCCGCCCCCCCGACGCGGCCCGGCTGGCAGGCGGCGCAGCGCTGGCGGGCGGGGCCGGGACGGCGCCCGGCACGGCCGGTGCGGCCGGGACGGCGGCGGTGGGGACGCCACGGCGGGCGGTCACCGGACCGCACCCCCCCGTGGGCCGAGCTCCCCACCAGGGCCGGCCGGCGGATTGACCTCGGGGCCGGCCAGGGCGCGGTCCAGGGCGGCGACACACCCCGGGCAGGCGGCCGAGGCGGCGAGCTGCGCGGCGGCGTGCAGCAGGCTCGCCGCCGCGCCACGCACCCCGGAGGTGCGCTCGGCCTGGAAGTCCAGCTCGACGACCCCGGCCGCGGTGGCGGCGTTCGCGGCCGGGGTCGCCGGCACCCCGGCGCGGGCCAGGCGGGCCCGCAGGACCTCGGTGTTCTGGTCGACCAGGGCCCGCTCCCCGGGCGGGCGCGCGGCGAGCTCGGCAAGGACCCGGTCCAGCACCTGGCCGATGCCGGGCTGGCGGGCGGTCACGTCGACCACCGCGCTGGCCAGCAGGGGCGGCGGCCCGGGTGGGCGGTCACGTGGCGGGCCGCCTGGCGGCGGATCTGGCTGGTGCAGCGGGGGCAGGAGCCGCTGGCCGGGCTGACCGGTGCCGGCTGCCGCAGCTGCCGCAGCCGCCACAGCGGCCCGCCGACGCGGCCGGCCTGGTCGCCGCCGCCGAGGCCAGGGTGGTGGCGGCCATCAGCGCACCTCCGGGTCCGGGCGGACGTCGAGGTAGACCCGCACCAGGCGGCTCTGGCCGCGGTCGGGGTAGGGGGCGGAGACCGCGACCACCGCCAGGACCGTGCCGATCCGCTCGGCCGCGGCGGTGACCTCGGCGGGGGTGCCGTGCAGGCGGACCTTCACGCGCCCACCCCCGCCTGGGTCGGGGCCACCGCGGCCGGGCGGGGCGGCGTCCAGGGCCGCTCGACCTCGGGGCGGTTGCCGCGCTTGGGGTCGACCAGGTCGAGGGCGGTGAGCTGCGCGGCGAGCAGGTCGCGCAGCACCGGGGCGGGCCCGGCCACGGTGAGGGAGCTGCCGGCGACGACCAGGCGGAGCAGGATCGAGACCGACCCGTCCAGCGCGTGGTGGACCTGGAGGGCGCCGATCTCGGTGGGGTCGCTGGCGACGTGGGCGATGACGCTGGCGGTGGTGCTCATCAGAGGCGCCTTCCGTGCGGCGGGATGTGCGAGGCCAGGGCCAGACGCGGCGCCTGGCCGGGGTGAGGGGCGCGAAGGGATCGGTTAGGCGGCGCTGCGGCGTCGGCGGCCCCGGCCGCGTGGGAGGCGGGCCAGGCCCTGGGCGAGGGCGTCGCGGCGGTCCAGGCGGCGGACCCGCCAGGCCAGCCCCACCAGCCCCGCCAGCGCGATCCCCACCAGCAGCAGCACCCCCAGCGGCGCCGGCACCCCGGGCCGTGCGGCCGGGCGAGTCGCCGGTGCCGGCGCGGGCCTGCCGGCCGGCCGGGTCGTCCGCGGGGGCCTGGCCGCCGTCGGCGTGGGCCGGGTGGGTTCCGCCGCGGCCGGCGCGTCGGCCGCCTGCTGCCCGGACGCCCGCTGCCAAGCGTCGGCGGCCAGGCGGCCCAGGCGCGCGCTGCCGCTGGTCACCCCCGCCGTCACCCCGGCGCTGACGTCGCGGGTCGCGGGCGTGAACGCCAGCAGCAGCGCCAGCACCGCCACCACCGCGTACTCCACCACCGCGCGGAGCAGCGTCCCGTCGGACCGGTGGGCCAGCAGCAACACCCCAAGCAGCCCGGCCAGGACCAGCACGAGCACTGTCGTGGCGGTCATGCGGCCTCACCCGCCCCGACCGGCTCGCCGAACGTGGCCCGAAGCAGTCCGTCGAACCGCCCGGGGGGCAGGCCGACCAGCAGATCGCCCAGGTCGTCGTCGGCCAGGGCGCGGACCCAGATGGCCAGCAGCCGGCAGCGCGCCCCGGTGGCCGGGGTACGCTCGGCCAGCGCAGCGACCGCGTCGCGGCGGCGCCGCCAGCCGAACAACGGGCTGGCCGCGATGGCCTGCCCGGGCTGGCACGTGCAGGGCGCCCAGGTGCGCCGAGGGTCGCCGGGTGCGGGCCGGCAGGTGCACACGATCCAGGAGGCCGTGGCGCCGAGGTCGACCTGGACGACCTGGCCGATCTCCACCACGGCCAGGATCGGCTCGGTCGTGGTCACCTGAAGGGGCCGGCGTGCGTGCACGGCCCAGCGGGAGACCTCGCCGGCCAGGGCCGGGAAGCGCCTGAGGTGCAGTGGGACGGCGGTCTCACCGGTCCGAGGCTGGCCGAGCGCCTGGTCCAGCAACATGGCGAACCGCTCACGAGGCAGCTCAACCAGCACGTCGTTGAGGTCGTCGTCTGACATGGCGCGAACGTGGGCGGCAAGCAGGCGGGCGCGGTCGCTCATGCGGCATCCCCCCTGACCGGCTGGGCCTGCCCATGCGGGACGCCGGGCGCTTCTTCCAGCCACTCGTGGAACAGCCGCTTCGGAACCACGACCCGGCGTCCGAGGAACTTGGCCGGGACCGTGCCAGCGCGGGCCGCGCGGTAGTAGTAGGCACGCGAGACGCCCGCTCGCCTGGCGGCCTCGGGTACGGCGTAGACGTCGGTGTCGTCCTTGCGGGCGAGGGACACCGTGGGTGCCTGCCCAGCGGGCAGCACGCTAGAATTGCTCTGCATCGCGGTTCTCCAACTCGATGCGCCTGGCCTCGGCGGTGAGTGGTGCTCGCAACACCACTCGTGAGCTGCCGGGGCCATCCCTATGGGTGCGTGACTCCTCTGGCGGTTCGTCATGAGCTACTCGTGAGGCGCCTCCCGGACTTGTGCGTACAAGAGGAATGTGCGTACAAGTACAGCATCCGCCGTGAGCCGTCAAGCCGCCCTGTTCGAGGGCGTAGACGACTTGAACCTGGATGCCAGTGAGGCGACGCCAACTGGACTTGAGCGGGCGAGCGTGTCACGAGCTTGGAAGGCACTCCGGCACGGGCTGAGCTGCGTGCGGCCCGGTGGGCCAGGTCAGGGCCGAGGTTCGGAGGCCGAGGTTGACCGCTGTGACCGCCTGTGGCCGTTGGCATGGGCACGCGGAGGGCACGGCCAGGCCCGTTCCCCATGGCTACTTGCCTCGTTGGCGAGGCCGGAGGCCCAAGGGCAGCCCCCGTTGGTGGGGACATTCAAACTCTGGTCCGGCCTGTCACGCGATGCCACCTCATCGGCATGGAGTCGTTGGCCTGCGGTTGTTCCTCACCATTGGTGACCGCCTTGCGAATGCAGGCGCCGTGCTGTTGGCTTAGCCGTTGCTAGCTGGCGAGCGCTTTCGTCGGTTGACTAGGGCAGGGGAGGCTGCGCTCTGTATCTTGAGACGCTTGAGCTGACCAACTTTCGGGCGTTTCAGACGGCCACTCTGGCGTTCCCGGCTCATGGACTTGTGCTTCTGGCCGGCGCCAACAACAGCGGGAAGACCGCGCTGCTGTCGGCGCTAGACCTCGTTGTCCGCGGCGCCGTTCCGACGATGCCGCGGCATGCCGCCGCCTTAGAACCGGCACGTGTCCGGACCCGCTTCGTCTTGTCAGAGGAGGAACAGTACCAGCTCCTCAGCAGCACCGATCTGTCGGCCAAGGATCAGCCGGAGGAGGCGTTTCGATGGGTCGAATGGCACTTCGTCGAAGCTCCGGAGAACGCATTACAGGCGCTTGAGTTGCACGTATCTTGGCCCGAGCGGGGGACCGTGCTCGCCGCCCAAGTAGTCTTTGTCCCCCCGTCTGGGCACCAGCTTGTCATCAATCGAGGGCTGCTCCAGATTCTGGATGGTGCCTCATCGAGTAGGGACTCTGGCCCTGACCCGCTGAGGGATGTCCAAACGGTGTCGGAGGGGAGTGGGGTCCCTGAGCTGGTAGGAAATCTGGCGAGATTTGCAGCGCCACTTGAACCTATAGTCCAGCTCCTGACCGCTTGGCGACAGCGCTATTATCACTTTTCCGCCCTGCGGCAGGGAACTACGGAGGCCTATACACTGCGCTCAGATGCAACCCTCGCTCCGACCGGTGAGAACCTTCCGGCGGTGCTCCTTGATCTACAGCACAACCGGTTCGAGTCGTGGGAGCGGGTCCGGCACATCATCGAGCGGATCGTTCCCGATGTTGGCCTTCTGGAGACTCCAACGCAGGGCCAGCAGATGTCTGTCGCCTTCGCCGACCCTCACGTCTCAGGCTACCGGCCCAACATCAAGAACCTCGGGACCGGTGTCGAGCAACTGTTCATGACGATCGTCGTCGGGGTCACCCAGCCGGCGGCTTCGATTGTGGTCATCGAGGAACCTGAGACGAACCTGCATCCGGGTGCGCAGCGCGCTCTACTGACGCAGTTGCGTGAGTGGGCATCGGATCGGCTTTTCATCCTTTCCACCCACTCGCCGGTCTTCCTTGACCGTGCGCCGCTGGCGTCCACGGTATTTCTAGTTGAACGGGCGCAAGGCGTATCTACTGTGCGGCCGCTCACCAATGAGCCATCGGAGGCGTTGACAGCGCTCGGCGTTCGGCTGAGTGATGTGCTCAGCGCGGACCGTCTGCTTATCGTCGAGGGTGATCCTGACCGCGAGATCCTGACAGCATGGTTTCCGGCCCTGATGGCCGATCCTCGGATGGAAGTGGTCCTCGGGCATGGCAGTGACCTAGCTCGATTCGCCGACGTCTTCTCGTCGTGGCTCCATGAGGTCGATCGCTTAGAAGGCCGCCGGATGCTTTACCTTCGGGACCGAGACGAGGTTCCCAGCGCGGTTCTGAGCCAGCTTGAAGCGGCCTCACAGGTTCATGTTTGGCGGCGACGAGAACTGGAGAACTACCTGCTTGAGCCAGAGGCCATCACCAAGGCGCTGCTGCAGCGCCAAGTCGTAGACCACGGCGACGCCGACTCTATGACGGTCAGCAAGTTACTCCGGGAAGGCGCCGACCAGCTGAGGATGGTAGTCGTCCTCAAGCGGGTCGCCGGCGAGTTCGTTTCGCGACGCCTCGTGGATCGTCAGCTCGTCGCCGACCTTATCGAGCAAGGTCCGACCCTCGATCGGTTTCAACAAGCGGTCGCCAGGCGCTTGCCATCCACTGGGCTGCTTGACGAAATCGCCACGCGCTGGACCGCCATCGAGGCCGAGCTTGAGGCCGTCTGGAGCGAACGCTGGCGGGAATTGGCGCCAGGTAGCGACGTCCTGACTCATGTGTGGCAGTCGTACGGGCGCGTCTACAACAAGCTGCACGATGGCCTTGCGATCGCGCAGGCTATGCAGCCACCTGAGGAGCTTGCTGACGTCCTTCGGGGCTTCCTAACGGCGTGACCCATCAGCCCGGAGGGTCCTGGATCTGAGCAGCAGCGGGAATACTTGCCTACGATAACGCCCTTCCCCGGGTGGGCCCGTCTTGAGCGTAGTGGAGAGATTCCTCACAGATGCTTCGAGACGGCCGAAGCACTACTGGGGCGCCGCCCTGCCAAGCAACCTGAGGGCTGCCTGGTGATACGTCGACTGGACGGCGGGGACCGTGGCGAGCTCGATACACTCGTCGGTCCCGTGGAGGCCCCGGTAGGCGACGCCGAATCCCGCGGTCGTGTCGATGCCGAGCCCGGCCAGGTAGCAGCCAATGTTGGATGGCCCGGCGACCTTCGGTTTTGGAGGGGGCCTGAGATGGTGGGCGGCCGCTTCCAGCAAGGCGACACACACCGGTGAGGACGGGTCGAGCCGGTACGCCGGCCAGCTCTCCTCGAACTGCACATCGGTAGGCCGGACGGCGTCCCGTCGACTATTGGTGCGGGCGACAACTTGCCTGAGCAGCGCCTCGGCAGCCGTGGCGTCGAAGCCTGACGTCAGGCGTACGTCAACGTGGACGTCGCAGCGGTCAGGCACGATTGAATACCCCTGACCGCCGTGCATGGCCGTGACGGTCAGCTTCGGTGGTAGGCCGAGCTTCGGGTCAGCGTCCCCAGGCGTCCGGTGCTCAAGCAAGGCGTCAACCAGCCGCACAGCTGCTTCCACGGCATTGCCGTCCGCGGGCGGGTCGCCGCTGCCCGTGTGGCCAGCCTCGCCGTATACGGTGAGGCTGGCCCGCAAAAACCCACGCCCGCCCACCACGACCTTCGACAGTCCCGGATAGCCGATCATCACCCCGGCCACGTCCGTCGGGGCGTCAGGGCCGGCGAAATACCGTTTAGCACCGCCGAAGCGGCCCGTGTGTTCGTCTGCGTCGTACAGCAGCGTCAGCGTGCCATGCAGCGCTCCCGCCTCCTTCTGCAGCCGGACGGCCACATGGGCAAAGACCGCCACGGCAGCCTTCGAGTCCGCCGCCCCACGGCCATACAGCCAGCCGTCCTCGACCACGCCAGCGGTCGGAGGATGCCGCCAGGCGGCCTCGTCCCCAAACGGCGCGGTATCGATACAGGCGTCGAGCACGTAGCGCGGGCCGGGATAGGCACCGACCACGTCGCAGGCAAGCGCCACGACCTCGCCGGTGGAGCTTGTAAGGCGGCGAGGGCGAAGGCCGTGGTCGCGAAGCCAGCCCTCCATGAGGTCGATAATGGGCCCGTAGGGATCCAAGCCGCTGCGGCTCGGCACCCGGACGAGTTCTCCGACAAGGGCCGTCACGCTCTGGGCGTCTTCGTCGGCGGCGGCACGGATCCCGGCGATCGTGGATCGCGACAGGGGGCCGGCAAGGTCACCCTGCCGAGTCGGCAGGCTCATCGCAGGACCGAAAGCTGCTGGACGGCGTCGAGGTCTTCGAGCCGCTGCGTGCCGGCGTAGAGCGCCTTCGCATGCTGCACGAAGCCTTGTGCGTCCCGAGGGTTCTCGAACACGATGCCGGTGTCGAAGTTCCCCACAGTGGTCGTCGACGGCACCGCCACGACGGCCGCCCGCTCGGACGCCACGAAGAAGCGCTCCGGCTCCCGGACCGGATCATCCGCCATGCCCATGAAGAGGGTCTGCGAGCCGTACTCCCGGCTGTCGGGATCGCGGATCTTGAGCAGGCGAAGCAGGTGATCCTTGAGCACTTGGCGGTGCGGCGGGCCGATCAGCAGGCGATAGTGGACAAGCCGAGGCCGATCCCGCAGGGCTTCCTCGATCGACTCCAGGTAGCGGACTTCGCGCGAGCGAGAGCCCACCGCCACCAGGCATTCGCGGGCCTCAAGGACCACGTTGACCATCGCCGCGCTCAGCTCGTCAAATGTGGTGACCAGCCGCATCCGATCCCGTGGCGGGATCTCGTAGAGCAGCTCATAGCGGTCGGCCGCCATGATGTCGTCGGAGACCGCTATGGGCCGGCCTTCGCTCGTCCAGGCGGTCCTAGCGATGAGGATGATCGGGGTGCCCGGGCCAAGATCGAGCGTGCGCGCCTCGGCCGGCCGGGGCATCCGGGTCGCGACTCGCTCGGTGAAGCGTTCAAGGCGATGGCCGAGCCGTTCCAAATGCGCGTAGACGTCCTGACCGCTGACGTCCCCTCGCTCCACGGCGGTCCCTCGGACCAGGTCCACGGGCAGGTAGGTCGTGCTGACCTCGAGGGTTCGCTCGCTGTCGAAGGTGCGCTCCCGCCGGACCAGCACTTGCTTGCCCTCACGTTCGCCGAGCCGAGCGGCGACGTCGACGCTCGCCGGCGCGTGGGTCACCATGACCTCGATCGTCGGGCCGCCGTCGGTTGCATCAGCTGACCGATTGCTGGAGCTGCCACTCCCCCAGCGGGCGGCAGACAGCAGCTCGTCGGCGGATCGGACGATCGCGGCCCGTGAGCGGACGAAGACGCCACGCCCCTGCTCGGAGTCCAGCAATCCCTCGCCCTTCAATTCAGCGATCGCCTTCCGGACGGTCTGGCGCGCGGCACCGTAGGCCTCCATCAGGGAATGCTCGGAGGCCAACCGTTGCCCTGGCTTCAGGGTCTCGCTGAGGATCTGCTCGCGAAGGTCGTCCGCGATTTGGAGGTAGAGCGGCCAGTTACTCCGCCGGCTGATCGGTGCCATCAAGGGGCTCCATGGTGTCGACCGTCACGCGGCCGTGACGACTCGTCGACAACTTATACAGAGGAGTTGCCTGTCCGTACAAGTTTCTTGTGGAAAGAAGACCCTATTTAGGGTTTTGGGACAAGTTTCGGGACAGCTTGGAGGCGTGCGTGGCGACCGACGTCATGCAGGTGGTTAGAAGTCCTGGTCAGAGAGGGTGTCGGAGGGGGGACTTGAACCCCCACGTCCTTGCGGACACTAGGCCCTCAACCTAGCGCGTCTGCCTATTCCGCCACTCCGACGTGGGCGCATCGCTCGGGCGCTGCGGGATTGTAGCAGAGGGCCAGGTCCGACCTAGTTGGCGAGGCTGACCTCGGCCAGGTCGACGAGGCCCTGAGGGGTGTAGTCGAAGCCGCGGAGGCCGGGGCCGAGCACCGCGGCGTGGCGGTAGGCGAGCACCGGCGCCACCGGCAGCTCGGCCAGGACCGCGTCCTCGGCCTGCTGGTACAGCTTGGTGCGGGCGTGCGCGTCCGCGGTGGACCGGGCCTGGGCGAGCAGGCGGGCGGTGGCCGGGTCGGCGTAGCCGGTCAGGTTGCCCGGGCCCCCGCCGGCGAACTGGGGGAACAGGAACGAGTCCATGCGCGGGTAGTCGGCCACCCAGCCCAGGGTGAAGGCCTGCACCCCGGGCCGGCGCAGGGTGGCGAGGTAGCCGGTGGGCGGGACCGGGTCCAGCTTGACGGTCACGCCGACGGCGCCGAGGTCGGCGGCGACGAGCCGGGCGGCTCGGCGCTCGACCGGGTCGTCGGGGATGGTGAGGGTGACCTTCGGGTTGCCGGCGGCCGCCTTGTCGAGGATGGCCCTGGCGTCCCCCTGGAGGTACCGGCACGCCGCGCAGACCGGCTGGCCGGCACCTGGCACGCCGTCGGGGACGACCGCGCCAGAGGCGGCCCGGGCCCCGGCGTAGGCCGCGGCGATCCGCTCCCGGTTCAGGGCGAGCGAGAACGCCTGCCGCCAGCGCGGGTTGCTGAACGGCTTGGCTCGCACGTTGAACCCGACCGACCAGGTCGCAAGCGCAGGCCCGAGGAGCAGCCCGGGCTGGGTGTGGCCGTCGGGCGAGCGGCCGTACACGGTCGCGGCCGCGGCGAGCTGGTCGAGCGGCACGGGTGCGAACGACACCAGGCCGTCCTGGAACTCGAGCCACGCCGTCTGCTGGTCGGGCACGGCGTCGACCCGGACCTTGTCGAGGTAGGCGGCCCGGCCGGCGTAGGCGGGGTTGCGGACCAGCTCGAAGGGCCGACCCCTCGACCACGGCCCGGCCAGGGTGAACGGGCCGTTGCCGACCGGGCGCGCCGCGTACCCGGCCGTGCCGCGGGCGACGAGCGCCCTCGGCACGGGCGAGAGCCGGGGGCTGGCGACGACCGCTGGGAAGTCGGCGAACGGCTGGTCGAGGTCGACGACGAGGGTGGCCGGGTCGGGGGCGGCCACCCCGGCGAGGTCACGGGCCTGGCCGGCGGCGAGGGCCCGGTACCCCTTCACGGGGGCCAGGAGCGCGCCCAGGGAGGCGGGCAGGCCGCTGCGCCGGTCGACCAGCCGCTCCCAGGCGAACTTGAAGTCGGCGGCCTGCACCTGGGTGCCGTCGGAGAACTTCGACCCCGGGCGGAGCTTGAAGGTCCAGCGCCGCTGGGCCTGGTCGCTGGTCCACGAGCCGGCGACCGCGGCCTGCACGGCGCCCTGCCCGTCGACAGCGGTGAGCCCGTCGAACAGGTTGGCGGCAAGGAGCAGCTCCTCGGGCTGGCTCGCCCGGGCCGGGTCGAGCGAGCCGGGCGCGAGCAGCGCGATCGCCAGGGTGCCGCCCTGCCGGGGTGGCGGGCCGGTCGTCCCGGGCGGCGACCCGCCGCCGGGCCGGGACGACCCTTTGGGCCCATCGCTGGTGCAGGCGGCCAGCGCCAGCACGAGCACCAGCAGCAGCCCCATAGCGGTCGGGAGGCGGCGCGGGCGTGGGTGGCGCATCGGCGGGGACCACCCCGGGTGGCGTGCGGCTGGCCGGCGCCTACTCGGGGGCCAGGAGGAGCGCGAGGAACACGCTGGTGAAACCGAACAGGGTGGCCGCGCCCACGGTGAGCCGGTCGAGGTTGCGCTCGACCACGGTGGAGCCGCCGAGCGAGGTGCCCATGCCGCCGCCGAACATGTCCGACAGCCCGCCGCCACGGCCGGCGTGGAGCAGGATGAACAGGCAGAGGGTGAAGGACGCGACGACGTGCAGGACGACCAGGAGCGGGATCATCGGGCGATTCCTTGGAAGGAGGACGGATCTGGGCAGTGTAGCGGGTCAGCGGGCACGGCGGGCGGCGCCCTTGACGATCTGGGCGAACTCGTCGGCGTCGAGGCTGGCCCCGCCGACCAGGGCGCCGTCCACGTCCGGCTGGGCCATCAGCTCCTCGACGTTGGACGACTTGACGCTGCCGCCGTACTGGATGCGGACCGCGTCCGCCGCGGTCTCGCCGGCCAGCTCGGCGACGGTGCCGCGGACCAGCGCGATGGTCTCCTGGGCGTCGTCGGCGGTGGCGGCCCGGCCGGTGCCGATCGCCCAGACCGGCTCGTAGGCCACGACCAGCCCGCCGACCTGCTCGGCCGTGAGCCTGGCCAGGGAGCCGCGCACCTGCCCGCTGACGACCTCGGCGGTCTGGCCGGCCTCGCGCTGCCCGAGCGACTCGCCCACGCAGACGATCGGCTGCATGCCGGCGGCCAGCACCGCCTTGGCCTTGCGGTTGACCAGCTCGTCGTCCTCGCCGAAGTGCTGGCGGCGCTCGGAGTGGCCCACGATCACGTAGGTGCAGCCGATCTTGGCCAGCATGGGCGCGGACACCTCGCCGGTGTAGGCGCCAGCGGGCTCGGGGTGGCAGTTCTGGGCGCCGAACGCGAGCGGCAGCTTGTCCCCGTGGATCAGGGTCTGGACGCTGCGCAGGTCGACGAAGGGCGGGCAGACGACCACCTCGACCGCGTCGGTGTCCTCCTTGGCGAGCGCCCAGGCCGTCTTCTGGGTGAGCTGGATCGCCTCCAGGTGGTTCTTGTTCATCTTCCAGTTGCCGGCGATCACGGGTCGGCGGGCCATGGCTCGGCTCCTCACGCGGTCGGGATGGCGGCGACGCCGGGCAGGGTCTTGCCCTCGAGCATCTCGAGGCTGGCCCCACCGCCGGTGGACAGGTGGTCGACCTTGTCGGCCAGGCCGAGCTGGGCCAGGGCGGCGGCGGAGTCGCCCCCGCCGACGACGGTGAACCCGTCGCTGGCGGCGACCGCCTCGGCGACCGCCCTGGTGCCGGCCGCGAACGCCTCCCATTCGAACACGCCCATGGGCCCGTTCCAGAACACGGTCCTGGCCTCCCCCACCGCGGCGGCGAAGGCGCGGGCGGTCGCCGGCCCGATGTCGAGGCCGCGCCAGCCCTTGTCGATCTCGCCGGCGGCGACCGTGCGGTGCGCGGCGTCCTCGGCGAAGCCGTCGGCCACGACCACGTCGGTCGGCAGCAGCACGCGCTTGCCCTCCCGCCCGGCCCTGGCCAGCAGCTCCGTCACCGAGTCGACCTGGTCGGCCTCGAACAGCGAGTCGCCTACCTCGCCGCCCTGCGCCGCCAGGAACGTGAAGCACATGCCGCCCCCGACCACCAGGGTGTCGACCCGGCCGAGGAGGTTGTCGAGCACGGCGAGCTTGTCGGACACCTTGCTGCCGCCGAGCACGGCCACGAACGGCGTGTCCGGCTCCTCGAGCAGCTTGGACAGCTCCCTGACCTCGTTGTTGAGCAGGAACCCGGCGTAGGCGGGCAGGCGCTCGGCCACCCCGACGACCGACGCGTGGGCGCGGTGGGCGGCCCCGAACGCGTCGTCGACGTACAGCTCGCCGAGGGAGGCGAGCCGGGCGGCGAAGGCGTCGTCGGCGGCCTCCTCGCCCGGCTCGAAGCGCAGGTTCTGCAAGAGCAGCACCTGCCCCTCGGCGAGGACGTGGGCGGCCCGGCGTGCCTCCTCCCCGGCGACGTCGTCGACGAAGGCGACGTCGCGGCCGAGGTGCCCGGCGAGCACGGGCACGACCGGCGCGAGCGAGTACCGCTCGTCCCGCCTGCCCTTGGGCCGGCCCAGGTGGGAGCAGCAGACCACCTTGGCGCCGTGCCCCACCAGCCACTTCAAGGTGGGGACGGACGCGCGCACGCGTAGGTCGTCGGTGACCTCGCCGTCGTCGAGGGGGACGTTGAAGTCGTTGCGGACCAGGGCCCGCTTGCCGCGGACGTCGGCCTGGTCGACGGTGCGGAGCTCCACGCTGCCTCCTGAACACGGGGCGCCCCGGCCCGGGGCCGGGGCGCCGGGCTGCCGTAGGACCGCTGGTGGCGACCCCGACGAACCTTGGGGAGTCGCTAGAGCCGGGTGCCGACCAGGCGGGCAAGGTCGACGAGGCGGCTGGAGTAGCCCCACTCGTTGTCGTACCAGCCGAACACCTTGGCCAGGTTGCCGTTGGCCATGGTGGCCAGGCCGTCCAGGATGCAGGATGCAGGGTCCCCGATGATGTCGGTGGAGACGATCGGGTCCTCGGTGTAGCGGATGATCCCGGCCAGCCCGCCCTCGGACGCCTTGCGGAAGGCGTCGTTGATCTCCTCCCTGGTGGTCTCGCGGCTGAGGATGACCGACAGGTCGGTGAGCGAGCCGTCCTCGACCGGCACCCGGAGCGCGATCCCGTCGAGCTTGCCCTTGAGCTCGGGGATGGCGAGGCTGGCCGCCTTGGCCGCGCCGGTGGTGGTCGGGATCACGTTGCGGGCCGCCGAGCGGGCCCGGCGCAGGTCCTTGTGGGGATAGTCCAGGATGACCTGGTCGTTGGTGTACGCGTGGATGGTGGTCATGTAGCCCTTCTCGATCCCGAAGGACTCGAGCAGGACCTTGGCCATCGGCACCACCGAGTTGGTCGTGCACGACGCGTTGGAGATGATGTCGTGGGCCTGGGGGTCGTACTTGTCGTCGTTGACCCCCATGACGATGGTGACGTCCTCGCCCTTGGCCGGCGCGGAGATGATGACCTTCTTGGCCCCCGCCTTCAGGTGCAGCGCGGCCGAGTCGCGGTCGGTGAAGCGCCCGGTCGACTCGATCACGATGTCGACCCCGAGGTCGCCCCAGCCCAGCTTGGCCGGGTCCCTCTCGGCGAACGCCTTGATCTGCCTGCCGTCGACGAAGATGGCGGTCTCGTCGTGGGCGACCTCGGCGTCCAGGCGCCCGAAGGTCGAGTCGTACTTGAGCAGGTGGGCGAGGGTCTTGTTGTCGGTCAGGTCGTTGACCGCGACGATCTCGACGTCGTGGTCGTGCTTGCCGGCGGCCTGCTGGGCGGCGCGGAAGAAGTTGCGGCCGATCCGGCCGAAGCCGTTCACGCCCACGCGAATCGTCATCGATGCGTCCTCCCGGTCTCGATCGAACCCGCACCTCGGCATGGGATCGGGCCGGGTGCGCAGTCATTCTTCCCTACCGGCCGGATGCCACGCCAACGAGTGACGTTTTCCACCGGATTTCCTCGAACCGGCCCGTAGCTCGTCACGGCGCGGCGGCCCGCAGGGTCGCCTCGATGCTGTCCCACATCTCTAGTCCGCGTCCTTGCCGACCAGGGCCTCGATGCGACGGAGCCGGGCGAGCACCGCGCCCTTGGAGCGGGGCGGGTCGAGCAGGGCGCCGAGCTCGCTCAGGCTCGCGTCCGGGTGGGCGAGGCGCAGGGCGGCGACCGCGGCCAGCTCGCCGGGCAGCGCCTCCCAGCCGAGCCTGGCCACGACCTGCTCCACCGCGGCGCTCTGCGCCATGGCAGCGGCCACGCTGCGGCGCAGGTTGGCCTGGTCGGCGTTGGCGAGCCGGACCGCATCGCCGCGCACCTCCCGCCGGATGCGGCCGTCCTCCCACGCGAGGTAGGCGTCGCGGGCGCCCATGATGACCAGGGCCCGCCCGATCGCCTCGCCGCCCTTGACCACGACCCGGTGCACCTCGTCCGCGCCCGCGCCCGCGCCGGCCACGGCCCGGGCCCCGGCCTTGGCGGGCAGACCGAGCCGGGCGAGCACCGCGGCCAGGTCGTGGGCGGCCCGCTGCTCGGGCGCGCCCACCTCGAGGTGGGGCTGCCTGGTCGGCGCGGTGACCGAGCCACGGCCGAGGAAGGCGCCCCGCGCGAAGCAGGCGGCCGCCTCCCGGCCGCGGACCAGGGCCCCGGGCACGCCGAAGGCGAGCCGGCCCTGGCCGTCGAGGATCCCCACGTGGCCAAGCACCCGCTCGACCCGCTCGTCGAGCACGACCTCGTAGCGGGCGCGCGGGGCGAGGGCGCCGCGCCCGCGCACCCGCAGGTCGGGCCGGACCTCGTAGCCGGCGTGGAGCAGCCAGAAGGCGAGCCGGGCCACCCCGCCCGACTCGGTGGCCACGACCAGCGTGAAGCGCGGGCCGACGGTGCCGGCGATGTGGAGGGTGGCGGCGAAGCGGAGCAGGGCGGCGAGCAGGGCGCGGCGTTCCGCGGGCGCGGCCGGGCGGAGGGCGGCCAGCTCCTCCTTCACCCAGACGGTGAACTGGATCCCCGAGGGCCGGCGGGCCATCGCCTACCCCAGGCTCTTGAGCGCGGCGGCCAGGCGCTCGGGGTCATGCCGGCTCGGCACGTGCTCGGCGGCCACGTCGGCGTGGACGACCTGCGCGCCCAGGGTTGCGAAGGCGCTGGTCTCCCGCTCGGCCCGCTCGGGGTCGTCAGGGAGCTGGCAGACGACCCGGGGCACGCGCAGGCCAGGGCAGTGGTCCAGGAGGGCGGCCAGGTGCGCCTCGGGCGGGAAGCCGATCGTCTCGGCCTGCTGCGGCTCGAGGTTGCAGACGTAGACCACCCGGTCGGCGGCGCCCGCGAGCGCCCGCCCGATCTCGGGCACGAGCAGGTTGGGCACGACCGAGGTGTAGGTCGAGCCCGGGCCGAGCAGGATCAGGTCGGCCGTGCGCACCGCCTCGACGGCGTCGGGCAGCGCCTGGGGCGCGCGAGGCTCGAGCCAGACCGACTCGACCCGGCCCCGGGTGGTGGTGATCGCCACCTGCGAGTAGACCAGGCGGCCGTCGACCCGCCCCCGGAGCCGCACCGGCACCAGCGTCGAGGGCAGGACCCGGCCGCGCACCCCGAGCCAGCGCGACGCGGTGGCCAGCGCCTCGAGGAAGCCGCCTTCGAGCTCGGTGAGCGCGGCCAGCGCGAGGTTGCCGAGGTTGTGGCCGGCCAGGTCACCGGCGCGGAACCGGTAGGCGAACAGCTCGCGCACCTCGGCGGCGGGGTCGGCCAGGGCGAGCAGGGCCATGCGCAGGTCGCCCGGGGGGAGCACGCCGAGGTCGCGCCGGAGCCGGCCCGACGACCCGCCGTCGTCGGCCACGGTCACCAGCGCGGTCGGCTCGACGCCCTGCAGGCGCAGGGCGGTGAGGGTGACGGCCAGCCCGTGACCACCGCCGAGCGCCACCACCCGCCTCATCGGCGCATCCCGGGGGCGCGGAGCGTCATTCGCGCTCCATGTCACGGTGGGTCACGTGGACGTTGAAGCCCTGCTGGGCGAGCCAGGCGCCCAGCTCCTCGGTGAGCACCACGCTGCGATGGCGGCCCCCGGTGCAACCGACCGCGATGGTCAGGTACTGCTTGCCCTCGCGGACGTAGCCGGGCAGGGCGACCTCGAGGAGCGACTGCAGGCGGTCCAGGAACACCTTGGTCTCGGGCTGGGCCAGGACGTAGTCGCGCACCTCCGGGTCCTGGCCGACCTTGGGGCGCAGCTCCGGCACCCAGTGCGGGTTGGGCAGGAAGCGCACGTCGACCACCATGTCGGCGTCGAGCGGCAGGCCGTGCTTGAAGCCGAAGGATGAGACGGTCACGAGCATGCCGGCCTCCTCGCCGGCGAACGCGGCCAGCACCTTGGCCCGCAGCTCGTGGACGTTGAGGTCGCTGGTGTCGATCACCAGGTCGGCGGCGGCCCGCAGGTCGCGGAGCAGGGCCCGCTCGCGCGCGATCGACTCGACCACCCGCTCCCCTGCCATGGGGTGACGCCGCCTGGTGTGCTCGAAGCGGCGCACCAGCACCTCGTCGGACGCCTCCAGGAACAGCACGCGCAGGCTGATGCTCTTGGTCCGGAGCAGGTCGAGGGCGCGGCTGACCTCGGACACGTCGGAGGCGAAGGCGCCGCCGCGCGCGTCCACCACCAGCGCCACCCGGGAGGTGTCGCGCCCGGTCACGGCCAGTTCCGCGACCCGGCCGATCAGCGACGGGGGGAGGTTGTCGATCACGAAGTAGCCGAGGTCCTCGAGCACCTTGGCCGCCTCCGACCGCCCGGCGCCCGACAGCCCGGTGATCACCACGAACTCGACCGGCGGGGCCGGCCGCGGCCGGTCCTCGGTGCGGAGCTGCTGGGTCACGAGGGCATCCCCGCGCCCGACGGGGAGGTGACGTCCTCGTCGGCGTCCTCGCCGAGGCTGACCGGCGGGGCGGGCGCCGAGGCCGGCGGGGCGGGCGGCGAGGTCGGCGGGGCGGGCGCCGAGGCCGCAGAGGCCAGCGGCGCCGCCGAGGCCGGCGGGGCCGCCGCGGCCGCCGTGGGGGCCGGGCCCGGGGCGGCGGCGCCGTGGAGGTGGCCCCAGACGGTCCGGGCGAGCCGGGGGCCGAGCCCGGCGACCTGCTCGAGTTCCTCGACGCTGGCCTGGGCGACCTTGCGGGCCGAGCCGAAGTGGCGGACGAGCTGCTTGCGCCTGGACTCCCCCACCCCGGGGATGCCGTCGAGGACGCTGCGGGTCATCGACTTCCCGCGCAGGTTGCGGTGGTAGGCGATGGCGAACCGGTGCGCCTCGTCGCGCACCCGCTGCAGCAGGTAGAGCGCCTCGCTGGTGCGCGGGATGACCACCGGGTCGGGCGAGCCGGGCAGGTAGACCTCTTCCATCCGCTTGGCCAGCGACACCACGGCCAGGTCGGGCCGGCCGGCCGCCTCGACCGCGTCGAGGGCGGCCGCGAGCTGGGGCCGCCCGCCGTCGACCACGATGAGGTTGGGCGGGTAGGCGAACTTGCGCCGTGCCGGCGCGGCACCCTCTTCCCGGGGCTCCCGATCAACCGGGGCACCCCGCTGGGGTCCCCCGGACCCCTCCGTGGGTCCCTGCGCCCGTTCGGCCGCCAGGCGCGCCAGCCGCCTGGTGAGCACCTCGCGGAGGGAGGCGGGGTCGTCCTGGCCATCGACCGACTTGAGCTCGAAGCGGCGGTACTCCGACTTGCGGGGCAGGCCGTCCTCGAACACCACCATGGAGCCGACCACCTGGCTGCCCTGCAGGTTGGAGATGTCGTAGCACTCGATCCGCAGCGGCGCCGTGGGCAGGTCGAGCTGGTCCTGCAGCTCCTTCAGGCCGCGGGCGCGCGCGTCGAAGTCGGACGCGCGCTTCAGCTTGTGGCTCGCGAACGCGTCGCGGGCGTTCTGGGCGACCGTCTCGAGCAGGGCGCGCTTCTCGCCCCGCTGGGGCACGCGCAGGTCGACCGGGCCGCCGCGCGCCTCGGCCAGCCAGGCGCGCAGGGCGTCGGCCCCCTTGGGCAGCACCGGCAGGAACACCTCGCGGGGCACCTCGTCGGCCCGGTCGCCGTAGAGCTGCTGCACGAAGGTGGCGGCCAGCGCGGGCGTGTCGAGCGCCTCGACCTTGTCGACCACGAACCCGCGGCGGCCCACCACCCGGCCCCGCCGGACGAAGAAGACCTGCACGGCCGCTTCCAGGCCGTCCTCGGCGAAGGCGGCGATGTCGAAGTCCTCGGGCCGTGAGGAGACCATCTGCTGGCGCTCGAGGGCGGTGCGCACGCTGGCGAGCTGGTCGCGCAGGCGCGCGGCGGCCTCGAAGTTGAGCGCCTCGGCGGCCGCCCGCATGTCGGCCTCGATGCGCTGCAGGGTCGGCCTGGTGTGGCCGTCCATGAAGGCGATGAACTCCTCCACGATGGCGCGGTGCTGGTCGGCGCTGACGTGGCCGACGCACGGCCCGGAGCACTTGCCGATGTCGTAGAGGATGCAGGGCCTGCCCAGGCGCCGGTGCCGGTCGAACACGCCCTGGGAGCAGGTCCGCATCGGGAAGGTGCGGAGCAGCAGGTCGAGGGTCTCCCGGATCGCGTAGGCGTGGGTGTAGGGGCCGAAGTACCTGGTGCCCTTCCGCTTGCTGCCGCGCTCGACCCTGGGCCTGGGGATCTCCTCGCTCACCGTGACCGCGAGCCACGGGTAGGACTTGTCGTCCCGGTAGCGGACGTTGTAGCGGGGCCGGTGCTGCTTGATGAGGTTGTACTCGAGCTGGAGGGCCTCGACCTCGTTGCCGACCAGCATCCACTCCAGGGTGGCCGAGGCCTCGACCATCGCCACCGTCCGCGGGTGCATGCTGTAGCGGGCCCCGAAGTAGTTGGCCGTGCGCTTGCGCAGGGAGATGGCCTTGCCGACATAGATGACCCGCCCGTCGGCGTCACGGAACAGGTAGACGCCCGGGTGGTCGGGGATCGACTCCGGCTTGGGCCGCGGAGTGGTCGGAACGCTCATAGCCTCGATTCTAGTCGGGCCGGACCACACCTCCGCTCACGGTGGGTCGGGCGCGTTCCTGATGTCCTGAATGTAACCGGTTATCGGTCCTTAACCGCGTCCGGGAGGGCGCCGACGTGCCCTCCATGTATCTGAGGCCGCTGAACCGCCTCTCAATCCGCGAGGGGTGATGACGATGGCCGATGACACGCGCGAAGCGGTGGCGATCCGTCTCGACCGAGTCCAGATCCTCACCGACCGAACCAACACCTTGTGGGGGTTGCGCCTCCTCAACATCGAGGGAACCCTCGCCCTCGTCCGAACTGACGACGGGCTTCTCGTCGTCTTCATCGAGAACGGCGACCGCGACATCTGGGAAGCCCCGCTCGAGAAGGTGCACTATCTCGGTGACCCACCACCGCTGTTCGGGATCAAGGCGCTGGCGGGCACGGCCGTCCGCGTCGATATCGACGGCAACCGAAAGATCATCATCTTCACCGGGCTACCGACCGGCAAGGCCACGGAGGCTGTCGCCGACAAGGAGGCCCGGGAGGCCTGGGTGCAGCTGCTCCCCGAAGCCCGAACGTGACCTGGTCAGCCGAGCTCGGCGATTGCCGCCACGTCGCCCAGTAAGCGGGCTGCGGCGGTGACGATCGGGACGGCGAGCAGCCCGCCGGTGCCTTCCCCCAGGCGCAGGTCGAGGTCGAGGAGCGGCACCAGGCCGAGGTGGTCGAGCGCGACCTTCGCCCCCGGCTCTGTGGACAGGTGGCCGGCGACCAGGTAGCCGAGCGCCAGCGGGCAGAGCGCGGTGGCCGCCAGCGCCGCCGCCACCGTGTTCACCCCGTCGAGCACGACCGGGACCCGGTCGCACGCGCCGGAGAGGATCACGCCGACGAGCGCGGCGTGCTCGAGCCCGCCGAGCGCGGCCAGCGTGCCGAGCGGGTCGGCCAGGGCCGGCCCGTGGCGGGCCACGGCGCCGGCCACCACCGCGGTCTTGTGCGCGAGCATCGCGGCGTCCGCTCCGGCACCGGGGCCGGTCACCTTGGCCGGGTCGGCGCCGGTGAACGCGGCGATCAGGCAGGCCCCCGCGGTGGTGTTGGCGATACCCATGTCGCCGGTGACCAGCAGGTCGACCCCGCTGCCGACCAGCTCCTCGGCCAGGCCTGCGCCGGCGAGCACCGCCGCGGCCGCCTCGTCCCGGGTCATCGCGGGCCCCTGGGACAGGTCGGCGGTGCCGTCGCGGACGCGGGCCCGGCGCAGCCGCGGGTGCCTGACCGGGTCGCCGGCCACGCCGACGTCGAGCACGGCCACGCGCGCGCCCACGGTCGCGGCGATCGCGTTGGCCGCGGCCCGGCCTTGGCAGAACACCTCGACCATCGCGGCGGTGATCGCCTGCGCCCAGGGCGTCACGCCCTGGGCGTGGACCCCGTGGTCGGCGGCGGCGAGGACCACCGCCGGCGCCGCGGGCACCGGCGGCGGGCAGCGGCCGGCGATGGCCGCGAGCTGCGCACCGAGCTGCTCGACCATGCCCAGGCTGCCGGGCGGCTTGACCAGCCCGTCGTGGCGGTGCCGGGCCTCGTCGGCCCGCTCGCCGTCGACCGGCTCGACCGCGTGGGCCAGTGCGGCGACCTCCTGCTCCCTCCCGGTCAACCTCGAAGCACCTCCTCGAGCGTCTTGAGCAGCAGCGCGTTGCGCTCCTGGTCGCGGACTGCGACACGGAGATGGTCCGGGTCGAGCCCTGGGAACGTCGGCGGGCGCACCGCGATACCGCGGTCGAGCAGCCTGGCCCGCACCGCCGGCCCGTCGGGCACGCCGAGCAGCAGGAAGTTCGCGGCGCCTGCGTGGACGGTCACCCCGGGCAGGGTACGCAGCCCGGCCGCGAGCGCCTCGCGGGCAGCGGCCACCTCGCGCGCCACCTGGCGGCGGTGGCGCTCGTCAGCGGCGCAGACCTCGACCGCGGCCAGCGCCAGGCTGCTGGTGGCCCAGGGCGGGCGGGCGGCGGCGCAGCGGGCGACCAGGCCAGGCGGGCCGAGCAGGTAGCCGGCGCGGACCCCGGCGAGCCCCCACAGCTTGGTCACGCTGCGCACCACCACCAGGCCGGGGAGGTCCCGGCGGCCGGCCAGGGACCACTCGTCCTCGACAAAGTCCATGAACGCCTCGTCGACCACGGTGACACGCCCGGGACGGCAGAGGCCGGCGACCCGCTCGGGGTCGTCCAGGGTGCCTGTGGGGTTGTTGGGGTTGCCGACCACGACGACGTCGGCCCGCTCGTCCACGGCCGACGGGTCCAGGCGCCAGCCGTCGGTCGCCCTGCGAACGGCGTGGGCGACCGGCACCCCGGCGGCGCGCAGGGCGGCCTCGGGCTCGCTGAAGCCGGGATGGACCACGCAGGCCAGGCGGGCCCGGACGACCCGCGCGAGCAGGTGGAACGCGTCGGTCGCGCCCGCGGTGACCAGCGCCTCGCCGGCCGGCCGGCGGTGGCGGGTCGCGGCCGCGGCGCGGCCGGCGGCGGCGTCGGGATAGCTCGCGGCGCGGTCCAGTGCCCGGTCGAGCGCCTCGCGCACGTGTGCGGGCATGGGGCTGTGCACGTTGACCGCAAAGTCCAGCGCCCCCTCGGGCACGAGCCGGTCGCCGTGCACCCCGGCGGCGCACGCGCCGGCGTCGACCGCGAGGCCGGGCGCCCCACCGGGCACGAGCCGGTCGCCGTGCACCCCGTGCTCGTACGCGCCGGCGTGGACCGCGAGGCCGGGCCCGGCCGCCGGCCCGGCCGGCTCCGCGGCCTGGGCCGGCGGCGACACGTGGACCGCGAGGCCGGCCACCACCAGCAGGGTGCGCCCGGCAAGGGCGGCCAGGCGCTGCTTGGCCTCGCCGAGCAGGTCGAGCCAGCGGCGGGTGGCCGCACCGGTCGGGACCACGCCGAGGCCGGCCTCCTCGGCGACGACCACGACCGGGCCGCCGTCGTGGGCAAGGGCGGCGGCGGCGAGCGCGTCGACCTCGGCCAGCAGCAGGCCACGGTCGGCGTCCAGGCGGGCGGCGAGCCACAGGCCGAGCGCGTCGACCAGCACCGCGCTGCCTGGTGGGGCGCCGCGCACCGCGGCGGCCGGGTCCTGGGTCTCCACGGTGCGCCAGGTGGTCGGGCGCCGCGCGCGGTGCGCGGCGATGCGCGCGGCCATCTCGGGGTCGCCCGCGCTGCCCGTGGCGACGTAGACGACGCAGCTCGCCGAGGCGGCGCCGGCCACCAGCGACTCGGCAACCGCGCTCTTGCCCGAGCGGGTGCCGCCGAGCACCAGGACGAGCTCAGCCATGGTGATGCTCGTGGGTGGACGCGTGCGCGACGCGGTAGCGGCAGGTGTCGCAGCTCCGCGGGACCGGGCCGCCGAGCGCCTCGCGGTAGCGTTCGAGCACCAGTTCGGCGACGCGGTCGTCGGGCCCGAGGTAGCGGGTGACCTGCACGGCCACGTCGGGGTGGGCGGCGGCGAACTCGGCTGCCTGGGCGTGGATGCGGCGCTCCAGCACGCCGGTGAACAGGAAGTAGGGCACCACCGCGATGCGCCGGTGCCCGAGCCGGCGGCAGCGCTCCAGGCCCTCGGGGACCCGCGGGCCGGTGATCCCCACGAAGCAGGCCTCCACGGTCGGCCAGTCCCGGCCTTCCCACAACAGCCGCGCCACCTTGAGGATGTCGGCGTTGGCGTCCGGGTCCGACGAGCCCCGCCCGACGAGCAGCACCGCGGTCCCGGCGCGCAGGGCGGCCGGGACGGTCGCGTCCAGCCGCTCGACGACCACGGCGAGCAGGTCCGGGTGGATGCCGAGCTCCCGGCTGTAGCGGAGCTGGACCTCCGGGAACCGCCGGCGCGCCTCCACCACGACCGCGGGGATGTCGGCCTTGGCGTGGCCGGCGCCGACCAGCACCAGCGGGACGACGACGATGTCGCGGTGCCCGCCGGCGACGAGGTCGCCGACCGCGACCGACAGTGGTGGCGGGGCCAGCTCGAGGAACCCGGTGCCCACCGCGAGCCCCGGCTGGAGCGCGCGCACCCGTTCGGCGAGCGCGAAGTACTCGGCGACCCCGGCCTGGCTCGTGCTGCCGTGCCCGGCCAGGAGCAGCGCGGGCCCCCCCATCACCGGTCCTCACCGTAGCGCAACGCGTTCAGGGCGGCGGCGGCCACGGCCGCGCCGCCCTTGGCCCCGCGGTTGGAGGCGGCGGGCAGGCCGCTGGCCCGTAGCGCCTGCTTGGCCTCGACGGCCCCGACGAACCCCACCGGCAGCCCGATGACCAGCGCCGGGCCCGCGTCGAGGTGGAGCAGCGCCTCCAGCGCGGTCGGGGCGCACCCGATCACGTAGACCGCCCCCGGGCCGGCCCGCTCGGCGGCGGCGCGGATGCCGGCGGCGCTACGGGTCCCGCCGGCGCCCGCCGCCACCTCGTCGAGCCCGACGCGCCCGCCCGGCCCGCCGGCCACCGCGGCGTCCCAGGTCCCGCCGCCCGCCGCGACCTCATCGAGCCCGACGCTCACCGCGAGCCCGCTGATGCCGGCGGCGACCATGCGGGTGTCGACCACCACCGGCACGCCCGCGCGCAGCGCCGCGACCCCCGCCTGCAGCGCCGTCTCGTCGAGCACGAGGTCGTCGGCATACCCGAGGTCGGCGCTGGCGTGGATGACCCGCTCGGCGACCGCCCGGCACAGCGGCGGCAGCCCGGACAGGTCGATCGCGGCCCGCAGCCGCCGGTAGGACTCCTGCTCGATCGGGTGGGCCCGTCGCATCAGGCCGGCACCTCCAGGCACGCGTCGACCGGACAGACCTCCGCGCACTCCCCGCAGGCAGTGCAGGTGTCGAGCACCACCAACCCCTCCCGGGTGGCGCGGATCGCCCGCTCCGGGCAGGTGCGCAGGCACAGCCCGCAGCCGACGCAGTCGGCGGTCACCACGAACGCGCTCACCGGTAGCCCCTCGCGGTCACCATGCGGCCGGCGATCCAGCGGGTCTGGGAGCTGCCGACCACGACCAGGCTGCGCATGCCGACCACGCCCGGGTCGAGGGCGGCCAGGGTGGTGCGCACCACGTGCTCCCCCAGGCGGGTGGCGTCGGTCACCACCGCGACCGGGGTGCCCGGGTCGCGGTGCTCGAGCAGCAGCAGTCGCGCCTCCGCGAGCTGCCAGTGGCGCTGCCGGCTGCGCGGGTTGTAGAAGGCGATCACCAGGTCGCCCTCGGCGGCCGCCTTGACCCGGCGGCGGATGACCTCCCACGGGGTGAGCAGGTCCGACAGGGAGATCGCGCAGTGGTCATGGCCGAGTGGCGAGCCCAGGACCGCCGCCACGGCGCCCGCCGCGGTCACGCCCGGGACGACCTCGACGTCCAGGTCGTCGCCGCAGCGTTCCAGCGCCGGCGAGGCCATCGCGTACACACCGACGTCGCCGCCTGACACCAGCGCCACGCACCGCCCCTGCCTGGCCAGGCCGACCGCGCGCTCGGCCCGGCGGACCTCGTCGCCGAGCCGGTAGCGTTCGCAGCGAGTGCCGCGCCGGAGCAGCGGCCGGGCCTGGTCGACGTAGGGGCCGTAGCCGACCACCACCTCGGCCCGGGCCAGCGCCTGGCGGGCCTGGCCGGTGACCGCGTCGGGCGCGCCCGGGCCGAGGCTGACCAGCAGGAGCCTGCCCCGCGGGGGCCGGCGCGCGACCGCGACCGTGGCCATCGCGCTCTTGCGCTTGGGGACCAGGAGCTCGCCGCCGAGGTGGAGCGCGGCGGCCTCGGCCACGCTGGGCGTGCCGACGGCGGCGGCCACCACCGGGCTCGGGTTGGGCACGGCCACCGTGGCGAGCCGGTCGGCCGGCAGGGTCACCAGCGGCACCCCGAGCCGGCCGGCGGCCTCGACCAGCCCGGGCTCGCCGGCCTTGGCGTCCACGGTGGCCAGGCAGTGCACCGACCCGCTGGCCAGGCCAGCCTCGGCGAGCGCGGTCTCGACCAGCGCGCCGACCTCGCCGGCGGCCACGCCACGGCTGGCGCCGACGCCGACGACCAGCGACGGCGGGCGGAGCACGACCGCGGGCCGGGGCGGGTCGACGCGCCGGTCGGTGACCCACAGCAGGGGCGCGACCGGCTCGGCCGCCTCCACGACCGTGCCTGGCAGGGGGCCGAGCGGCCAGCGTGGCTGGTTGCACAGGTGCACGGGGTCGCCGGAGACGAGCGCGCCGCCGACCGCGGCCAGGTCGGCGTCCTCGGGGTCGACCGGCAGGCCGAGGTCGGCCAGCCCGGCCAGGCCGTGCGCCTCGGAGGCGGTGGTCACCACCGCCGTGGCCCCGAGGTGGGCGGCGACGCGCTCGGCGAGGGCGTTGGCGCCACGCTCGTGCCCGCCGAGCAGGGGCAGCGCGAACCGCCCGGCGTCGTCCACGCAGACCACGCCGGGGTCGGCCTGCTTGCCGGCGAGCAGCGGCGCGACCAGCCGCACCGCCGCGCCCGCGGCCATCACCAGCACGAGCTGGTCGGCCTGTGGCCAGGCGGCGGCCACGGCCGCGCGGGCCGGGCCGCCCACCTCGACGAGCTTGCCGTCGAGGTGGGCGGCGAGGTCCTCGGCGAGCCGCCGGCCCGCCCCGGTGGCGGCGACCACGCAGATCACGGCCGCCTCCCGCACAGGAGGAAGACCGGGTTGGCGGCGGCGAGCCGGGTCCCGGCGCCGAGCGGCGTGAGCCGGGCGGCCGAGAGCTGGACGCCCTCGACCTCGAGGCGGGCGGCGGCGAGCAGCTCGCGGACCGGCCCGACCCGCTCGACGGTGGCGAGCGCGACGGCCACGGCGCGGCCGGCCCGCTCGGCCGCCACCCGCACGACCTCGCCGAGCTGCGCCCCGCCGCCGCCGACGAACACAGCGTCCGGGTCGGGCAGCCCGGCCAGCACCGCGGGGGCCCGCCCCTCCACCACCTCGACCGGGACCCGGTGGCGCTCGGCGTTGGCGCGCGCCCGGTCGCACTGGGCCGGGTCGGCGTCGACCGCCACCACCGCGGCACCGAGCCGGGCCGCCTCGACCGCCACCGCGCCGCTGCCCGCGCCGACGTCCCAGACCAGGTCGCCCGGCCCGGGCCCGAGCCAGGCGAGCGCGACCGCCCGCACCTCGGCCTTGGTGATCATCCCGTCGCGGTGCTCGAAGGCGTCCTCGGGCAGCGCCCACCGGTCGGGGGTGAGCCGGGGCGGCCACTGCCGCCCCTTGTCGCCGACGGCATGGGCTTCGTCAAGGCAGAGCACGACGTTGGGGTCGGCGAACGCCTGCCCGGCGATCAGCGCCGGCCCGCCGACGGTGACCCGCTCGTCCGGGCCGACGTCCTCCACCACGACCAGGGTGCGGCCGGCGGCGGGCAGCGCGGCGGCGAGCGCTGCCGGCCCGAAGCCCGGGCTGGTGAGCACCGCCACCTTCGGGTAGCGGCGGCAGAGGTTGACCGCGGCGGCCGGGTCGCGGCCGTGGGCCGAGGCGACCAGCGCGTCGTCCCAGGGCAGCCCGGCCCGGGCGAACGCCGAGGAGACGCTGGACACGCCCGGGATCACCCGCAGCGAGCCGGGCCCGACCCGGCCGGCGAGGGCGCGCACGATCCCGAAGAACCCCGGGTCCCCGGAGGCGAGCACGACCGCCGGGCCGGGGTCGCCGGCGAGTGCGTCCAGCGCCGGGCCGAGCGCCCCGGCCAGCTCGACCTCCCGCCGCCCCGCTGGCACCAGGCCGGCGACCGCGTCGAGCTGGCGCCGCCCCCCTGCCACCAGCTCAGCCCTGGCCAGCGCGGTCACCGCCGCCTCCCCGAGCGGCCGCTCGCCCAGGCCGATCACGGTGATCACGGCGCCCGCCCCACCGGTTCCAGGGTGTCGAAGTCGACCATGACCACCTCGGCCTGGAGCCTGCCCTCGGCGAAGCGCTCGAGGTTGCCGGCCACCCGGGCGCAGAGCAGGCTCGGGGCGGCGTCGACGCGGTGCTCCCGCCACAGCTCGTAGGCGTGGCGGGCGGTATTGGCCTGGCGGACGGCCTCGACCACCTCCGGCGTGCCGCCGGCCTCGGCGGTCACGTCGGCGAGCGCGTCGAGGTCCACCTTGGAGCGGGTCCAGTGGGTCATCATCACCCCGGCGGCGAGCTTGGCCAGCTTGCCGGCCATGCCAACGAACACGCAGCGGCGCAGCCCGTCGGCGACCGCCTGGCGGAGCGCGGCGCCGGTGAAGTCGCCGACCTCGACGAAGCAGCCCTCGGGCAGGTCGGGCAGCAGGCGCATGGCGGCCCGCTCGGTGCGCCCGCCGGTCGACAGCACCACCACGTCGAGGCCTTGGGCGGCGATCACGTCGATCGCCTGGACCACCGACGCCCGCCACGAGGCGGTCGAGAACGGCCGCACGATGCCGGTGGTGCCGAGGATGGAGATGCCGCCGACGATCCCGAGCCGCGGGTTGGTGGTCTTGCGGGCCATGCGCTCGCCGCCGGGCACGGAGATCTCGCAGACCACCCCGGCCGTGCCGAGGTCGAGCACCTCGCCGATGGCGCGGCTGATCTGCGCCCGCGGCACCGGGTTGATCGCCGGCCCGCCGACCTCGAGGCCGAGGCCGGGCTTGGTGACCGTGCCCACGCCCTCGCCGGCGCGCCAGGTGACGCCGGGCTGGGCGCTCGGCTGCAGCCGCACGGTCAGGTGGGCGCCGTGGGTCACGTCCGGGTCGTCGCCGGCGTCCTTCACCACCACCGCCTCGGCCCAGCCGTCGCCGGCCTCGGCCCGCTCCACCGGGAAGCGCACCCGCTGCCCGCCCGGCAGGGCCACCTCGACGTCGGCGGGCGCCTGGCCGCCGGCGAGCAGGGCCACCTCGACGTCGGCGGGCGCCTGGCCGCCGGCGAGCAGGGCCACCTCGACGTCGGCGGGCGCCTGGCCGCCGG
>Ga0184627_10000083_pt1 | contig 48226 bp, 47 predicted proteins | sample PLM3_127_b1_FD_133150 | JGI IMG/M metagenome (GOLD analysis project Ga0184627, IMG submission 133150) | Groundwater sediment microbial communities from an aquifer in East River, Colorado, USA - PLM3_127_b1 | ecosystem: Environmental > Terrestrial > Soil > Riparian zone | place: USA: East River... | reverse complement strand
TGCGTGAAGCCTGGGGCGAGCACGTGGAAAACCCGGCAGCGATGCAGGTGTCGTAGTTGGCAAATTCAATTATGGAAAAGAAAATTCGCGTACTGTTAGCCAAGCCCGGTCTTGACGGGCACGATAGAGGGATAAAAGTCGTGGCGGCCGCTCTGCGCGATGCCGGAATGGAAGTCATCTACACCGGCCTACGCCAGACTCCCGAAATGATTGTCTCGGCGGCTATCCAGGAAGATGTCGATGCTATCGGCGTTTCGATTTTATCTGGCGCGCATATGACGCTGTTTCCGGCCATTCTCGATGAGCTGAAGAAAAAAGGAGCTAATGAGATCATGCTTTTCGGCGGCGGCATTATTCCCGATGACGACAAAGAAGAGCTGGAGAAAATGGGAGTCGCCAAAATCTTTACGCCCGGTGCGCCTACTGAAGAAGCCATAAAGTTTTTGAAAAACAAGATTGCAGCTCGCAAGTCCAGCGATGAACTTAAATAACGTGAACGTGAGTTCACGTCGTTCCAGCGTAAGCTGGAATCTAGTCGGTCAATATATGTTCAAGAATTGTGGACAAAGGTTCTCTAATTCAGAGTTTCGAGTCACCTACTGGATTCCACGTCAAGCGTGGAACGACGAATCCTTTCGATTTCGTTTTGAGGGGAAATGAAGTTATCTGCAACTTGCAAAAGAGATTGCCTCGCCCGCCTATGGCGGGCTCGCAACGACGATTACAGTGCTGTCGGACGACCTCGTCCGACAGCTTTTTGTATCTACCACCAGTCAGACGAGGTCGTCTGAAGGCACATAGCTCGTCTCAAAAACCGCCGATGAAATTCGGACAATTCGAAATAAATGCTTTTGTGGAGCAGAAATTCCGGCTCGACGGAGGCATGATGTTCGGAGTTGTCCCCAAAGTCATCTGGAATAAGTTAATTCCAGCAGATGATAGAAACTTCATCCCGCTGGCCTGCAACCTCTATGTGCTTAAGGCACACGGTAAAACTATACTTTTTGAAGCCGGTCTGGGCGACACCCTGACTGACAGAGAAAAAATAGTCTACAATACCGATGCCAAAACATTGCTGGAAAAAGGTCTCTGGGAATTGAATCTGACACCGGCTGATATCGATTATGTTATCCTGACGCATTTGCACACCGACCACGCCGGCGGAGCCGCCGCTTTTGACAATGGTGAATTCATTGCGCGCTTCAAAAACGCCAAATATTTCGCAAGCAAGGAAGACTGGAAAGCCGCCATAGAACCCGATGAACGAACTGCTGCGGTTTATAATACGGAGAGAATGCTCGCTCTCAAAGTATCCGGACAACTCGAGCTAATAGACTCCAACACCGAACTTTTTCCCGGAATCAGAGCCGTTTACACGGGCGGGCACACCGAAGGACACTTTGCTTTGGAAATGGAATCGGAGGGAAAGAAAGTTTGGTACTACGCCGACATTTTCCCGACTGCTTCACATTTGTCAATTCCCTATATTGCCGCGACCGATATACGACCTCTGGAAACCATCGAAGTAAAGAGAAAGACACTTCGAAGGTTATTGCAGGAAGATGTCATATTGGCCTTTGGTCACGATTCTAAAATTACTTTCGGCAGGGTGGTACAAGACGGGAAAAAATACAAAGTAACGCCGGTGAGCGAGTTTTAATTTGAAAAAGAAACTCAAAAAAATCGAAAAACAGGCATCTCCCAAAAAACAAGCTCCGCCAATCAAACAAGCAAAGTTTGATTTGTTGGCCGAGAGATTGTCGCAGTTGGAAAAACTCCGCCATAACGCCCAACTTGGCGGCGGTAAAGAGCGAATCGAGGCACAACACCAAAAAGGGAAACTGACGGCGCGGGAACGTATTGAGCTTATGGTCGACCCGAATACTTTTGAGGAATTTGATGCCTTTGTCACTCATCGTTCATCGGATTTTGGATTGGAAAAACAAAAGTTTCTGGGTGATGGGGTTGTTACCGGCTGCGGTAAAATAAACGGCCGTCTGGTTTTTATTTTCTCACAGGATTTCACCGTGTTTGGCGGCTCTCTTTCCGAAGCGCATGCGGAAAAAGTTGTTAAAATTATGAATGCTGCCATGAAAACCGGCGCACCGATGATTGGCCTCAATGATTCCGGAGGGGCACGGATTCAGGAGGGTGTCGTGTCACTCGGCGGATATGCCGATATTTTTCTTTTGAACACGCTCGCTTCAGGTGTTATTCCTCAAATATCCGTGATACTCGGTCCTTGTGCCGGGGGAGCTGTCTATAGCCCCGCCATTACTGATTTTGTGCTTATGACAAAAGGGACATCTTATATGTTCGTCACCGGACCAAACGTGGTGAAAACTGTTACGCACGAAGAGGTCACGTCCGAAGAGCTCGGTGGCGCCGAAGTGCACGCATCAAAATCAGGTGTGGCGCATTTTGCCTGCGACAACGAAGCCGACGCAATTGAACGAGTGAAAAAACTGATGCGTTACATTCCGCAAAACAATATCGAAGACCCGCCTTCGGTCGAATGCACTGACCCGCTTGACCGCGAAGATGAGTCGCTCAATGAGATCATTCCGGCCAATCCCAATCAGCCTTATGACATCAAAGACGTCATCAGACTCGTAGTTGACAGCGGCTCTTTTTTTGAAGTACACGAACTGTTTGCCCAAAATATCGTAGTCGGGTTTGCTCATCTGGGTGGACATTCTATTGGTATCGTGGCTAATCAACCATCGGTATTGGCCGGATGCCTTGACATCAATTCAGCCGTCAAGGGTGCAAGGTTTGTTCGGTTTTGCGATGCGTTCAACATTCCGCTTCTTGTATTCGAAGATGTCCCCGGATTTTTGCCCGGCACCGACCAGGAGCATGGCGGAATTATCAAGGAAGGAGCGAAGCTCCTGTATGCCTTCTGCGAAGCGACCATTCCCAAAGTTACTGTCATCACTCGCAAAGCGTACGGCGGCGCCTATGACGTCATGAATTCCAAACACGTGCGCGGCGACATGAACTACGCCTGGCCGACTGCGGAAATCGCGGTGATGGGTCCTAAAGGTGCGGCGGAGATAATTTTCAAAAAAGAAATTGCATCATCCAAAGACCCTGAAGCGGAACTTCAGAAAAAAACCGAAGAATACCGCAAGAAATTCGCCAATCCGTTTATTGCCGCCGGACGGGGCTATGTCGATGATGTCATCGAACCCAAAACCACGCGGCCACGATTGATTCGTGCTTTCGAGATGCTTCGCACCAAAAAAGATTCCAATCCCCCGAAAAAGCACGGGAATATTCCGCTCTGATGTCTAAGAGAATCAAAAAAATCCTCATCGCCAATCGGGGCGAGATTGCGGTCAGAATAATTCGCGGCTGTAAAGATTTGGGCATCACTTCTGTCGCTGTTTTTTCCGATGCCGACAGGACTGCTTATCATGTACGTCTCGCCGATGAGTGCTATCATATCGGGTCATCGCCATCGAGCCAAAGTTATCTGGAGCAAGATAAAATCATAGAGGCCGCTAAAAAGGCAAAAGCGGATGCTATTCATCCGGGATATGGATTTCTTTCTGAAAATTCCGATTTTGCTAAGCGGTGCGAAAAAGAAGAATTGATTTTTATCGGTCCATCGTCAAAGACGATCAAACTGTTGGGCGATAAAATCGTAGCCCGCAAAACCGCAGTCAAAGCCGGACTGCCGGTTATCCCCGGCGTCGAAATCGACGGCAATAGGTTAAAAGAAGCAATTAAACAGGCCGAGAAAATTGGTTTTCCAATTCTCATCAAGGCCACTGCCGGTGGCGGCGGCAAAGGGATGCGCATTGTTAAGTCTAAAAAGGATTTTGAAGAATCTGTAAGACGTGCCTCATCGGAAGCAAAATCAGCTTTCGGCGACGGTAGAGTATTTATCGAAAAATATCTTGAAAGACCGCGCCATATTGAAATTCAAATCCTTTGCGACCAATTCGGAAACGCCATCCATCTCGGTGAGCGCGAATGTTCCATTCAGCGCCGCCATCAAAAATTAATTGAAGAATCACCCTCACCAATTATGACAGATAAACTTCGTCAGCAAATGGGTGAAGCAGCAGTCAAAATCGCCAAGAGGTCAAATTATGTCGGTGCCGGAACGGTAGAGTTCATGTACGATGAAAGGAAGCGCTCATTCTATTTCCTCGAAGTCAACACGCGCCTACAGGTTGAACACCCCGTCACCGAAATGGTCACAGGCATTGATTTAGTTAAGCAACAAATTGCCATTGCTGAAGGTAAGAGGCTTAGCCTCTCTCAATCTGATATTAAGATTTCAGGACACTCGATCGAATGCCGCATTTTGGCCGAAGACCCCAATCAAGGTTTTGTACCTTCGACCGGAAAACTGAAAAATTACCGTATTCCCGCCGGGCCGGGAGTGCGCGTTGATTCAGGTGTAGTTATCTTTTCTGAAATTCCTGTCTATTATGACCCGATGTTCGCCAAGCTGATTGTCTGGGGCAAAGACCGAGAAGAAGCAATAAACCGTATGCTGCGCGCTTTGGAAGAATTTCGAGTCTCGGGAGTCACTACAACCATAGGGTTTCATCGGTCGGTTTTACGTAACAAAAGATTTTTGGCAGGTGAGTTTTCTACAAAATTCCTGGAAGAAGAATATCCCGACAATAATTATGAATCCCAGGACCAATCATTGCAGGAAACTGCAGCCATTGCAATAGCCATTGAAAAATTCATCAATGAAAGAAAACTGGCCGCTCATAATGGGAAAAAGTCAGAAGCCACTTTGGCTAATTGGACAAACTTCCACCGCCAGAGACACTTGCGCACTTTTACAGGCAGTAAATAATGGCGCACTATCTGGTCAAAGTTTCCAGAAAAGAATTTGATGTCAAGGTCGAGCTATCAGGCGAAAGTTATTCAGTGATAATTAACGGCCAGAACAAATCAGTTGTCGTCGAAAGTCTCGGCGGTTCCAGAATGCTTTTGATTACAGATAATCATCCCGCTGAAATTGATATCCGCTCTGACGGCTATGACAACCGAAGGCAGGTCTTAATTAAAGGTACTGAAATCGAAGCAGAGATTGAAAATTATCGTCTGGCACAAGCCAAACAAGTGGCGGGCATGTTTTCAACAAGTACGGCAATTATGAATATCAAAGCTCCCATGCCCGGATTAATTCTGGAAGTCAAAGTCAAGTCAGGCGACAAAGTGCATCGACACCAACCGTTAGTCGTCATTGAAGCCATGAAGATGGAAAATATTATCAAATCAAGTGCCGATGCCGTTGTCAAAAAAGTTTCGGTAAAACCGGGTAGGTCAGTTGAAAAAAACGATTTGTTAATTGAATTTGAATAATGGCCAAAGATTCCAAAAAGACTACATCCGGAATTGAAATTCCCGTAATTCTTAGTTCCAAAGACGTTACTTCGCCTGAGTCTCCCGTAGCGGGCAAGTTCCCTTACACGCGCGGCATCTATCCCGATATGTATCGGGGGAAACTCTGGACCATGCGTCAGTACGCCGGATACGGCACTGCCGAAGAAACCAACCAGCGATTCAAATATCTGCTAAGTAAAGGCCAGACGGCTTTATCAGTTGCGTTCGATTTGGCTACACAAATTGGTTACGACTCCGACCACAAAATGGCGGACGGCGAAGTCGGCCGTACGGGAGTGGCGATTGACTCCATTCAGGACATGGAAACTATGTTCGATGGAATTCCTCTGGATAAAGTCTCAACTTCAATGACAATTAATTCCACTGCCGTAATTCTGCTGGCCTTATATATCACCGCTGGAAAAAAGCAGGGCGTCAAGCCGGGCGAATTAATGGGCACTGTCCAAAATGACATCTTGAAAGAGTTCATTGCTAGAGGCACATATATTCTGCCGCCCGAGCCCTCAATGAAAATAATCACTGACATTTTTCAATATGCCGCAAAGAATCTCCCCAAGTTCAATACGATTTCAATTTCCGGCTATCATATTCGTGAAGCCGGCGCAACTGCTGCCCAAGAAATTGCGTTCACGCTTTCGAATGCAATCGCCTACGTTCAAGGTGCACTCAAAGCGGGGCTTAAGATTGATGAATTTGCGCCGCAGCTCTCGTTTTTCTTTGCCTCGCACAATGACCTTTTTGAAGAGATTGCCAAATTCAGAGTCGCCCGTAAAATATGGGCACAAATCGTAAAGGAGAAGTTTGGCTCCAAAAATGAACGCTCTCTGATGCTTCGTTTCCACGCTCAAACCGGCGGCTCAACGCTGACCGCGCAGCAGCCGGAAAACAATATCGTCCGCACAACAGTACAAGCGTTGGCAGCCACTCTAGGCGGCACGCAATCGCTTCACACCAACGCCTATGATGAAGCGCTGGGTTTGCCCACCGAAAAATCCGTGGAGATTGCTCTACGCACTCAGCAGATTCTAAGCCATGAATCCGGAATTGTCAGCACGGTCGATCCGTTGGCCGGCTCATATTATATTGAATACTTGACCAATCAATTGGAAGCGAAAGCTATAGAAATTATGCATGAAATCGAAAAGCTGGGCGGCTCCGTTAAATGTGTGGAGAACGGGTATTTTCAGAAAGCAATCACAGACGCCGCTTACAAATTCCAAAAAAGTATCGAACAAGGCGACACTATTGTTGTAGGAGTTAATAAGTTTACCTCCGAAAAAACAGAAATTCCGCAGGTATTAAAAGTTGACCCTAAAACAGAAAAAAAGCAGGTTGCCAAAGTGCAGAAGTTAAGAAAGACCAGAGACAGCATTAAACATAAGGAGGCTATGGCGCGCCTCCAAAATGTTGTTAAGAAAAATGAAAATATTGTTGAACCGGTTATTAATGCTGTCGAAAATTATGCCACTGTCGGAGAAATCGCTGACCTGTTTAGAAGTGAGTGGAAAGAATATCATGCCAAGCTTTAATCTTCAAAGATTGTCTAATCTCCTATTATTCGTATTGTACTTGATAACTTGGGGATGCAGCTCGAAGTCTGACAAAAATGGCGACACAATCAGTGATACAAATTCCGCAGCGGCGATGACTGAAGATGATAAATTAGAAGCTATCTTGAATGAAGCGATGAAGCGACTGCGCTATAAAGACAAATCCTACATTTATGAAATGGAGTTCAGTTATTATCGCGAAGAGAATACTTTTGATAAATACTTACAGGAAACAAAGATTAAAACTGCGCAGGCCGATTCTTTGGAATTTGTCGATGTCATCAAAGTAGAATATTTTGGTCAGGATTCAGCGAAAGCAATTGCAGAAATCCATTTCAAAGGACCGACCGGTCAAGAAACGACTCTTCCTGATCAGGAAGTTACCTTTTATTGGGATCAAGACCGCTGGATAAAGCCAACCTTATCAAAGATTGAGTCCCAGCGGAAGTACGATGAAATCAAAGAGAAAGCAAAATCAGCGGCTAAATCCGAGTCCGGCGGGTCGGGGAAGTGACCAGGTCGCTTATTTCGCATGTTGGCATTGCGGTTAAAGATTTAGAACAAGCCATCAAAACATATTCCATTCTTACCGGTGATAAAGCGCCGGTGATTGAAGAGGTCCCTTCGGAAAAAGTCAAAGTTGCCATTTTTTCTGCAAGAAACAACGACGGCGAGCGGATAGAATTAGTGGCGGCTACTTCCGGTGACAGCCCGATTGCGAAATTCATCAAAAAACGGGGCGAAGGGCTTCATCACATTTGCATTTATGTAGTCGACATTAAAGCCAAGTTGGCTGAACTGAAAAAGGCCGGAGTAAAACTAATTGATGAATCTCATCGAACCGGCGCCGAAGGTAAAAGAATTGCTTTTGTGCATCCGGAAAACTTTAATGGGGTGTTAATTGAATTAGAAGAGCGGGAAAAAGAATAGTTAATTTAGCTGGTCTGTTTTTTCAAACCTTTCCAAAATTACTCTTGAGACATTTTTCAATTATCTGCACGCGCTCTTTTATAAATCTTTTTTTATCGACGGTCGGGCTATATGAAAAGAGCCGCCCCTGTTTTTCTTTTTTGAGAAGTCCCTTGTCAGAAAGATTTCCCAAGACAGTCATTACAGTAGTATAGGCGAGCTTATTGCCATCGCCCAGTTGAAAAAGCGCTTTCTTAACTGTTAGATTTCCGTTACGCCAGGCTAAGTCCATCAGGCGGGCTTCAGTGGGACCCAAAAATACGCCGACACCTTTGCCACTCGGGTTAAAATGGAAGGATTTGTTTACAGTCATGGGGTCTTTTTGCGTCGATTATGTCCGACTATCATGGATATGCCGACAGCAATGATAGCGGCCGGCCAAAAATACCCCCAGATGCCGCCGCGAATGATGCCCATCTGGCCCAGGAGCAGCAGCAGTCCCAATAACAACAGTAGTAATCCTACAAACATAGTTAAACCTCGCTGATTTTATTTTTTGACCGATTGTTTTCTTAAATCTTTAAGCCGTGTGACAATGGTGGTGGCGATTTTTTCAAACATCTTCTTATCAGCATTATTGAAAAATCCCCTCTGGTTGGAATCAATGTCAATCTCTCCCAGGACCACATCACCGTCCAAGAGCGGCACTACAATTTCCGATTTGGTATGAGGCGAGCAAGCCAGAAATCTGGGATCGCCAGTGACATCGTCCACAATAATGCTTTTCTTCTGTGATGCTGCCGCGCCGCAGATTCCCGAATTCAGATCAATTCGGGTATGAGGTGTCTCTGGTCCAACATATGGTCCGACTTCAAGCGCGCCGTTTTTCATCATGTAAAAGCCGGTCCAGCTGAAACCATCTGAAAAATCGTCGATTAGCTCAACGGCGGCCTTTAATACCTCCGGTTCGGATTTTTGGGAAGCAATGGCAATACGCACATTGTCAATCAGCTGTCTTCTTTCACCGTCCATTTATAGATTTTCCCTTATAGCTCTTAAATTTTCTTTAGGAACCTCGGGCGCAATGGAGCAGCCGGGCCCGATAATGACCCGCCGCGGGTCCAGATACTTTTTTATCCTCTGCATTTGATACGGAATTTCATCGGGTTCGCTCTTCAAGAGCCACCCCCGATGATCAACTCCACCAACCAATGTCTTCCCCTTAAGTAATTCGTAGGCTTTATCGAGGGGAGAGTTGGTCGGGTCATCGCCGTCCCAATTATACATCTTGCAATTGTAATCAATTCTGGCCAGTTGACTCAAGTAATTATTACTGGAACAAACGTGAAAAAGATTGAGAGAATCTTTTTCGGAGGCCTTTATCACTTCCAGGTCATAGGGGACGCCGAATTCTTCGTATTCCTTCCAGGTGACGAGATTCGAAGACGCCCATTGGGTAGTGGCAAAGAATATCCCATCGGCGCCGGCGTTGCGGAGTTCCTGAACGTATTTCACAAAAGTGTCGGTGATGGCTTTCAAGGCCCGGTGGATTTTATCAGGATGATTCCGAAGATGCTCCACAAGCAGATTGTCGTTTTCGACCATCCTTCCGGCAATTGCCAGTGGTGTAAAAACGGTCATTAGAATCGGGAAATCCCGTCCAACGCCTTTGCGAATCAAAGATACAACCTGCAAGTGTTCCGCCAGTACCGGAGCAGTTGTTTTAAGAGGCTCGATTTTGCCCCAATCCGAAGCTTTCGAAACCGGATATTTGACAGCGGCATGTTTTTGAAACTCGCTCGATGACCATTTTTGCTCGAAGCCCCAATCCTCGATATGATAGTCAGCCCGGGGATTGATTTTCATAAAATCCCAGTCAAATTCTTTTTGAAAATCGAGCATGGCCCCGGCCGTCCCTTTGGCGTTGTTTTCCTTATGATAAAAATGTCTCCAAAAAGAGGCGGCGTAACAGTCTGGTTTTTCGCCGGACAGAATAATCTCCAGGCGGTCTCTATGAGAGTATTTCTCTTTACTTAAGGGCATATTAATTTTCTTTCGAGCTGCTAATATATCGGGGAGTTCCGCCAGAATCAAACGGCTGTTGAATCTATGCGCACTTTTGTGATTTTCTGTACAATCCCCCGTAAATATGCCGAAAAAATGACTGATAAGGACGAAAACTGAACACGCTGAAAGGTTAGTAGTGCCGGCCAAAATTCTGGTCATAGACGACGAAGAATCGATGCGCAATTTCATGGAGATAATGCTCTCCAAGGAAGGGTACTCGGTGGAGACGGCCGGCTCCGGCAAAAAGGGGCTGGGGCTTATCAAGGACACCGACTATGATCTGGTCATCGCCGACTTAAATATGCCCGAAATGGATGGAATAGAAGTTCTCAAAGAAGTAAAGAAGTCCAAATTGGACCAAGACTTGATTGTCATGACCGCTTATGCCTCGGTGGACACTGCCATTGAGGCTATGAAACAAGGTGCGGTGGATTATATCACCAAGCCGTTCAAAGTCGATGAAATTAAAATAGCCATAGAAAAGTGCATAAACAGCCGCCAGCTCAAAGTAGAAAACAGTTCGCTTAAGCAAAGGCTCAATAAGGACAGCTCTTTCGACCGGTTCATGGGGACCTCGGAATCGATTGTAAAACTCAAAAAACTGGCCGGCCGAATTGCCCAATCCGATTCTACCGTCCTTATCAGAGGCGAGTCCGGAACCGGTAAAGAACTGGTGGCACGTGCTATTCATCATCATTCGCCCCGAGTAAATGGACCGTTTGTTTCCATCAACTGCGCCGCACTGCCAGAGACACTTTTGGAATCAGAGCTGTTCGGCTATAAAAAAGGCGCTTTCACTGGAGCTATTAAAGATAAAGAGGGACTATTCAAAGTCGCCGACGGCGGCACGTTTTTTCTCGATGAAGTCGGCAGTACTTCGATGGCTATTCAGGTCAAGCTGCTTCGCGTGCTTGAAGAAAAGAAAGTTACTCCGGTCGGCGGAACCAAAGAAGATGAAGTCGATGTCCGTCTCATCGCCGCCACCAACGCCGATTTGGAGGAAGAAGTTAAATTGGGGCGATTCCGGCCGGACTTGTTTTATCGACTCAATGTCATTCCCATTGATATCCCGCCTCTAAGAGAGCGCCAAGAAGATATCAAACTTCTGGTGGACCATTTTGTCAAAAAGTTCTGCAGCAAAGTAAATCTGACACCGAAATCCGTGTCAGACGAGGCTATGGAGATTCTCATTCGCTATCCCTGGCCGGGGAATGTACGCGAACTGGAAAATACAATCGAAAGAGCGGTGCTGTTAAATCGCAGCGGTTCGCTGGGGACTTCTGATTTTCCTGAAAAACTCATCAAGGCCGAGCCGCGGCCGATGGTCAGTGAAGAAGATCCCAAGACTCCGACTTTGGAAGCAATTGAAAAGGCCTATATACATTTTGTCATTAGTCAGACTGAAGGGAAAAAAGCCAAGGCCGCCAAAATTCTGGGAATCGATACTTCCACTCTTTACCGCAAACTCGAGAAATACAATCTGGCGGAAGACCAAAATGATGATTCCGGTAAGATTCCCGAAAAAAATTAGCTGCGGCACTGCGACGTAGTGCCTCAAAATGGCTCAAAAACGAGTGGAAGTGGGTTCGTTTTGTCATATTTAACATCTTTTTTTTCGTTTTTCCCGCTGAAATGGAGTCTCGCCCAGGAAGTTGAACTGGTTGCTTTAGTGGTCTTCATACTCTAAGGTGCGGAATCGGATTTAGGGGATGATAGGTGGGGATTTTGCTATGAACCTAACCCGTTCGACTACGCTCAGGGCAGCCCCCCCAGCCCCCTTCCCGCCACAGGCGGACTTTCAGCCCGATGCGGGAAGGGGAGGAAGATAGAATTGTTTCGGGCCGGTTTTTTGCAGGAGCCCTCCATGAATTGCAGGCCACTCCGCCGCCGGAACGACAAAAAGGGGCGCTGGAAAGACAAATCACACTTGACTTGTATAGGGGCAGACCCTTCGACTGCGCTCAGGACAAGCGAGGGCGTCTGCCGCCCACAAAAACCAAGATTTCAGTTGGGTGGGGACACCCGACAGGACAGATGATTTAAGGGGTATTGCAGATTGCAAAAGAAATGGTGAATTGCCAAAGATATCATTCGATAATACCCCAAGAAAGCCCCTTCAAAAAGCGGCCAATAAAGAGTCCTCGTAAAAATTGTCAAAAGCCGCAATGCTGCAAGCGGTTACGAATAGTGCATTTATTGCCTACCCTACGGCACGGATTCTGCGATTAAATACCCCGGAATTAAAAACCCATTAACGAACATATATAAACCATTAGGAGGTTCAAATGTTCAGAATTTCACACAATCGTCAACGTGGTTTCACTCTTATTGAGTTGATGATCGTGGTCGTAATTATCGGTATTTTGGCCGCTTTGGCGATTCCGAGATTTATGACCGCCACCACGCGTTCGAAACAGTCAGAAGCCAAACAGATCTTGAAGCAGGTCTACACCATGGAGCACGCCTATCGCCAGTCAACAGAGAGCGGCGGTGCCTACGGTGACATTGGTGCTACTGCAGTTGCGATGGGAAGCTTTCCGAATATAGGCGTTGAGATCATGACGGGAGCCAGGTACTCTTACACATTAACATCAGCTAACCCTCTGATTGATTTTCTATGCACCGCCACAACCGTTAACGCCAACGGCCTGGATGATGACCCTTCTGCCGATGTTTGGACAATAGACCAAACGGGAGCGCTCGTTAATGTTACCAACGACGTTCTTCTCTAATCTTAGTTAAGGTTTATTACTTTGAAAATGCCCCCGCCGTAACGGGGGCGTTTTTTTTGGGCCAATTATATAAAGTAGAACTCAAAACTCTGGGTCGCCCAGCGCTTGCGGTGGGTTCAATTAATATAAGCACATTTATTCAAATTTCGATCACGTCCATCTCCAAAGGGACGTTTTCTTCGCCCAAATACCAATTGTAGCTTGACCAAATCCAATCTTCCGGCTTTTCGACATATCCTTTTCGAACGGGATTCATGTGACAATATGTAATCTTTTCTTTTACGGCATTACTAGTCCTACAATTGTGATCATGACAGCGACGCTGCCAGAATACCCCCTTTACTTTATGCATATTAAATGGATTTTCCGAGAACCAATTTCGAGCAGTAAAAGACTTGATTTCACCAACAACTTTCCCGATGGGTGTGCCATCTATCGGAAGAATAACGATATGGACATGCTCCGGCATTATTACGTAGCCAAGAATAAGGAATCCATATTTTATTCTGGCATTTTGAATGCTTTCGACCAAGAGTGTTTTGCCCTATCATCGGCCAGTGACGGCTCATCGCGATAACGATTGAAAGTAATGAATCTGGCAGTGCCAGTATTGTCGAAGTGTCTCAATTTAGGCACGATTAAAAATAAAAGCGACTTTTGATTTCTGCAAGAAGAATGGAAAGTTTTCCCAGAGATTTACGGAACCCACCGCAAGCGGTGGGCGACCCAAGTCCATATTATCTCGACAAATTGCAGTTCCAGCTTTTAGTTGATTTTGTTTGAATCAAGAGCATTTTTATTAAAGCAATATGACTATGCTAAAATCGTTTAGAACCCACCGCAAGCGGTGGGCGACCAAGGCCCTATGAAAATATCCATCTTAATCGTAGCCGTAATACTTCTTTCTGCCTCAATCCTGGCCGAACCCAAAAAAACTGACTCACCGGAATTAATTGGACTGAAAAACTTGGCAGAGTATGCCGGACTTAAACCAGATGATATTTCATTTCGAAACGATTACATGGATATCGATTCATTCCGTCTCCAGACAGTTACCGAACTAATGCAAAAGCCGTTGGATTTGATTGGTTATGCCGATGGTTTCAAAAAGGCGCACGTGGGGCGCCAGCCGGAAATATTAGCTTCAGTAATGTTTCAGGACTTGGCCAGAGCCGGCCAAAAGACTCGAAATAAATCCTACCAGCCACAGGGAACAGAACTTCAGAATGCATATACTCTGTACTTCAACGATCATACTTTAAATCAGTTTTTGTCCCAAATGGTGGTCTATCTCGACCACATATTTCCGCGCTCCACCCAGATGATGCTGGCTCCGCTTAACGATAAACAAAAGAAATTCCTCATAACAGAGTTCAAGGAATTGGTGATTAGCCGGGAAGAGGAAGAGAAATATACGGTAGAACAAATTGATTCGGTGGAGAAAGCCGAGGAGGCCTACAGCGAGCAGTTAGCGAAATTTGCCGAAGGGATCGACAAAGACCCGGTGCTGCAGGCTGGTATCGATTGCCTGAAAAGAGTAATGCCGGAGATAAAGAACTTTCAAGCGCTTCTCAAATCACAAGCGATTTCTCCTGACAAGATAATGCAGACGGCGGGATTCTTGCCGCAAAACACAGATTTATCCGGCTATCTGGGCACACAATCCGGCTGGGCCGTAGGTGGGGCGGATAATGACTATTACAGCGGCGATTATGAATTCATTCTGGATTTTGGCGGAGATGATATTTATGATTTATCTTACGATGAAACCAAACCCCACGGAGTAATCATTATAGACTTGGCCGGAAATGACACTTACCGCTCGCAGAGCGATTTTACGCTCGGTTCAGGGTGCATGTCGGTCGGAATTCTGGCCGACATGGAGGGAAATGACCGTTACGACGCCAAATCATTCTCAATCGGTTCAGGTTATTTCGGATTTGGCGTCCTATATGACGCCAAAGGAGATGACAGGTATGACGGCGATACGCACGTCCAGGGGGCGGGCTCGTTTGGGATAGGGCTTTTGATTGATGAACAAGGCCGGGACGTTTACAACGGCGCCTTGTTTGCCCAAGGATTTGGGTTTGTCGAAGGCTTTGGACTTATTCAGGACGAAAAGGGCTCGGATAAATATTATGCCGGAGGGAAGTACAAGGACATTCTTCGCTATGAGGACCATTATCTGTCTTTGTCCCAGGGGTTCGGCTATGGCCTTAGGCCGTTTGTTTCCGGCGGCATTGGCGGAATAGTTGATGTTGAAGGAAATGATCTTTACTACTCTGATATTTTCGGGCAGGGTTCAAGTTACTGGTGGTCTCTGGGATTTATCTGCGACCAAAAGGGGAACGACAATTATCAATCTTTCCAATACGCTCAAGGTTCGGCGGCGCACATGTCAGTGGGTGTCCTGCTCGATGAAACCGGTCAGGATACTTATGCGTCCAAAGGCGTATCTCAAGGCTGCGGGCACGATTTTTCAGCCGGCATTTTGCTTGATAGAAATGGCGATGACACTTACACGGCTTACGATTTATCCCAGGCCGCCGGCTCGGCGAATGGCGCAGGGTTACTTTTCGATAATGCCGGCAACGACCGGTATTCGGTTGCCGATAAAACTAACAGCCAGGGGTACGGTAATCCACGACGAGAATATGGCTCCATTGGTTTGTTCATTGATTTGGGCGGCAAAGACCAATACCTGGGAAACGGGCAGGACAATTTTTATTGGCGGACCGACTCCAAGTGGGGTGCGGGAATGGACATTGAGCTTAATCCTCCAGTAGTTGCGGAAAAAGGAAAATGAATATTCGAAATAAAATTTCCTTATTGACACTTTTGGTTCTTGTCGGCGCGTCTGCTTATTCCGCGGCTGGTGATCCCGCAACTCAAAAACTCTATCAGAAAATAGATTCATTATTTGTGATTGCGTCATCAGGGGAAGTCAAATATCGTGATATGGTGGAGCCGGCGACCGAGGCCATTGTCAACATAGGCGTCCCGGCAGTGCCGACGTTGATTGATAAGCTAAATACCAAATCGGCCCGAGACCGAATGACGATAATAAATATTCTGACCAAAATCGGCTCACCGGCCGTGCCGAAATTAGTGGAAGCCCTGGGTCGTCCGGACTGGCTGGTGGTGCAGCGAGTTTGCTGGGCGCTGGGAGACATAAAAGATTCGGGCGCCGTGGAATCGTTGAAACAAGTAGCCCACCACCCTAACTGGCAGGTTCGAGAATACAGTGTTCGGGCCTTGGGTCTGATAGGCATTGCCAGAGGTCTGCCGACGGTGATAAATGCATTCAATGATTCGCTCGGTCCCGTCAGAAAAGCCGCAGCCTATGCAGCCAGCGGCATCAAAAAGTCCGAAGTGATTCCTAAGCTGGTGGGCGCGCTGGGTGATGATTTTTATGGAGCCAGATTCGCGGCCATGGATGCGTTACTGCTTTTGGATACAGCCGAAGTAATAATGCATTTGAAAGATGCCATACAATCGGCGACCGGCTTGAAAGCCAATTTGATATGCCAAACTTTGGGGAAAATTGGTCAAGGGGAGGCCATGGATATTCTCAATGAACAACTGGATTCCGACAAAATGGAACAGCGCACGTATGCAGCGGTGGCATTGGTTTCGGCCGACCCGAATGACATTTGCGGGTTTTACGATCGGATACATAAGAAAGTGATCGATCGTTTGTCGTTGGTACAAATCGAATCGGCTCGTAAGGCGGCGCAAAATGTCTCGCAAGCCTCTCACTGAAAAACTTGAGCGATTCGGTTCACAATTAACAACCCCTGCCAAATCAAAAACTGAATCAAAATATCCGGAACGATATAAACTGTTGGCCGATGTACTTGGCGGCAAGCTGGTACCCGGAGGCGCCGGCTGCTACTGTTTGATTCGGACACTCTATCATTCCGGTTTTTCTCATGGACAGTATACCATAAATGCTGGTGAAGAAACAAAATCGTTTCTGGCGGCGGCTTTCAGCGCCAACGATATGGGGCTTGAATTAACAGTGCCTTCAATGGTATTTCTCGACACCGAAACTACCGGTTTGGGCGGGACGGGCGCGGTGGCATTTCTAATTGGACTTGGCCGAATAAGCCAAAACGGATTTGAAATAAGTCAATATCTTATTCCGGACTATTCGGATGAAGCCGCCATGCTGCAGGATGTTTACGAAAACCTCAATGAAAATTCAACCATAGTCAGTTTTAACGGCGGCTCGTTTGATTTACCGGTTCTTCAGGATCGAATGATTATTAATCGCATAGCTCGCAAGCTTGAATTTGGGTACCATCTGGATTTGCTGCATTCGGCACGGCGGCTATTCAAACGCCGTCTTTCGGATTGTACTTTGATAAATCTGGAGCGCCAGCTTTTTTCTTTTTATCGCGCCGATGATATCCCCGGATATCTGGTCCCGTCGGTCTATTTTGAGTGGCTGTCATCGCAGGAATTATCGCGAATGAATGCCGTACTGGAGCACAACCGTTTTGACATAATGAGCCTGTATTTTCTGGCACATCTGATTGCCGAGGCCTATCAAAGCGAAGGCGGCACGCTGACTCACTCTGAAGATTTGTATTCCTTATCTCGATTTTTTGAGCGGCGCAAAGAGACTGCTAAAATCGAAGGCGTTTATCAACGAGTCAAGAATGCCCGAAACGGGTTCGCACCCGATGCCGCACTCCACTATGCCCGGAATTTCAAGCGCACACAGAAAATTGAACAATCGGTGGAAATTTGGGAATCAATCTCCAAGGATACGTCATCAGAGAGCTTTTGGGCTTGTATTGAACTGGCCAAGTACTATGAGCATAATGCCAGGGATTTTGAAAATGCCTTGAAATATACCGATCGCGCAACTAAGTGCGAAGTAGTAACCGACCGACACTTAAGAGCGTTGGAAAAGAGAGTTACCAGACTCAACAGAAAACTTAATCTGTCGCATGAAAACTAGAATCTGTTATTGAAAGCTTCGTCTAATGAGGTGACTTGATGACTATTCGGGAATTATTGCTTTTGACAGTCATGGCGCTGGAACCGTTGCCGAAAGTCAGCAGGGCAGTTTGATGTCCGGCGTTGCCTTCTTCAACGGCGGCGTCGAATCCGGTAACATCAATATCGCCGTTCAGGGATTCCATCGTCAAAAACAGATTACTACGGGGAGAAATCGTTAAGAGCACCTGCCCGCCATTTGAGATTAAGGTTGAACTCCCGGCCATGGCATTGGCCAAGAGCATATTGATGTCGCCGCTTTTATTCTCGATGTAAACCGGCCCGCCGATGGCCGAGGCGTTAATCTGGCCGAAACGGTTATTGATACTGGCCATTCCGTCAATACCAACAGCCTCAACGTCTGCATTGGCATTAATTAGTTTAGCGGTGCCGCTTATATTTTTCACACGCAGGGGTTCAAAAGAATTAAATGCTGCCAGGTTGCCGTCCAGATTGGCTACGTCGACCGGACCGCTGCGATTGGTAATCTCCAGATTGCCGATATGATTGTCGACAGCAATGGCTCCGGTATTGCGAATGACGGCATTGCCATCGCAATTGGTTACGGAGATATCTCCAAATGAATTGCTGACTTCGATCGTCCCCTTGCAGCTAATAAGCGTTACCGGACCCATTCTGTTTTGAACGATGACGCTGCCGTGCACTTTGCCGACAGTGATGGCGCCGGAACTATTGTCAATCTCGGCGTTACCGTTAATTCGGTTCAATTCCACGTTGCAGCTGGAGGCTTTTACAACTACGTTGCTTCCGATATCATTAATGTTGATGTTGCCGGATGAATTACTGACAAACAGATTATTGTTTGTGGGGACAATTAATTCCAAGCGGCTTTTAAGAACTCTCATTTTCGGGTCGGTCAATGGCGGCGCTACTGATTCAATATATATTTTGTTTTGTTTAGGATAGATACGCAAATCGACTTCCTGGTCAAACTCTTCGGAGCTGCCCGGCTCTTCAGCCGAGATAGCAATGATGTAGGATGCACTAATCTGTCGATTGGGAGAACCGGATACATTAAGATCGCCAATGGCATTTGTTACATATATCTGAATGTCCGGTGAGTTGACGGTGACGCTGTCTTTTAATTCCTTATAAAATGCGGCGCCGACAAAATGACCGGGAACAGGCGCTACCGGAGTTATGTGCGGCGTGCCAGGAACCGGTGGCGCCGGCGCGTCAGGCACATAAACAACGTGAGCTTCGGGAACGTCCGGCATTTCGATGACTACTTTGGTACTTTTGCCGTCTTCATCTTTGAGGACGTGAATGCGGGAAGCATAAGTGGCCGCAATAGATTTGATATAATTCACCAGTGAATCATCAACAATTTCGCAAACATAGTTCTGAACCGCTTCACGATTGGCCCGGTTCTGGTCAACCCGCCAGACCACATCGCGTTCAAGTTGTTCGTCCAGCGCCTCAAGTTCACTGCGCAGACTACTGGTAAGTTTGAGCGATTTCATATTGGCCTGTGCCTGCTTCATTTTGGCGGACTGATTCTCCAGTTCATTTTGTATAATCTCAAGTCGTCTTTCGCGCTCTGCCAATTGTTGTTTTAAGCCATCGAGCTCCACCATGAGCTTGCTAAGGTTTTCATATTGCCCTTTATCCGAGAGTTTGGAGCAAAGATTGGCCAGTATCTTATAATTCTCATTGGAAGCTTTATCATCAAGTTTTTCAAAATAGCGGCAGTAGTCTGAACTCAAGTACAAAAGTTGTTCGAGCAAATAGGCATATTCTTCGGCAACCTCGATGACATCCTCATCCAGTTCGGTCTTTACTACTGTTTTTGTTTCTTTGCTGGTTTTCTTGGTAGTGGAGTATTTATCAGCTTTGATACTACCTGCTGCACCAATGAAGAGAAGAACCAGAACGGTCCAAAATATTAGAGCCCATTTCAATACTCTGGCCCGGTTGAAGGCAATAGCCTTGGAAATCGGGCTTCTTGAATCTGTCCCGTCCCAGGGGTTTTCCGAGCAATGCGAATTCACCCGAGTATCAGGCTCATCAAACCAGTTATGTTTTCTAACTCTGTTTCCCATAATTCCTTAAGTTGTTCAAGTTGCCAAAAAGTTTGATTCTCAAATCCGCCTTCTGGCACGAAAATCCAGGCACACCAGTACTATTCTATGTACGAATTAATGCACCCAGTGTTTCAGATTGATTTTAATATGCAGAAGTGACTTGCATGAAATTCAAAATTGGCAAATAACAAGTACTATAGCATCATGCCGAAACGCAGTCCCACTCTAAACTGTTGGGACTTAATGTCATGGGGAAGGCCCCCGGTCGTATAGCCCACCGGCGCCTCTGAAGGGCCGCCGTAGGCATATTGTTCCAGGGTTTTTGTTAAATTCGCTTCGTAGTAGTCAAAACTTCCCATAAAATCTATATAGGTATCACGCCCCCCGAGCTGGCGGTTCCAAAACCAGCGAATATTTACATTTGAAATAAATCCTAAACCGTGTCCATCCGAGAAAGTGTGAAATCCTCTAAGAATGTGGCTATCAAGATCATCTATCCAGGTGAGAGAAGCGGCAGTTTTGAGATTAACCTGAAGAGACTGGTTGAAGTCAATTCTGGTTAAAGCTCCTATTTGGGGGCCTTGGTAGGTGACCCGATAATAGAGGGCCTGTTCAGTTGAAGTAATCGTGTCTCGCGGGAGTAAGGAATCAGATAGGTCTGTTATAAACCAACCATTGTATCCAGTGATATCCTGTTGAATTCTCTGATAACGAAAACCGGCCAGTATGGCTATCCCGACATTATTGGATGTGAACAATTCTCTGGTAGCTTCGGCATTAAACAGAGTCGTGTTCATTTCGGCATTTGAATGAGTAAAACTGAACAGAGTTTCACTATAATAGTTTTCAAGAGTTGACCAGTCGGAATCTAACATTGATTTCTTGGGGTTGTTTAAATTGATATAATATCCCGCTTCAATTGACCAAAATTTATCAGCAGTTTCTGGCGAATTAATCCCAACACTGCCGCCTACCATTAAAACATCCAGCGGAAATTCCAGTCTGCTGCGAGTAGTCAGACCAATGATTTGTCCGCCAGTATCAATCACTTGTTCGGTAAGGATGAAGTTGTATTCGGTCCGACCAAACATATGAAAGGCAGTCGGCGAGAAAGAAATATCGAACTTGTCGGAATTCAGAGTCAGACTCGATCCGGTCTGGGTCGGCTCGGGTTGGGCCAAAACAGAGGCTGATAGAAATGACAAAGCAATTAATAGAAGTTTCTTATTCATAGTGATCCCTTTTGGCAGAACATAATCTTTCGATTATGGGCTGTCAAGAACCGGCGGGAGGTTTTAGAGTTATTCGCGGCAGTGAATAATGACTATTGCGGGAAAAACAGGGCCATAAAGTCTTGGAAGAAATGGGCTATGATAACCGGCCAGATCGTGCGAGTATATATAAACATGAGTGAGAATAATGCCCCATATACTGAAATTATAATTAGCCCGGGAATACCCTGGTAGGCGTGACAGGCGCCGAAAACAACTGCCGAAATGATGGTGGGCAAAACCCAATTCTGAAAACCGCCAATCAGACGAAGACGTGTCATCAAATAGCCGCGGAAAGCGGTTTCTTCGCAAATGCCGGCAGTAAGAGACAAGAAGAACCAGACTATTCGGCCAGTGGTGTCCTGCGGTATCAAAAACTTAATCTCACCGAGCATCGGCATCCCCAGTTCCGCCAGAAGTAGAGCCAGGCCGGATAAAATCAGGTTAGACGCCGCCAGGAATGCAAACGCCCAGAAGAAATCGACCAGCCGGATTCTTTTGAATCCCAGCCCGGCCAGCCCGGTGTTTTCACGAAAAGTTGTTCCAAAAATCAGAAGAAAGATGAACCATTGAATAACAATGGTTGAAACGAAGAGTATGAGACGCAGGGTGTCATCGAGACTCTCCAGCATCTTTATCGGATCATCGGTAGTCAAGAGGGTGCCGAGCGGGTAAACAATCGCTAGAAAAAACAGACTGACCCAGGTTAGCGAGGAACGCCGGAAATTTTCATTGCGCCAATCGGCCTTGAATTTCCGGGTCGGCTCGGTTTCAGTTGTTTCCGGTACGAAGGCAACGACTCTGTCGAATGGTTCGGTGTGCAAAATCTTCCTTTTTAAGGCATTTTTTGTCCCTAAATTTACTGCAAATTCCGTTCCGGCCGTCGAGTCATTATAACCGCCCTTCCCAGCATTGTCCAGCCGCCTTGTATTGCACATTACCTGCATTTTGTGAATCACGTGATACCTGCGACCACGTTTTCGGGATGGAGCTGGTGAAATTCACGTAATAGCGCTAAACCCCATTAACAGGCTATGGTGGCTATTAAAAAAGGAGCCGCCAATATGACGAATAATCGGGTCATTTACCAAAACTGGATCGTCGAGCTAGGCCTTGATCCAGTTCAAATCAGGAAGTTTTTCGATACTGTAACCGGAGCTTTTCAATCAGATGATGAGATTGATTTGGAGGTCCGCCGGGCGATTGAAAGTCTGGGGGAAGAGGAGATGGAGTTTGTTATCCGCTTCTATTTTATGGGGCAGGGGTACAATGACATTTCAGAAAAGTCCGGCCGGGCTGTTTATAAGCTGGAAGCCTTGCACAAACGGGCTATTAGAAAACTCAAAAGCCGGTTGAAATCTCTGGTCAAAAGGCGTTATGGCCTGAAAACCAAGAGTATGAAAGTGAAAATATGCCCCTTATGTGAATCGGCTTTTAGGTCGGCAATCGACCTAATAATTGCCAATCGAAATGGGGAAGACACCTGGCGGCCGATTTTGAAAGAGATTTACCGACAGTTTGGTTTGAAAATAAAGTCGCCGCAGGTGCTGATAGGGCATCAGAAGTATCATGTTTGCGGAAAAGAAGACGAGATTGCTTCGGGCCGATAAGAATCAGGCCTCGCAACGACGGTCTAATTGTGCTGTCGGACGCCCTCGTCCGACAGCTGTAAAAAATCAAAAGGGTGTCGGGCGAGAGCGCACGACACCACAGTCAGGGAGATGCAAAATGAACGAACAAATCCAGAATGAGAAACTACGCGGAGGGCATTGCCTTAACATTTTTGTGTCGTTTGAACTGAAAGAACGGCTCAAAGTATTGGCTAAGAAATATGATCGGACTACATCGGATATGGTGCGTTCGGTTTTGAAAGTCGGGATTCCGATGATGGAGGGTTTGAGCGAAGCGGAAGAAACGATGGTCAAAGAGTATGTGCAGTTGTTCAGGAAATTGCGGCAGGTAAAGTCGCTGAAGGAGATTTAATTGCCGCTGGTTGACTTTGTAACACTAATTGAAACAACAAAAAAAACAGCGTCACAGTTCGACAGGCTCACCATGACGCTGTTTAAGGTGTCAGGATAAATCCGAGATCATGTTTGGGCAAAAAATGAAGTGTGCAAGTCATCCTGAGCTTGTCGAAGGGTGACTTGCAATTTTAATTGAATCGCCATGAAAGGACCCGATGCTCGCAACGACAGAGGTTGGCTGAACTTGTTTACGGCATTTTCGTTCTCTACCTTTAACCTATATGAAAGTTGCTTTAGCTCAAATTGCGCCAATCAGCGGCGATCTCGAGGGGAATCTAAAACGCATTTTTGACAAGATCGAGTGGGCCCAGAATGAAAGGGCCCATCTGGTGGTTTTTCCCGAAATGGCGCTGACCGGATACTGCATTCTGGATTTGGTTGAAGACGATTACTTCATTGAAAAAAACCGGCAGCTTCTGGATGAAATTGCCAAAGTATGTAAAAGTACTGCCGCGGTGGTCGGGTTTGTTGACTACGACCAGAAAAAGAAAAGCCCGAACGGAAAACATCCCCGCTATAACGCCGCCGCCGTTTTGCAGAATGGTAAAATCTTGGGAATAGCGCACAAGACACTGCTGCCCAGCTACCGTTATTTCGATGACAGCCGCTATTTCACTCCCGGCAAAGTGCGCAAGCCGATTGCAATCAAAATCAACGGCAAGAAGTTCAATCTTGGAGTGACGATCTGCGAGGATATGTGGGACGAGAACTATGCCATCAAGCCGGTGAAAGAGCTGTACAAAAAAGGTGCGCAACTAATCGTCAATATCAACGCTTCACCGTATAACCCGCGCAAAATCGAAGAACGCATCAGCATCATTGAACGGCATTTGAAGAAAAATCGCATTCCTTTTGTGTATGTCAACACGGTTGGCGCCGCCGATAACGGGAAAAATATTATTCCCTTCGACGGCCAAAGTCTGGTTTATGACAAAAACGCCAATCTGATTGCGATAGGGAAACAGTTCAAGCGCGACCATTTCATTGTTGACCTAAATCACAAAAATCCTCCCGTGCCAAAGCCAAAATATCATCGGGAGAGAGAAATATTCAATGCGCTGGTGATGAGTCTGAAATATTATGCCAAACGGACCGGCTTCAACAAAGCAATTATCTCCGTTTCAGGGGGAATTGATTCGGCGCTGGGGCTGGCGATTACTGTCGAAGCGTTCGGCAACGGTGCCGTGGTCGCATACAATCTGCCGTCGCAGTTCAACACGGAAGTGACTAAGTCACTGGCGGAGCAGGTTGTCAAAAATTTTGGAGTTGAGTATAAAGTCGTTCCGATTGAGGAAATTGACAGAATTTATCGCGTAGAATTTGAAAAACATTGTCACGCAATCAAAAAGTCCGTCTCCAAAGAAAACCTGCACGCCCGAATCCGCGGGAATTTGATGATGCTCGAATCCAATGAGAGCAACTCGTTGCTTATATCCAACGGTAACAAGACTGAAATAGCGCTGGGTTACGCCACTTTGTATGGCGACATGTGCGGCGGTATTTCAGTCATTGGCGATATATCCAAAATGGATGTGTACGCCGTTTCCAGATATGTGAATGAAAAGTATGGCAGGGAAGTTATCCCCGATGAGATTTTCAAACTGCGGCCATCGGCGGAGCTTGCCGCCAATCAATATGACCCGTTTGATTATTCAATTGTTTCTCCGCTTGTCGATTTGCTGGTAGAAGAGAGATTGAGCGTCAAAGAAATTATCGAAAAATTTCAGAAGAAAGCGCTGGGAGAAAGTGTTCCCAAAAAAATCTACTCGGAATATGACAAACCCCGTTTCACCCATCTAATCAAGGAGTTGTATTCACTTTTGAAAAAGTCAGTTTATAAACGATTACAAGGCCCGCCCATTATCGCCGTTAGTGAACGCTCATTCGGCTTCGATTTGCGCGAGACGATTATCAATAAGTGGGAGGGGATTTGATAAAAATTAAGTCGGCAAAATTTATTTAGGTATGGTAATTTGAATCAGGAGGTATGATGAAAAAAACAGTGAGATTAATTGGCGGGATGTTTCTGGCATTTGGTTTTCTATCGGCAATTACCGGTTGTGCAAAAAAAGAAAGTGAAAAGCAGGTAGATTCGGCAATGGACGCGCCGGTGACAGAGGGATACGAATCCGCCATTGCCGCACACGCCTCAAAACCGATATACCGTGCGAGCGGAACCGGACCAGCCGTTTGGGGGCCGGGAGACCTTCTCACCTTTCTGGCTACTGGGGAAGAAACGAATAACGGTTTTTTTCAGTTTGAGGCAATCGACCCCAAAGGCGGTGGCCCACCGCCGCACAGGCATAGCCGGGAGGATGAATCCTTTTACATCGTACGCGGCAGTTTGGAGATACTTTTGGGAGATACGACTATGAAGGGCAAGCCAGGGGATTTTGTGTACATTCCCCGCGGGACGGTTCACGGGTTCAAAAATGTCGGGGATGTTACCTCTGTACTGTTGGTTACTGTCGTACCCGCAGGCTTGGAACATTACTTCAGAGAGGTCTTTCCAACTGTAACGGATCGAAAAGCCGCTCCGCCTCCGATAACCGAGGCGCTGATTCAGAAGTTAATCGAGGTGGCGCCGAAGTACGGTTTGGAATTCCCACCGCCGGCGGATTCTGGTAAGTATTAATTTTGTGGGTGGCCCCGACAAGTCGGAGCCACCCACGTATTTACCCACTATAGCGTTCAAAAATCCGCTTTCGCACGACAGTTCAACTTTGTATAATTCTTCTCTAACAAGGAAGTTATCTAAGAGTGTACACTAAACAGCGCACGGTCAAACAACCCATCTCTATATCCGGCATAGGGTTACATACCGGAAATAACTGCACAATGACTTTTAAGCCCGCCGAGCCGAATACGGGCATTCGCTTTCGCCGCATTGACCTGCCCAATAAGCCCGAAGTGATCGCTGATATCGACCACGTGGTAGATATTTCCCGCGGCACCACGCTTCAAAACGGCGACGCCAAAGTACACACGGTCGAACACGTGCTGGCGGCGTTTGCGGGACTTCAGATCGACAATATGATTGTCGAGCTGGACAACAATGAGCCGCCGGTGATGGATGGTTCTTCGGCGCCGTATGTGCAGAAGCTTCTCAAGGCCGGCATCGAAGACCAGGACGAAGACAAAGTGTATCTGGAAATCGACACGCCGATGTCGTACAGCGAACCGGACCGAAGCGTTGACCTGGTCGTGACGCCATCGGATGAACTGCGCATTACATTTTTAATCGATTACAAAAACCCGGCGTTGGGGACGCAGTACACTACGCTGGTAAATTTGGAAAAAGAGTTTGTCGATGAATTTGCTCCGGCGCGGACATTTTGTTTTCTCTCCGAAGTGGAAATGCTCCGGAGTCAGGGACTCATTAAAGGAGGCAGTCTGGATAACGCCGTAGTCATTTATGATTCCAAGGCGGGGCAGGTCGAAGTTGACCGGATTAAAAATGCGCTGGGAGTAAAAGGGAAGGCGTTTGTCGGCGAAACTGGAATCGTAAATGATGTCAAACTTCGCTTTTACAATGAACCGGTCAGACATAAGACGCTCGATTTGCTGGGAGATTTATTTTTGATAGGCGCACCGCTAAAGGCCCACGTATTAGCCGCACGTTCGGGACATAAAGCCAATGTGGCGCTGGCGCGAAAAATGCGCGAGCTATACAAAAAGAAAAAGATTACGAGCAAATATTCCAGCAACCAAAGTAAGGCGGTGCTGGATATCAACGGCATCTTGAAAATAATGCCGCACCGCTATCCGTTTCTATTGATTGACAAGATTATTGATTTAGTCCCGGACCAAAAAGTGGTCGCGCTCAAAAACGTAACTATCAACGAGCCGTATTTCGCCGGGCATTTCCCAGGGCATCCGATTATGCCGGGGGTGATGATTCTCGAGGCGATGGCACAGTCGGGCGGAGTGCTACTACTCAATGCCGTAAAGGACCCGCAAACTAAAGTTGTTTATTTTATGTCAATTGATAACGCCAAATTCCGCAAACCGGTTATGCCCGGCGACCAGCTTCGCTTTGAACTGACCATGACAGCTTTCCGCCGTAATACCTGCAAAATGTCCGGCGTGGCTTATGTCGAGGACGCCGAGGTGGCCTCGGCTGACTTTATGGCGATGGTAGTTGATAGATGAGCAATATTCACTCTACGGCGATTGTTTCCAAGAAAGCGGAGCTGGGGAAAGATGTTTCAATTGGGCCGCATTCAATCATTGAAGAAAATGTAATTATTGGAGATGGTTGTAAAATTGAATCATCGGTGGTCATCGCCTCCGGTGCTCGCTTAGGTAAAAACGTATCAGTATCCCATTCGGCAGTAATTGCTACCGAGCCGCAGGATTTGAAATTCGGCGGAGAAGAAACTCTCGCTGAAATCGGCGACAACACGGTGGTGCGTGAATTTGTTACTATAAATCGCGGCACAATAGCGCATGGGAAAACCACTCTCGGCAAAAATTGTTTGGTAATGGCCTATGCCCACGTGGCGCACGATTGCATAATAGGTGACGGTGTTATCATGGCCAACTCGGTCAATCTGGCGGGGCATGTCGAGATTGGAGATTTCGCAATTCTGGGCGGCGTCCTGCCGGTACATCAGTTTGTAAAAATTGGTGCGCATTCGATGATTGGCGGCGGCTTTCGTGTACAGCAGGATATATGTCCGTATTCATTGGTCGGCGGCTATCCACTAAAAGTAGTTGGAATTAATTCAGTGGGACTCAAACGGCGCGGATTTACTCAAGATACCGTTCGTACGCTGGAGCAGGTTTTTAAGATTCTGTTTTTCTCGAATCTCAATACGACCCAGGCTGCCGAAAAAATCCAAATCGAATTTGATTCTACGGCGGAAATAAAAGAAATACTCGGGTTTATCAACCGCTCCAACCGCGGCATCGTCAAATAGGTAGCACCGCTACTTTTTATGAAAAAGGTAAAAACTGCAGTTATAGGTGTTGGTGCATTAGGCAGACACCACCTGAAATGGTACAGCCAGATTCCCCAGTCGAAGTTGGTTGGTTTTTATGACCGAGACAAAGAGAAGTGCGAGAAGTATTCGAGTGAATACGGCGTAACGGCATTTAAATCTATCGGAGAAGTGGCTGAACACGCAGAAGCAGTCTCTATAGTAGTTCCTACGACAATGCACTGTGTAGTGGCATTTCAAATGATAGAAAGAGGGGTTCATTGTCTAATCGAGAAACCCATTGCGGCCAGTGTTCTTCAAGCTGACCAGATTGGAGAACTGGCTAAGAAACACAAAGTCAAAGTGACAGTAGGTCATATAGAGCGCTTTAATCCGGCAGTAAAGGCGCTCGAGGACATCGATATTCATCCATCGTTTATCGAAGCACACCGGTTGGCAGCGTTTGACCCGCGAGGAACCGATGTCCCAGTCGTTTTGGATCTGATGGTGCATGATATCGATTTGGCGCTGCATCTGATAAAATCAAAAGTGAAAGACATTCAAGCATCGGCGGTGGCGGTAATCAGCGAGCAAGCCGATATTGCCAATGCACGCCTGACATTTGAAAACGGGGCGGTAGCCAATCTGACAGCATCCAGAATTTCACTCCAGCCCATGCGAAAATTGAGAATATTTCAAAGATCCGGTTATTATGTTCTTGATTTGGCCCAAAAGCAGGCGGATTTGTATCGGTTAGCTGAAAGTGCCAATGTCACAGAAGGAGCCAGATTTCCGCTGGGCAAATCGGGGAAGGACGTGGTCTACGTCAAAAGAGCTGATAATGGAAAAGACATGTTGGAATCCGAACTTAAAGCGTTTCTGGAGTCAATCATCAATGACACACCGCCTGCAGTTAGCGTTGAAGAAGCCGCTGAAGCCCTCTGGGTTGCGCTTCAAATAGAGCGCATTGGGACGGAATCAATCTTACAAATGTTGAAAGCCACCTAAATCGAAATGGCTGACGGTGAGATTTTCATTTCAGCGGGCGAACCATCGGGGGACAACGCCGGCTCGCTTTTGATTTCAGCTATTAAAAAGAAAAGTGGCACAGTTACTTTTTTCGGGTTAGGCGGAAAGCGTATGTCGGCACAAGGACAGGAGCAGCTGACCGAAAGTTCGCGTCTGGCGGTGATGGGTTTCTGGGAGGTAGTCAAACATTACTCTTTTTTTCGAAAGTTGTTTCATCAATGCCTTGATGAAATTAATAGACGAAAGCCGTCCTGCGTTATTCTCATCGACTATCCTGGTTTTAATCTGCGACTGGCTAAAGAGGTAAAGAAGCTGGGCATTCCCGTGATTTATTATATTTCTCCGCAAGTCTGGGCGTGGGGACACAAGCGAGTGCCTGAAATAAAAGCGAATATCGATAAGATGATTGTTATACTTCCCTTCGAGAAGGAATTCTATCGAGAGCAGGGAATGGAATGTGATTTTGTGGGTCATTATCTTCTCGAGGATATTCCGGCGGAGTATATCAGTTCATCGATTCCGACAAACGGTCACATAGCTCTTCTCCCCGGCTCAAGAGCGCAGGAAATAAAACGGTTATTGCCGCCGATGCTTGAAGCGGCAGCCCGATTCAATAAAGAATCGGGCACGATAGCGGTTGTAGCCGGAGTGAGTGGTGCATACCATTATGATTTTTTAATGAGGGAGTCCGCCAACACGAATATCAGAATTGTCTATGACGATCCCAGGAAAGTGATTTTTGAAAGCTCCATGGTGCTGACAAAGTCAGGGACAGCCACGCTGGAATCAGCCATTATTGGCAGACCCATGATTGTAGCCTATAAGACCAGTTTCGTATCGTATTTAATTGCCAAAAGCCTTATTAAACTGGACAAAATAGCCCTAGTCAATCTGGTGCTTGACAAGAAAGTGGTGCCGGAACTAATTCAAAACCAGTCCAATGCAGACAATATGTTTGGAGAATTGAAAAAGCTCCGTGACAATAAGGAGCAGTTGAGCAATATTAAGAGCGACCTCGACAGGGTACCGAAAGTTTTGGGAGGAGCCGGTGCATCGGAGCGTGCGGCAGATATCATCCTGAAATACATTAATTGAATGACGATGCGAATTCTTTATCGATTAGTTTCAGGCCTAATCTATTTCATACTCTGGCCCTATGGGCGAATTCGTGCCTGGATCGGGAGTGAGCTATGGCGCGGACGATTGGGGCTGATCAAAAAGGTTGATGCGATTGACATCTGGATTCATGCGGCATCGGTCGGAGAAACTAAGATAGCCGGGTACTTAATCGAGTACTTGCATCAGAAAAAACCTGGGATACGCATATATCTTTCGACCATGACAACGGCCGGACAAAAAATAGCGGAAGTATGCAAAAGTGACAAAATCACTGTCGGCTATTTCCCAATTGATTCCATTGGTCCGATCAACAGAACATTGGAACGAATCAATCCCCGATTGCTGGCAATAGCTGAAACCGAAATCTGGCCGAATCTAATAGAGCAAGCTAATGAAAAAAGAATTTCCATTCTTTTGTTCAATGGCCGCATGTCAGATAAAGCATTCACAAAATACAAGATGATCAGAAATATGTTAAAGAGGCTGTTAACAATGTATGACAGAGTTTTTGTGAAATCGCTTACTGACCGAGAGAAATTCAAGTATTTCGGTTTATCGGTTAATAGGATAACTGTTGCCGGAGATATGAAATTCGATGCGCCGATGTCGCCCCGCCCGAACGAACGCATCAAGGAAATTCGGCGGGTCCTAGGCGCAAGTGACAATGATTTCGTCCTGGTAGCCGGTTCCACTCGCCCGGGCGAAGAAGCGCTCCTTTTAAATTTATTCAAAGCAATGTCAGGTGCACAAATGCCGTTTCGTCTGGTCATAGCGCCGCGGCATTTGAATCGAATCGATGAAATCAAATTGGAAATCTCAATGCAAAGCCTGGGTTTTGGAATTTATGGTTCAGACAACGGCACATCGCCGGTCGTATTGGTAGATAAAATGGGACAGTTAGATGATTTGTATCAAGCGGGAGATTTGGCGTTCGTGGGAGGGACTCTGGTTGATGTCGGCGGCCACAATATTCTGGAACCGGTTTGGGCAGGAACGCCGGTTATATTTGGCCCGCATGCCGGCAATATCGTTGAGGCCAAGGATTATGTGCTGGAAAATAATTATGGGGCGATGGTTAGCACAGTTGAAGAAATGGGCGAATTGGTAACACGTTTTATGAAAAACAAGTCGATGTTTGCAATTAAGTCTCAAGAGGATTTGTCGCATTCACCGACCGCCATAGTTGGCACCTATATATTGGAAAGACTGGCGCATGTTTGAGTCCCTCTGGAAAAAGATTCTAAGGCGAAGGGGTTTATCACTTCTTTCAATTCCAGCCCTGATATTGCTGGTGTTGTCGCTGGGATATAGAATCATTCTTCGTTTGAACCGATTGGCAAAAAGATCGAAGGTAACAGTTGGAATTCCGGTAATATCGATCGGCAATATCACTGTCGGCGGTACGGGTAAGACGCCCATTCTCTCCACCATTGGACGATTCCTGATTAATGAGGGTCATAAGGTTTGCATAGTGTCATCGGGCTATGGCCGAACTGAAAGGATTTCGTTTGTCAAAAACGGGTATCAAGTCAGCGAAATGCCGATTGCACAGACCGGTGACGAAGTTATGCTTTTGGCTGATTTATTGCCTGAAGCGGTATTTTCAGTTGATTCTTCTAAGCTGGCTGCAGCACAAAATGCCGCTAATTCTGAATTGCAGTCAGATGTTTTGTTGGTCGATGACGGCTTTCAACATTGGCAGCTGCATCGCGATGCCGATCTCGTCACCTACGATGCCGCCGTTCCCCCCAGGCAAATGAGAATGTTTCCCTACGGGGTGCTTCGGGAACCGGTCAATGCACTTAAAAGGGCCGATGTCATAATTGTCACCAGGTCAAAATTTGCCAAAGACATTTCACGTCTCACCGATAAACTTCACAAAATCTCCCCGCAAGCCGAAATCTATTCGGCGCGCTTTTTGATGGGCGAGCTAGTCGGACAAAGCCAAAGACTGCCGGTGAAGTATCTTGAGGACAAATCAGTCTTTTTATTTGCCGGAATCGGCAATTTCCGCTCATTTGTAAAGCAGGTACGGGCGCTGACGCGAAATCTCGATTATACTTTGGAACTTTCCGACCATCAGGTGTACACAGAGCCATTGCTCGACAAGATAAGGAATCTGGTAGACAAATATAATTCAGAGGTATTGCTGACAACCGGCAAAGATTGGTTTAAAGTCTGCCATTTTGATTTTGGCCGGGAGTTGTATTATCTTTCACAAAAGATAGATATTGACCCGGGAGAAGAAAGACTGGTCAGCCACTTGCTCAAGAGAATTGGAATTAAACAGAAAGTCGGCTGATGGAAAAGCGTTTCGACTTCATAATAATAGGTACCGGTATCGCCGGGTTGTTCTATGCCCTTCAAGTCGTATCACACAAACCAGACGCTCGGATTGCCATAGTCACTAAAAAGGCAGCAGCCGATTCCAACACGAACCGCGCCCAGGGTGGCATTGCGGCGGTTCTTTCCAATACTGATTCATTCGAGTCGCATATCAAAGATACATTAGAAGCCGGGGCCGGTCTTTGTAATCCGGAGGTTGTTAGACGAGTGGTCGAGGACGGGCCTTTGGTCATCAAAGAACTAATCAAATTCGGCGTTCATTTCTCAACTCACGACGGGAATTTGGATTTAACACGCGAAGGCGGACATTCTACCAGCAGGGTAGTACATGCCGGCGATCTAACCGGACGGGAAATTGAGCGGGCGCTACTTAACGCTTGCCGGTCACTTAAGGCCAACATCGAGATTCATCGCGACAACATTGCTTTGGATTTGTTGACGTATGAATCGGGCGGCCAGAAATTGTGCGGCGGGGCGTTAGTGTTTTTGGAAGAGGAACAGCAAATTGCCAAGTTCATTGCACCGATAACAATGTTATCCACCGGCGGACTCTGTCAGGCTTACTATCATAATACTAACCCGTCCATTGCCACCGGAGACGGAGTGGCTATGTCTTACCGTGCCGGGATCACAGTTTCTAATCTGGAGTTTGTCCAGTTTCATCCTACAGCGCTTTACACTCCGGGAAAAGAGCCGTTTTTGATTTCGGAAGCCGTGCGTGGCGAAGGCGGCCGTTTGCGCTCAAATTCCGGCCGCTACTTTATGGAAGATACCCATGCGCTAAGAGAGCTGGCGCCGCGTGATATTGTGGCGCGGGCCATAGACCACGAACTAAAATCCACTGGCGCTGATTTTGTGCTTCTGGATATCAGTCATAAAGGCGCCGATTTCATTAAAAGTCGCTTCCCCAATATTTATACCACATGCCTGAACCGCGGCTATGACATAACCAAAGAGCCAATACCGGTGGTGCCGTCGGCACATTATGCCTGCGGCGGCGTTAAATCTGACATAAATGGAGAAACGGAATTGGCAGGATTATTCGTAGCCGGTGAAGTAGCCATGACCGGCATGCACGGCGCCAACAGGCTGGCATCAAATTCATTGCTCGAGGCAGTTGTAGTCAGTAAGTATGCCGCAGTAAGGACAACAGCACTAATGAAAGAATTACCGCATCCGGAAATCACTGAAATCGAATCGGATTTACTGGTGGTACCGGCACCGCTTCGCGGCGACCTTGATGTCAAGGAAGAAAGAAAAGATCTGACGCAGTTGATGTCTGACAAAGTCGGAATTGTTCGTTCGGAAAAAAGACTGAAAGAAGCATTAGGCGTCATTAGTGAGACTAAAGAGCGCATTGAAGATTCTTTGGCCATGCCTTCTGCCGATTATGATTTAATTGAATTAAGAAATCTGGCGACTGTGGCCGAATTAATTACCGAATCAGCGCTGTGGCGCAAAGAATCAAGAGGACTGCATTTTATCGAAGATTATCCGCAGCCTTCGGCAGCATACGCCCGGGATTCCAATGTCAAGAAGCAGGTTAAGCAAAGGAGAACGATTGTCTGATTCTCATCAAATGATTCTGGTGCTCGATTTCGGCTCACAGTTCACACAGCTTATTGCGCGGCGAATCAGGGAAGCATCGGTTTATTGCGAAATCGTTCCGTTCAACGCTGACTTAAACAAGTATGACAAGAGCAAAATTGCCGGATATGTTCTCTCGGGAGGGCCGGCATCGGTGACCGAGCCCAGCTCGCCGCGAATGAACAGGGAATTCTATGGACAAAAAAAACCGATTCTGGGGATCTGCTATGGCATGCAGCTGGTGGCTGAAATATTTGGTGGCGAATTAGTCAAGTCGAACATGCGCGAATATGGCCGAGCCATTTTCCAAACAACGAATTCAACACCACTTTTTAAGGATGTCAAAAAGGAAAGCCAGGTGTGGATGTCGCACGGGGATTCCATTACGACGCTTCCCCAGGGCTTTCATCTAACGGGCTCGACCGATTCTCTCAAAACTGCTGCTATCGCCAATGAAAAGGATTCAATTTATGGCGTGCAGTTTCATCCCGAGGTGTACCACACCACTGAAGGGAAAAAGATTATTCACAATTTCCTGTTCGATATCTGTAATCTAAAAGGGGACTGGACTACTGATGTATTTATAGATGAATCTGTGCGAAAAATAAAAGAGCAAGTGGGAAATGGGCAGGTTGTCGTCGGGGTATCCGGAGGAATTGATTCCACAGTCACGGCCCTTTTGATTTCAAAAGCTATCGGTAAGAATTTGCACGCTGTCTTTGTGGACACGGGACTTTTACGGAAAGATGAATTTGAAGAGGTCAAAAAGATTTTATCCAATTTCAAATTGAGTCTGCATGCTATTGATGTATCGAAGCTGTTCCTGGAAAGACTAAAAGGTGTTGAAGACCCCGAAAAGAAACGGAAAATAATCGGCAATACGTTTATTGATGTATTTGAAGAGCAGGCCGAGAAAATCGGGAAAATCGAGTTTCTGGCGCAGGGGACATTGTATCCGGATGTAATCGAATCTGTATCATTCAAAGGCGGACCGTCGGTTTCGATTAAAAGTCACCACAATGTCGGCGGACTGAAAGAGCGAATGAAACTCAAACTGGTCGAGCCGCTAAGAGAATTGTTTAAAGATGAAGTTCGCGAACTCGGCAGAAATTTAGGCGTGCCGGAAGAATTTATCGGGCGCCATCCGTTCCCAGGTCCCGGCTTGGCGGTGCGAATTCTCGGCGAAGTCACGAAAGAACGCTGCGATATTCTACGTGAAGCTGACGCGGTTTTCATTAAAGAACTTCACAATCGAAAGATTTACGATAACATCTGGCAGGCATTTGCAGTGTTGCTTCCCATAAAAGCAGTCGGTGTCATGGGTGACAGCCGGACTTATGAAAATGTGGTGGTGCTGCGGGCGGTGACATCGGTCGATGGCATGACCGCCGACTGGGCGCGGATTGACAATGACATTCTGGCCGACATTTCCAACAAGATCATTCGCAATGTCAACGGGGTTAATCGTGTAGCTTACGACATTTCCTCCAAACCCCCGGCGACTATTGAGTGGGAGTGAAAAAACAGGCTATGTCTGTTTCATTCCTGCGAATGAAGGAATCCGTCTTTATGTCAATTAAGGTTGGGGCAGAAGAGGACATCTGCCGCACACACATGATATGAGAATTTTCCGTATGCTCTGGATTGCACTCATCGCTGCTGCCGGATTCTACATCATCGTCTGCATCTATATTTATTTTGTTCAGGACAATATGATTTTCTATCCCACTGACCATGTAGCCGTTACTCCCAATGAAGTCAACCTGGAGTACGAAGAAATCTTTTTGAAGGCCGGAGAAAAAGACAGCATCTGTGCCTGGTTTTTCCCCAAAGAATTAAATTATCTGACGCACAAGACCGTATTATTCGCCGATGGGAACGCCGGCAACATGTCCTATCGGTTGGAATCGATACTATTTCTGAATAAAATTGGCGCCAATGTGCTCATGTTCGATTATCGCGGCTACTGGAAATCATCGGGGAAGCCCACTGAACAAGCCACCTACGAAGACGCTATGGCTTGCTACAACTGGCTGATTGAAGTCAAAGGATTCAAACCGGAAAACATAATCATATTCGGCCGCTCACTGGGCGGGGCAGTAGCCATTGATTTGGCCACCAAAGTGAAATGCGGCGGGCTGATTGTGGAATCATCGTTTACATCGGCGCCGGAAATGGCCGCGCATGTCTTTCCGTTTTTCCCGGTGCGGTTTCTGTCCAAGTACAATTATGACTCGATTCACAAAATCAAAAACGTGAACTGTCCACTATTAGTTACACATTCTCCTGATGATGAAATAATTCCCTTCAAGATGGGACAGATTCTTTTTGATGAAGCCAAAGAGCCCAAGCAATTTGTCGAGCTACGCGGCGGTCACAATGACCGACTTTATCTGCAGGACCCGGTGTACAAGAAGGCGGTAAGTGAGATGATTTTGAGGAAATAATCTTGGCACTCACTCGTAACTCAATGTGCTCCTGCCTTATTTCCAGAGTAACACGCCAGTGTTTCTTTGATGCCTTCTTCCAGTGAATAAGCCGAATTCCAGTTCAGCTCTCTCATGGCGAGCGACGTGTCGGCCTGGGTGTCATTTTGATAAGTCTCAGCGGCATAGGGCATTTCAAAGTATTCCGCCTTTAAGGCTTTCCCCAGAAGTTTATTTAGTATGCTCACCAATTCATTGAAACTAGTGGCAACGCCGGTGCCGACATTATAAACTCCGCTTGGGGCTTGCACGGCTTTAATAGTTGCTGCAACCGCATCCTTGACATAAACGTGGTCTCGCTTTTGTTCACCGTATTTGAAAAGACGGGGACTTCTATTGGCTGTCATTTGATTCATTAAATGAAAAATCATCGATGCCGCTTTTCCCTTGGCCTGTTCAAGCGGCCCGAACACATTGAAATAACGAAGTCCGACGATGTGCATTTTGTTTTTCAATCTCTCTGCCATTTTATCCATTTTCAGCTTGGACTCTCCATAAACTGAAATAATCTCCGGCGTTTGAAATTCTTTCATGGGAGTCGGACCATTGCCATAAAGGTTGGCGGTTGATGCGTATATTAATTTGGCATTATTTTTTTCTGCCAGACTAATTACGTTTGTGAATCCGTCCAAATTAGAGCGCATCATCTCGGAATCATCGCCGAATCGTGGATTGGTAATTGCCGCCTCGTGGAATATCAGATCAAATTTTTCGTCGAGCTTAATTGGCCGTGAAACGTCGATATCAAGAAATCTGCCCCTGAAATTGTTTAAATTGCCTTTGGCGCCGGTGGAGAGATTATCGATTACAATAACTTCATGCCCCTGATTTTCGAGTTCCAGTGCCAGATTGGAGCCAATAAACCCAGCACCGCCGGTGACGAGGCATTTGAGATTAGCCATTGTGGGGGACAGTATAAAAGCCGAGAGTTTAAGCCGCAAGTGAAGTTGGTTTGAGTCAATTTTCTGTGGGCGGCAGACGCCCTCGTCTGCCCCTTTGAGCCCGCTCATTTTTTGGTTGGTATACGCAAATCACCCTTCGACAGTCTTAGGGTGACATGCGTAACCCCACCCGCCGTTAAGCTCGCTAAAGCGGCGGTTAACTTTAGGTGAAATACCATACCGCTATATTACTTCTTAACCATAAAGTTTGACAAATTTGTCCCTAGACCCTATTTTTGCAGCAGTTTGATAACGACATCAATTACAAGGACGTTTGAATAAGATGCTCGACATCAACAAGATGCTCGAATATACTCGCCCGGTTAAAACGGACCTCGAGGAATTCGACAAAAAACTAAGCGATTTCCTGCGCGGTGATTCACCCCTGATTGCGTCAATTGCCCGGCATTTACTTCGGGCGCGCGGGAAACGCATCCGTCCGGCCTTTCTGTTTTTGGCCTCCCGAGCCTCTGACAACTTTACTCCGTATTCCGTTGAAGCATCACTATCCATAGAACTGATTCACACTGCTACCTTGCTTCACGATGACGTGGTCGATGAATCTGATTTACGCAGGGGTCAGAACACCGTCAACAAGCAGTGGACAAATCTGATTAGCGTATTAATGGGTGATTATCTATTTGCCAAAGCCTTCCGCATCATGGTGGAATCCAACTCCATTGAGCTAATGCAGGCCATTTCCCGTGCTACTGAAAGAGTTTCAGTCGGGGAACTCCGTCAAATCGAAGAAACCGGCAACTACGATTTATCCGAAGATGAATATGTCTCGATTATCGCCGACAAGACCGCCTCGCTCTTTTCAGTATCATGCGAAGCCGCCCCGATATTGGGGAAACGGGCATCTTTGGAGCGCAAGCGGTTTGCAGAATTTGGTGAAAAAGTTGGCATCGCCTTTCAAATTGCAGATGACCTCCTGGATTTTGTCGGTGAATTGGAACAGACAGGGAAAGAACCGGGAAACGATGTTATGACCGGCAAAATCACGCTCCCTTTGATTTACGCCTTGAAAAAATCGGGGAAGTCGACTCGTAAAGAAATGATTGAACAATTGGGGACCAATCACAACGAGAAAGCCTCTTTTGAGAAAATATTCGAATTCGTCAATGAGACCGGTGGTATTGATTACGCCTACAAGCGGGCCGATGAGTTGAGCCGCCAGGGTCTGGAAGCTATCTCGAGCATGAACGAATCGGTCTTCCAGCAAAGCCTCAATGATATGGTGCAGTTCACCATTAAACGGGCGTCGTAGGCCAATCCACCATTTAATCAGTTCACTTTTCTTCTCCCATTCATTAAACTTCGCGCTTTCAATAAGGTATAAACAAAAATGCTTGGCTACCGTGACATCTCTGTAGACTTTCTGACCGGCTCGCCGGTCTTTGTGTGGCTGGCATTTTTAGTTCTGGGCGGCTTAGCCGCTTTCACTTATTACCGCACCAACCCACCCCTGCCGAGACATTTACGAATAATCTTGGGGGGCCTGCGAATAATTGCAGTTATAGCTCTCATTCTGGCACTACTGGAGCCGGTTATAAGTTTCAGCAGGGAGTTTCAAAGATCTCGACACGTATCAGTTCTGATTGACCGTTCTGATAGCATGGAAAAGATGGAAAAAGATAAGACGCGGCGAGGCCGGGTTGATTCATTGTTGTCATCATCGGCCATTAGCGCTATCGAAAATCAGGCAACTTTAAACAAATACCAATTCGCGGGAATTTTGAAAACCGATGCGGAGAATCTCCAAACCGATAAAACGGCTATCGGTGAAGCGCTTTATGAAGTGGAGAAACTGGAACTGGCCGAAACGGCGGATTATCGGATTCTTTTTAGTGACGGCAGTTCCAATTATGGGCGAAGCCCTATCGAAGCTGCGGGCAAATCGAGTGCACCGATTATTGCCGTGGATATGTCAGTGTCGACTGCAGATTTTGATATAGCGGTAACGGATATCGATTTTAATGCCGTTGTTTTTTCCGGCCAGCCCACTGAAATCAAGGTCAAACTGGCCTGGCAAGGAAAACCGGCCAAGTCGTTTGCAGTGCGGTTATACGATTCCAGTAAAGTCATCACCGAAGAAAAATTAAGCGCTAATCAGGAAGGTGGCTTAGCCGAAGTGTCACTGAAATTCGTGCCCGATAAACCGGGACAAAAGATTTTGCGCGTTTCAGTTCCCGCGCAGGAAAAAGAAACGACCGACAAAAACAATTCCCGATCGATTGCCATCAAGATTCTCAAAAGCAAAATGTCGGTGCTGCTGGTGTCGGCGCATCCGGATTACGAAGTCGGCTTTTTGAAGAGATTTTTTGAAAACTCCGATCGCTACGAAGTTTCATTCATTGCCACCGGCCGCAAATCGGGCAACCAAAAAGGAGCTTTCCCGCAGCAGCAGACAGAGATTAATCGTTATGACATGATTATTCTCCACGACCCCGACCCGGTACAACTGCAACCTGCGGCTGATATCATCAAGTCATATTTATCGGATCGCGGAGGTTCGCTGTGGATTTTGATGGGAGAAAAGTTCGCCTCGCGCGGGCCGGTAAAGTGGCTGAACGATTTACTTCCGTTTTCCCAATCGTTCAATAATGCTATTGAGTATCGAGAATTTCATGCCGAGCCGGTTGAAGGAATTCTATTGCATCCGGCCAATCGCATCGGCGATGACCAGCAGTCGATTCGTCAGGCCTGGTCGGAACTGCCTCCGTTTGAATCGCTGGTGAAATGCGACGTGGCTGCTTCCGATGCGATAATATTATCAGAAACACCCGACCCATCGCAATTAGATAAGCGCTTGCCTGTCAGCGGATTCAAGCGACTCGGCCCCGGCAAAGTTTTTGTCTGCGCGGCGCTGCCATTTTGGAGCTGGAAATTCGTCAATGCCAATTTTGGAGGTAACGAACAATTCTATACCAAGTTTGTCGAAGGAACTTCCAGTTGGTTGACTGTGACCGAAGACATCGAGCCGATTCGCATTAGACCGGTCAAACAGGTTTTCAGCCGCGGAGAAACAGTACGATTTGATGGCTTTGCCTACGACTTGGGTTTCAGACCGATTCCAGGTGCAACCGGAAACGTCAGACTTGAGGGCCCGGACCGTTCAGCCGGCACGGTTGGGGATTTGCTGCCGATTGAAGAGGGGAAGTTCGCGGCGGAATTTAATAATCTTTCGGCCGGGAAATATAAATGGCGTGGACTATTCGAAAAGGACGGCCGTACCATCAAAGAAGACGCCGGAGAGATTTTGGTCGAAACTTACACTCTTGAAGAGTTTGACCAGGGTGGCGTTGCGACCCTGACTGCTGTCGCCGATAAATCTGGCGGAAAATATTTTCGATTTGACCAGTTCGACCAGGCCGCGGCTCTGATTGACACGAAACCTATTCTCGTCTCGCATTCAGGCGAGTTTGTCATATGGGGCAAGCTGTGGCTTCTGATTTTGTTCATATCTGCTCTTTCAATCGAGTGGCTTTTGCGAAAACTGTTTCAACTTATCTGAAGTTCTCTTATCTTTGGCTCCATTGTAATTCAATCAAATTAAAACACAGGGAATATTTACTATGAAAATTGCAGTAATCGGCGCCGGACTTATGGGAAGAGCGGCTGTATATGATTTGTCACGTGCTGAAGGGATCACCCAGGTCGGCGTATTTGACATTGACAAGAAACTTGCCAAAAGGGTGGCCAAAAAATTTGGAAATGATAAGACCAAAAGCGGCAGCATTGATGCCGGCAGTAAGAGCGAAGCTTACAAGATACTGAAGGGTTATGGCGCCGCGATTTCGTGCGTGACCTATAAATATAATTACGGTTTGACCAAGGCGGCTATCAAGGCCGGTTGTCATTTTATGGATTTGGGCGGTAACAACGACATGGTGCGGAAACAATTGTCGCTAGATAAAGAGGCTCGCAAGAAAAAAGTTATTGTCATTCCCGATTGCGGTCTGGCGCCGGGGATGGTGTCAGTACTTACTGCCGATGCCATAGACAAATTTGATAAAGTTGAGTCGTTAAGAATCCGCGTGGGCGGACTTCCCCAAAAACTCCGGCCACCCTTGAACTATCAGATGGTTTTTTCCGCCGAAGGGCTTATCAACGAATACTGGGAGCCGTGTTTAATTCTCGAAAACGGCAAGAAGAAAATCGTTGACCCTATGACGGACATCGAATCGTTGGAATTTGATGGAATCGGTAAACTGGAGGCATTTTACACATCCGGTGGCACCTCGACCCTGCCCGAAACTTATCAAAACGAGATTCCGTTTCTGGACTACAAAACTATTCGTTACCCCGGTCATTGTGAAAGGTTCAGAACGATGCTTCAGATTGGACTGGCCTCGCGAGAACCGGTCAAGGTGAATGGTCACAGCGTGATTCCGAGAGAGTTATTCAAATCAGTTTTAGATAAGAACTTGAGTTTTGGAGAGCCGGATTTAGTTTTGGTGCGCCTGACCTGTGAAGGGAAAAGAGGAAACGAGAGTTACCGTGCTGTCTATGAAATAATCGACAGAGAGGACCAAAAGACCGGCCTGACTGCCATGATGCGCACAACGGCATTTCCGGCGACTATCATTGCACTGATGGCGGCATCGGGAAGAATCAAAGAAAAGGGGTGCCGTCCGCAGGAATTGGCCGTCAATCCCAAGCTGTTTATTCCCGAATTAAAGAAGCGCGGCATCAATTTGCGGATTGCCGAATCTCGAATCTGACTTAATGCCAGCTACCAAAGGTCGTGCGGAAAGATTACGTCCAGATTGATAACACAATTGGGCGTAATGGTGATGTGATAGCGCATAGTATCGCTGTCGGGGATATAAATCGCCGACAATAAATGGTTCCCAATCGGAATATTGATAAAAGTAAAATTGCCACGAGCGTCAGGATTAACCGATGAAATCGAAGTTCCCCCTGAACCGTTAGGAATAGTCAGTCGCAATACCAGAGAATCATCGTAAGTCGTGCCCGGCATGGAATGGTTGGCGTCAACCACGAATCCCTTGACTGTGTTGGAAAGCAAATCAGCGCGACTTGAAACAAATACTTTGTCAATGTTGGACCCCGACCCGGTAGAGCGGATGAGCGTGTCAGTATAAGTGTAATCAACTCCCCAGCCGTCTTTTTTGTACTCTGAAGAGCCGCCGCTTTCGACATAGGGACCATTCCACGTGGCATACCCACCGGGATTCTGCACTAAAGCATCGAGAGTCGGGGGAAGACCGCCCACATCGCCGACATAACCGAAATCTGTGCGTGCGCCATTACTGGTCAACGCTGGATTTCCCGCGATGGCAAAAGCCAACTCGTCCAGCTCACTCTTGGTGTTTTCCGATTTGGTGGTGTCAAGCGACGTTGACATTTGAATCACCGCTACCGCCGTAATTATGCCTACGATAACGATTATTATTACTAATTCTATCAGCGTAAAGCCGCTTTGTGAATTCAATCTGTTCATCGCTTACGTTTTTTTAATTTACCAGACGTTTGCTGATAGATAGTATTCTCCATAGTGTCGGGATTTGGGCAAAATCGAAACAAACCTCTTTAGCGTATCGCTATTGGGCTGATATATAATCTGAAGGTCATGGTTACCGATCGGCACTGAATTAAAACTGAAAAACCCACTATTATCAGGGATGGTCGTTAAGGTGGTGTAACTTCCCGAGCCATTGGGAACAGTTAATCGAACGCTTACGGAATCGTTGTAAACAACTCCGGGAGGCGTGCCATTAAGATCCAATACAATTCCATCGACCCCATTCGTTACAAAATCCGACGTTGCCTCGCCAAATTTTCTAACAATGTCCGATCCGGAACCTGACGAAGTAATAGTGACCCCTCCGGAGTAGGTATAGTTTGTCCCCCAAGCGTCGACTTTGTAATCAGTCGCGTCTTGCTCCAGACGGCGTTGGACATAGGGACCGTTCCACGAGGCATATCCCCCGGGGTTAGTAAACAAGGCATCCAGATTCGCAGGGAAGGCGCCCACGTCGCCCACATAGCCAAAATCGGCTTTAGTGTCATCGTTGTACAGAGCGGGATTGCCGACAATGGCATATTCGAGTTCTTCCAATTCCTGTTTAGTTCCTTCAGTTTTGGCAGTTTCTGCCATCTTAATCACGGAACGCAAAGCTGCCGCGGCCAGAATTGCGGCAATTATTATTGTCAAAACAACCTCAATCAGCGTGAATCCGTTATTGGATTTAAACCCCTGCGGCCTGGTTTTAATTGTCGGCTGACTCAATTTCAATACTCCACTTCCATCCAGACTTGTGTGCAATATGCCGGAAAGGCGGCATTCTGTCCGTGCAGCGAAAGTCCGGCCTCAAGGTTGTTTACTTCGGACCAACTCCACGCCGCACTTGTAGCAGGATTGGTGAGCCACTGGTAGCTGTAATTAGCATAAGCAGTAGTCAGGTTTTGTTCAGTTCCTTCATAAAGTGTTCCGCTTATTCTCACAGCTGGTTTTACCGCTCCCGTAGATTGGGTTAATCTGGCCCGACAATAAACTGTGACGCCTAGAATTGGGCAGGTCGCGAAAGAGGAGTCCTGAAAGTTATATACGTCTGTCGCATAACTATTGGATCTGCGCTCGACTCTCGTGGCGTCATCATCCGGCGAAATTTCACTCACACACTGCCAGTTGGCAGCACAGCCGCTTCTGGTCAAATTAGAAAGTGCGCCCGCGGCGTTGGGGCGCAAGACGATGAATCCGGAGCTGTCACACCCGGCGCCGGAAGTATCAGAGAAATAGGCAACCGCAAACTTATAAATTTGATCGGATTTGTGACGCGGATAAACCGTCAGGTAGCGAAAAACGGTGTCTGCATTGGGAGAAAAGATTATTCTCAACGGGTGGGTGCCGACCGGAATAGAATCGAGCCTGAAAGCTCCGGCTGAATCCGGGTGATATTGTTTGGTTTGCAGGCCTCCAGTGCCGTTGGGGAAGGTGATATTGATATTCACTGAATCACGGAAAGCGTTTCCCGGAGTTGAATCTTGGCTGTCCTTGATGGTGCCATTGACAGAATTTAGTAAATAATCACTTGTTGACCTGGCTATTTTTTTAGAAATAGTTGAGCCGCTGCCAGTCGATGTAATATTTATGCCACCGGAATAATTGTAAGCGCTGCCCCATTCGTCTGTCTTCAGACCGGTTGAATCTTGTGTAATTCCGCTCGGCAGGTACGGGCCGTTCCAGGTCGCATACCCGCCGGGGTTGTTATAAAGGGCATCGATATTAGGTGGAAAAGCTCCGATGTCTCCAACATAACCAAAATCCACCCGGCCCCCACCTTGAGTTATATTGGGGTCGCCGACAATGGCCATTGCCAGTAGTTCCATTTCCCGTTCGGTTTTCGTAAGGCGGGTGTCCTCGACGACAGAAGTCATAGACTGCATGGCCACCGCCAACAAGATGCCGATGATGATTATGGCAACGGTCATTTCCAACAAACTGAAGCCAGATAGGTCTTTTATTCTTTGATAGTTCATGGTGCGCTTAAGGAGTGTAATAGATTTCAACCCAAACTTGAGTGCATCTGCCGGGGTCTTTAATGCCGATTCCAGCCTGCAAGTTATTTATGTCTATCCAGATCCAGGCCGTTGCGGTCTGCGGATTTGTTATATAAGTAGTTGAAAAAACTGTGTAGGTTGGATAAGCATTTAAATTGATATTTCCGCCGGTATAGAGATTGCCATTTACCACAATGGCAGTGTTGGCAATCTGCCCGGATCCTGTGTTTCGCACTCTGACAAATACCGAGATGCTATCGATAGTACCCGTAACAGATGTGTTTTCCAATTCATAAGCGTCTTTTGACCAGGGGCCCAATATGCTTTCAACATAGGTGGCATCGCCGTCAGAAATTATCTCATCTACACATTGCCAATTGGCCGCGCAACCGGAACTAGTGATTTCACTGTACAAACCCGGGGCGTTGGGCCTGATGATTAATCTACCGGTTATTGCCGCCGGAATAGTACCCCACACAGCTCTAAAAAGATTAACATCTATGGCGGCCAGTTCGCCCGGATTTACGACTATCTTGCGGGTAAGGGTATCGTTTTGCGGAGTGTAAATTACTTTCAAAGTGTGCTGTCCCACAGGCACCGAATCGATTTGAACAAATCCGTCGCCACCGGGGTTTTTGGTTCTGGCGGCAACTCCGCCTGCTCCATTGGGATGGGTCAGGCTGATAACTATCGAATCTTTGAAATTGTCGCCAGGCGGATATTTATTAATATCGGTCACAGTGACCGAAACAGGATTTCGGAGCAAATCATTTACGGAATTTGCCAGGCTGCGAGTGATTGTCAAGCCGCCGCCGGTTGATGATATAGTGTTACTGCCGGAATAGCTGTAAGCAGTCCCCCATTCATCTACTTTGAATTCAGTATTGCTGGAACCGGTTGAGGGTAGATAATCGTCTCTCAAATACGGTCCCTGCCAGGTGGCGTACCCACCAGGATTTGACACCAGTGCGTCCAGATTAGGAGGCATGGAACCCACATCACCGACATAACCAAAATCGGTTCTGGCTCCACCGGAAGTCAGATTGGGATCACCGCCAACTGCGTAAGCCAACTGGTCGAGTTCTTTTTTAGTTCGTTCAGTGCGGGCGGTGTCGTTGACCGTACTTAGAGATTTAAGAGCCACCGCGGTGATTATGCCAACGATGACAATCACAACCAGAAGCTCGATAATTGAATAGCCCTTATTTTTATGACAAATCTGCAATTAAACTCTGCCTTTATGGTATTACCGCTCTTCCTATTTTTATCGGCAATAATGAGGCAGGTTTTATTCGAAAGAGACCGGCTTAATGGCACAAAAAAACCCCGTTTTGGCGGGGTTTTCAGGTCATATTTTACATTAATTATTAGAAGGGGTCGTTTTCCCAGTCAGATTCCTTTTTGGGAATTCTAACTACTAAATTTGACTTAGTTTCGCATTGGCAGGCTAAACGGGACTTTTCGGTCAGCCCTTCAGCCTCATCCAGCATATCCTGCTCATCTTCAGACATTTCATTGAGCGATTCAAAGCCTTCCTCGACTATGACATGGCAGGTCGAACAGGCGCAGTTGCCGCCGCAGTTGTGGTCGAGCTCTATGTTATTATCCAGGGCCGCATCCAAAATAGGCGTTCCTTCTTTAACTTCCACTACAACATCCATTGGCAAAAAACGAATCTTGGGCATCAATTTCTGTTCCTCATCACTTATTTCTTGAGAGCTCTGGAGGGCAGTTTAACTTCCTTTTCATTATCAGCTCTATATACAACTATGTTGTCATGCTCGTTGCCATAGCGAACGGACTTGGCCAATACGGCCAATTTGCCGCTAATATACATAAACGCCCATGGGGGAATTATGGCCGAATTACAGCCGCGCACAAGTACTTGTTTGTTACGATACTGTTCCCAATCAAATTTTTCAGCTTTCTCAAGGAATTGCCCCTCAAAAAAAACGCCATCTGATAAAAAATGTTCGGGATCAATGATGGAATAGGCCATCTATCAGCAGCTAAATGATGAGCCGCAGCCGCAGGAACGTCGGGCATTAGGATTCGAAAATGCAAAGCCGCCGCCCAAAAGGCCCCCTTTGAATTCCAAAGTGGTGCCATTCAGATGCGCCAGCGCTTTGTTATCTACTATAACTTTTAAGCCGTCAAAATCGAATTCTATGTCATTGGCCAGTTTTTCGGTGTCGAATGCCATGGTGTACGACATACCCGAGCAGCCGCCCGCCGCCACACCAATGCGCAGGTAGAGGCTGGGCTCTTTTTCCTGCGACATCAGGCGTTTGACTTCGTCACCGGCCGCTTTGGTCACAATGACAGATTTTGGTTCAGTTGATGTATTTACCATTTCAGCCATTTATATCACCTCAATCGACAATTTCTTCAAATACCATAACATCCACAATATACGGCAGTTCCGGGGATTATACAATTTAAAAACCAAGTCGATTTCTCAGCTTGGGGTTAGCCGGTTTTTCAAATATACAGGCAATTAGTGCGATTTGCAAAAAAAATCTAACAAAACTATGGACGTCGGCGGGGATTTTCCTTATAATCCCCTCAGATATGAAGGCAGCGAGTAGCTGATTTAATTTTCGAATTACACATCGACAAAATCAAAGAGAGAGGTAAAGTGTTATGAAACTTTCGCGCAAATCTGATTATGCACTGCGGGCTGTCCGTCATTTGTCCACGCTACCCAAGGAAAAACTGGGTTCAATCAATTCTATTTCTGAAGCTGAAAGAGTACCGCGCGAGTTTTTGGCCAAAATACTTAAAGATCTGACGAGGGGTGGGGTTCTCAAATCTTTTCAGGGTGTTACCGGTGGATACAAACTGGCCAAACCCGCGAAGGATGTTTCCTTCTTGAATATTATTGAAATCATAGATGGTCCGCTTCGGGTCAGCTTGGCCACAGACGGCAGAGCTAAAGGTTTTAACGGTGAAGGTAAAAGCGACGGAGCTTTTGAGAGGTTCTGGAAAGACCAGGAAAAGACACTCAAGAATTCACTGTCAAGACAGCATTTTGGGCGCTTTACCATAAGAGGGCGCCGGAACGGGAATTAAGAATTTAATTCTCTCAAATTTGGCCGCTGCCATCCATTATTTAGTTTGGCAGCGGCTCTTTTTTGGGTATATTTTGTTATAAATGGTGCAAGGGAATTTGACCGGTAGAGTCTAATGCTTAATTTTGATGACAAACAGTACAAAGTAAAAGTCGGGCTGGCGGAAATGCTCAAAGGCGGCGTCATAATGGACGTCACCACCGCCGAC
>Ga0184627_10000082_pt1 | contig 48322 bp, 43 predicted proteins | sample PLM3_127_b1_FD_133150 | JGI IMG/M metagenome (GOLD analysis project Ga0184627, IMG submission 133150) | Groundwater sediment microbial communities from an aquifer in East River, Colorado, USA - PLM3_127_b1 | ecosystem: Environmental > Terrestrial > Soil > Riparian zone | place: USA: East River... | reverse complement strand
TTTGCTCAACATCCCAACGCTTCCGCCCCGAAACCTTTCGGGACTGCACAGGCATCGTCGCTGCTTCCATCAATCCTCCTTATACGATTATACCTGTCCAAATCTTAAGTGGGGCACGGCACAGTTACGAGGGATTTGATCTTCTCGGGATAAAGTACAGCAGCAACAAGTAGACTTAGGCCACCTGCAAAACCAAAACGAAATAAATGTCTAAGATTTATCCCGATCTTTTCAATATCCAAAAGGGGTTACTCCTTTATTAGATGACTTTTGTTGTATGCTCATGTTGGTAAATTAATAGGCGACAGTGGTGGTCGTCAACCTTATTTAGTACGCTTGCCAATGTCGTGTCAGAATTCTTTTCTCTTGTTCCCCTCTGAAAAATTCATAACTTACTGCCTTTCTTTTCGGATTTTGGGAGGACGAATGCACAGGTTCTGGATAGTTTTAACAGTTCTTTGGGGGTCGGCGGCTTCTGCGGAGTATTGGCAGCAGAGGGTGGCGTATAAGATTGACGCGACCCTGAATGATTCCACCCGCACGATTGCGGGGACGGAGCGGGTGGTTTATTGGAATAACTCGCCGGATACGCTGCGGTTTGTCTATTTCCACGCCTATCCCAACGCCCATCGGGCCGGCTCCCGGATGGATAAACGCCAGCAGAGTTTCTACAACTTTTCGCTGGCAGATTCCAAGCCTGAAGAGTGGGGGGAGATGAAAATCGAGCATATCCGTGCGGAATCGGGATGGAACCTTCCGTTCCAGATGGACGAGACGATTTTTAGAGTCGATTTGCCCGCCCCTTTAGCTCCCGGTGATTCGTTTATCTTCGACATCAGCTTTCAGACCAAAATCCCCACCGGCAGCGCGGCGGGGAGGACGGAATATTTCGACGGGCAGTACAAATGCGTCTATTGGTATCCAGTTCCCTGCGTTTACGACTGGAAAATGGGGTGGGTAAACAACCAATTCCTCGGCGCCGGGGAGCATTACGGAGAATTCGGCAGTTACGAAGTTTACATAACGTTGCCGGCGCATTACATCGTCGGGGCCACTGGCGTTCTCCAAAACGAAGAGGAGATGCTGCCGGATTCTTTGCGCGCCAAATTAGACATCAAAAATTTCAAGGATAAAGAGTGGAATTCAAAGGCGAGCGTAATTATTCCCAAAGTTCCGGGAGCCAGCAAAACCTGGCATTACAAAGCGGAGAACGTCTCCGATTTTACCTGGGTGGCGGACCCGACCTTCCGCATCGGAGAAACGGAATGGTTCGACTCCCTCGACTCCCCTCGGGACAAGTCCGCTCACCATAAATGGGACGGCATCAAGATTTACTCCTACGCGCAGGAAAGGCACGCCTCCCGCTGGCAGGATGCGGCGGAAATCGGGCGGCAGGGGATCGAGTTTTTTTCCAAAAACTACGGCCGCTATCCGTATCCGCAAATGACCATCACCGACAGCGACGACGGGATGGAATATCCGATGATTGTGCTCTGCGGCGGCCAGTCGCCATCGTACCGGCTTTTGCTCTGGCACGAAATCGGCCACAACTGGTATATGGGGGCGGTCGGCTCCAACCCGGTCGACCGCGCCTTTTTGGACGAAGGATTCACCACTTTTCTGGAAAATGCGGTCATTGAAGCGCTGCATGGACGCAAAGGGAACATCAATTTTTACGACACAGGATTCAAGAAAAAATATTATCCCAAGGACGAAGACCGCGCCAACCGGGGGTATCGGAATTATCTTTTCTGGCACAAGACCGGCTTTGCCCAGCGCTCGATTATAGAGGCCGACCGCGCACCGGAGCGGATGGTGTATCGCACGTCATCCTATTATAAAACGGTGGTTTTGCTTTTCAACCTGCAATACGTTTTGGGGGATTCGGTCTTTGCACGGGGGATGAGAAATTACTTCGAGCGCTGGCATTTCAAGCATCCGTACGAGGAGAATTTTCAGGCGGTGATGGAGGAGGTGGCGGGGCAGAGCTTGGAATGGTTTTTTGACGAGTGGATTAAGACCAACCGGACGGCCGATTACGGCATCGGCTCCATCCGCGCCAAAGCCACCGGCAAAACGGGGGACTCGGCTTACCTCGTCACCGGCAAAGTATATCGTTCCGGCGAACTGGTGATGCCGATTGATTTAGGGTTCAAATTGAGAAACGGATCGGTGCGCCACTTTACGATACCCGTGAACGACTATAGGAAACAGGATGAACGGTTCAAATTCCTGCCCATCTGGGATCAGGTGCGGCTGCCGGAAAAAGAGTACCTGTTTGGCGTCTATCTGCCGGCCAAGCCTAAGGAAGTTGAAATCGACCCCACCGGGCGGCTGGCGGATACCAATCCGCTCAACAACCGCTGGAAAAGCTTTCCGGATTTACCGAGAGCGGATTTGCAGTTGAACAATCTTCGGGTCGATGTCCAGCCGGTTGACCGGTATCATTTTTTAGCGCGCCCTTCGCTCTGGTATAATCGCGTTGATGGCGTAATGCTCGGCGCCAATCTGCAGGGGAGTTATCTCGGGCTCGATCACGTTTTCACGCTGGATGGCCTGAAGGCGACCGAGCGTTTAAGCCGCGCTAACTTCGATTTCTCCTACTCTACGCCGGTCGGATTTTTAGGACGAGGGGGAAAGGTTTTTGGCAAGGCGCGGGTGCTGGAAGGGCGGGAGTTTTATGAATTTGGCCTTTCCAAGGAGCACCGTTCCCGCCAGCTTTTCCCGTCGGTGCACCGCTTGAACTTTTCGATTGTCAGCGAAAAGCTGACTCATTCAGAATATCTTTCTGTTTTTCAACCCTGGTCGGTCCGGGACGAGGTTACCAACCTTTTCCGTGCCAGTTGGACGGCCAATTTGCAGTCCGGCAAGACGCTTTTAAGTTTTGGGCTGGGAGGAGAAGCCTCGGCGATGGGAAGCGATTTGGATGGCAGCCGGGAATGGGGCTGGTTCGAGGCCAAAACGCCAGTCCGGAAAAAATTTGAACTCTATCTGCGCGGTTATGCCGGATTGGCCAATCGGACGGCTCCGGCGCAAAAGAGATTTTATTTGGCTTCGGCAAATCCAGAAGATGCGCTGGACGCTCCCGTCGTCCGCAGCCGGGGGGTGGTGCCGACCCGCTTTCTGGACAATGTCCGGCTCTCCGGCGGCGGCAACGTGCGGGGGTATTACAACGAGAATCTCTCCGGCAACGGGGTTGCGTCCGCCACCGTCGAGCTCACCTTTCCGCCGTTGGCCCCGACCGGCTGGCTGCCGAAAATCCCGTTGGTAACCGCCTTTCTGAAAGGGTATTCCAATTACGTTTTTGCCGATTTCGGAGCGCTGGGGTTTTACCGGGGCGTGGCTTTCAACGAATTGGATGATGAACTTGACCTAAAAGGCTATTTCGACCTGGGCGCCGGGTTAAAATTCCCGCGCGTCTGGCCCAAACACCGTTTCCGGCTCGATTTTCCTTTCTACCGCAATCCTAATCTGGGGGGAAAAAACTTTCGTTTCCGCTGGATAATCGGCTGGGAAGTGGAGGTTTAAAACGCCTATCTGTTTGTAGGGGTTTGATTAATCCCTGGTCGGGCAGGCAAACCCCTACGGGCGAACACCCCCTCGGCTGCGCGCGGGGCAAGCGAGGTTCGCCCCTACGGACCTAACCCCTTAATCCCCCTGGCCGAGTCCCGGGCTCGGCTCGGGCAGGCCTTCCCGAGACGGGAAGGGGAAAGGCGATTCGTAATTGCCCCTACATTTTCACTCTGAAAATTAAGGATTTTCGCCGCCTCTGCCGATAATCGGTATAGATGCAGGAGAAGGAATATTTCGCCCAGGCGGAAAGCCTGTTTCAAACCGAAAGGTGGGATGAACTTATTGGCCTTTTCGAAGGAGTTCCGCCTTCCGAAATAGAGTCTATTCCTACCGTCCAAAAAAATCGCCTTTTATTTTGGGTGGCCACCGCTTATACCCGAAAAGGGAAGCTTCCCAACGCCTGGCCGCTGGTGGAAAAGCTTTTGGAAGCGGAGCCGGAGGATTTGGGGGTTTTGCACCTGGCCGCGCTTATAACGTCCGGAATGGGGGAATACGAACGGGCGGCGAATTTTGCTTCCCGTTACTTTGAAGCCATTTCCTCCGGAAAATTTAAACAAAAGTTTGACGTCTCGGAAAATCAGAAATATGAAGTTTATCACGCCTGGGGCGTGGCCTTAAAACATTTGGGTGAAGCGGAAAAAGCGGAAGAGGCCTTTAGCAAAGCGATTGAAATAAACGAAAGTGAGATAACGGCTCATCTGGATTTAATTTTTCTACTTTTCCAAAAGAAAAAATATGCGGAGGCCGGAATGGCTTTGACCGGAGCTTTAAAGAAATGCGCAGAAACCGAGGAGCTTTTACAATTGGCCGAAGCCTATTGCGCCGTGCCTCCCATAGCCCCGGTATATTTCAAGGCGTTGTCAGAAGCCGGACATTGGCCGGAGCTCTTAAAAAGTCTAAATAAAAACGCTGATTTTTCAAGCACCCCTTGGGCAAAAAAGTTTAAAGCGCAAGCCTTGGCAGGGCTGGGAAATTGGCTGGAAGCAAAGGTTTGTTACGAAGAGTATTTGTCCACCGCTGCGGATGACTGGGAAGCTTTAAATGAGTTGGGAAATACCTGTTTTCAGCTCGGTTTGTACGACCAGGCGGAAGCCGCCTATCGGCAGGCCTTGCAGGCCAACCCGGCCTGGGAAGAGGGCTGGCGCAATCTTTCCAGTTCGCTTTGCAAATTGGGCAAATATGAAGAAGCCCGCACCAGCCTGGAGCTTTATGTAAGCCGGGTTCCACAGGATAAGTCCGCTTATGGCCTTTTGGCCGACCTGCTCTATCAGAAAAAAGAGTTCGGGCGGGCCATAAATTTTTACGAGGATTTTCTGCGTTTCCATCCGGCTGAAAAAGATTATTGGATTCGGCTTGCGGATTGCTATTTCAACCTGGGCCACCCGCAGTCGGCGCTCCAGGTTTATCGCCGGGCGCAAGACCTGGAGCCCGGCTCAAAAGAGATTCAGGCAAGAATAGAACTGGTAAGCCTCCAATTCCCGTCCGCTGAATAGACCGAGGTACGTTTAAAAAAGAGATGAAGGAGCGAAACACGGTAAAGGTGAAAAATAGTCTCCAAACGGAGTTTTCATTCGGTTCTGCGGGGCAAAAGACTTTCCAGTTCCCAAATGGAAATGAGTTTTGCCCTGTCTATTTTCCGAAATCAGGAGACGAGCTGAAAAAACTTGCCTCGCTTTTGAATCCGATTTTGGAAAAAACCGGGTGGGGCGTCCGATTTTCCGTTGATAACGAAGGAAGCTTTTTGGAACTTTTTGATAAGGGTCAAAAAAGGCCGAGCCGGCGGCTCACTCCCGAAGAAGTTGTCGCCTGGCAGGCGATTTTACCGGAGCTTTTGGGTGCCGGTTCCGTTCTGAAAGATGGGTCAAAACAAAATAGAAGAGGCCTTTGATGGAGTATCGGTCTGCCGGTGCTTTGGAAAAAGAAATCACGTCGATTCTTAAAGACGAGCTATCTTTTTATCAATCGATGTTTATCCTGATAGACAACCAAAAAGAGAGTTTGCGTTTGGGGGATGGCAGTGAGCTGGGCAAGGTTTTTGCCGATATAGCAGGTTTCAACCGCCGCATCACCGACAGTGAAAAAAAACTTGGCGATTTAATGGAAAGAGACCGGGAGTCTTTTTCACTGGCCGCTTCCAATTTGGAAATTCGGCGGCTGGTGATTTCCATGGCAGCCATCGTGCAGAAGAATGTTGCCCTGATGAAAGAAAACGAAGAGTTCGTCACCAGCCGGCAGGCAGCCATCCAAGTAGCCTTAGACGAACTTTCCAAAAGCCAAAAGATGCTGGAAACCTTGTCCGGTTTTGCCTCTTCAAAGCGTTTGGTGAATAACAAAAAATAGTTATATTCAGAATGGTGATGCCAAAACAGAATGGGCGCAAGCAAAGAAAACCGAGCGGTCGAAAATTGCCCTCTGTTAGCCTGGATAGAGGCTCCAATGGAACGGTTTTTCCCGATGTTTTTGGACCGGAAAAAACGGATCGGCGCTTGGTTAATTGGAACATTCAACGCTTGAAAGATTTTCCCGACGTTCGGCCGGAAAAAATTGCGGCGGCCCAAAAAAGGATTGCTGAAGGTTTTTACGAAAAACCCGCAGTCGTGGAAAAAATTGCCGAACGAATTTTGGAAGAAATGGGGGTTTGGCCTTAAATTTCTGCCCTTTTTGTCCCTGCCTTGACACCCTCAACTTCAAATCTATATTACCCTCGTGTTTCGGGCGATTAGCTCAGATGGTTAGAGTACTTGCTTGACATGCAAGGGGTCGATGGTTCGATTCCATCATCGCCCATTTTTGGATGATGGCCAATTTTGCCTTTTAAAAAATCGTGGCCGATAGTGTCGATAGAAGCTGAAGGAAGATAAAAAAGGAGAATGCCCGACGGAAGTAATGAGTAAAGTAGTGCTATCCATAAATGGCAACCAAGAAGAGTTTACTAAAGGAATTACTCCCCAACAGATTTTAGAGAAGAAGAATTCCAACCTTCGCCTTACGGCTCTCGGGGTGCTTTTCAACGGGCGGATGATAGATCTTTTCCGTCCGATTGAAGAAGATGGGGAGCTTAAGTTTTTAACCTGGGAAAACCCGCAAGGGAAGGAGATGTTCTGGCATTCCACCGCTCACATAATGGCACAGGCGGTGCAGGAGCTTTTTCCGGGAACGAAAGTCGCCATCGGTCCGCCGATCGAAGAGGGATTTTATTACGACTTTGAACGCGATCGGGCTTTCACCCCGGAAGAGCTGGCAGCCATCGAGAAACGGATGCGGGAAATTACCGCCGGCAATTTCTCCTATTCTCGCAAGGATATTCCCTCCAAAGAAGCCTATGAGATTTTTAGAAAAAGGGGAGAGACTTATAAATTAGAAATTTTGGAAGGGATTGCCGACCCGACGGTTTCCCTTTATTCCCAGGATACCTTTACCGATTTGTGCCGCGGGCCACACATCCCTTCCACCAGCCGGGTGAAAGCCATCAAGCTGCTTTCCTCTTCCGGCGCCTATTGGAGGGGAAGCGAAAAAAATCGGATGCTCTGGAGGATTTACGGTGTTTCTTATCCGGAACAAAAGCTTCTGGACGAATATTTGGCGCGTATAGAAGAGGCCAAACGGCGCGACCATCGGAAACTCGGCAAAGAATTGGACTTATTCTCCATTAAGGAAGAAACCGGCGCCGGTCTGGTTTTGTGGCATCCCAAAGGAGCCTTAATCCGCTGTCTGGTTGAGGATTTTTGGCGGCAAAGGCATTTGGCTCACGGCTACGATATTTTGTTTACCCCGCACATTGCCCGTCTGCATCTTTGGGAAACATCGGGCCATACCCAGTTTTACCGCGAAAATATGTATGCGCCGGTGGAAGTGGAAAAGGACAAGTATCAGCTAAAACCGATGAACTGCCCATTCCATATCGAAATTTACAAGACCAGTTTGCACAGTTATCGCGACCTGCCGCTGCGCTGGGCGGAATTGGGCACGGTTTATCGATATGAGCGCTCCGGTGTTCTGCACGGGCTTTTGCGGGTGCGCGGTTTTACCCAGGATGATGCCCATATTTTCTGCCGTCCCGACCAGGTGGAAGCGGAAGTGTTGGGCGTTTTGGAGTTGACTTTTGAGTTTCTTTCCGCCTTCGGGTTCGAAGAGTATGAAGTGGTGCTTTCCACCCGCCCGCCGGACGCCATCGGGGCGCCGGAAGACTGGGACCTGGCCACCGGCGCCCTCTCCAAAGCGCTCGAAAAAAAGGGTCTTTTGTATTCGGTGGATGAAGGCGGCGGGGCCTTTTATGGGCCGAAAATTGACCTGAAAATCAAAGATGTGATGGGACGGGCCTGGCAGTGCACCACCGTTCAGTTTGATTTTAATCTGCCTTCCCGATTCGATTTGTATTTTGTCGCCCAGGATGGAACGTACCAAAGGCCGGTGATGATTCATCGAGCTTTGTTAGGTTCAATGGAGCGTTTCTTTGGCGTTTTGCTGGAGCATTATGGCGGAGTTTTTCCGCTCTGGCTGGCGCCGGTGCAAGCGGCGCTTTTGCCCATAACGGATGAGCAATTGCCCTATCTCCAAAATCTCGCTGGGCGGTTGAAAACAAAGGGTATTCGGGTTTTCGTCGATGAGCGCAAGGAGAAAATCGGTTACAAGATTCGGGAAGCCGAATCGAAAAAAATACCCTATATGGCGGTAGTGGGAAAAAAGGAAGTGGCATCCAACTCGGTGGCCCTGCGCCGGCACGGCCGGGGGGATTTAGGCGTTAAGTCAATGGACGAGCTGGAGAAGTTTTTGTTGGAGGAAATTGAACAGAAAAAGACCGGACTGGTAAAAGGGACGGGATACTAAAAAGGAGGATTTTATTAAAGAAAAAGAACTAAGAGTTAACGAAAGGATTCGGATTCCCCAAATTCGAGTAATCGATGCGGACGGAACCCAGCTGGGAGTTTTGAACAGCCGCGAGGCTCAACGAATGGCGGCCGAAAAAGGATTGGATCTGGTTGAAATCTCTCCCAGTGCCCGACCGCCGGTCTGCCGCATTATGGACTACGGCAAGTACAAATATGAGCAGGCCAAAAAAGCCCGTTCGGCGCGCAAAAAGCAGCATACGGTGGAGATGAAGGAGATTCAACTCCGTCCCCGCACCGATGACCACGACTATCAATTCAAGCTGCGGCATGCCCGCGAGTTTTTGGCAGATGGGAATCGGGTCAAAGTTGCCATAAACTTCCGCGGGCGGGAAGTGGTTCATCAGGAATTCGGTTTTGATATGGCCAAGCGGGTGGAGGCGGATTTGGCCGAGGTGGCCACTTTGGAACAACGCGCCAAATTGGAAGGCAAAACCATCACCATAATCCTGTTGCCCAGGCAGATTCCCGCCGGGGGGAGGGTCAAAGAGGCGCCGGTCGTATAAAAGTTCTTCTTATAATTAGTTTAATTTTTTTGTAGTCAAATTCGGAAAAAAGTTATAAATTGCGGGTCTGGCTTGAATTTCGTTACCGGTTTTATCCGGTTTGGGCCAGGTTGAAAACAGGAGCTTATTATGCCAAAGATGAAAACCAACCGTTCGGCAGCCAAGCGGTTCAAAAAGACCGCATCGGGAAAATATAAACACAAGCGCTCGTTTTTGCGCCACATCCTGACTTCCAAGACGTCCAAACGGAAGCGCCAGCTGCGCAAAGCGACCTATGTCGGCCCGAGCGACCAGCACAAGTTGGAAGTCCTCTTGCCGTACGGAAGTTAGAAGGGAAGACGAATGCCTCGCGCTACCAATAACGTCGCCGCCCGCGCCCGGCGCAAAAAACTTTTCAAAGCCGCCAAGGGGTATTACGGCGGCCGCAGCAAGCTGTACCGCACGGTAAAAGAGTCGGTGCAGCGGGGGTGGAAATACGCCTACCGCGACCGCAAAAACAAGAAACGGGATTTCCGCTCTCTCTGGATAACCCGCATCAACGCTGCTTCGCGACTGCACGGGTTATCCTATTCGCTTTTCATCTCCGGCTTGAAAAATGCGGGGGTGGCATTAGACCGGAAAGTTTTAGCCGATTTGGCCGTGCGCGACGCCGCCGCTTTCGGCGAATTAGCTAAATTGGCGAAAGCTTAAAATATGCCTCCTCTGTCCGAAGGGGAAGTCGGGCAGCTTTTAACTTCGGCCCTAAAGGAAATTGAAGCTGCTTCAACGCCGGAAGGGTTCAACGCTCTCAAAGTAAAATATTTGGGCCGCAGCGGGGTTTTAACCTTGGCGCTGCGCTCGCTCAAAGAAGTTGCGGCGGAGGTCAGACCCAAAGTAGGGCAGGCGTTAAACGCGGCCAAGCTTAAACTGGAAGGGGAACTGGACTCTCGCCTTTCGGCACTGGAAGCGGCTGAACGCCGCTCCCGGCGCGGCTTTTTCGATTACACGCTTCCCGGCACGCCAATGCCCTTGGGCCATCATCATCCGTTGGTGAAAGTCAGCAACGAAATTGTGCGGATTTTCAATTTTATGGGGTTTGAGGTCGCCACCGGGCCGGAAATCGAATCCGATTATTATAACTTCGAGGCGTTGAACATTCCTAAAGACCATCCGGCGCGGGATATGCAAGACACTTTTTATCTGAAAGATTCCGAGTTGCTTCTGCGAACGCACACCTCGCCGGTGCAGATTCGGATTTTTGAATCGCGCAAGCCTCCGGTACGAATTTTAGCCCCCGGCCGGGTCTATCGCCACGAGGCGATAAATGCGCGCAGTTATTCGCTTTTCTTTCAAATCGAAGGTTTTTATGTGAACACGGATGTCACCTTTGCCGACTTAAAAGGGGTTCTGAACGCCTTCGTTTCCGCTTTTTACGGCAATGTGCAAACCCGCTTTCGCCCCTCCTTTTTTCCGTTCACCGAGCCTTCGGCGGAGATGGACATCTCCTGCACGCTTTGCGGAGGCAAGGGGTGTTCGGTTTGCAAGTATGAAGGCTGGCTGGAAATTCTGGGGTGCGGGATGATTCACCCGAAGGTTTTCCGCAATGTTGGCTACGACCCGGAAGTCTGGAATGGGTATGCCTTTGGCTTGGGCGTGGACCGGATAGCGATGCAAAAATATCGGATTGATGACATTCGGCTGTTTTACGAAAACGATTTGCGCTTTTTAGAGCAGTTTTAATTTCAAATGCAAACGTCTTACAAATGGCTTTTGGAATGGGTTGATTTTTCCTTTTCACCCCGGGAACTGGCGGAGAAATTGACTGCTGTCGGCTTGGCGGTGGAGACCGTTGAGCCGCTTTTCCCCAATTTAGATGGTCTTTTGGTCGGCAAGGTGGAATTGGTCGAGAAACATCCCGAGGCGGACCGCCTCACCGTTTGCACCATTTCGGTCGGAAAGGAGAAAAAGCGGGTGGTCTGCGGTGGCCCGAACGTCAAAAGCGGGCAGAAAGTTGCTTATGCTCCGGTCGGCTCGCAGCTACCCAGCGGCGTGCAAATCAACCTGGCCAATATACGCGGCGTCGAGTCGGCGGGAATGATTTGCTCGGAATTCGAGTTAGGGTTGGGCATCGATAAAGACGGCATTATGGTTTTAGACTCCGGCGTTGAAGTTGGAAAAAGACTCGTCGATGAGCTCGATTTGGACGATTGGAAAATCGCCGTCGAGTTAACTCCCAACCGCCCGGATTGTTTGTCGGTAACCGGCATTGCCCGTGAAATTGCCGCCCTTGTGGGAGGAAAGCTCAAACGTCCCAAAATTAATTTCAAGGAAGCAGACGAGAAAACGGAAAGCTTCGTTTCGGTTGAAACCACAGAACCGGAGCGCTGCCCGCGCTATGCCGCCCGCTTGGTGCGCAAGGTCAAAATCGGCCCCTCCCCTTTCTGGCTTAAAAAGAAATTGTTAATCGCGGGAATGCGGCCCATCAACAATGTAGTGGATAGTACCAATCTGGTAATGCTTGAGTTTGGCCATCCCTTGCATGCTTTCGATTTCCAGCGCTTCGGCTCTAAAAGGGTGGTGGTGCGGCGCGCTAAGGATAAAGAAAAGTTTGTCACGCTGGATGGAGTGGAGAGAATTCTAACCTCTGAAGATTTGCTCATTACCAACGGAAAAGTTGGCAGCGCTCTGGCCGGAGTTATGGGCGGCCTGGAGAGCGAAATTTTTGACAACACCCGGGAAGTTCTGCTCGAAGCCGCCTATTTTGATCCTCAAACCATCCGCCGCACCCGCAAGAGGCTGGAGCTTTTGACCGAATCGGCTCTGCGCTTCGAAAAGGGTACAGACGTAAACGCACTGCCTTTAGCCTTAGACCGATGCGCCCAGCTTTTAGCCGAGCTGGCAGATGGGGAAGTGCTGGCGGGAATCGTGGATGATTATCCCAAGCCTAAAGGGCCGGTGAAAATCAGTCTGCGGCCGATTCGCGCTTCACAAATTTTAGGCGCCGAAATCACTACCCCCGAGGTCGTGGATTATCTCACCCGGCTGGAAATGCACGTTTCCACCGGAAAAGAATTACAAGTAAGTGTTCCAACTTTTCGAGTGGACATCAAGGAAGAGGCCGACCTAATCGAAGAGGTGGCCCGGCTGTATGGTTACGACAAAATCCCCTCCGTCCAGCGCGGCGGAGGGTCTTTGGTTCCCAAACTTTCGCCTTTTGAAGTCGCTGCCGCGCGGCTGCGAGAGCTTTTGGTTGGCAGAGGATTTTGTGAGGCGGTAAATAGTTCGCTGGGAAATCCAAAAGTTTTTTCCAGAGCTGGTTTCGAAAACCTTATCACCCTGGCTAATCCGCTTTCTGAAGAACAGTCGGTTTTGCGCCCAATGTTGCTGGTTTCGCTTGTCGAAACTGTCGGCCGTAACCATAGCGCGGGGAATGCCGCCGTACGAATGTTTGAACTTTCCAAAATTTTCCGACCAGCCAATCCACCCCTCGAAAACTGGCGGCTGGGATTGGTTTTGTCCTCCGATGCCGTTCCGCATTGGAGAGAGAAAGGGAGAGAGGCTGATTTTTACGATTTTGCAGGCGTTTTGGAAAAGCTTTTTGCCGCTTTCCTTAGTCGGCCGCCAAGACTTGAGCCAAAGGATACGCTCCCGGCCTTTTTCGAACGGGAATTTGCGTTGAAAGTCGGCAACGAGACGCTTGGCGTAGCCGGAGAATTGAGCTACGATTGGGCCAAAGATTATCACATAAAAAAGCCCTGTTTTTTGGCTGACATCGATTGGGAGATGCTTCTGAAATTAGCCGGGTCGGAAAAACCGTTCAAACCGTTTTCCCGCTTTCCGGCCGTCCAGCGGGATGCCGCTTTGATTGCACCGGCGGAGTTACTCGTTGGTGATATTTTTGATGAAATAGGAAAGAGTTCCGAACCGCTGCTTGAAAAAGTTCTGCTTTTTGACTTATATACCGGACCGCAAGCGGGGGAAGGGAAAAAGAGTTTGGCGCTTTCTTTTCTCTACCGTTCGGCGGAAAAAACGTTAACCGACGCCGAGGTGGATACCATCCACGAAAAGTTAGTCAGCCGTTTAGTTTCCCGCTTCGGTTTTGTCTGGAGAAAAAAGTAAGATGTATATCAACGGTTCGGATGAAAACCCAACCCCATCACAAAATATCACGCTAAAGGGCTTGTCCCGAGCGAAGCCGAGGGAGAGGAAAAAATGAGCGATGCGCTAAAACGTTTGGAAGAAAAAGTCACCAAGACCTTCGAGGCTTTGGAAAAAGCCAAAGAAGACCTGAAAGGGTTGGAACGCGCCAAAAACGAACTGGAAGCCCGATTGTCGGAAAAGGAGAAAGAGGTTGCCAGCTTAAAAGCCGCTACGTGCCGTTTTGATGAGGAAAAAAATCATATTCTTAAGCAGTCCAAAGACAAAACTGAAAAATTTAAGTCGCGCTTGGAAGGGGTTTTAAATCGGCTGAACAAGCTGGAAGCGGAACTCGGCGCTTAAAAAATATTGCGTGAGATTGTAGCGAAAGATTTTTGAAGAAGCTTCCGGTTTTTATAAACACATAAAATAGTCTCGTCCATTAAAAAAAGCACCGCTGTGTTATTGGTCAATGAAGCGCTCTTTTAGCTCTGGCGTGGGCACTAAGCATTGTTCTCTTTTGCCAAACCATTTGTAACGGCGTTCGGCGATGAAATTATAAACGAAGTCTCTTATCGTTTTAGGGATAACGATAAAAGCATAGCATAACTTCCACGGCCCGTCCAATTTTCTGGCGACCCGCAGTACGGCTGGCGAGCGGGCGTAAATTTTATTGTCTTCGACCAGCACGATGGTCTTACCATTTTCGGCGTCGAGGTTAAATCGTTGTATGAGTTTCTGCGCTTCGGGCGATTGGAGTGAGCCAAAATGAAAATAGCCCTTTCGGTCACGCTTAATTACGAATTGCACAAATCCATTGCAAAGGTTGCAAATGCCGTCAAAAAGAATGACACTGTGGTTGGTGAGATCATTGCCCGGTTGAGTTACCATGGAAATTCCGCCACCCAGTGGAAGGGGTGTTTTAATAAGGTGAATTCCCGGTCATTCCTTTTCAAAACGACCCGCAGCGAATCGTTCCGCAATTTTCCATTTAGCAAGACCCGGTTTGAATCCAGTTTCGCAAATGTCGCGGATATGGTTTTTGAGGTATCGCCCCTGAAAGCGATGGTCCAACGACTTTTGGTGCTGTCGGTTTTGAAAGTAACCCGTTCCGCTTTCAGGTTTCCCCGGCGAACAGCGCCACTAAATTCATTGGGAGCCCATCCTTCCCCAATCACCACTTGCGACCAGCGAACCGTATCGGCGCTTGAAGCAACATCGGCGCTGCCGTTGAGCGAATAATTTAAAACGTCGTAGGCCCCGTGCCATTCGGATTTATGCCGAACCGTGGCGGCCTGACTGTATCCCTGATAGGCCGTGTAAAAAAATCCGTAGCCCCAGAAAACGGCCATCAACGCAATCCGCGGCCATTTCTGCCACCTTGCCTCAAATCGCAAACCTGAATTGGAGGGAACCGTCGGCTTATTGAGAATGAAAAATGAAAACAAACGAGAAAAGTCGGGAGCAAGCAAAAATAAAACCATCAGCAAAAGTATGCAGGAGAAAAGTTTTACCGGTATGTCGTAGGAAAAGTTTAGCATCACCACGTTACCGACAACGGCCAGCAGCACCAGCGCGCCAAGCGTAATGGTCTTTCGGAACAGCAGCAAGAGGCCGCCGAGCACTTCAGCATAGCCGCCAAAGGCGGTATAGGGGGTGGAGTAACCGAAAAACAGCCAGGCCAAGCGCATGGGAGTAAAGTCACCTAACGGAGTATAAAGCTGGGTCAAGGTTGGAAAGGGAAATTGAGCCTTGAATACCTTAAAAAATCCATAACTAAACATCATATATGCCAAATAGTACCGGACGAGAACGCGAAGCCGGTACTTCAGTTTTTCGTAATCCGTGCATTTACGGTCGGCAGCGCTCCAAACTATGCACCCAATAACAGAGAGAAGAAGCATAATGCCAAACAGCACCCAGTCGTCGGTTGTATCGCCGCTGCCGGTGTCGGGATGTTGGATAGCTATTCTGTTGTGAAGGATATTATTCTGCACCCATATAGCCGGCGCATAATGAATTTTTGACATAAAATCTTCGGTAAAAGGAATCAGTTCCCAGGGAGCGATGCTAAGGATAAAGAAGATGAAAAGAAACCTGAAAATTACTTTACGCAAAAAACTCCATTGCTTGGTTTCAGAAATTGCCATCATTGCTGTTCGTCCTTTTCTTCGAGCAGTTTAACTAACGTATAGAGGGTCTGGTTGACCGGCGTTGGAACGCCAAGTTCTTTGCCCAGGCGGGCGATGTAGCCGTTCAACGAATCGATTTCGGTCTTTTTTCCGCGAGCCAAGTCCTGCGCAGTGGAAGAGGTGGCGTTTTCCATCGCTTCGCCCAGTTTAAACACCGCTTCCAAGAGTCCGTTCTCCTTTCGATTCCACGCAAGGTTTTCAACCGGCAGTTTGACGCCGACGGCTTTGGCAACGGCGGCGACTTCCTCCACAGTCTTTTGCATCAAATCCCGGGTGCCGGTATTTTTCACCATCCGGCCGTAGCGGGCGCGCCCCAGTGCGGAGATGGCGTTGTAAGCGCAATTCATAATCATCTTCGTCCAAAGGTCAGCCTCGATATTCTCCGAAATCCGGCAGGGGATACCGGCGCGCTCAAAGAGAGCTGCAAGGTGGTTTAATTTGTTTTTGCGGCTCTTCGCAAAATCGCCAATTATCAAGTCCCCACGGCCGGTGTGCTTGATCCGCCCCGGCGCTACCATTTCCACCGCTACATAGACCACCGCCGGTAGCGCTTCAATTCCACTTGCTTTGCGAATTCGTTCCACGTTGTCCACGCCGTTTTGAAGAGAAAGGACTACAGCGCCGGGGGAGAGGTGCGGCTTTAATTCTTTTGCGGCGGTTTCCGTATCGGGGGTTTTAACGCAAAAGAGGACAATTTCTGCGTCGCAAACGTTTCTTACATCCGTTGTTGCGGTAAGCGCAATCTTTTCCTGAAATTTGATGCTGTCGAGAAAAAGCCCGTCCCGGTTGACCGTGTCCACCAATTGTTTTCGTCCAATCAGCACGGCTGGCGCGCCCGTTCGCGCCAGCATCCCGCCAAAATAGCACCCCACGGCGCCCGCGCCCATCATGGCTATCTGCGGCCAGCCGTTCTGCGAAAGTTTTCGGGGCTCTCTTTTCATATTCTCAAATGCTCAATGCAAAGTCGGCTGCCGCGCGGGCGTGAATCTGGGTCGTATCAAAAACGGGAACCGAGCATTCCTCCGGCTTTATCAGCAGGGGAATTTCGGTGCAGCCAAAAATAATCCCTTCCGCCCCGCGATTGATTAAATCGTTGATAATAGTTAGATATTTTTCTTTTGCCTCTCCGGTAAAAATCCCCTTGCCCAGTTCGTTGAAAATGGAGTGGTGTATATACTCCCGGGCATCCTTTTTGTCAGGAATAAGCGTTTCGATATGCTCTTGCGTCAGCCGGTCTTTGAAGAAATTTTCTTCCATCGTGAATTTTGTGCCAAGCAGTCCGGCTTTTTTTATTCCAATTCTTGCGATTTCTCTTGCGGTGACTTCGGCAATGTGAATCAAAGGTATGCGGACGGCATTCCGAATATCGTCTGCCGCCTTATGCGGCGTATTGGCGCAGATGATGATACATTCCGCACCGGCGGCTTCCAGTTTTTGGGCAATCGTACTTAGATAGGAAGAAAGTCCCTTCCAGTCGTTTCTCTCTACAAACTTATTGACCTCTGCAAGGTTCAGAGAATAGAGATACATTTTGGCAGAATTCAGCCCGCCCATCTTTTCGTTTATGATTTGATTGATTATCCGGTAATAATCGACGGTGGAGATCCAGCTCGTCCCTCCAATCAATCCCAGCGTTTTCATTTCCCTTTTCGGTTTTCTCCCCGCTTCAGCCGGATGATGTGCTGCCGCATTCCAATTCCATACGCCATACGCATATACTTTTTCAGCTCCGTCCCTCGACTTCCCTCGACCTTGCTTCCTCGACTGCGCTCGGAACAAGTCGGAACAAGCCGCTCGGGATTTGCAAGCGTCAAGGCGCTTTTGCGGCAGAGTCGAATATAAGGGGAAAAAATTCAGTTCAAGCGGGGTATTATTGTTTTCTTTTCTGAGCAAAGAGCCAGCTCAAAAATTCCGGTTCCGCAAAGGCCTGTTCCCAGACGTCGTGTCCGACTCCTTCGTATTCCGAATACTTCACCTTTGCGCCGGACTTCCGGGCCGCTTCCACCATCTGCCGCGTCCGGGAAGGGGGAACCGCTTCATCCTTGTCGCCGTGAAAAGCCCAGATGGCGGTCTCTCTTAACCGCCCGGCTTTGGAGGGGTCGCCTCCGCCGCACATCGGCATCGCCGCGGCGAAGGTTTTCGGATAGCGGCCGATGATATCCCAGGCGCCGAAGCCCCCCATCGAGACGCCGACCACATACCGGCGGCGTGAGTCAATGCCGTAACGCGAACGGAGGTCTTTAAGCATTTTGATTATCAGACGGAGCTGGCGCGAGGCCGGTTTGCCCCAGGGGCCGGCCCAGAGCTGGTCCGGCGGGCATTGGGGAACGACGATGAAGCAAGGGTATCTTTTCTGATTTTCGGGGCGGGCAAAGAAAAGCGGGCCGTGCCGGTCGCCCCAGGACAAGAGAACGCCCAGGTTGCTGCCCCGGGAGCCGCGGCCGTGCAGCCAGAGCACCACCGGATAACTTTTCTTTGGATTGTAGCCGGTTGGAACGAACAAGAGGTAGCGAATGCTGTCTCCGTTTGACGCCCTGTATATCTTCTTCTGAAAGTCATCGGCAAGGGGGGAGGATTGCTCCAAAACGGTTGGAGCGGAGATGTTTTTAGAGGCTGGTTTGCTCACCGCCTGCGGCAATGGGGCGCAAGCAAATGCCAAAACCAGCAGCAGAATCAAAAATGAGCTTCGTGCCATTTACATTCATTTTTTCGTCAAAACCTGCCAATTGCTGAAACAAATTATTGACTGACCAAAGAAAATGTAAGGGTTTAATCCTTAAGAGATTTACGAATCGTACCGAAATACGGCCCAGACGACCCAGGAGACAAGGCAAACGGCCAGACCAACAAAGGGACTAAAAAAGGCAACAGCCGCCGCGGCGAAGTAGATGGGGAAGGCCAGCCGGTAGGCCTTGGCTATTTTCCCAATCAGCCGGTCGGAAACGTTGGCTTTCACCAGCCGCCTCTTTGTCGCCGTATGCCAGAGAAGGTTGAACGCAAAGCTCAAAGGTATATAGAGGCCGCAATAGAAGGCGGCGGCGCTTCTGGCGCCTTCGCCGTTTAAGTGTTCCGCCAGAACTGCCGTTGGAAAAGGGACAAAGGTGACCCAAAAAAGCAAAAAGCCGTTCGCATACATAAACTTGGCGTCCACCCGCTGGATGAGGTTGAACAGGCCGTGGTGATTGACCCACATAATCAGAATGGCGATGAAGCTGATGACAAATGCGAGGAAAGAAGGCCAGAGGGCCAAAAGCGCTTTCCAAAGTTCCTGATTGGATACACCGGCAGGAAGATGCGGCAGTTTGATTTCGAGCACCAACAGCGTAATGGCAATGGCAAACACTCCATCGCTAAAGGCCTCCACGCGGGAGGTTTCTTTTTCCATACGCTATCTTCTAAAATATGGTTTTGCGAACTTGTTTACAAACCGCTGCTTACATTTGGGGCAAATCCAAATGCAGCTGAATATAACCTAACCATCCAGCTTTTGTAGGGGTGGGTTCCGCTGACCGTGCCCTGCCTCGGTCAGACAAACCCACCCTGACCCAATCCGGCACCTTGTCCATTTTCGAAACCCGCCCTGCCGCTACCCCCTGGGCAGGTTTGTCCGGCCTCCGGCCGGCTGAACTTGCCCCTACAATTCAAAACGTTTTTTGTAGGGGCACGTTGCACGTGCCCGCCTTCTTGTCACCCAATTCCCATATCCTCCAGGCCCTCCTCGTCGAACCCAAAGTAATGCCCCAACTCGTGGAGGACCGTCTCCTGTATGCATTTAATCATCCCCGCGCGGTCGTCCTCAAAATCCTCTTCGATGTTGTTCTTGAAGAGAATAACCGTGTCCGGAAGGCGGGCTGGGTCGTTGTCCCGGCGGTCGGGCAGTGGAATCCCCGCATACAGCCCGTAGAGTTCGCGTTCGTCCAGCGTGTCTCCCCGTTTTGGCTTGCGCGCATCCCGCACCACAATCTGCACGTTCTCGATTTTTTTGCGCAGTTCCTTTGGCAGTTGTTCCAGCGCTTCTTTGGCGATTTGTTCGAATTCAGCAAGTTTCATCCTTGCTTTGCCTTATGGTTCAAAGTCGATTTCAGGGAGCTCGGGAAAATATTTATTGATAAATGGAGTGTCTCTTGGAATACAAGTAACTTTTACCTTGTTGGCTTCAATTTCTCCAAACAATTCGTCTTCAGAAAAGGAGTAAATAGATATGGTTTTTCCGCCGTTTGGCGCTTCGGAAGAGTCTTTCTTGTTTTGATGTACAAGCCCACAAATTGATTCGTTTTTTCCAAGTGTTCGAAGAACAATACACTCCAGAGGTACCGGTCGACCCAAGAAGTCTCTATAGCCGCCACTTTTCTTAAATATCTCAACTCCATCCACCAGTGCAGTTACTTTATGTTGATAAACGCCCAGGAAGTCTATTGCGCCTGGAACCCATTCGGCATCTTGAATACAAAGCGTCACATGAACAAATGTTTTTAGGCAGAATTCGGCTGTCTCTGGAGTCCAGTTTGCTGGGTGGCCATATTTTTCTTGGTTCCATTTGATAACTAATTTGTCATTATTATCAGAATCAAGTTGAGGCAAGAATTCCTGAAGTGCTAAATAATCATTGGCGTGAACGCCGAATGCGGCGAGTTTAATTGCGTCAGAAGCATTCGATATACCAACTTTAAGATTTCGGAGGGCGCGATTGCTTTCAAAAACAGCATTAGTCGCAAGCGCTAAGCACTCAAGCGTCTCTTTGTAGTTTTCGCGATGAAAGGCTTGGGCAGCAGCATCGTAATGCCGCTTGGCTTCGGAATCGACAATTAGAGCCGATTCGTCTAAATCGTCAAGGGAAAATCCCAAATAATCTTGGCACCAACGAGAAACATAAGTCCATGTGTTTTCACCCACACGGTGCCATTGTAGTTGATCAGGAAAGATGCCGTGGTGCTTAATGTGGGTGCGAACTCGATTCAATTGAGAGAAATAATCTCTTCCCGGAACTTCTTTGCCAGGGTGCGTTTCCTGGATAGCGGGGAAGTATTGCATCAGGTAAGTTTGTGTAGACTGTGGCAGCTTTCCAAGGTGTCGGGCAATAGCCGCCAATGCAAGTTCCGCAGCATCGTGGGCTGCAAGAATGTGCTGTGCGAGAGTGATGCGGTCGGGGCGTGCGGTCTGAAGAAACCGGATTCGGCCTAATAGACCTTTAGCAACAAGCAGTCGATCAATAATTTCTGGTGCAATTGGCATTCTATTTTTACTTTATTCGCGTTTTGTAGTACACCTTCCACTCAAACTTCGGCAGTGGGGGGCTGATTTCGATTAATCTTCCCATTAGAGGGGCAAATTAAAAATTTCAGGCCAATAACGCAATCCGCCGGGGCGTTTGCAAATCCGCCCTTGCCCTAACCCGCCGGGCAGGTTTGTCCCTCGACTTCGCTCGGGATAAAAACCTGCCCCTACGCAAAAAACAGGGATTGGGGATTAGATAAAACAAAAAAAGAAAGGGCAGGCACGGATTCGGCTGCGCTCTTCACTCGTTTTACTTGGAACGAGAACGCAAGCGAAGCGTCCGAGTGAAAAGGGCGTTGGTGTTCGATACTATAGTTTGACGGCGCGGATGTTGAATTTTTCCAAAAGGATTTGGACGGCTTGTTCGCCAAGTTTGCCGCCCGAGCGCCATTGGGTAAGCAGGCGGCCGATTTCGGATTGATAGTCCGTTTTCTTTTGTGGGCGGCCCCGGCGAGGGGATTGATGAGAAATTTTGCTATCCTCCATTTATTTAATAGGTCCGGGGTTTTGCCTGCCCGAGCGAGCCCCGGTCAGAGATTTTCCCCGGCACACCTATTACACTCAAGAGGAAGATAAGGTATTAAGGAAAATAAAGCAAGCTGACATTTTGCAATCCTATTCCGGATAATCCCAACCTAACGCTTCTTGACTTCTGATTTTGGCCGATATATTTTAGTGGAGGTAGTAGTAGTAAAGCAGTTGCAGTGCTGTAGTATGTTGTGTGGTATGTGAAGTTGCAGGTTTGTCCCTCGCCGGCCCCGGTTTAAGCCGGGGTGGCTCGGGGTAAACCCGGGATTGGAAAGGTCAATTAGAGTTGAACGAAAAAAGGGAAACCGTCAGGGTTAACATTTTCGGAGAGGAATATCCGGTAACGGCCCCCGCAACGGCCGAGTATATCAACGAGTTAGCCGCTTATGTAGATAAAAAAATGCGCCAGGTTACCGCCCGAATACGGTCTAAACAACCGGCCAGAATCGCCGTTCTGGCCGCAATGAATATAGCCCACGAACTTTTTTCGGAACGCCGGGAAAAAGAAAGCCAACTTACCTCGGTAGAGGCCAAAGCCAATGACTTATTGGTCTGGATGGACCAAAAGTTAGCGGAAGAGCCGCTCTAAGCTTTTTCAATTCTGCCTAAAATATAAAAACTCCGCGTGAGCGGAGCCAGGGAGGAACTATGCCGGAATTAATCTGGTTTATTGCCGCCGGCCTGTTGATACTTATCGCCTTCTTTCTGGGGGGCTATATCTTTCGCCGAAATGCTTCCCAAAAAGTGGCCCGCGCCGAAGAATTCGCCAAAAAAATAGTTGCCGAAGCTGAAAAAGAAGCGGAAATAAAGAAGAAAGAAGCGGTCTTAGAAGCCAAGGACGAATGGTATAAGTCCAAAACCAACTTCGAGCGGGAATTTGCCAACCGGCGCTCGGAGCTGACCAAGGAGGACAAAAAGCTCACGGACCGGGAACAGCAGGTCGAACGCAAGGCCGATTTAGTCGGAAAAAAAGAACGGGATTTAAGCAACCGGGAAAAAGTCACCGTCGCCCGCGACCGGGCATTGGCGACGCGGGAACAGGAATTGGAGAAATTAATCGGCGACCAGAACCGGTTGTTGGAGCGGATTTCCGGTATGTCGTCCGAGGAGGCCAAACGCCAGCTGATGGACAATTTGGTCAACCAAGCCAAAGCCGATGCGGCGGCGATGATAAAGCAAATTAAGGAAGAAGCGGAGGTCAACGCCGAACGGGAGGCAAGAAACATCGTCATTTCCGCCATCCAGCGCACGGCCGCCGACCATGCCGTCGAAACCACCGTCTCGGTGGTGCACATTCCTTCGGACGAGATGAAGGGACGCATCATCGGCCGCGAGGGACGGAATATCCGCGCCTTTGAGACGCTTACCGGAGTCGATGTCATCGTGGATGACACGCCGGAAGCGGTGATTTTGTCCGGTTTCGACCCGGTGCGGCGCGAGATTGCCAAGATGGCTTTGGAAAAACTGATTACCGATGGACGCATTCACCCGGCGCGCATTGAAGAAGTGGTTGGCAAAGCAGAAAAAGAGATGGAAGTAATCATCCGCGAGTCGGGAGAGCAGGCTTGCTTTGATGTGGGGGTGCACGGTCTGCACACGGAAGTAATCAAGCTTTTAGGCAAGCTGCGCTTCCGCACCAGCTACGGGCAGAACGTTTTGGAGCATTCCAAGGAAGTGGCCTGGCTCTGCGGCCTGATGGCGGCCCAGCTCGGCCTGGATGGCACCCTAGCCAAGCGGGCCGGTTTGCTGCATGACATCGGCAAGGCGATTGACCGCGAGACGGAAGGGACGCATACGCAAATAGGGGCAACGTTTGCCTCCAAGTACAACGAGTCGCCGGCGGTGGTGAATGCCATCGCTTCCCACCATCAAGACGTGGTGCAGGAAACGCCCTATTCGGTTTTGGTTCAGGCGGCGGATGCGGTTTCCGGCGCCCGTCCCGGCGCGCGCCGAGAAACGTTGGAGAACTACATCAAACGCTTGGAGAAATTGGAAGAGGTGGCGGATTCCTTCAAAGGCGTGGCCAAAGCTTACGCCATTCAGGCCGGGCGTGAGATTCGGATAATAGTGGAGCAGGAAGTTATTGACGATGCGGCCGCCGTGCAATTGGCCTCCGATATTGCCAAGAAAATCCAACAGGAGTTAGAATATCCAGGCCAGATTAAAGTCACCGTCATACGCGAAACCCGGGCGATTGATTACGCCAAATAGGTTTTGGTTGGAAAACGAAGGATTTATGACAAAGTTGTTAACGAGTGATAATGAAATGCGTAGGGGCGAATCTTTAGATTCGCCCGGGTGAACCTCCCTCGGTTTCCCTCGACTTCGCTCGGGACAAGTCGCTCGGGACAAGTAAAGGTTCACCCCTACGTTTTTAAGTTATGGAAGAAAGGATTTCTTTTTGAACATACTCTTTGTCGGCGACATTATGGGGAAGCCGGGGCGCTGGGTGCTTTCGCAGCTTCTGACCGGTTTGAAAAAAAAGTATGCCGTTGATTTTACGGTTGTCAACGTGGAAAACGCCGCCGGCGGATACGGCTGCACGCCGCAGATTGCGCAGAAGATAAAAAGTTACGGAGCCGATTTGCAAACCTCCGGCAACCATATCTGGGACCGCAAAGAGATTTATCCCTTTATGGAAACCGACGCCAATTTTTTGCGTCCCGCCAATCATCCGCCGGGCGCGCCGGGGTTCGGTTCGCGCATCAAGACTTTAATCACCGGCCAGAAGGTCGCCGTTCTCAACCTCGAAGGGCGGGTCTTTATGCGCGAATTGGAGTGCCCTTTCCGCTATGCCGACCGGGAACTTGAGGAAATCAGAAAAGAAACGCCCATTATTCTGGTTGATTTCCACGCCGAAGCGACTTCTGAAAAACAGGCGATGGGTTGGTATCTGGACGGCCGCGTCTCCGCGGTCGTCGGCACGCATACCCACGTGCAGTCGGCCGACGAACAAATTTTGCCGGGAGGAACGGCATTCATCACTGACGTCGGAATGACCGGGCCGCATCGGGGAGTCATTGGCATCAACGCGCAGGATGCCTTGGCGCGTTTTTTGACCCAACTCCCGCATCGTTTCACGGTAGCAAGCGAAGATATTAAACTTTGCGCCGTAGTGGTTAGCGTGGACGAGCAGAGTGGAAAGGCAACTAAGATTGAGCGCTTGCGCATTGATTTTAAAGGGGATGGGAAACCGTTTGATGATGGTGATTAAAATCACCCCCTCGGCCTTTCGGCCGGGTAAGGGCGTATTGCAATACGCCCCTACGGGCGAACACAAGATTCGCCCCTACGTTTAATAACTAAAGGATATTCGATGCCCATCATATTAGACGGCAAGAAGTTATCCGAACAAATTAAATCGGAACTTAAAGTAAAGGTTCAAGCCCTAAAATCCTCCGGCAAAAAAATCGGCTTGGCTGCCGTCTTGATTGGGGATAATCCCGCCTCCGAAGTTTACGTCCGCGCCAAGGCAAAATTCTCCGATGAAATCGGAATCTATTCCGAAATCGTCCGGCCGCCCGCCGGTGTTTCCACAGCCGGACTTATCGAGGCCGTTCGCTCGCTCAATTCTCGCTCCGATATTACCGGTATCATCGTTCAATCGCCGTTACCGAAGCGAATCGATGAGCGCGAAGTTTCCGAAGCAATTTCTCCTGCAAAAGACGTGGATGGTTTTCATCCCCAAAATCTGGGCCGTTTGATTTTGGGCCAACCGGCCTTCGTTCCCTGCACGCCCTTGGCGATTTTAGAAATTCTGAAGCGTTACAATTTTTCGCCTGCCGGCAAACATTGCGTCATCGTCGGCCGGGGCATCATCGTCGGCAAACCGCTTTCGATGCTTCTGTTAGAAAAATCTTTCGGCAACGCCACCGTCACCGTCTGCCATTCGAATACCCGCGATTTGTCGCATCATACCCGGCAGGCGGATATTCTTATCGCCGCCACCGGTTCGTCACTGCTTATCAAAGAGGATATGGTGCGGGAGGGGGCGGTGGTCATCGACGTCGGCATCAACCGGGTGGAGGACAAATCCAATCCCAAAGGTTATCGTTTAGTAGGCGATGTCGATTACGATGCCGTCTCCAAAAAAGCGGTCGCCATCACCCCCGTCCCCGGCGGCGTCGGCCCGATGACCGTGGCGATGCTTTTGTCGAATACGGTCAAAGCGGCGGAAACCACTTGACTCCCCCGAAGCCCGTTTTAGAAAAATATTGATTATTGCGAATAATAATTGTATTAATTAACCACCATGTACGACAATGTCGTTGCCCAAAAAATAGCAAAGCGGTATAAGGAAAAACCGTTTACCGATTTCGCTTCGATTGGGCCAGAAACACAGCTTGAAACTTTAAATCTAAACTGGCGAGAGAGAGACCTACCTGAAATCGTACGAACAAAGCATGTCCACCGACTCCACCCGTACATGGGCAAATTTATTCCCCAACTGGTCGAAATCTTCTTAAGGAAATTCCGTCCCAGTTTAATTTATGATCCCTTCTGCGGTTCTGGCACGACGTTGGTTGAGGCGAATTCCTTAGGAATTGATTCTATTGGAACAGATATTTCGATTTTCAACGTAATACTTTCGAAAGTTAAAACGAAAAAATATGATGTAGTAAGGCTTGAAAAAGAGGTTAGAAATTTATTGAGCAAACTTCATTTACAAGAAAGGAGCTTGTTTGGAAATGGAAACTCAAGGAGATTTGATCAGGAGGACAATGAATATTTAAAAACCTGGTTCGCGCCGAAAGCGTTAAAAGAGCTCTCGATTTATTTGGAACTGATAAATGAGTGCACCTATAAGGATTTATTGAAAATTACTTTGTCCCGAGCGACAAGGTCCGCACGGCTTGTAACACATTACGATTTGGATTTTCCCAAAAAACCGCAAACCTCGGAATACTATTGCTACAAGCATGATCGAACTTGCAGGCCGATCGACGAGGCGAACAAATTTTTAGTTCGCTATACCCTGGATGCTTTATACAGGGTTAAGGAATTTGATAGGATTCGAACGAACTCGAGCGTAATTGTAAATCATGCCGATTCTCGAGAAGTTAATTTGCCCAAAGGTATTGACATGATTTTTACTTCACCGCCTTACGTTGGGCTTATTGATTATCACGAACAGCATCGTTATGCTTATGAACTGTTGGGGCTTGAAAATAATGAAGAAAAAGAGATTGGCGCGGCGAAAAATGGCCAGTCAGAACAAGCGCGGAAGGAATATATCAAAGGTATCAATGATGTTTTGGCTCATTCTCGGGATTACTTGACCAAAGATGCTTTGGCTTTAATCGTTGTTAACGATAAATATCGGCTTTACAAACCGGAAGAAGTTGGTTTTAAAGCTGTTGGAAAAATAGACCGTCATGTCAACCGCCGTACGGGAAGACGCGATACCGCTTTTTATGAATCCGTCTTAATATGGAAAAAAGATTAATTTCATGACAGAGCAGAGCGGCTCGGCCAAAGAGGAAAAGAAAAAGGCCATACAAACCGTCATTAAAGAAATGATGGATAGAGTAATGCACAAAGTTCTCGTTGAAGACCCGTTCTTGCCGGATAAGCATAAAGCGGAAAAACCTCTCTACGCGGCTCTCGTGCCAAAGGAAATATTCAAAGGTTCTCATTTTGAACGGCGATTTGTTACGCCATTCGGCAAGGCGTGGGAAAAGTTAGCCATTGTGGCCGCAACACACGGGTTGGGCTATGGCGATATAAACCATATGATCAGAGGAACAATAAAGCAGGAAAGATTGCGACGGATAACGGAAATTCTAAATCGTTTGGAACATGCGGAACGGGGTAAGGAGCGTGTCAAACCCGATTGGAAAACTGAACTAAGCTATGTGCTTGAGGGCAAAGGTAAGGATATACCGGTGAGCGTCATCTGTGATGTTTACGCTGAAGATAGAGAGAAAAGTAAGAGGAAATTTGCGTTTGAGTTAAAGGCACCTTTACCGAACAGTGATCAGACCAAAGTGAGCAAAGAAAAACTGTTAAAACTTTTCAGCATGGAGCCGTTGCAAATTGACGAAGCCTACTACGCGCTGCCGTATAATCCTTATGGTACCAAGCGGGAAACATATTCTTGGTCTTTCCCCGCCCGGTGGTTTGATATGAAAAAAGACCCCGTTGTACTTATAGGGGTTGAATTTTGGGAAAAGATTGGCGGCTTAGGCACCTATGAAGCTTTCATCAGCGCCGTTAATGAAATTGGAGTTGGATACCGGGAAAGAATTTATCGGGAATATCTCGGTATTGAACCGCCTGTCGAATCAAATAACGGAAATTTGTAAGTTAGCAGCTGAGAATACTCTGCGCGGGTGAGTTGTGCCGTTTAGTAAATAATTTACCGAAATTCTTCCATCAGCTTCTCCATCTCTTTTGAGCCGGGGCAGAGCTTTTCGTAGGGGACTTTCACCAGAGGCATTATTGCCCGCCGGTGGCGCGGCCGGTTTTCAAAGCAACCGTAAAACTGATAAACGCATCCACTTCCTTTTGCAACTGGGCATTGACCCGTTCGATTGTCAAATTTCCCGCCTCGTCAAACGCCTTGTGTGCCGAAGAAAGGACAATCAGCTCCGGCATTACAATGACCCGCAGCGCCATCAAAACCTGGCGCAAGTGCAGTTGCGAACGCGCCCCGCCGAAATAGCCGGGCGAAGCGGAAACAATCAAAGCCGTTCTGCCGGAAAAGGGGTTGGACGGCGGTCGGCTGGCCCAGTCGATGGCGTTTTTAAACGTCCCTGGAATAGAGTGATTATATTCCGGGGTGGCAATCAACAGCGCATCGGCGGCGGCAATCCGCTCTTTGAGCCGGATAACCCCCGGCGGCAGCCCTTGGGCCTCAACATCGCCGTCATAAAGCGGTAAATCAAACTCCTTTAAATCGGCCAAATCGACCGAGGCGTTTTTGACCTTTTGCACGGCAACTTTGAGCAGCTTTCGATTGAACGAACCGGCGCGCAGAGCGCCGGAGATGGCGAAGATTTTTATCGGCTCCATTACAATGGAATATAACGCAGAACGGTTCCCCCTTAGGGGTGCCTAAGCGGCGACCGCTTTGAGCGAGGCGACCAGCTTGGCCACGGCTCCCTTGGCATCGCCGAAGAGCATATAAGTTTTCGGATTGTAGTAAAGCTCGTTGTCAATGCCGGCAAAACCGGGGTTTAGGCTGCGTTTGATGACGATGATATGCTTGGCGCGGTCGGCGTCCAAAATCGGCATACCGTAAATCGGGCTGGACTTATCCGTGCGCGCCGCCGGGTTCACCACGTCGTTGGCGCCGATGACCAGCGCAACGTCACAGCGCTCGAATTCGGGATTGATTTGGTCGAGGTCAAAAAGCTGCTCGTAGGGCACGTTGGCCTCGGCCAAAAGCACGTTCATATGCCCGGGCATTCGCCCAGCCACCGGATGCACGGCATACTTCACATCCACCCCCTGTTGCGACAACATATCCGCCAGTTCGCGGGTGACATGTTGGGCTTGCGCTACCGCCATTCCATAGCCCGGTATGATGATGAGGGAGGAGATGTTGGAAAGTAAAACGCCGGCATCCTCGGGCGAAATTTCCCGCACGGTTTTGGCTGTGCCACCGGTTGATGCGGCGCCGGGAGCTGCGACGGGCCCTCCACCCACACCGGCGAACAAAACGTTGGCAATCGAGCGGTTCATCGCCTTGCACATAAGCAGGGTAAGTAGAGTGCCGGAGGCGCCGACGAGTGTGCCGCTGATAATTAATGCCGGCTCGTTGAGAGAAAAACCGGTGGCGGCGACCGCCAGACCGGTAAAGGAGTTTAACAGTGAAATGACCACCGGCATATCGGCCCCGCCGATGGGAATGACCATCAATATCCCGAAAAACATCGAAACACCCAACAAAGCGTAGAAGGCAAGCGGGCCGCCTCCCATTATAATCCAAGCGACAATAGCTAAAAGTGCGACCAGTAAAAAAAAGTTGATAAGCTTCTGCAAAGTCGAAGTGATGGCGCGCTCCATAAAACCCTGCAGCTTGCCAAACGCAACCAGCGAACCCCAGAACGATAGTGAACCGATGACGGCGCCGAAAATGGTTGAACCAAAACCGACCGGGCTGTCGGTTTTGCCGCCCACAAACTCGACCGTTGAGATAAGCGCCGCCGCGCCGCCTCCGCAGCCGTTGAGCAGGGCCACCATCTGGGGCATATTGGTAATCGCCACCCGCCGCGCCCCCACTGTACCCAGCACTCCGCCAATGAGGATGCCGATTATGATAAGCAGGCCTCTTTCCGGCGCGCCGCCGCTCCAAAGAAAAATAAACGAAGCGATGATGGCAAAAGCCATTCCGAGCACAGCAAGGAAGTTGCCGCGCCTCGCTTTTGCCGGATGGCTTAGAAATTTAAGCCCGACGATAAACAGAAACGCCGACGTCAGATAGGCGACATCGGAAAGGAGCTTTGGATTTATTTCTTCCCTCCGGACGTTTTTTTCGATTTGAACATTTCCAGCATCCGGTCGGTCACCACAAAGCCGCCAAAGAGATTCATTGCCCCCAAAACCACCGCAGCAAAACCGAGCCAAACGAGCAAAGGCTCTTGTGCCTCGGCTAAAACCAGCATCCCGCCCAGCATCACAATGCCGTGAATGGCGTTGGTGCCGGACATCAAGGGGGTATGCAACACGACCGGAACTTTTGAAATAACCTCAAAACCTACAAAGACAGCCAAGAGGAAAATGTAGATTTCAAAAAGAATATTCATTACGCTTTTTCGGCAACTTCCGACACCGGGGCTGCCACCGGCCGCGTGATACAGGTATCCCGGATGATGTCGTCCTCAAAGTTCAGATTAAGTTTCCCTTCCTTGTTTAGCATAAGCTGAATAAGAGCGTGGAGGTTGCGCGAATACATCTGGCTGGCGTGAAAGGGAACAGTCGCGACAACGTTAACAGGCCCCATTATCATCACACTATGTCTCTCTACGTTTTGGCCCGACATGGTCAGTTCGCAGTTTCCGCCGGTGTCTGCCGCCAAATCCACAATCACCGAACCGGGCTTCATCTCCTTCACCATCGCCTCGGTAATGAGCAGGGGGGCTTTTTTGCCTGGAATAGCGGCGGTGGTTATGACAACGTCGGCCTTCTTCAGGCACATTGCAATAAGCTCCCGCTCCTTTTTCTGATGCTCCTCCGAAAGCTCCTTGGCGTATCCCCCGGCTTGAACCGCCTCTTGGGCAAGCAGTTCGAGTCCGACAAACTTGCCGCCTAAACTTTGAACTTCCTCTTTAACTGCCGGACGTACATCAAACGCCTCGATTACAGCGCCAAGACGACGGCAAGTTGCAATTGCTTGAAGACCCGCAACCCCGGCTCCGAGCACAAAAACATTTGCCGGAGCAATGGTACCGGCGGCGGTCATCATAAGCGGGAAAAATCTGCCCAGCGTGGTGGCACCTAATAGCGCAGCCTTATAGCCGGCGATACTTGCCATCGAAGAAAGCGCATCCATTTTTTGCGCGCGCGAGGTGCGCGGGATCATTTCCATGGAAAATGCGGTAACTCGGCGCCCGCTTAGCTTCTGCACGGCGGGCGAGTTTCGGTCACGTCCTAAAAAGGAAATATACACGGAACCTTCCGGCACCAAATCGCACTCATGTTTTTCGATTCTTTCGTTCAGCATCGGCTCCCTCACCTTCGCGATTATACCGCTTCCTTTAAACGTCTCAGTCGCGTCCGGCGCAAGGGTGGCTCCGGCTTCCGCATATGCCTTATCCGGGAAATGAGCAAGATTGCCGGCGCCAGACTGCACGACCACTTGGAGGCCGGCTTTTGTTAGCTTCGCCACGGTTTCCGGAACCAGCGCCACGCGCGTCTCGCCGGGCGCGGTTTCTTTTGGCACGCCAATTCGCATAATCAGGGCGGCCAATATAATCGGAAAAGAACGCTGCGCAACTAACAACAGAAGAGAGCAGGGGAAAAAAACCGGCTTATTTTTTATGGGTGACGCCAGACCTTTTCCTTTGCTGGTCACAAGCGCGGCACCATCTCTTTAAAAACTTTGTTGACTAATAGTGCCCTTTCTGATTAAGCTTGTTCGGATGCATATAAATTATGTGGGAAGAGATCGGGGTGGTGTAGCAAATGCTACGGCTGTTCTTAAACGGGGTCTTGTAAGTTATTGGCGAACAATAAACATTAATTGGCAAAACGATTGCAAAGGGATGTGGGCAGGATGAGGAAAGTTTTTTACTCCCTGGGGGTTTTAAGTTTGGCATTCAGCCCGTTTGTCCAAGCGCAATCGGTCTTAACTTTGACAGATTTTTTGGCAAAAGTGGAAAAAAACAATCCCGAGATTTTGGCGGGGCAGAAAGAGGTTCAAGCCAAGGATGCGATGTATCGCGCATCCGGCGCCTGGGAAGACCCGATGTTTATGGTGGAGCTGTCCAGAATGCCGGCCGACTATCCGGCACCCGGTTCAGGCAGTATCATTGTTCAAGATAAGCTTTTGGGCAGGCATTTTATGCTCAGCCAAAAACTTCCTTTTTTTGGCACTTTGCGTCAAAAGAAAAAGATAGCCGGACAGGAAAAGCTGGAATCCGAGTTTGGCCTTAAACAAACCACTCTTGAGCGCTTATCGGAAGCTAAAAAGGTTTACTATGAATGGGCCCAAACCCTTCAAGAGACGGCACTGTTGGAACAGGCTAAAGATATCTGGCAAAAGCTGGTCAGCTTTACGCAGACGCGTTATGCCCAAGCGGAAGGTTCTCATCACGAATACTTGCGCGCTCAAGTGGAGCAAAAGAAAATAGAGTCGGAAAAATTGGAGTTGGAAGAAAAACTAACTAAAGTCGAGGCGATGCTATCCTATCTAACGGGAGAGAATTTTGGAGCAGAAAGCCTGCGGGCAGAGCCCTTGCCTGAAGGTCTGGCTCCAAGTTTGCCAAAGGATTGGCTTGTAGAGTCGGCACTTTATAGGAACCCGGAAATCGGTATGCTCTCCGCCCGGGAAGAGAAAGCGCGCTTTGAGAAAAACCTGGCTGCAAAGCAGTATTACCCCGATTTTGAGCTGGGAGTTTTTTACGACAAAAGCATGATTGACCCGTTTCATTTGGACCGTTTGATGAACGTGTTCGGGGGAAATCTTTCCCTGCGTTTGCCGCTTTTTTCCTGGACCACCCGCTCCAAGGAAGTTCAGGGGAAAAGCCTGGAAATCGAGCGGTTCAAATTTTTGCGCAAAAATATCGAAAACCAAAAACGGACCGAAGTTGCAATGTTCTCTGCCGAAATCGAGCGGCTGGAAAAGCAAGTCCGGCTGTATAAAGATGAGTTGATGCCCCGGGCCCGTTTTTTGGTGGAAGAGAGCCAAACCGCTTATACTGTCGGGAAACTTTCCTTTCCCGATTTCTCCGAGACCCAGCTTGGTCAAATAGAATTGGAAAGAAAATACGTTGAATTGCTGTCGGAATATTGGAAAGCGAAAGCGGAACTGGAAAAAACGGTTGGAAGCAACTAACAAAAAGGAGAAAAAATGAAAAAGATGTTGATTGTGTCGGCCCTGTTTGGGCTTGGAGTGCTGGTTTATTCCGGCTGCGGCAAAAAAGAACAGGCACAGCAGGAAACCGCCGCTCCTGCCGGAGATACCCTGCAAACCGGAATGAAGGCCGATTCGGCTCTGGCGGCGGGTTACGCCTGCCCTATGCACCCCGAGGAGACTTCCGATAAGCCCGGAAAATGTGGCAAATGCGGAATGGATTTGGAACCCAAACAGAAGTGAAAAAAATATTTTTTGCTTTAGTAGCCGTTCTGGCGTTCTCTATCGGGATGATTCTGGCAGGGTGTAAGGGCAAACAGGAGCGTCCAGCTGGCGGCACTGCATCCACTGGTGAGAATCAACAGGTAAAAGATGACTACACCTGCTCAATGCATCCCGCCGTTTCCTCGGCCAAGCCGGGGGCCTGTCCGGTATGCGGGATGGTGCTGGAAAAACGAAGTGGGTTGTTTGCCAGCTCCGCTCAGGCAGCCGAAGAGAAGTTTCAGTTGACGCTTCCGACCGACAAACAGGTTCTGGCCAACGTAGCCACGACCAAAGCGGAACATCGCCAACTGGAGCGTACCATTTCGACCGTCGGAACAGTGGATTACAGCGAACAGCGTTTCTATCACGTCCCAAGCCGGGTGCCGGGAAGAATAGAAAAGCTTTTTGTCGATTTCACCGGCGCGGCCGTCCAGAAGAGAGACCCACTTTTCGTCATTTACTCACCGGAGTTGGTTATGGCGCAAAAAGAATACCTGCTGCACCTGCCCAAATCCGGGCAAGCAGCCCATACTGCCGATACCAGTTTTCTGAAAGCGGCGCGCGAAAAGCTTTTTCTCTGGGGTGTCACGCCGGAGCAGCTTGCGGCTATCGAGTCGGGCGATTCGACTTTTACTCACCTTACCATCTACTCTCCTCGCTCCGGGGTGGTGGTGGCGCGCAACAAGCTGGCCGGTAGCTATGTGGCGGAAGGGGACGTGGTGTACGACATTGCCGATTTGTCGGCGGTCTGGGTCTGGGCTGAAATTTATGAATACGAAATCGCCGGCGTTTCGGTCGGCGTCCCCGTTTCGGTAACTTCTCCGGCCTATCCGGGGAAAAAATTTTCCGGGCGACTCTCTTTCGTTTCCCCGGAAGTGAATAAAGAGTCGCGCACTATTCGCCTCCGGTCAGAACTGGAAAATCTGGAGATGCTTCTAAAGCCGGGGATGTATGTGGATGTTGAAGTAAAAGTGCCTACCAGCAAGAAGGTGCTGGCGATACCGGTTTCCGCCGTACTTGAAACTGGCAACCGTCAGGTGGTCTGGGTCAAGGTTTCGGCAAACAGTTTTGAGCCGAGAGCGGTAACGCTGGGAGTTCGCGGTGGAGAATGGCAGGAGGTGCTTTCCGGTGTTCGGGAAGGGGAAGAGGTGGTCTCCTCCGGCGGATATCTGCTCGATTCGGAAGCCCAATTCCGCTTAGGCAAACCAGCGGCAGGACATACAGAACACACCGGGCACGAGGGACATCAACCTAAATGATCAAATGGCTCAATGGTCCAATGAATCAGTTGTAGTATTTAATCATTGAGCCATTGATTCATTGAAAAGTTTATGATAGAAAAAATCATCGCCTGGTCGGTAAAAAACCGCTTCATCGTGGTGCTGGTCGCCGCAGTCGTGCTTTTGTGGGGATATTGGGCGCTTTTCAATACCGCCATCGATGCCATTCCAGACCTTTCCGACAATCAGGTCATCGTCTTCACCGAATGGCCAGGGCGCTCCCCCCAAATCGTCGAAGACCAGATTACCTATCCTTTGACCTCCAATCTTTTGGGCCTGCCGCACGTCAAAGCCGTGCGGGGCACCTCGATGTTCGGTTTTTCCTGGATTTATATCATCTTCGAAGACGACGTCGATTTATACTGGGCCCGCACGCGGATTCTGGAACGGCTGAACTACCTAACCGGAACCTTGCCTCCCGGCGTTTCACCCGTTTTGGGGCCGGACGGTACTGGCGTCGGCCATGTCTTCTGGTACACCGTCGAAGGCAAGGGGTACGATTTGGCCGAACTCCGCGCCTTGCAGGACTGGTATATCCGCTACCAGCTCAACTCTGTGCCGGGGGTGGCGGAGGTGGCCTCGATGGGAGGCTTCGTCCGCCAGTATGAAGTCGAAGTCGATCCGCGCAAGCTTTTTGCCTACGGGCTGTCGGTCAACGAGGTGATGGAGAGAGTCAAGGCCTCCAACAACGAAGTGGGCGGCAGTCTTTTAAACGAAAACGACGTCGAATTTCAAATTCGCGGCCGGGGTTACATTCAATCGGTTGCCGATTTGGAAAACGTCGTCTTGAAGACTGGTCCCGGCGGCGTGCCGGTCTATCTCAAAAACGTAGCCAGCGTGCAAATGGGAGGAGCCGAACGGCGCGGCGTCATCGATAAAAATGGTGAAGGGGAGGTTGTAGGGGGAATCATCGTGATGCGCTTTGGAGAGAACGCCAAAAAAGTAATCGACCGGGTGAAAGAGAAAATAATAGAGCTGAAGCGGGGTCTGCCGCCGGGGGTGAGAATCAAAACCGCCTACGACCGCTCGATTCTCATCGCCGAGTCGATTATGTCTTTACGCCGCTCGCTTATCGAAGAAATCATCATCGTCAGTCTGGTCGTTCTTTTGTTTCTGTTTCACTTCCGTTCCGCCCTGGTGGTGATTCTCACCATTCCTCTGGCGGTTCTGGCCTCTTTTCTGGCGATGCGCTCCTTTGGAATGACCTCCAACATTATGTCTCTGGGCGGAATTGCCGTGGCTATCGGTGTTCTGATTGACTCCGGCATCGTGATGGTGGAAAACGCCCACCGGCATTTGACCGAGAATCCAGAAGCTTCCCGAATCGACGTCGTCCTGCACGCCGCTACCCAGGTCGGTCGGCCGATATTCTTTTCTTTGGCCATCATTGTCTTGTCCTTCGTGCCGGTTTTTATGCTGGAAGGGCCGGATAAAAAACTCTTTTTTCCACTGGCTTTCACTAAAACCGCAGCAATGGCGGCGGCGGCGATTTTAGCAATTACCCTCGTTCCGGTTTTAATGATTTTTCTTCTCAAGGGAAAAATGAAGCCGGAAGAAAAAAACCTGATAACCCGCTTTTTTGTTCGGCTCTATGAACCGATTCTGAGGCGTTGCCTGAAAAACCCCTGGAAGGTTTTGGGCATCAACTTTCTGGCTTTGGTGGCAACTTTCATTTTGTTTGTGAATATGGGGCGGGAGTGGATGCCGCCTTTATATGAAGGTTCGCTTTTATATATGCCGGTTACCCTTCCCAACGTCACGGTTACTGAAGCCAAACGAATCCTCCAAGCCCAGGATGAAATCTTACGCCAAATCCCGGAGGTCGATACCGTTTTGGGAGTTTTGGGGAAAGTTGGCCGGGCCGAGACCGCCACCGACCCGGCCCCGGTTTCGATGATTGAAACCATCGTTAACTTAAAGCCCAAAGACCAGTGGCGGCCGGGGCTGGACAAAGATGAGCTGATTGCCGAAATGAACGAAAAAACCAAAATCCCCGGTGTGGTTAACGCCTGGACGATGCCGATTATCAACCGCATCAATATGCTGGCTACCGGCGTGCGCACCGAGCTGGGGCTGAAAATTATGGGGGATAATCTGGACACATTGGAAAAACTGGCCATCAAAGCCGAAGAGATTTTGCATACGGTGCGGGGGGCCACCGACCTTTTCGCCGAGCGGACGGTGGGCGGTTCCTATCTGGAAATTGACTTAAATCGGGATAAGATTGCCCGCTACGGGCTTACGGTCAAAGACGTTCAGGACGTAATCGAGGTTGCCATAGGAGGGATGGTAGTTTCCCGAACGGTGGAAGGGAGGCGGCGGTTTCCGATTCGAGTGCGCTATGGGCGTGCTTTTCGAGATAATCTTGACGCCATTAAGCGAACCTTGGTGATGGCGCCATCCGGAGCCCAGATTCCGTTGGAACAGTTAGCCGATATCCATTTCAGCTCCGGGCCGCCGATGATAAACAGCGAGGCCTCCCTTTTGCGTTCATTAGTACTGTTGAATGTCCGGGGCAGAGACGTGGGGAGCTTTGTGGATGAAGCCGACAAAAAGTTAAAAGAACAGCTCCGCCTGCCTTCCGGGTATTATTACACCTGGAGCGGGCAGTTTGAAAATCAAGAGCGGTTCCGCAAACGCCTGCAATTGGTAATGCCCATTGTCCTCTTGGTCATCTTCGTTTTGCTTTATTTCACCTTCCACTCGGCTCTGGAAGCCTCGATGGTTATGCTTTCCGTTCCCTTTGCAATGGTGGGGGGGATGTTTTTGGTCTGGCTCTTGGGCTACAACCTTTCGGTAGCGGTCTGGGTCGGCTTTATCGCCCTTTACGGCGTCGCCGTGGAAACCGGCGTGGTGATGGTCATCTACCTGCACGAAGCCCTGGATAGAAAACTGGCCGCCGGCTCGATTACCGAAAAAGATGTTTTCGACGCCACCCTGGAGGGGGCCGTTTTGCGCCTGCGTCCCAAATTGATGACCGTTTTTGCCGCTTTGTTGGGTCTGGTTCCGATTATGTGGTCGGGAGCCATCGGCTCGGATGTGATGAAACCTATCGCCGCTCCAATGATAGGGGGAATGATTACTTCCGCCATCCACGTTTTGCTGGTCACCCCGATTATTTTCCGGCTGATGAAGGAACGCGCGCTGAAAACCGGAACGCTGAAGTATTCCGGATTGAAATCCGTAACGGGAGCTTAAAAGTTATTTTAGCAAAAAAAGGGTGGTTTGGGTGTTATATTATATGAGGTAAGGAGATGAGAGCGTGATGAAAATGAAACTAATCTGCGCCCCTATGGCGGGCTTGATTTTTTTGACAACTTTTTCTTTTGTTTCGGCTCAACAGCCCAATGCACCTGTCGTGGAATCGGGCATGAAAGTTCCGAAAATTGAAATGTCGGAGTTGAAGTGGGATTTTGGCATAATTCCCCGGGCGGGCAAGGTTACCCACAAATACGTAATCAAAAATGCCGGCAATGATACCTTGAGAATCAAAAGCGTGCACAAATCTTGCGGCTGCACTGCCGCCCCGTTGAGTAAAGATATAATTCCGCCGGGCGATACGGCGCATTTACAGGTGACCTTTAACTCCGCCGGGTATATGGGCCCGGTGGGCAAGGTTGTTTTTATGGAGTCCAATGATCCCTTGCAGCCCTTGACCGATATTGAATTTTCCGCCAACCTTATTGCGGTTACCAGCCCTCTATCTTTTGAGCCGCCGTCGGTCATATTTGATACCGTGCGGGTTTTACCGGCAAAAATTACTCTGAAGATTACAAACAAAGATTCCAGTGCGGTTTCATTTTCCGTATTGGAACCGCCCGCCAGCTACATCGGCTTTAAAACCAAAAAGAAAAAATTGGCGCCCGGTGAGACCACCGAAGCGGAGGTTACCATTTCAAAGTCCGCACCGGCCGGAGAGTTCAATACCTCCTTCACATTAACGTCCTCCGACAAGAACAAAACCCGTTTTACTTTGGCCGTCTGGGGCGTGGTTATTCCCGAATATTGAAAAATTTTTTCATTGAATAATTGAATCATTGAGCCATTGAATCATTTAGTCAAGGATTCAATCGTCAATGAATCAATGAGACAATGGATCAATAAAAACTACCCCCGCCCAGAATCGAACTGGGACCGTCAGCTCCGGAGGCTGATGCGCTATCCGTTACGCTACGGGGGCGCAAAAGGATATTAGATTTTTTTAAGATTTTGTCAACGAGCGTAGAGCAGTGCCCGGCTCGTCAATCTCACGTTAGCAGCTAGATACTTAGACTAAATAAAACTTAGGGGAATATCCCCAGCTCCATATAGGAGGAGGCGACCTTGTCGATGGCGGAAACAAAAGCGGCCGTGCGCAAGTCGGGTATTTTAGGGTTGGCCTTCCAGACCTCCCGGATTTGAGTATAGGCCACCGCCATCGTCTCCTCCAGGCCGGAGTTCACCAGGTCAATTTCGTCGGCGCCCCGTGTTACCGCCTTGCGCTCCTGCTCGGAAAAGCGCTTGCCGGTGGCGGTCTCGACCGCCTGCAGCATCCGGTCGAAGGCGGTGGATTCAAAGCGCTTCCCCATCCGGCCAAAGCGGACGTGGGAGAGGTTCTTTAGCCACTCGAAATAAGAAACGGTGACGCCGCCGGCGTTGGCATACATATCCGGGATGACAATTATTCCTTTTTTTGCCAGAATCTCGTCGGCGGCAGCGGTAGTGGGGCCGTTGGCTCCTTCGGCTATTATTTTGGCTTTGATGCGCCCAGCATTGGCTTCCGTAATCTGGTTTTCCAATGCGGAGGGAATCAAAACGTCGCACTCCAGTTCCAAGGCATCGCTGCTTTTGGCCAGGTTCTTGGCGCCGGGAAAGTTCAGAATAGAGCCGGTCTCCTTGCGGTGTTTGAACACCGCATCGACGTCCAACCCCTTCGGGTTGTGGATGGCCCCTTCCGGCACGGCGATGGACACGACCGGACATCCTTCCTCTTGACAGAACTTGGCGGCGTAATAGCCGACGTTTCCGAATCCCTGCACCACCACCGATTTTCCGGCCAGCCCGGTGGAAAGGCCCAGTTTTTTCATATCTTCCGCATAGCTGCAAACCTCGCGCAAAGCGTAGTAGATTCCCCGCCCGGTCGCTTCCGTCCGGCCGCGGACGCCTCCCTGCGATACCGGTTTTCCGGTCACGCAGCCGAAGGCATTCAACTGTCCCGGATTAAAGGCGGCGTAGGTATCGGCAATCCAGGCCATCTCCCGGGGGCCGGTGCCGGAATCGGGCGCCGGCACGTCCACGCCCGGCCCGATGAAGTTTTTCTTTATCAATTCCGCCGTGTAGCGCCGGGTGATTTGCTCCAACTCCTCCGCGTTATGTTTTTTCGGGTTGATTTTTACTCCGCCTTTGGCCCCGCCAAAAGGCACGTCCACCACGGCGCACTTGTAGGTCATCAAGGCCGCCAAAGCTTTTACCTCGTCTTCATTCACATCCTCCGAATAGCGGATGCCTCCTTTGACCGGCAGCTTGTGATGGCTGTGCTCCACCCGCCAGCCGGAGATAACTTCGTATCCATTCCGGGTGCGGATGGGGAATTTAAACGCATAGACGCAATTGCAAACCTTGATTTGGTCTAAAAGCCCTCGGGGATGTTGGGTGAATGCGGCAGCCTTATCAAAATAGGTGCAGACATTTTCGAAAAAAGAAAGTTGTGCAGCGGCGCTAGACATTCTGCCCTCCTTGGGGGGACTGTAATATTCCTCTACAACGTCCGTTTTGTTCACGGGGGAAAGTGTAAGCCCGTTTAGAGCCAAAGTCAAGTCGCTTGCTTTGCGGTTTGGGCGCTCCGTTATCGGCGCGTTAAATTCGGTTTGCCCGAACCGGCCAAAAAAATTATTATACGTTCCGACTGTGGAGAGGTGGCCGAGTTGGCTTAAGGCGGCGGTTTGCTAAACCGTTGTACGGTCAAAAGCCGTACCCTGGGTTCGAATCCCAGCCTCTCCGTTGAAAATCTTTCGCTTCGGCGAAAGATTGAAAACCCTGAGCGCAGTCGAAGGGCAATATATGTTTAAAGATAATTCTCGCTGGTTCGTATATATACTCCGTTGTTCGGATGGATCCTTCTATACCGGAATCACCAACAATGTTGAGGAAAGACTGAAAGTGCATAATACCGGCAGCGGAGCAAAGTACACAAGGGGGAGAAGACCGGTTACCTTGGTTTACAAGGAGCGTCATGCCAATCAGTCTTTGGCCTGTCAACGAGAGGAGCAAATTAAGAAATGTGGAAGACAGAATAAGGAAAAACTGATACAGGGGTTTGCCCGACGAAATTTGGGATAAATCCCTCGACTCGTCCCGACAAAGTCGGGACTCACTCGGGATAAAGGAGGTTTCAATGCCAACAAAAATCACCGCCAATAAAAACGGCCCGCTACGAATAGAGGGAGAATTTATCATCTGCGACCCTTTGGGTAACAGCTATGGTTTAGTCGGGCGGACTGTAATTTCGCTCTGCCGCTGCGGCAATTCGGCCAACAAGCCGTTTTGTGACGGCAGCCACAATCGGGTTGGCTTTCAGCACGAGCCGGCGGCCTTTGAACTGCCGCCGCCGAAACCGAAGGTTTAAGCCTAGCCGGAGCCGTGGAGAAGACCAGAAAAGAGCCAGCTTCCCCGCCAGCTGTTTTGGGCTGCGGGAGCGAATCTTAACAGCTAAAATCGCTTGATAAAAAAACCGCCCCGAGCGTAGTCGTGGGGCGGTTTTTTTGAACCTAATGAATTGGGTCGATTACTCCGGCACGGGCAGGTTGTTATCCGCGCAGAGGTGCTGGATGCGGACTTTGGGCAGCATCGCATCGCTGGAAATCTTGGCAACTGCAAAGTTGCTGCTGTGAATGCAGGGGCTGCCGTTGGGAACCACGCAATCGTTGGTGACCCGGAAGAAACGCGGAAACTCGGTGTCCACGTAGCATCCCGGCTCGCTGATGTCGTTCCAATTGCAATAAGTAATCCCCCTCGAAGTGGTGCCTAGGGTTGTCGTTGTATTTGGTTTAGTCTGTGGCATTTTTTTTTCACCTCCCTTTCGTTTTTTTATCCTCTCGCCTTTCGGCGAGTTAGGAACAATGGTTATATCGGCGGCAAAAGAAGATTCCTTAACCTATTTTGGATACAGAAAATATTTTACTAAGCCCGGGTTGGTTGGACACCTGAACAGTCGGCCGTGGATTACGGCTGCTTGGCGCCGGTTCTGGTGGAGGCGATGAAAGAACAGGAGAAAGTCATCGACAGCCAAAAGGGGGAACTTTCCGCCGTCAAAGCCCAACTGGACGGACTGCAAAAGCTGGTGGAAAAACTGGCGGAAGAAGCAAAAGCCGGCTACGGACTGACGAAGTAAGCTGGAGTTGAATAGCTCTAGGTAACCTAACCCCCCAGCCCCCTTCCCGATGCGGGAAGTGGGAGAAAAGCAAAGACGGAAATTTTTCCCCTTCCCGTTCCGGGAAGGGGTTAGGGGTTAGGTCTCTTAAAGCATCACTTTAACCCACAGGGCGTTGCCGGTTGACCGGGCTAATAGCCTTGTTTATTTTACACATGATAAAAGCTGGGGCTTAAATGCTGGGAAAGCTTTATAACATATGAGGAGGGAATTGAGTGACAGACCCTGATATAGAGAAAATACGGAAGGTGCTTTCGTTTCGAAAGAGGCCAGATTTGGCTGAACTTCTGAAATATTCAACATCCGTGGTTAACGAAACGGGCACCTTTGGAAAGTACTTGTATTCAATAATCAGCTACTTTGAGATTCATTCCCCACTGGAGAATCATGAAAAGCTAAAAAAATTAAGTCGAGAGGATAAAAAAACAGTTCTGGATGCTGTTCTGGAAGTTTATCCTCATAGGGATAATAGCCCCGAAATTGAGGGCATATTTTTTTACTTAAATGTTGATTTGGAACCTACACATAATACCATTCAGACAAGAACGCTCAAAGAAACCAGTTTTGGCTATATTCACGAGCAAATCGGTAAATGCGATGAAAAAATTGAACGAAAAGATTTTGAAGGCGCAATTACAAACGCTCGAGCGTTAGTTGAAGCCGTTTGCCTCCAGATGCTTGAGGATTCCGGTGCTTCTTACGAATACGAAGGAAACTTGGTAAAACTTGCGAAAGAAACTTTCAAACTTCTAAAAATGGGTCCTGAACTGTATGAAGAAGATTCTTTAAAACAAGTCGTGTCTGGTTGTGGTTCGATAATTCAGGGGTTATCCAATATTCGAAATGTTATGGGTGATGCCCATGGGAAATCTAATGCTAAGCGCTATAAAGTAAGCCACAGGCACGCTTTATTGGCAGTAAATATTTCTAAGGGAATTTCCGAGTTTTTGTGGGCAAGTTGGAAAAGCAGAGCTATGCAGCTAGAAAATGTGATAAAGTGATGACGCGATTAATGGAATATTTAATTTGGATTTGTTTGGCTACGTTTGCGGGAGCTTTCTTTTGCGGGTTCTTGCTGTTTGTTTCGGGGATTTGGCTTGAATTTCTAGGTATGCCACAAAATACTTGGAAATGGATTTTATTTGCAGCTCTTTTAGGGGTTCCCTGTTTTGCGTTCTGTTTGTTTCCCTACCGGAATGTGGTTGAAGTGGAAAAAGCAAAAAAAATGGCCGGGCAGCTGCATAACTATTCGCTGAAGATCTTCTTGGTAGGGCTCGCGTTTTCACTAATTTTTGGGGTAGCCCTTGATATCCTATCCGGCCACTCCTTCCCTTGGTGGGGCACGCCGTGGGGCAAACCGTGGAGGGTGGTATTTTTATTCACGTTTGCAGTGGGCTTGGTAGGCCTTTATATGTTTGCTGCAGGCGGTCTGATGATGGATAGGATTCAGAGTTTTTGGAATTGGTGGAGGGTGAAAAAACCGAATCGTTTCCAAGACCTCCTTGCCCTCCTCCAAAAAAAATGGAGGGAAGCACTTCCAGGCTGGCTGGGGATGATTTTTGTCGTTTGGATTTTGGTTGGTTTCCTAATGCTTTTTGGCAGTCTCCGCACATTTTTCAAGAACTGGCTCATTGCCGGACTTCTGTGGGGACTTGCGATTTTTATCCTTTCGCAGCGAATGAAAAAATGGAAAAAATAACCTGGCCTGCTCGCCAGCCAGACAGCAAACGTCATATCTCGCCAAAAACATCTTTGTCTTTCCCATTGATTTCCCCCCAAAATTAGTTATATTTATTGTCCTTCGCGCCGGACGAGGGCGCATTTTTTTACTTAGGAAAACGAATGGAACGACGCAAAAACATACGCAATATCGCCATCATCGCCCACGTGGACCACGGCAAAACCACGCTGGTGGACGCGATGCTCAAACAAACCCACGCTGCCCGAAACCTGGACCAAATGGGGGCGCAGATTCTGGATTCGATGGATTTGGAGCGGGAGCGGGGCATCACCATCCGGGCCAAAAACGCCAGCGTGCTCTACAACGGGGTGAAAATCAACATCGTCGATACCCCCGGCCACGCCGATTTCGGCGGGGAAGTGGAGCGGACCCTGCGAATGGCGGATGGCGTTTTGCTTTTGGTGGACGCCAAAGAGGGGCCGATGCCCCAGACCAAATTCGTCCTGCGCAAGGCGCTGGAACTGGGATTGAAAGCGGTGGTGGTGATAAACAAAATCGACCGGCAGGATGCCGAAGCGCACAATGCGGTCAACAAAACCTTTGACCTTTTCGTCCACCTGGGCGCGGAGCACGACATTCTCGATTTCCCGATTGTGTTCACCTCCGCCACCGCCGGAACGGCGACGCTCGATTTGAAAAAGCCGGGAACGGACTTAAAACCGCTTTTCGAGACCATTCTGCAAAGGATTCCAGCGCCCTTGGTGAACGTCAAGGAGCCCTTGCAAATTCTGGTTCTATCTTTGGCCTACGACAGCTACAAGGGGAAAATGGGCATCGGCAAAATCACCTCCGGCAAAATTGCAGCCGGACAAAAGGTGGCCCAGATAAAAACCGATGGAAAAATCATCCCCGGCCTTGTGAGCGAAATTTTAATCTACAAGGGTTTGAAGCAGGAGCCGGTTGAACTGGCGGAAGCGGGGGAAATCGTCTCCATCGCCGGGCTGGCGGAAATCGCCATCGGCGAAACCATAGCGGATTTGGAAAATCCCAAACAGATTCCGCCGGTGGAAGTGGACCAGCCGACGGTGCAGATGACCTTCAGCGTCAACGCCTCCCCCTTTTCCGGCAAGGAGGGGAATCTGGTCACCTCCCGCCAGATTCGGGAGCGGCTGATGAGGGAGCTGGAAACCAACGTGGCTTTGCGGGTGGAAGATACCGACTCTCCCGATTCGTTTCTGGTCTCCGGCCGGGGGGAACTGCATCTGGCGATTTTAATCGAGCAGATGCGGCGGGAGGGATTCGAGCTTCTGGTCTCCCAGCCGATGGTGATTTTGCACGAGGAGAACGGTCGAACGCTGGAACCGTACGAGTTGGTGGCCATTGACGTCCCGTCCGAGTATCAGGGGCCGGTGATTGCGGAATGCGGCCTCCGCAAGGGAATGCTGCTCTCCATCGAAGGCACTCCGTCGGGCGAACAGCATCTGGAATACGATATGCCGACCCGCGGCGTCATCGGGCTCAAGTCCGCCCTGATGACCAAAACGCGCGGCACGGCGGTTACCAACCACGTTTTCAACAAGTACGAGCCATATCAGCCGGAACTGGTGCGGATAAACCTCCACGGCTCGCTCATTTCCTATGAGTCCGGCACGAGCACGTCCTACGCCCTGGATATGGCGCAGGAGCGGGGAGCCTTGTTCATCGGCCCCGTCGTGCCGGTTTATGCCGGGATGGTGGTGGGGCAGAACGCCAAGGGCGAGGATATCGAGATCAACGTCTGCCGCGAAAAAAAGCTGACGAATATGCGCAGCAAGGCGGCGGACGAGGCGATAATGCTCACGCCGCCTTTGAAAATGACCCTGGAACTGGCGCTCGAATACATCGGCCCGGACGAACAGGTGGAAGTGACGCCGAAGTCGATTCGCATCCGCAAGCGGATTTTGGACTCCAACGACCGCCGCCGCGTCAAGAAGGCTTCCCCAGCCGGAGCTTAACCGGCCCGGCTGCCTCTTCAGAGAAGTTATCTGGTTTGTTTCATTGCCGCCGGTACAACTTGTAGATTTTGGTTTCCAAAGGAACTTCCTTCCAGCTTGTTTCCACTTCCGGATTGCAATGGTCTTGGGTTAAATAATAGTCATATCTTGTGCTGAAAGCGTCCAGACTAATGTTGAAGTAACGCGCAAAATAGCCGTGCAAAGTCCATTGCGGGCGCATCGAGGAACACATCCCTATGGTGGAATTGGCGGGAAGATTTTTGCCAATCACCCGGACGTCATGCAAAAGCTCGTGGTCCCGTCCCGTCTTACCTATTTGTAAAAGCGAAAAAATCAAAACGAAAGTTAGTGATGCTAAACTGACGGAGGTGAAAACCTTAAAAATGCGGCTGGCGGGATTTAGATTTTTCAAGAGATTGCCGACTGCTGGCGCTGTCAAAAAAGCCAGGGCTATCGCATAATAGGGAAAGGATGGCACTAAATAATACCCTTTTTGATTGGGACTCAACGCTATGGGAAGCGAGGCCGACAGGCCGATTAAGAAAAACACGAGCGGCCATTTCAAATTTTCCCCTCCCTTCGGCGCGCCGATTTTTTTTCTTTCCTGAAAGAACCATAGCAGGGTGGAAAGGGCGATAGCTGGAACGAGCTCTAAAAACAATCTCTTTAGAATATTATATCTTGCAGTCGGTTCTATTTCCCCGCGAAAGCTGCGCACCAGATGCGTCTGGAACCATTGGGAAAGGTTGTGATTGGCCTCGGGATTCAGCAGCACCAAGGAAAAGAGGCTAACGGCAGTTATCAAAAGCAGGGCGGTTACTCCCAAAGCTTTTTTAAAGGAAATGGTTCTGAAAACCACCCAATAAATTCCGGGAACGGCTAAAGGGAATAAGGCCGTAGGAACTTTGGATAATACTCCTGCCACTATACAGGCCCCCGCGGCGATGGTAAGAAGATAGACTTTTTGGTGGTCGACCATCGCTTTCAGTAGAAGGAAAACGGAGAGGATGGTAAAAACTCCCATCGTGTTTTCGAGCATATTGTTGGAAAAAGACCAAAAATTAAGCGGAATGATGGTCCAGAATAGAACCGGCATCCAGCCAAGCCCGGGCGGTTCGCGCGAAGAGCGGGTGGCCGTTTTCCAGATTCTCGTCATAAAAAAGGCCGTCAGCAAACCGGTTCCAAAAGAATAAAACCTTTCCACCAGAAGATGGTCGCCAAAAATCTTGAAGAATATCGCCTCTATTCCCAATCCCAAAGGAGGGCTCAAGTAGAAATCGGAATGAAGGGTATTGCTAAGGTGAGGGTTCCAGAAAGTCCCCAGCCCTGCGGCCATATTTCGGGCGACCACGGCGTATATTAATCCGTCCATAAACATTCCATCTTTCAGCGCAACGGGCAGGATACTCCCTGTAAAAATAGCTAGGGTGAAAAACCAGAAGGGGCGGTTTAGCTTACCTTCTGAAGATGAAATGGCATCCTCCGGTTCTACTTATTGAGGACCTCTCCGGAAAGGGGGCTGGCCAATTCCGTAATGCTGGCCAGAATGTGCTCGATGGTCTCTAATTCTTCACTCGCAAAGGTCAGGTTTTGGAGCGCGCTTACCGCATCCTCAATTTGGGCAGGCCGACTCGCCCCAATGAGCGCCGAGGTCACCTCGGAATGTCGGAGCACCCAGGCCAAGGCCAACTGCGCCAGGGTCTGACCCCGGGAATGTGCCAGTTCATGCAAGCGGCGGACTTTGGCCAGTTTGTCGTCAGTGATCTGGTCACGCTTGAGAAATCCATGAGGCTTGGCCGCGCGGGAATCAGCCGGAATGCCCGTCAGATATTTATCGGTTAACAACCCTTGGGCAAGCGGTGAAAAGACAATGCAGCCGATACCTTCCTCGCGCAAGACGGTAAGCAAGGCCTCCTCAACCCAGCGGTTGAACATGTTATAGATTGGCTGATGAATCAAGCAGGGGGTTCCTAACCCCTTCAAGAGTTGCGCTGCTTGCCGGGTTTGTTCAGGCGTGTACGACGAAATCCCAACGTAGAGGGCTTTCCCGCTCCGTACAATGTAATCCAGCGTGCCCATCGTTTCTTCCAGCGGCGTGTCTGGATCCGGGCGATGGTGATAAAAAATATCAACGTAATCAAGCCCCATGCGGCGCAAGCTCTGGTCCAGGCTCGCCAGCAGATATTTGCGTGAGCCCCATTCGCCATAGGGACCGGGCCACGTCAAATAACCAGCCTTACTCGAAATGATGAGTTCATCCCGGTACGGAGCAAGGTCACGACGGAGAATGTGACCAAAGGTTTCTTCGGCCGAGCCCGGAGGGGGTCCATAATTGTTGGCTAAGTCGAAGTGGGTAATCCCCAAATCAAAGGCGCGGAAGATCATCGCGCGCGCGTTCTCAAGACTATCGACTTCACCAAAATTGTGCCATAGCCCCAAGGAGACCGCGGGCAACTTCAATCCACCGCGTCCGCAACGCTTATATGGCATCGTGTCATAGCGGGTGTCCAACGGACGATACATGGTCATTTGCTCCTCTGCCTCGTGAAGGATGCACCAAAGTCTCTAAACCCGTACCGCTCCGCGGTCGGCTCCAGCCGCGTGTTAGCCCGCTCTCCCTGATAAGTCAAAATGCCAACGATAGATTCGACTCCAATATACTCAAGATTCCTGCATCAACGGTTTCGTCGAATTTGCGGGCAAACAAGCCCTGGCTTGCTATCAAGAATTCGGCGTCTTTGGATGTGAAGTCTCGCGGACGTAACTTTATTGTTCCCATCGGCACCCAGTCAATGGTCCTTTTATCGTCGTTCACGATAGCTCCCTTGTAGTTAGTATTCATTATTACCGTCTGAAAGAAACTTTCATCAGGAATGAAGGTGTACCGATAGAATCTCTTGAACCTTTTGACATCAGGGCTATAGGATACAAATTCACAGAACTTCCTGCTCAAGATCATCCACTGATTTCCAATATAAGGAGTCACGCCTTCAAGGTACCGTCGCTTCATAGGAGTGTGTAGTATCCTATGGGTAAACTCGATAAAGTAGTTCTGTATTCGATTTAGTGTCTCAGGACGAACCTTGCTCTGGTTAGCCACCC
>Ga0184627_10000081_pt1 | contig 48662 bp, 41 predicted proteins | sample PLM3_127_b1_FD_133150 | JGI IMG/M metagenome (GOLD analysis project Ga0184627, IMG submission 133150) | Groundwater sediment microbial communities from an aquifer in East River, Colorado, USA - PLM3_127_b1 | ecosystem: Environmental > Terrestrial > Soil > Riparian zone | place: USA: East River... | reverse complement strand
GATCATGCGCATCCCGCGCCCGATATAGCGCTTGAGCAGATCCCTGGTGTAGACGCCCCCCAGCGCCGGCCATTTGCCGTGCTTCCGGCAGGCGCCGATGACTGCGTCTATCGCGGCCACCACACGTTCATGGTCCAACTGGCCGGGAATTCCCATCTCCAGGCAAAGGTCGTTCGTGCCGATCAGCAAAACGTCGATACCCGGCACCGCCGCAATCTGCTCGGCGTTTTCGATCGCGCGCGGCGTTTCCAGCATCGCCACCACCAGAGTCGCCTCGTTTATCCCTGCGACCACCTCATTGGGCGGCACCGCGGCAAAACCGAACTGGGGATAGCCGCCCGCTATGGACCGGTGTCCGAGCGGCGCGAACCTGAACGCATCCACCATGGCGCGAGCTTGTTCCTGCGTATCCACGTGCGGTATCACGATGCCGAGCGCGCCGCCGTCCAGGCAGCGGGTGGCGAGTGCGAGTTCGCCGGCCGGCACGCGCACCAGCGGCGCGATGCCGGCGTCGAGCGCCGCCACCGAGATCGAATACGCGGTCTCCACCGAGGTCGGCCCGTGCTCCAAGTCAATGAACAGCCAGTCGAAACCCGCGGTTTTCATCACTTTCGCGATCTCGACCCCGCGCACCACCCGCACGCCGATCCCGATCGCGATCCCGCCTTTCGACAGGAGTTCCTTTGCCGGATTCACTATGCGTTGCATTCTTTCTCCCATTCATGCTGTTGCGGCACTCGGTCGCCGCAACTGGTGTTGCATACTTCGAAGAAATCGGCCAGCCGATGGCCGGCGACAAGGGCGTTGACGCAAAGGATTCTTTTCAATACCTCCTTAAGGGGTACGCAAAGAAACCCAAGGTGTGGAAAAAGCAGAAACACGTCGCCCGCGACGGTTGCCCGGGAGATGCACGGTTCGGGATAGCAGGAGGGTGTAAAAAGAACTGTTTAACTGGTTAATCTGTGAACTTCATTGATAAGGAGTATGTGACGACCATCCCCTTTCAGACTTCGCAACGCGCAAGCTATCTCTAACTGACGTTAAGCTTGAAATTATAAACACAATATCATGAAAATTCGCAAATATTTTGAATTAATAAAGGGGGGGCGGGAGACAGATCGCATAGCCGATTTTGTCAACGCCGATATTCCGAACCAAGCATCGCCCTCGTCAAAGCATCCGTCGAAATCCGTGATGGCATCGAACTCCTCCTCGATCCCCAGCGTGGCGCAGGCCGTTCCTTCCGACCCCGCGTCCAGCAGGGCGTGGCTGTTTGCGACTTGCGTGATCGCGGCCGTGATCCCCGCAAAGCACGTATTCGCGGATGAGGAAGATACCCTGAACGTCGTGGCGGGCGCTGGAGTCACCTATGACTCCAACCTGTTCAGAGTCTCAAACGATCCGGAGTCCGACATCATCAGTTACGCCAACGTGGGGTTGCGCCTCGACAAGCGATATGCGCAGCAGCGTTTTCAGTTCGACATTACCGAAACGGCTTCCCGTTACAGCAAATTTTCTGAGCTAGATTTTGATGCGCTCGACTATCGCGGCGCGTGGCTCTGGCACCTCAGTCCGCGGGTGAGCGGTACGCTCAGCGCCAGCCGCTCCGAGAACCCCGTCCCGTTCGAGGATACTCTCGGTATTGGCAGGCGCGACGTGCGTACGAACGAGAACTATGTATTCAGTCTCGACGCCTGGGTCTCTGGCGGCTGGCACCTGCTCTTGGGTGCCTCAGCGGAGGAGCAGACGAGCGAACAACCGTTCCAGAGCACACCGGATTTCCGCAGTGTCAGCGGAGAAACCGGTGTCAGGTATTTGACGCCATCCGGTAATTCGATCACCGTTACCCAGCGTTTGATCGTGGGAGAATATCTCCACAGCGTCCTCGACCCGATCATTTCCGTCAACGATGACTACCGCCAGTACGAAGGCGAACTCCAGGCGAACTGGATTCTGAACGGGTACTCCACCGTGAGCGGCCGCCTGGGCTGGGTCGAGCGCAAAAACGACATCGCCACCCAGCGCGATTTCTCAGGCCCGGTCGGCGATCTGGGTTACAGATGGACCCCGACGGACAAACTTGGCTTCGAGTGGATCGCCAGCCGGAGGATCAGCGTCTATCAGCGGGTTGTGTCCAGTTACGTTGTGGACAATGTTTTGTCTTTCACACCCGTATGGCGGGCCCGTGACAAAGTTAGCTTGCGTATGCGCCTGGAAGTGATGGAAAGGGACTTCCGCGGAGGGGTGGTGGCATCGAGCGTCCCGCCACGCAGAGACACCAGGACCACTGCGCAGGTGGGCGCGGACTGGATGCTGCTGCGCAGCATTGCCCTTGGCGTCAGCTTGGAGCAGCAGCGACGTTCCTCCAACGAGTCCACGGCCAACTACGACGCCACCGTCGCCAGCATCAACGCGTCGTTTCAGTTCTGAGTCTGCCCGGGCAGACGCCGGCGCAAATTCCGCAACCGGCCTCAGAGTGGCAGCCGGACCGAGCGGGGATCATCATGCCTTGTTGCCGGCTCCTCCGGTCAATATTGCTGTTGGTGAATACCTTTGGCGTCGCTTGAAACGTGTTGTGACAGAATCCGTGCGCAATTTTCAACTCCAAATTTTCCGGCGAAGCGCTCTCACACCATGAACATCCGTGTCGTCCTCTGCCTCATTCCTTGTCTGCTCGCCACCAGCGCCACCTCCGGGCGCGGGAGGGATGAGGCGGCCGCTAACGGCCTGCGAACCGTGTTTTTCCGGCCGCATCAACCGCGGGAACAGCTACGATTTTCGCTGACTTTGGCGGATGTGCATCTGGTTTTGCAGAAACCGGAACTTGAAGGCCTGATCTTGCCGAGCAAGGCCTATGGCGTATTCGCCGCGGGCCGACCCATGATTCTCATGGGCGCAGCCGATGGGGAGATCGGCCGCTTGCTCGTGGAAGCCGATTGCGGAGAGGTTGTCCGTTCCGGAGATTGCGATGCGCTGGTTTCTTCGATTCTGGTTATGATGAACGCTCCGGATCGCGGCGAAGCAATGGGACAACGTGCGCGCGCGCTGTTCGAACAGCGCTTTTCGAAGACTGCCACTGGCCGCTTGGGAAAGGTTACTGGTGGAAGCGGGGAATCGATGACGACCGCAGCGCCCGCGGCGCGAATGATGGAAAGGCAGTGATTCAGTGGCAGTGGAAGTGAATGTGCTTCTCGACATTTGCTACTGTGGGGAAACATCCTAAGGCAAGTTGCCGAAAACGAAAGACAGGGGTAATGTAGGGCGGGTGCCAAGGGCATGGCACATATGACAGGAAAAACCTGATTGAAACCATTAAGTTATTAAGAGCCCGAGAGCAATAAAGAGCGTGACTTGTAGCGCGCAGTGCAAGTGATGTGGTACCGGGGAACCGGCGCCTTTTCAGTCGAACGGCGACCCGGTAAGGGGAGGTAGAAGAAATGCTGTACGCCATAGTGGCGTTCGTCGGAACGCTGTGTCTGATCTCCCTGCTGCGCAAACACGCTCACGGGCTCGGGCTGGTTGATACGCCTTTCCCCCGCAAGACCCATCTCGGCGAGATTCCCGTGATCGGTGGCCTTGCGATCGGTATTGCTTTCCTCCCCCGGCAGTGCGCCCTGTGGCACGGCATATCGGACAGGGCGTTCGTGGTCTTCAATAAGCTGGCCCGCCACCAACGCAACCGGGGAAAACAATGAACCTCTCGCGATTGATTCCGTTCCTGATGCTTGTTCTCAGCGCGACTTTCAGTCTGGGCACCCAGGCGCAGGACAAGCAGCCCGAATACCGGTTTGGCCCCGGCGACACCGTGCGCATCCAGGTCTATCAGAACCCCGACCTCACGCTGGAAACGCGGGTGACCGAGAACGGAACGATCACATTTCCGCTGATCGGCAATGTCAAGATCGGCGGCCTGACCGTTGCCGCCGCAGAAGGGGCCATCGCGGACGCGCTCAGGTTGGGCGGCTATATCAAACAGCCGCAGGTCACCGTCATGCCGGTACTGATACGCAGCACCCAGGTGTCCGTGCTGGGGCAGGTTAATCGTCCCGGCCGGTATCCGCTCGAGACCCTGAACATCAACGTGTCCGAAGTTCTCGCCATTGCGGGCGGTATTGCGCCCGGCGGCGCCGATGTCGCGATTGTTACCGGCACGCGCGACGGCAAGCCGTTTCGCAAGGAGATCGATATCGCCAGCATGTTCCTCGACAACAAGATGCAGGACAACCTCACGGTGGCCAACGGCGATGTGATTTACGTTCATCGCGCACCGATGTTCTACATTTACGGGGAAGTGCAAAGACCCGGGCCTCAGCGCGTCGAGCGCAACATGACGATCCGCGAGGCTCTGGCGCTCGGCGGCGGTCCCACCGAGCGCGGCGCCGAGTTGAACCTGAGTTTGTATCGTCGCGGCCCCGGCGGGAAGGTCTCATCCTCGACCCCGGACCTGAGCGACCCCGTGCGTCCGGACGATGTAATCTACTTGAGCGGCAGCGTATTCAGGGCGCGCACCGAACCCAAGCCCCGTAACGAGGACACGATCAAGCCCTCCACCAAGCCGGGGCAATGACCACAACGAGTGCCCGACAGGGGCGCCGAAGGATCCAGATGAGCATTCATTGATCTCGGCACCGGTAAACAATAATGACTCTCCGTCAAGTGATATTTTCCCTGGCAGTTGTTTTCCTCACGGTATTCGTCCCGCGTGCCCAGGCGCAGGACAGGCAGCCCGAGTTCCGAATTGGCCCCGGCGACACCGTACGCATCCAGGTCTATCAGAACCCCGACCTCACGCTGGAAACACGGGTGACCGAGAACGGAATGATCACATTTCCGATCGTGGGCAATGTCAAGATCGGCGGCCTGACCATTGCCGGCGCAGAACGGGCCATCGCGGACGCGCTCAGTTCGGGCGGCTATATCAAGCAGCCGCAGGTCACCGTCATTCCGGTACAGATACGCAGCACCCAGGTGTCCGTGCTCGGGCAGGTCAATCGTCCCGGCCGGTATCCGCTCGAGACCCTGAACATCAACGTGTCCGAAGTTCTCGCCATTGCAGGCGGTATTGCCCCAGGGGGGGCCGATGTCGCGATTGTTACCGGCACGCGCGACGGCAAGCCGTTCCGCAGGGAGATCGATATCCGCGGCATGTTCCTCGACAACAAGATGCGGGATAACCTCATGGTGGCCAATGGTGACGTTATCTACGTCGATCGGGCGCAGATGTTCCATATTTATGGCGAAGTGCAAAGGCCTGGTTCGCTGCGTCTGGAACGCAACATGACGATCCGTCAGGCTCTTGCGGAGGGTGGTGGCCCGACGGCGCGCGGCTCCGAGCTGAACCTGAGTTTGCATCGTCGCGGCCCCGACGGGAAGGTCTCATCCTCGACTCCGAGCCTGAAAGACCTGGTGCAGGCAGACGACGTCATCTATGTAAACGAAAACATGTTCTACGTTTACGGTGAGGTACAAAGACCCGGATCCTATCGTGTGGAGCCGGGCATGACGTTCCGTCAGGCCCTGGCGCAGAGTGGAGGCCCGACCGTGCGCGGATCGGAACGCCGTCTCACCCTGTATCGGACCAGCGGGGACGGCAAGACCGCATCCTTGAGTCCGAACCCGAACGAGCTGGTAAAGCCGAATGATGTGATCTACGTGGGCGAAAGTCTGTTCTGAGAGCAGCCACATGAACCTATACCAATTTCTTATCATCCTTCGGGCGCGCTACAAGATTGCGCTCATCGCGCTGGTCGTGACGGTGGTGGTGACGCTGGCCGTGAGCCTGTGGCTGCCGCGCCAGTACACTGCAACGGCCACCGTGGTGCTTGACGTCAAATCGCCCGACCCGATCGCGGGAATGATACTTTCACCACTTTTGATGCCGGGTTACATGGCGACGCAGGTGAAGATTATCGACAGTGCCCGCGTTGCGCTGAACGTGGTCAAGATTCTCGAGCTGGACCAGAGCCCCGCGTTGATAGAGAACTGGAAGGAAGTCACAGAAGGCAAAGGAAAGCTGGACGTGTGGCTCGCCAACGTGTTGCACAAGAAGCTCAAAATCAAGCCCTCGCGCGAGAGCAGCGTAATAACCATTGATTACACTGCAGCGGATCCGCAAACCGCCGCAGCCATCGCCAATGCCTTCGTGCAGGCCTATATCGATACCACCATCGAATTGAAGGTGGAGCCGGCGAAGCAGTACAGCCTTTGGTTCGGGGAACAGGGCAAGGCGCTGCGCGACAACCTGGAAGAAGCCCAGGCCCGGTTGTCCAAGTACCAGCAGAAGTACGGCATTATCGCGAGCGACGAGCGGCTGGACGGCGAGACGGCCCGGCTGCGGGAGCTCTCCACCCAGCTGACGACGGTTCAGGCGCAGACGTCCGATTCCCGGAGCAAGCACAAGTCCGGTGCGGACACGCTGCCGGAAATCATGGAGAACGCACTGATTACCGGCCTGAAGACCGATATCGCTCGCCGGGAAGCCACGTTACAGGAAACCGCGCTGAATCTCGGCAAGAATCATCCGCAATATCAGCGGCTGGAGTCCGAGCTTGCTTCGCTCAAACAAAGGCTGGAAGCGGAAACGCAGCAGATCACCCTCAGCTATTCCACAGCCAGCACGGTTGGCCAGAGCAAGGAAGCGGAGCTCCGCGCCGCCATCGAACAACAGAAGAACAAACTGCTTTCCTCTAGGAACAAACGTGATGAGCTCGCCGTTCTCATGCGCGACGTGGACGCAGCGCAGAAAGCCTATGACGCGGTCTCGCAAAGTCGCAGCCAGGCCAGCCTCGAAAGCCAGTCCACGCAAACCAATGTTGCCGTGCTCACGCCGGCAGCGGAGCCAATCGAGCCCTCGTTTCCAAAGTTACCGCTCAATATTGCCCTGTCCGTCTTCCTGGGCACTTTTCTGGGCGTCGGAATCGCGTTTCTGCTGGAATTTATAGACCGGCGCATCCGCTCGGCCGAAGACCTCTTCGAAATGCTGCAAATGCCAGTGCTTGGCGTGATCAAACGAGCCAAGCCGCAAGCCGCGCTCCCCTATTCCGGCAGCGCGAGACCACGCTTGCGTTGAGAAAAAAATTCGACGATGAAACGGGGCAAACGCGTTTCGATTTTGGACGGAAACGCGATCACCGCGAGCCTCGAACGCTCACTCGGCGCCATTCTGGTCGAGGCGGGACGCCTTACGCGAGATGACATTGACCGCATTTTGCGCCTGCGCGAACGAGGCCTCCGGTTTGGCGACGCCGCCATCCAGCTTGGCCTGGTGACGCGCGACGATATCGAATTCGCTCTCTCGAAACAGTTCAACTATTCCCACCTTTTACATGGTGAAAGCAAGGTCAGCGAGGACCTGGTGGCCGCCTATGCCCCGTCCAGTCCCGAGTCGGAAGCGCTGCGCGCCTTGCGCAGCCGGCTGATGCTGCGCTGGATTGACGGGACGGCTGGCCGCAAGGCGCTGGCCATCGTCAGCGCCGAGCGCAAGGAGGGCCGCAGCTTCCTCGCCGCGAATCTCGCCGTGGTGTTCTCCCAGCTCGGCGCGCACACGCTGCTGATCGACGCCGACATGCGCCACCCGTGCCAGCACGAGCTCTTCGGACTGGACAATCGCATCGGGCTGTCAGCAGTCCTCTCCGAACGCGGCGGGCTGGAGACGATCCAGCGCATTCCCGGCCTGCTCGACCTTTCGGTGCTGACCGCCGGCGCCAGGCCGCCCAACCCGGTCGAGCTGCTGGCGCGGGCGGTGTTCCCGAAGATGTTGCAGGATCTGGGAGAGAAGTTCGATGTCATCCTCCTCGACACCCCGGCAGCGACCCAATCCGCCGATGCACAAACTATTGCCGTGCACGCCGGCGCAGCCTTGATCGTCGCACGCAAGAACGCGAGCCGGGCGTGGGACGTGCACGGCGTATCCGAAAAGGTGGGCCACGAAAATACCGTCATTGTGGGCGCGGTGTTGAATGACTTTTAGGCCGGTGAAAATGTCCGCGGTGCCCGACGCCAACCCTGCCAGGGGCGCCGCATGGATGGAACGAGCGCCGGCAGCCGCCGCGCTGCTCACTCCTTATGTCGCGATCACGACCGCGCCGGCTTGCTGTCGTGGGAAGAAATGAGGCCGAATCACCGCTCGCTGTGGCAGCCATCTTGCCCCCGATTCGCGCCACAGACCGTAACCTGCGCGGTTGACCATTGAGCGGAAGAACAATCGACGCGCCACCGCCACGCCCTGAAAACCGTTTTTTCGATGTCAAAAACTGAAAACTTATCGCAACGGAGTATCTCTGCCGTTCTCTGGGGGGCGTCCGGTTCGGCAGTGCAGTTGATCCTCCAGTTCGGTATCCAGGTTGTTCTTGCCAGGTTGCTCGGGCCTGAACAGTACGGACTGTTCGCGATCGCTTTCGTCGTCATCACTTTCAGCAATTTCTTTTCCAGCATCGGCATCGCGTACGGATTGATCCAGAAGCGCACCGTCACCGACGAGGACGTGCGGTTCGTGAATTTCTGGCAATTGTCTTCAGGCTTGATCGTTGCGATAACTGTATTTCTACTCGCCGAAACCATGGCTGGATTCTTTCAGGAGCCACGGGTCACTCCGGTGATCCAGGCGCTCTCGGTCGTATGCCTGATTCAGGCTGCCGCGGGCCCATCGCTCAATCTCCTGAATCGAGATCTCGATTTCAAGTCCATTCAACTGGCCGGAGTCGTAAGTTATGCGTTCGGCTATGGGCTTGTCGGCATTCCTTTTGCCCTGGGCGGCTATGGAGTCAACGCCCTAGTCGCGGCTCTCATTACTCAGACCGTGTTCAACCTCGCGATGCTCTACTGGTACAAACGGCATGTGTTGGGGTTCGTTATCTGGCATCGTGATGCTCACGAGCTTGTCTGGTACGGCCTGACGGTTTTCGCGACCAATATCAACAACTGGCTGCTGATGAACCTGAGTCGCGTCGTGGTGGCGCGAGCGTTCCCCAGCGCTGCGATGGGACACTATTCGATTTCCTACAACCTCATGCTCCAGATGACGGGCGCGCTCATGGGCAATCTACAGCCCGCGCTGTTTTCGGCCAGCTCTCGTGTTCAAGACGACGTAGCGCGCCTCCGCACGGCGTTCCTCACCATGCTCGCCGCGATTGCCCTGCTGCTTACTCCGATTTTTATCGGCATCGCGGCCGCGCCGGAAACCATCATGCTGGCGCTTTTTGGGCAGGCTTGGCACGAAAGCTCATTGCTGCTTCGTCCTTTTGCACTCGCCATGCCGTTGTATCTGGCAATCGGAATGGCTACACCGATGTTGTGGACCGCAGGGCGAACCACTCAGGAATTCAGGTTTCAGCTCCCCATCACGTTTGCGCTCGCGGTGGCCGCCTACGTGGCGGCGCAATACTCGCTTGCAGCGGTGGCCTGGGCCGTGCAGGGAATCTTTGTGTTGCGCCTTGTAGTGATCATGTCCGCGACCTGCGTTGCACTCGACCTACGCGTCCGCCATATCGCCACTGCGTGTCGCGCCGGAGTGGCGGCAACTCTGTTGGTGGCGAGTGCGATTGCGCTTGTCGATGGAATGGCAGTGCAAATGACAGAAAAGCGCTTGGTCGTATTGGCCGTGGATGTCGGAACCGGTGTTATCGCTCAAGTCATAGCGCTCCGTTTGTTTAGGCCGTGGTTCTCCAGTGAAGTGCGGACGCTATTTGAGAAGCTACTGGTAAGGCTGCCCCGAAGGCTCGCACTCTTTGGCGAATCCATCCTGGTGGATCGGAAGCGGGTATGACGATCGAGCAAGTTGTCAGCTTTTCGATATATGTGATCGGGGCATTCGTGCTCTCGTTGGGGGGAGTGTTGGCGTTCGGCGTGGCGATGGAAGGCGAAACACGATTTCGGCGGCTAATGGTCCCGGCGCTGTACTTGCTTATCATCGTTACAGGTTGCGTAACCGTAATCCTCTCAGGCCGCAACGTGTCCGTTGCCGGGGTTGATATCTCCTCGATTGCGCTTCCCCCTACGCTCCTGAGCAAATGGATTCCGCGCCTCGCTGTGCTTACAGCGCTCACAGTATGCATGGCACGAGTATTGGCGGCGCTCTTCTCAAGGGAGAATCGCAGCAAGGGCGGGAGCGCTCTTTTTGTTGCTTTTTTATTCTTCTTCCTGACGAACTACGTTTTCAACAGCGCACTTGGAATGGAGCCAGAGTTCACCCACGGTCAATACTACGCCCTCCTTTTTTTTACAGCGGTATTCGCGAGCCGGACGCAGGATCCCGAGACAGCAATTCGTTTCCTGAAATGGGGCCTAGCGATCTTTATGGCCGCCAGTCTCGTGGTGTCGCATGTGGCACCCGACCTTGCGATACAACGGAATTACTCCGGCTGGCTTCCTGGCATCACGATACGGTTTTGGGGATTGGGCCTTAACCCGAATAGCACGGGACCCCTCGCGCTCCTGTACCTGCTGATTGCGATTCACCAGCCATTCGAGCGGAGGTGGTCGCAATACTTGGGATTGAGCATGGCGATTCTTGTTTTGATATTAACCCAATCCAAGACGGCCTGGGTTGCAGCAATGGTTGCCGTCCCGCTGCTCCATTTACTGCGTTCTTCCTATGCGAAGCGGTCCGACGATACGCCTCCGGTGCGGTCATCGTCCGCAATGTCGCTAACAGCTACTTCGACGCTGTCGCTGGGCGTTGTCGGGGTGTTCGTCTTGTTGGTGCTCCCCCAGCTGGGAGTCTCCATTTATGGCGGTGTTGGCGCAATGCTGGGTGATGACGTGAGCACGCTCCACGGTCGGGACGTAATCTGGGCACTCGCGGTCGAGGAATGGGCGCGCAATCCCCTATTCGGCTATGGGGTCACCATATGGGATGCGGCATATCGCGCGCAAATCGGCATGCTACACGCGTATTCAGCTCACAATCAGTTTTTCCAATCTTTGAGCGCAGCCGGCTTGTTTGGAGTCATAGGCCTCGTAATCTATCTGGCAATTCTTTCCCGAAATGCAATCAGCGCCCGGCACAAAACGCGAGGATTATCAGTCGCGCTTCTTGTATTTGTGCTCGCGCGCTGCGTTACTGAAGCGCCTCTTGAGGTGGGTGCCTTCCTGATCGGGGAATTCCCAGCACATTTACTGCTTTTCCATCTCGCACTCGTTCACGGAAATCGCGTGACCTCGTCCAGACGCCCGGCGTCACCAGCGCTTTCGCCAGGAAGATCATCCTGAATCAGATGCAGCCCAGGATCTCGGTAGTGATTCCCCTGTACAACAAGGAACGCTATATCGAACAGGCTGTGACATCCGCACTGCACTCCCAATTTCCCGTTCACGAAGTCATCGTCGTTGATGACGGCTCGACTGACGATGGGCCGCGGCGAGTGTCCGCCGTCGGGGACCCGCGTGTGCGCCTGATCACCCAGCCCAATAGCGGCGTGTCCGCAGCGCGCAACAGGGGCATTCGCGAAGCCACAGGAGACTATATCGCCTTTCTCGATGGGGACGATATTTGGACCCCGGAATACTTGCCCGGAATAGTCAATTTGATTGCCCGCTTTCCACGCAGCGGAATCTTCGCGACGCGTTTCTTTTACTTTCGTGATGATGGTTTCAGACAAGTACCACGGCTATGGAGAATCAAAGCGACCACTCATCCTCAACAAATTGACCGGTTTTTTGAAATCTGGTCGCGATCAATTTTCTTCTGCACGTGCTCCGTCGTGATACCGTTACGCATCTTGCGAGATTTCGGCATTTATTTTCCTGAGGGTGAACAGTGTGGGGAGGATCAGGATGTCTGGTTCCGGATCGCGGAACACTGGCCCATCGGGTACCTGGCTCAACCTCTGGTCGGTTACCGACAAGGCGTGTCGGGCAGTTTATCTAGCGCGTACCCGGAAGACTTTTTGCCCTACGTCCAGCGTTTGCGAGCGCGATATCACTCGAACACTATCCCAAAAAAGCACCGCAAAGGCGTGTCGCGATTGCTGAGCCTAAGACAATTGAGCATCGCCCGTACTTTGCTCCTATGTGGTCAGCGCCGTCGCGCCATCAAGCTTCTCTACGATCCATCGTGCCTGCGGGTCCCGCGCTTCTGGCTGCGGCTGTTCCTGGCCGCTCATCTGCCGGCGTTTTTGGGCCGGCATTTGATACCATCAGAGTAGGATCAGTCTGGATGCCCCCTTTCCCTTGGAGAATACCTGGCTGCAGCCTCCGGACAAGCACGCCTATGGGAGTGGTAACCCGATTACGAACATGAACAGGCATGCGATTCGATTACTGTTTGCGACGGCCGAACCATACCCCACGTTCCGCGCCGACGTCACCACACTGTTCGGCAAGTACTCGCCGCGATACGGGGTAATGAGCGATGTAGTAACCGAGCGTGCACCCGGTGCCGCCGGAGAAGTGCGCTGGGAAGGTGGTGACGCTTTGTTGACCGCGATCCGTGGCGGCAAGGCCGGAAAATACATCGTAAAGCTAATGCATTGCGCCCTCACCCTGTTTCGCGCAGATCGAACGAAGTATCAGGCTATACAGGTGCGGGACATGCCGGTGGTGGCGTTACTGGGGCTTCTTGCAGCACGACGGAAGAGGATTCCCTTTTTTTACTGGATGTCATTCCCGATGCCCGAAGGCCAGATACAACTGGCGCGGTTGAGGGGACTCTCGGCTGGATTGATCAGATTCCTTTTCCCCTGGATAGTAGGGCGGATCAATCTGTTCGTGTTCTACCGCCTGGTCCTTCCATGGTCTGACCACGTCTTTGTCCAGTCGGATAGGATGCGGGAAGATCTCGTCAGCAAAGGAATCGAGAGGAAGAAGCTGACCCCGGTGGTCATGGGCGTTGACCTCGAGACTGCGGTGCCCGAGCGAATTGCCCCTGCGGACGATGAACGCCTCAAGGGAAAGCGCGTGCTGATCTATCTCGGAGTCATGGCGCGAGGTCGTCGGATCGATATCCTACTCGACATGCTGAAGATATTGCGGGAACAGTTTCCCGACGTGCTGCTCTTGCTAGTCGGTGAGGCTGAAGATGAGGTGTATGGGCAATGGTTGCGAAGGCGGGCGGAGCAGATGGGCGTGGCCGATGCGACGATCTGGACGGGATGGCTACCGCTGCACGATGCGTGGAGATACGTGCGTGCTGCCGAGGTCGGGCTGGCACCGGTTCCGCGCGGGCCCCTTCTTGACTGCGGCTCGCCAACAAAAGTCGTGGAATACCTGGCCTTGGGTGTCCCGGTTGTCGCCAACGACAACCCCGACCAGGAACGCGTCCTTCGGGAGGGGGGCGGTGGACTGTGTGTCCCACTTACGGCACACGACTTTGCGCAGGCCGTAAGCCGTCTGCTCGTTGACGAACCACTCCGTCACGCCATGGTTTCGTCAGGCCAGCGCTACGTCCGAGCGTCGCGAGGCTACCTTACCCTGGCGAAGCTCGTTGCCGATAAATACTCGGAATTGCTGCAACTCCCGAGCTAGCCTGACATTGTGGGGGTCGGCGTTTCCGCCGCGGCAGGCAAAGGACGCAAGGGATGATGAGTCAGTTTATGGCACGACACTTCGCGCCAGAAATGCATACCGCGCGATGCCCCGAAGCTCCACGATGAATCGCGGGATACGCTACTAATGCTTCGTCGCGGGGCCGGATTTCTGGAAGCGCTAAGGAGGGAACCTCTACCAGTGGGCTCACGACTAATACTCATGCTCGGTCCGAGCATGGATTATCCGGGTGGCATGACTGAGGTGGTCAGATTATATTCCAAAAAGCGGGTTTTTGAGGTTTGGCCGCTACGTTTCGTGTCCACGTACGATAGGCGGGGCTTAATAACTCAACTACGGACGTGGCTGCCCGCATTGTGTACGGTACTGATGCTGCTGGCGCGAAGGCGTGTTGCACTGGTCCATGTGCACAGCGCGGCGCACGGGAGCTTCTGGCGAAAATCGGCGATCTGCGCGATAGCTTATTTGTTTCGGACTCCGTATGTCTTCCATCTTCACAGCGGCAAGTTCTCTGTCTTTTACAGGCGCGATTGCAGCGGTTTCGCACAGGCATGGGTGCGTAGGACACTCCGAAATGCCGCCCGTGTCATCGTACTCTCTCGACACTGGCGAGATGAGGTGCACGACATGGAACCAACGGCGCGAGTCACAATCATCGGAAACCCAGTAAACGCGCCGGTCTCTCTACCACCGTTGCGACATCCTGCGCGTACGGTACTGTTTTTAAATTGGCTCACCGAAGAAAAAGGGGTTCATGATCTTGTAAGGGCGATGCCCCAGATCTTGCGCTCCGTTCCCCAGGCCCGCTTCGTGCTGGCTGGCACAGGCGACGTGCTGGCTGGCACGCGCGACGTCGAGTCAATAAGGCACCTGATCAAATCGCTGAGCATTGAACATGTAGTAAGTCTGCCGGGCTGGGTTGACGGAGAACAGAAAAACGAATTTCTGCGGAAGGCCGACGTCTTTGTTCTGCCCTCCTACTTCGAGGGGCTATCGATCGGACTGCTGGAAGCCATGGCGTGCGGGGCACCTGTAGTAGCGACCGCCGTCGGAGGGACCCCGGACGTGATAGAGAATCGGGTCAATGGTTTGCTTGTGGAGCCGGCTCAACCAGACGCGTTGGCTCAAGCAATTGTAACCATGCTCACGGACGATGCACTGCGAACGCGACTGCGAGAGGCGGCGCACCGCGACGTCTGCGCTCGATATTCCCTGGACTCCGCAGTCGGAAGCCTCGAATCCTTGTATCGCGAGCTTGGCATCCACGTCGATTCAATCAGCCGCCGAGCGCATTCCAAAGCTTCGTGAATCCCCAACAAGCAAGATATTCTTGTTGCCGCATGAGACAACGGCTAAGCAGCTTCACTGAGCTGAAGTACCGTATCATCTGCGCATGAAAATTGAAGGCTGGACATTTTTCGGCAGAGCAAGGGCAACATAGCGTGTGCGGCGTCGTAGGAATAATTTCTAACTGTCCCATCGCCCACGTCCCCTGGTCGGCGCTGGACGCATTGCGCCATAGAGGCCCAGATGGTTCCGGTTCGGAATCGATGCGGGTTGAATCGGCTCACGTCTGGCTCGGGCATACGCGACTTTCTATACTGGATCTATCTTCCGCTGGCCACCAACCCATGCGCAGCCAGGATGGGCGGTGGTGGGTGACTTTCAACGGAGAGATCTACAACCACCTGGAGCTGAGGAAGGAACTGCGCCTCGCCTGGCGCGGGCATTCGGACACGGAGACGCTGGTCGAATGCCTTTCGGCCTGGGGTCTGGAGCGGACGCTCCCGCAATTGAACGGGATTTTCGCCTTCGGAGCGCTCGATGTGGTGGCCGGAAAGCTTTACCTGGTGCGAGATCCGTTTGGCGTAAAGCCCATTTATTACTCAGTCGCGGAGGATGGCAGCCTGGCATTCTCCTCGGAGGTCGGGGCGCTCCTCGCCCTTGGTGGCAAGGCGCCGGACCTGGATGTCCAGGGTCTTCAGGCATTCTTAACCTTGAGGTTTGTTCCTTCGCCAAATACCTTGCTCGATGGGATCAAGAGGCTGCCGCCGGGCCACTTCCTCATGAGGGAGCTCACAACGACTCAGGACGACATTCGGTGCTACACGCAGTATCCGTCGGAACGGTTCCATGGAACGCTCGATGACGCAGTAGAGGCCTATTACACGCTGCTATCGCGGGCGGTCAAAAGGCAGCTCCTTTCGGACGTGCCCGTCGGGATTTTTCTTTCAGGGGGGGTGGACTCCGGGCTTGTAGCCGCGCTCGCCGTCGAACACCTGGGGAAGTTGCCGAGCTATACGGTTGGCTTCGGCAAGGGCCACGATGAGTGTGAACTTTCAGACGCAGCCGAAACCGCAGCACTACTAGGTCTGGACCACCATCCCGTTATCGTTACGGCAGATGACTTGTGGGATGCCTTCGAGAACTGCGTTTCCGCTGTCGAGGAACCTCTCGGGACGCCCTCAATTCTGCCCATGTGGCATCTGGCCCGGCGCGCGCACGAAGATGTGACCGTGGTGCTGACCGGCCAAGGCAGCGATGAGCCCTGGGGAGGCTACCGTCGCTACAAGGCGGAAATCTGGCGCGAGCGGATTCCTTTACCGTCTTTGCTCGGGTTGCTCGGGCCGCTTTTCCGCCATCTGCCAAGCATGCCGGAATTCCTCGAGCGCGCAGTCGCCTCCATCCCGGTTGCCGATCGTGCGCAACGGTTTGCGCGGATCTATGCGCCGTTTTCTCCAGATTTGCGCCAGCAGCTTGTCGGTTCGCCCGACGCCGGTTGTGCCGCCGATTCGATTCGCTACTGGCTGCACTGGCTCGGTGTGACCGACATGCCTAACGTGCAGGCCATGATGGCTATCGATGCACGCATGGGACTCGCCGATAACTTCCTGCTGTATGGCGACAAGATATCAATGGCCCATTCCCTCGAAGCGCGCGTCCCGATGCTCGATATCGAGCTGGTGAGATTTGTGGAATCCCTGCCCATCGAATACCGGGTATCTCTGCACGGTGGCAAGATCGCCCACAAGCTTGCTGCGGCCCGGCACCTCGCGCCTGCCATCGTCAATCGCCGCAAGAAAAGTTTTCTGGTGCCGTTTCGCACATGGTCCAGGACCGTCTGGAAGGATCGGGTTGCTGACATATTGCTCGATCCGCAGGCATCCCCCTGGACATGGTTCAAGAGAGCTGCTGTCGAGCGTTTATTGAGCGAACACGTAAGCGGACGCAGAAACTGGAGCGAGCAATTGTTTGCGCTTACGTCGCTTTTTCTTTGGTCCAGGCAAAGACGCGTCACGTGAGCTACGCAAGCTTGGCAAACACCTTTGTGAAGAGATTTGTAAAGCTTGTCCTGCCCTTTCTGCCGGCGCCCATCCGGCGCAAGGTACTGGATCGGGCGACCGCACGGCGTGTGGCGGAATCCAGAAAACGCAAGCAACGGACGCAGGTTTCGATGGAAGAGATAGCGGTCGCGCTCGATAGATTGAGTTTCTCCAGGGATTTGATCATCCACTCCTCAATGTCGAATATCGGCAAGCTCAGGGATGGCACGGCCCTCGACCTTACCAGGCAAGTCCTGTCTAGACTCGATCTCGGAGCAGTTACCCTCCTCGCTCCGGCGCTGCCCTTCAATACCTCGATGACCGAGTACCTCGATCAGTGCTCGGGGTTTGATGTGCGCACTGCGAAAAACGCCATGGGGGCGATCGCAAATATCCTGATGCGGCAAGAAGGCTGCCTACGCAGCCTTCATCCGACCCATTCCACCTTGGCATTGGGAGCGAACGCCAGCCAGTACATCGATGGGCATGAAAAGGATGCAACTCCGTTTGGGCCGAAGAGCCCATTTGCCAAGCTGACAAGGAACAACGGCAAGATTCTCATGCTCGGCGTCGGGCTCAATTCGGTCACGAATTTTCATGTCTATGAGGACATGCTGGGGGATCAAATGCCGTTCAACGTGTACCAGGCGCGGCGCTACGAGGTTCCGTGTATTGATCGAGCAGGCAAAGCAGTCGTAGTGCGAACCGCTTGTCATTCGCCATTTCTTTCCGCCCGGCGCGAATGCGAGCGCGCTCGAGGGTATTTGGAGCGAGGTGGGCATATCCAAACCCAGTGCATCGGAGAATCGGAAATCTCGCTACTGGACGCCAGAGGACTTACCACGACGCTGTTCGCAATGCTGCTCGACGGTGACTCGATCTACGGGGCGGTGAAGCTATCGAGCACGCAAAGAGCGGCTGTAGAAAGGTGCCTGTCTGAATTCCAATGAACCTGATCCTGTCGCTCGATTATGAGCTGTTCTTCGGCTCCAGACACGGCTCCCCGCAACGTTGCCTCATCGAGCCCTGCCAGGCGCTCCTGAAAATTACCGATCGAGTAGCCGGCAAGGTCGCGTTCTTCGTCGATGCGGGCTACTTGTGCACGCTTGAACAGAACAGGCGGAAGATCAAGACCGTGCAGCAGGAGGCAGATCAAGTGTTCCGCCATCTTGACACCCTTTCACGCGCCGGCCACGAGCTCCATCTTCATATCCATCCGCATTGGGAAGATACCCGGCGCGGCGCAGACGGTTGGCAATTTGACCTGACACGCTATGCGCTGCAGAGTTTCCATCCACCCGAAATACTAGACATTGTTACGCGGTACAAGAGTGCTATAGCGCGGTTCGTCGGTGCCGAGTCTGTTTTCTGCTATCGCGCCGGCGGGTGGGTCATCCAACCATTCGACACGTTGGCGCCCGCACTGCGCAGCAACGGAATATGGCTCGACAGCACGGTTTTTCCTGGCGGCGTTACCGAAGACTCAAGTCAAAAGCTTGACTTTAGACGATCCCCTGACAAGGACTACTGGCGATTCGAGACCGATCCGCTCCTGGAAGAGAGCCAGGGATACTTTCTCGAAATACCGATCTCGTCGACGTGTGTTCCGCCTTGGGCTTACTGGAACTTGGCAGCTCGTAAGCTCATTGGTGGAGCTCGTCATAGGCCGTGGGGAAACGGTGCTGCGATCCCCTTAGGCAAACGGGATCTCGCAGCAAAGCTGTTATCTCGAACAACAAGCGCGGTATCGATCGACGGGCCAAAGGCGGGATGGCTCGAAAGCGCATACCGGCAACACAAAAGGAAAGGGCGCAGGTGCTTTGTCATCATCGGCCATCCCAAAGCCCTCACCCCCTATTCGATCGACGCCCTGGAGCAATTCCTGAGAAAGCGACCAGAAATAACGCTCGCCGGGTACTCAAGCTATGAGCCGGTTGTGAGTCGTCGCAGCACCCTGCCCGGTCTTCAGAAGTCGCCACAGGAGCAGACATCGCACAGCCGATGAAGATCTGGTTTGACCTGTCCAATTCCCCGCATATCAATCTGTTCTCCGGGATGATCCATGATCTCGGTCGTCTGCACGAAATCATCGTCACCGCCCGGCCGCTTGCGAACACGATTGGGCTGCTCGAGCTCCACCGGATCAAACACACAGTCGTCGGAAAGCACTACGGTGCCGGACGTCTGGCGAAGGCTTATGGATACCCCGTCCGGGTCTGCCAACTTTGGCGCTTTCTGAAGGATAAGAACATAGACGTCGCAATTTCCCAGAGTTCATTTCATTCGCCTGTCGTGGCGCGCCTCCTCGGCGTGCGTTCTATCTATATGAACGATAATGAATACGCGCTGGGCAACATACCGGCCTTTCTTGCAGCGTCCACGATCCTGGTACCAGAGTTTCTGTCGATGGAACATTTGCGCAGGCAGTACGCCCGGCCATCGAAGGTCGTTCGCTATCCGGGGGTAAAAGAAGGCATCTATCTTCACCGGCTGAAGAGCGCCCTGAGCAGATCGACAAATTCAAACGGGCGCAAGGTTCGGGGTAGTGCGTACGTGCGCCCTGAACCGTGGACTGCTCAGTATTATAGGGGCCGGACGAAATTTCTCGACGACTTGCTTTTAGGCCTGAAAGATGAACTCAACGTGACATTACTGCCTCGCGACAAGGAACAGTTGAAACACTACAGTCAGCCTCGCTTACAAGGACTTCGTGTCGTAGCGGGTGCACTTGACATTGCGGAGATCGCGCCGGACTGCGACTTGTTCATCGGCGCGGGTGGAACGATGACGCGCGAGATGGCAGTACTGGGAATCCCGACGATATCGGTCTATCAGGACGAATTGCTGGACGTGGATCGTTATCTATTGAAGATAGGAGCGTTTGTGCACCGACCCGACTTGACCGCAGCGGCAGCGCTTCACTATCTGGACCAAAGCGCGAGACGCCCGGCCAACCGGGAACTCCTCGAAAAGGGCCGTCAAGCCTACGAGTTGATCAAGTCAACGATCCTGTCGGCGTGACCGCCCTGCTTCCTGAAACGTAATCTGAAAGATACTCTCGATGATTCGAATCGCACTCATCGGCCTGGGCAAGATGGGTATGTCACATCTGGCGATCATTAACAGCCATCCGGACGTTGATCTCGTGGCAGTCTGTGACTCCACAGCCTATATATTGGATGTGCTCAGCAAGTACACCGGGGTCAGGTGCTACACGGACTATTTCAAACTCTTGAACGAGGAAAAGCTGGACGCAGTGGTAATTGCCACGCCCTCCCGTTTTCATGGCGAGATGGTCAAGGCGGCCCTGGACCGAGACCTTGGCGTGTATTGTGAAAAGCCGTTTTGCCTGGACGTCTCCAAAGGCGCGAAGCTTGCAGAGCTCGCCGACAGGAAGGGACTCGCGAACCAGGTGGGTTACCATTATCGATTTGTCGCGACGTTTCAGAAAATGAAGCGCCTTATCGATGCCGGGACCCTTGGCGACATCCACCATTTCCGGGCAGAGGCATACGGCCCGGTCGTGCTGCGTCCGACCGGCTCTACGTGGCGCTCAAGTAAGAGGGAAGGCGGTGGCTGCCTGTACGACTATGCCTGCCACGCCATCGATCTGGTGCATTACCTGGTGGGTCGCCCCGACGCAGTCGGCGGCACGGTGCTCAACAAGGTGTTCTCGCGGGACGTTGAGGACGAGGTTTACTCGACCTTCTTCTACGCCGACGGCAAGACTGGGCAGCTTGCGGCGAACTGGAGCGACGAGAGTCATCGCAAGATGTCCGTCAAAGTAACCGTCTGGGGAACCAATGGGAAAGTTTCGGCGGATCGACAGGAGATTCAGGTCTACCTCCGCGACAGCGTGCATGAGAGGCCAGAGCTCGTGCGGGGATGGAACGTGCTTTACACGACGGAGCTGACCGATCCTGTGTGGTTCTATCTCCGTGGCGAAGAATACTCCGCCCAGATCGACCACTTCATCCAAAGCGTCAAGCGGCGCGACAAGAATACCTTGTGCACGTTTCGTGCCGCAACCGAGGTGGACCTCGTGGCCGCCATGATGCTGAAGGACGCCCACAGCGAGCACCCGGGCGTGGCGCCCGAGACTCGCAACGAGGACCAGCAGCACTCCAAAGGTGGCGCACTGGAGGCAATCAGGAATTTCCTGCGTTGACCCATCGGTGCTTCCCGGGATGCCAGGATGTGCAAGGGAACCTAACGGTGGAACGAATTCTTTTCGGCGACAACCAGTTCTTCGGCGTCAATCACATGTCCGAGGAGAAGGCCCGCGCCCAGGCGATGAGATTTCAGACGACCCGGTCCATCATCGACGTGCTCGATTCTGCGTACGATGAAGGCATCAACGTGTTCATGTGCACTACCCACGAGCGGGTCGGGGAAATTTGCGAACATGTGCGCGCCCATCCAGAGCATTACAGGGGCTTCCAGTTCTACCCTTGCATGCCTTACGCCCACAAGTACGTCAACGCCGTCACGGAGCACGGCGCTTTAGGAGCTTTGAGGCGCTTTCTTCCGGATGGCGGCGCGCTTGGTGCCATCCTCAAAGGTGGAATGTCCGTCGCCAAGAAGGACGTCGAAGGCGTAGCCCAACTCCTGATCGACGCTGAAATGAAGATGTTCGAAGGGTTACGTACTCCCGTCATCTTTCTCCAGAACGTGGTTACCGATTTGCTGCTGGGAATCGGGTTCAACGAAGCGTTTCGCATCTTTGCGCAACATGTGAGGAACAAGTACCACGCCGAGCCCGGCTATATCACCATGAATCTGCCGAGGCTTCTGGATGTGCTGGAGGGCCTTAGGATCGAGAATCCGATCGTCTGCGCGAATATCAATAAGATCGGATTCCGCATGTGCGGTGGGATCGAGGCCTACGAGAACGTCATCGCGACGCGGACGTTTCAGCCGATTGCGATGTCGGTGTTTGCTTCCGGGGCAATACCGCCGAAGGAAGCGCTGGAGTATGTTTGCAGACAAACCAAAATACGCTCCATTGTGTTCGGCGCCTCCAGCCGGTCAAATATCCGCCAAACCAAGCAGCTTATTGAGAAGCTTAGCGACACTAAGCCTGACGCGCTCTAACCAGCGTCGATTCTGGAACAGAAATAATGAAGGCAATAGCGATCGTCGCCGGCGCGAGGCCGAATTTCATGAAAATAGCTCCTATCGTGCGCGCCCTGCGTGAGTCAGGGAATGGCCTTGCGTTCAAGATCGTTCACACCGGGCAACATTACGACCGGGAGATGAACGAGGTATTTTTCGAGGAACTGGGTATTCCGCCGCCGGATGTCTCCTTGGAAGCCGGAAGTGGGTCGCACGCTCAACAAACCGCGAAAATCATGGTCGCATTCGAGGAATTTTGTCTGGACCAGCGCCCCGACCTGGTGCTCGTGGTAGGAGACGTAAACTCCACCCTGGCCTGCTCTATCGTTGCCAAGAAGCAGGGTATTCCCGTTGCCCATGTCGAGGCTGGACTGCGCAGCGGTGACATGGCGATGCCGGAGGAAATCAATCGCATCGTGACGGATTCAATCGCCGACTTGTTCTTTGTCACCGAACCGAGCGGTGTGGACAACCTGCTGCGCGAGGGTAAAGCGAGGGACAGGGTGTTCTATGTCGGCCACGTCATGGTGGACAACCTTCTCTATCAGAGTAACAAGCTGTCCGAGTTGGGTGCATCCAAGCTGTCCTCATCGGCGCTTAAAATGCGGTACCCAAGCTATGGCGTCGTCACCCTGCACCGGCCGTCCAACGTGGACGACCCCGCTACCTTTGCCCGGGTCGCCCTTGCGCTTCGTGATATCTCACAACGGTTACCCCTGATTTTCCCCGTGCATCCTCGCACCCGCGCGAATCTGGAGCAGTTTGAGATCGACCTGGGCCCAGGGGTCGTTCTGACGCCCCCGCTCTCCTACATGGAATTCCTGAATCTCTGGAAGGACGCCGTGGTGGCGCTCACGGACAGCGGTGGCCTGCAGGAGGAAACGACCGCCCTCGGCGTGCCCTGCATCACCATCCGCGAGAATACTGAACGACCCATAACCGTCGATGAAGGCACGAACGTAGTCGTGGGTACTGACCCGGAGAGGATGAAAGAGGCCGCGTATAAGGTTTTGCGGGGCGAGGGCAAACGGGGGCGTCGTCCGCATCTGTGGGACGGGCGGGCATCCGAACGCATCGTGGAGATCCTGCGGCGCGAACTGCCGTCTCTTTAATCTCTTGGATCCAGAGTCAACAACGTGGAGAGTCATTGATGGGCGCACTCAGCGTGTCCGCAGTTTCGCTGATTGAGCGCTGTGGCAGTCGAACAGCGCTAGTTGGCGTTATTGGCCTCGGTTACGTAGGTCTTCCGCTTGCGCTGCGTTTTTCCGAGGCTGGATTTCGGGTAGTCGGCCTGGACATTGACAAGACCAAAACCGCTGCCGTCAATTCTGGGAAAAGTTACTTCTTGCACATCCCGGATTCCGCAGTCGCGTCGGCCCGAGGACGTGGCTTCGATGCCACAACGGATTTCTCCCGCGCTGCCGAAGCCGACGCCCTGATCATCTGCGTCCCGACGCCGCTCAACGCTTTCCGGGAGCCCGACCTCTCCTTCGTGATCAACACGGTGGAGACCATCGTCCCCCATTTGCGAGCCGGGCAGCTTATCTCGCTGGAAAGCACCACTTACCCCGGCACGACGGAGGAGGAATTGAAGCCGCGAATCGAGAAGCGCGGCTTCAAGGTGGGTGAGGATGTCTTTCTCTGCTTCTCGCCGGAGCGCGAGGATCCTGGCAACGCCCAGTTCACGACCCGCAACATTCCGAAGATATGTGGCGGGTCCACGCCCACGTGCCTGGAAGTCGGCGTGGCCCTCTACAGACAGGCCGTGGACAAGGTCGTACCGATGAGCTCCACCCGCGCCGCGGAGATGACGAAGCTCCTGGAGAATATCCACCGGTCAGTCAACATCGGCCTGGTGAACGAGATGAAGGTGATCGCTGACCGGATGGACATTGACATCTACGAGGTCATCCGTGCGGCTGCGACCAAGCCGTTCGGTTTCGTGCCCTACTACCCCGGACCGGGGCTCGGCGGCCACTGCATCCCGATCGATCCTTTCTACCTGACCTGGAAAGCTCGCCAGTACGGAGTTCACACACGCTTCATCGAGCTCGCAGGCGAGATCAACAGCGCGATGCCCCATTGGGTGGTCGGGAAGGTAATCAATGCGCTCAACGAACGGCAGAAATCGGTCAAGGGAAGCCGTATCCTGGTATTGGGAATCGCCTACAAGAAAAATGTTGACGACATGCGCGAATCTCCCTCCGTCGAACTCATGTCGCTGCTCATTGCCATGGGTGCCGAGGTCGATTACTCCGACCCCCATGTGCCGGTTTTTCCCAGGATGCGCAAGTACCGGTTCGAGCTGAAGAGCGTGCCGGTCAGCGCAGAAAACCTGCCGCGATACGACGTGGTGTTGATCGCCACGAACCACGATGCGTTCGATTATGAGATGATTCGCGGGCACGCGCGGCTCATCGTGGATACCCGAGGCGTCTACCGGAAAGCGGCACCGAACATAGTCAGGGCCTGAATGAAGATCCTCGTGACCGGCGGCACCGGCTACATCGGCTCCCATGCGGAGGTCGAGCTGCTCGCGGGGGGCCACGATGTCTTCGTCATAGACAACCTGTGCAACAGCAAGGCCTCGGTGCTGGATCGCATCGATCGCATCACCGGACGACGACCCGCGTTTACGCCGATCGACGTTCGCGACCGCCCTGCCGTGCGGCAGCTCGTGGACCGGCACCGCTTCGATGCGGTGATGCATTTCGCTGGATTAAAGGCCGTCGGAGAATCGGTTCAGAAGCCGCTCCGTAAACTTCCCCAATTAGTAGACCGCGATAACTGGACTTTTCTGGCGGAATTTTACGCTGGAGGGAAGTCCGATGAAGAGGTCGCGGTTTACCGAATCGCAGATGGTGGCGATTCTGAAGGAAGGCGAAGCCGGGGTGGCGGTGGCGCAGTTGGCACGCAAGCATGGGATCAGCGCGGCAACCTACTACCACTGGAAGTCGAAGTACGCCGGTGCCGGGGTGGCGGAGTTGAAGCGGCTGAATGAGTTGGAAGCCGAGAACGCGAAGCTCAAGCGCATGTACGCGGACCTGGCGCTGGAGAATGCCGCGATCAAGGACGTGCTGGGCCGAAAACTCTGACGCCGCCAGCCAAGCGCGAGGCGATCCGTGTGATGACCGTGAGTACCCGAAACTTTCTTGCGTTGAGCAGTTGGTCATGCACAAAATCCATGCTCCACGACTGGTTTACGCCCGTCGGCGTCGCTGCCGGGCCCCGATGCAGGCTGATCCGCTTGCGCCGCGCCCGCCAACCCTCACACCGGAGCAGGATGTGAATGCGCTGGTAGCCAAACCGCGGCCGGTTATGCGCCAGTTCGCGAATACGCGCCCTCAGTGCCGAACGATCCCGGGCTACGCTCTTGTAAGTGCCAGGTGGAACGTCGCAGCAGTGCAAGCCGGCACGAGCGCTTCTTGTTCACCTGGAATCGTTCGTGAATCCAGCGCGCAATCTCGCGTCGTCGCGACGGCTTCAGATCTTTTTTTGACCACCCCCTGAAGAATGTGTCGATCCAAGGCGAGCTCCGCCACCACACGCTTGAGCCTGGCATTCTCGTCCCTAAACTGACGCAGCTCGCGTAGTTCCAAAACCCCCAGGTTGACGTACTTCTTTTTCCAAACATAGAACGTCGCCTCGGCAATCCTCATCTGTCGGCACACGTCCGCAACCGGTGTCCCCGCTTCCGCTTGCCGCAGCGCAAAGGTGATTTGCTCTTCCGTGAATCTCGACTTCTTCATCGCTTCTCCCGCTCCCAAAAGAAGCCATCGAAGCGACCTTACTTTAATTTCTAACCTGTGCCGAAATTCTGGTACAACGTCAAGTCTCATTAGGGTAAGTATCTCCCTTTTAGGGAGTCCACTGAATCGGGGCTAGCTCAGTCTGTCCCCTGTTGTCCTATTCGATTGCTGTTGTTAGCCCTGTCCTTGCCGACCAGACACCAATCAAGAACTACGAAGAGACCAGGGAGAAGCAAATCTATCGTTTGTATGCCAAAGGTTCGGGCGTACGAAGCCACTCATATCTACCGCGCTCTACGATTCCGGGTGGATCCAAAGGTCCTGGAACTTGATGAGAACGAAAACACAGGACGGCCGACGCCGTGGCTCACCTTGGAGCATGCTTACCCCGCACAGTGGATGGCCGACGCGCTGAACTGCGGGAATACGGATACCTGCAGCTCACACAGCGATGACAATATACAGACCTGCTTCAACCATGCCGAAGCTGACATGCACAATCTTTGTGCCTGCGGTGCGGAATCTGAATTCCGCGCCAAGACAGCCCGTTTGGTGAGATTCCGGGGGAACCGAAGCGAAAGATTACGGTCTTCCGCGCCTGGAAGAGACCTGCTCCCGTCATCGTCGTTAAAACCATGATTGCTTGAAGCGGCTAAATTGACGACGGCGCCAACGGGGGCCAGTTAGTTTCCCGTTATGCCGCCTTCGCAGTTGCTCCGTCTTCAGCCGTCTGGACTGCCACTACTTCCTGGTAGGGAGGACAGCGGCTTGATGGTTCCCTAAGGGCCTACCCGGGTCTCCGAGATCACAGCGTCATCAATGTAGATGGAAACCGGTGACGGCGAGATATTCTCGGCATAATTGTTGATGGACCACTGGCAGTCCCCGTTATCGTAACGGGTCCTGATGTTTTCGAGCTTGAATATCTCGACGTCATCCTGCCAGACCTGGATAGCGCCGGTGAAATCCCCAGCGCAGACGTACCGTACCTCAACGTGAAACCACCGGCCCACGGGGATCTCAACCGGGGACGGCCACGTGCGCCCACCGCTCTGTCCAGGCTGCGGACCTTCGATCTTGAGGCCAGGCCACCAGGTCAACAGGAAGTACATCTGTCCGGTCGCCTGAGCGTTGCGCCAGTCAAGAATGAAGAACGGGTCATGTTTCCCGTCCGTGGTCGCCGACTTGAACTGGAACCAATTCGCCCACCCGTACAGGTTCACCGTGTAGCGCTGTGGGACGAAGTACCATGCCGAGTAATAGGCCTCGCGATTCTCATGGGGTTCCTTCCAGCGGTATAACCGCACGGCACCCGTACCCGGGATGGTCAATTTGGCCGACCAGTTACCACTGCGGGCTTGCTCCTGGCTGGCCTCCGAAGTCGACCCATTGGTCGAGCTGCACGGATTACTACAATTACCGTTGTACTCCCCGCCGCCGCCGTTCAAGTACCACTCGCTGAGGTTCCCGCCCTCCATGCCAGCACGCCATAGAATCTCAGCTGCCGGCGGTGGCGTGGGTGTGGCCGTCGTGGACCTGGTAGTCGTGGGCGTGGTAGTCGTGGTCGTGGGCGTGGTAGTCGTGGTCGTGGGCGTGGTAGTCGTCGAACTGCTGGGTGTCGAGATGCTAGTGGGCCCGCGTGAACGAGCTCTGTTTCCCCTTAAAACCGTGCAAGCCACACCCGTTGGACAGGTGTCGGAGTAGTATTTGACGCCCTGCGCATCGCGCCAAAAATAAACACCCGCCTGACTAGTCGCAGAGAAAAGCAACAAGCTTGCTGCCAAGAACATTAGTTTCAACACGACAACCCCCGGTTGTTGTGGCCCTAACGTTGATCTCAAAGCCTTTATCATGCCAAGAAGATCAGTTTCAACATGACAACACCCGGCTGTTGTGGCCCCAATGTCGATTTCGAAGACATCATCAAAAGCATCAACTAGATGTATATAAGGACATATAATCCAGTACAACCGGTGTGATAAGTCGTCGTTCAAGTCCTCTCGATCATCACCAATATTGGACTCCTGAGGATGGTCCGCGAGACCCTGTTGCGTCGTCAAATCCCGACGAAGGGACGGGCGCAATTACAGAATCATTACTTGTAACCTCGCGCAACGCGGTCAAGTCCCTAGTAAGACTGGTATTGCATCTGGTCGCTGCGAAAGTCGTCAAGTCCCGACAACGGTGTCGCGCGCAACGACAGAATCATTACTGGGCAGTGCTCAGCAATCGTTGGACAGTTTTTTCACACTGGTGTGACGAGTGCGCAGCAACCGTTCGACAGTCATAGCTCACCTTGGAAGGGTTTGTTGGGATGCACGTATTCGAACTCTCGCAGCAACGGTTATTGGGTCGCGTCACGTCAAAGCGCCGCGCCGCCGACCGGATACTTTGCCCATCGCGTACTGTTTGCACCATCTGCCTGCGCGTCCACTCGACTCGAAGAGTTTTTTACCCATGCTCACAACCTCAAAACGCAAAGCCACCACCTTACCCAAGTGTCCAACGGTTGCTGCGCATCAAGTGTCCAACAGTTGCTGAGCATTGCCCCATTACTCGTAACCTCGCGCAACGAGGTCACGCTCCTATTCCTGGATGGTCGCAAGCTTCTCGACATTGAGAGCTTCGACTTCGACGTCCACCAGAACAGCGCCAACATCGGCGGATGGAAATCGGGCTGGAAGCGAGGCGGGACCTATATCAACAACTTCATCTTCGTGCCGGTGGAGCGCCGGGAGTGCATCAAGGCGGGCGCCACCTCAGGATGGTGAGCTCTGGCCGAGCGGTCGCCCGGGGCGTGGCACGTGATGGGCAATCTTCTTGCCGAGGGCTGTCGGCGCGCGGCGGTTAAGTTTCTGGTGAAAACGGCACGTTCTGCAAGGCGCATCACACCCACAAACTCGCGGGGCGTCACACGCAGGGTTCTCGGCGCACGACGAAGTGAGGGTGCCGTCCGGGCACACCACGGAGTCTAAGAAACTTACTGGCTTCATGCTGCGCGCCCCAATGTCATTAGATAACCTAAACGACTACGCGGCCACTGGCACGGTAGTCTACCAGTCAAAGATGCACGCCGGCTAGAAGCGCAATTTCCAGGTGATGAGCGGAGCGGCGTGGCTGGAGCTTCTATGTCGTCACATCCCGGATCGGTACGAACATCTCGTGCGCCACGTGGGGTGGTACTCGAACCGCGCGCGGGGGGAGCGCGCGACGAAAGCCTCCCTCCCAGCCGGCTTCGCCGGGAGAGGAGCGGGCGAATGAATTTGCGGCTCGCGCAATAGCCGCCTGGGCGCGGCTGATCAGTAAGGTCTACGAGGCCGATCCGCTGGAGTGCCCCAGGTGCAACGGGCCGATGCGCGTCATTGCGCTGATCGAGGATTCGGGAATCATCCGGCGCATCCTCGAGTACCTCGGATTGTGGGCGCCGCTCGCCACCGAGCGAAGTCCGCCGCCCGGTCCCGCGAGTTGGCCCCGGCATGCCAGCTTGCCACTGACCTATCACCCGGTTCCCGACATCGCCTGACCTGTCGTACGGAAGAAACGCCTCGAAACAGCCGGGGTGCGGGTAAGAGCTTGCCGCGCTCTGGCGGTTGGAATAGATTCATCGGAAATTGACCGCTGATCCCGCTCGAAATCCGCCCGGATCGCGGTTATCTCCCAGGGAGGAAGAAGCAAGCATGAACATAAGGCCCGTTATGCGCATTCCGAAACTTCTTCCGCGCCTGCTCCCGGCGCCTCGGCTCGGCGAACAGGAATCAAGGCTGGATTGAATTTCCTATTTATCGTTGAAAGGACCTTGATCGCGCCTCCGCGTATTGTCGGTGCGTTCGACGGGACGATGCTGTGGGGAGGAGACAGTATGAACGTGGTGGCAATTACAGGCGCTAGCGGCATGATTGGGCGTCATCTTGTAGAGGCGCTTAGCCCCTCAGCGGGGCAAGTGCGCGTACTACTCCTTCCAAACGAGCCCGTTCCATCATGTTGTGAGGAGGCTGTCGTGTACCGCGGCGACGTCCGTAGACCTGAAGACTTGTCTGCCTTTATAGATGGCGCAGACACAGTGTTTCACCTTGCGGCACTGGTCGGGAAGGACGCAAACTCTCTCGCCGAGGCGCGGGCGGTTAATGTCGTGGGCACGCGTAATCTCGTGGAATTGGCAAAGGTGCATGGCACCCGCAGTTTCGTGCTTCTTAGTACCTGTTGTGTCTATGGGCTTCATGGCCTCGAGGACGAAATCTTGGACGAAAACGGACCTCATGTACCACTCGATCGGCCATATGATCGATCGAAGACGGAAGCAGAGGAACTCGTTACTTCCGAAGACCCGACACAACTGCCCTGGAGCGTACTGCAGGTTCCCGTGGTACTTGGCGGGGCGCATACGGTAGACAAGCCGAATCTCTTGGCGCTCATTCGGATGACGCGCTTCGGCTTCATTCCATATACCTTTGGAGATCGTACCTGGGCGAACTACGTGTATGCGGGGGATGTCGCAGCGGCGCTCGCTTGCCTCGGCGCGCATCCGCTCTCAGCGGGGGAAGTCTTTATCTTCAATGAAACAGTGTCGTTGAATGATTTGTTCGCCTGGATTGCGAGGGAGTTGAATGTTGTCGTAAGCAGGGTTCCCGTGCCGAGCTTCGCTCTTCGGCTTGCCGCTCACGCGCATCGTCGCCTAGCAGTCTTAGCCAACCGTCGCCGCTTCTCATCCGAGAAGATACGCTCGGTCCTTGGTTACTCGCCTAGGGTCGGGCTAGAGGAAGGACTTCGCTTGACGATTTCACACTACCGAAGGACAGGTCTGATCACCTGATGCCGGCGCCTTTCAATAGGTTTGAAGCGGGACACTGTCCATTGAATACGGTGCCCAGCCGATCATACTCTCTGCAACCTCATTGTCTGGTCACTGCGGTCGTCTCCAGAGATCACCGCCGCCAAATGTTGGACGATGATAAATTGTGATCCCGCGGACCAGCCATCACTGACCTGTCACGCGGTTCCCGACATCGCCTCGTAAGCTTCCCCGTCCAGTGGACAGTTCTAAGCTGGAGTTTCCGCGGCGAGCAATTGCTCGCGAAAACGCGCTGGCGGTGGCCACCCGGGACACGCTGGCGATCTTGCAGTCTCGCCTAGTAGCCCTGGTGGGGCTCAATGATGCAGTGGTAGTGGAATCGCCGGATGCGGTGCTGGTGGCGCATAAGGCACAAATGCAGCAGGTCAAGGAGGTCGTGGCGCGGCTCAAGCGAGAGAGCCGCGCGGAAGCCGAGACGCACCGCAAGATCTACCGGCCGTGGGGCTACTACGACAGCATGGACGCCTGCAACCGCTTCCAGGTGAAGCGCATCGTGGTCAATCCCGGCGCCGCGCTTTCACTGCAGACGCACCATCATCGCGCCTAGCACTGGGTGGTCGTGTGCGGCACCGCCCGCGACACGCGAAGAGGAGACTTGCCTGCTCTCTGAAAACAAGTCAACGTACATCCGGATCGGTACCCGCCACTGCCTGGAAAACCCGGGGAAGGTGCCATTGGAAATCATCGAAGTGCAGTCCGGCGCCTATCTCGGCAAGGACGACATCGTGCGCTTCGAGAATACTTACGGTCGCACCTAGACTAGGGCATTCTGACAACGGGGAATCGTCCTCCGCGTTTCTATCGTCTAGCGTGAATCGTTGACATGGTGTGGTCGTCAGTGTAGATCGCCCCGGTTATTGCCGCGATTTTCTGACATTAATTGTTGCTCGCCCCCCAGCAGCTATTAGGGAAGGTCCTTTTAGGGAATCTCTGAATAAGTGAGCAACAAATGTTGATTAGGGTGCTGAACAGATGAATCGGGTTGTTGAATCCGGTTTAGTCAGTCTATCGAGGCGCATTTACACTCGATTGGCACCGTTTTGCTGTTCATCAGGCGTACCTGTGCTGTGCGCGCAGCAACGTTCGTCGCACCATGAACAGATTCGCCAACGCACAGGCAACGAACAACCGGTTGGCGTTCTTGGCGATGCCGCGGTAGCACACCTTGGCGAAGCCGAAGAGGCGCTTGATCACCAGAAACGGATGCTCGCCCTTGGCGCGCACCCTCGATTTGTTTTGATTCTTCGCACGTTCCACAGCACTGAGCGCCTTGTTGCGGCTCGCCTTGGCTTGCGTGAAGTCGCGCGCCTTGGGCGCAACACGTCGGATCACCCGGGTTTGCCCGACGTAGGCGCTGTTGCCCCATACCCGCGTCTCAGCCCCGTGCAGCAGGTGCGCCAATGCCTGGCTGTCGTGCACGTTGGCAGGCGTAGCCACCACGGAGTGAATCAGCTTGGTCTTGGCTCGCCACCCCGATGTGCGCCTTCATGCCGAAGTACCACTGGTTGCCCTTCTTGGTTTGTTTCATCTCGGGGTCACGCTCACCGGATTGATTCTTGGTCGAGGACGGGGCGTTGATGATGGTGGCGTCCACGATCGTGCCGCTTGCGACCTTGAGCCCTTGGGCTTGCAGGTGGCGAGCGACTTGCTCGAACAGCCCCCGGCCCAGGCCGTGGGCTTCGAGAAGATGGCGAAACTTGCACACCGTGGTATCGTCGGGCACGGGCTCGCACCCCAAGTCGATCCCCACGAATGCCCGCATCGACACCGATTCGTACAGCGCCTCCTCCACCGCCGGGTCCGACAGATTGAACCAGTGCTCAAGGCAATAGATCCGCAGTATCCTCTCCAGCCCCACCGGAGGGCGCCCGTTGCCAGGCTTCGGATACACCGGCTCGATCAGCGTGCACAGCTCAGATCAAGGCACCACGCGTTGCATCTCGGCCAGAAATGCCGCACGGCGGGTGGTCTTGGTGTATTTGTCGAAACCCAATGTGGCCAGTGTCTTCTGTTTCATCGCTGTTTACCCCTCGTCCAGTTTCGTTCATGCTATGACAAAGCAATAGCGAAAAAGATCGGGACTTAATCAGAGATTCCTTAGCACATTCGGGAAGACTAGAAGACAAACGAGTAGGATACATGGTCAATTACAGTCGTCTTGCCATCACTAGAAAGATGGTGTGTGCCAATAAGCCCTTTCCTGAAATTGGGATTGATCTCGGTGACCAAATCTTCAATAAACGTCGAGTCTGAAATGGCTTTGATTTCATAAACGAGCAAACCTTCTCCATACATATCAAATCCCTGACGTTGACCAACCCTGAAGAGTTTGTCCCCATCCGTAATCAGACCCGCATTTCTGCCGCCACGCGCATCGATTTTTAGTGGATTCTGCGGATGCGGCACCCAGACGGTTGCAAGCGGTGAATTCGCCGAAAACAGGTAGAGTTCTGAATCGTAATCTCGGGGTTCTGATTGTTCAATGCTGGTTAGCATCCACCACTTGCCGCCCTTTTCAAAGAACATCGTATCTACTGCTGATATATTACCCATAACAACACAATGTAGTTCCCATCTCAGAGGGAATTCTATGCAGCGATAAGTGCGAATTTGCCTTGATTGGGTCGATTCGGGGCACATGTAAAGATCCCCTTTGTATTGGAACAGGAATGGGAACGATAAGTGGAATGGCTCTTGAAGGGCGATTCCGCGTTCAACTACTTTCGTCCCCGTCAGTTCCAAGGCGGTTATGTGGGCCCTATTCGTCTTGTATACGAAGTCCTCGACAAAACAGAATGTCTTTCCGCCGTACGACCATAGAAATGGATCGGCCCAAAATCGCCCTCTAGGAAGTGTTGCTTCAGTACTTCGCGAGAATTCAAGCTTGTCCCAGTTCCCGGAAATGAATGAAATTCCCCATCTTTTTTTGAGCCTCAGTAATCGCGCGACGACTTTAATCAGTACCCTCTTAACAAATTTGATTCCATATGCGACGAAATGATGTAAACGCGGTGGGTTCTTGACGCGAAACTGAACATCCGAATAGGCAGCTAGCGTATTCTTTTCGGCAGGTAGCTTGCCATTCAACGCTATCTGATTTAGAAGATCGTGAAGATGAATATATGCCTTTTTGCATAGGTGAGCCTGATTCAGTGAAAAATAGTACTGTGTACTGAATGACCCCCTAACCAACACTTCTCCTGCACCGGAATCATCTGTAAGACGCAAAATATTGAAAGCGGTTTGGGGCCATCCGTAATAACACTCCCAGAATCCCGCAACGCTTCCCGGAATGCTACGGTTATCAGCATGGCCAAGACAAATGACTCCAAGCTGACTAGCGTGAAGAATGTCACTATGCGGCTTTGTGGAGCTGCACTGAATCAACAAGTTCAAATCAAGCGCTCTTATTGTTTCGATGTTCTCGACCGAACCTTGATACGTAGGTTCGGAGTCCAAATCGACGGGTCCAATTTCCACTATTCCATCCACTATCTTGCTCAGATCATATAGTTGAAAGTGATCGGCATATAGACGACGGAATTCAGGGAGCAATCGTTCCACGGAAGTTACTAGTCGAAATGTGATTTCCGACAGTAAGTCGTATAGTCCTTGTTTGAGCCCACCATTCGCGATCCCTCTTCGCTCTGACTTCCGGCGGACGGATTGAAGGATCAAATGTGAAATATCAATACTTGGCTGGTCTTTCGCCCAAAGAACCAACTCATAAACGTATTTGTTCGAGAACGTACCATCAACTAAAAGACCAACTTTAAGTGTCATCACCTTGGCCTTATCTTGTGAACTGTTTGCCTGAACATGAGCGAAATAACCTTCTCTCCGTCGAAGACCGCAACTTCGCCTAATTGATCGAACGAATCCCCGGTGCCTCGATAGTCCAACCTGAGAACGTGCTGGCCCCTCTCAGCAAGAGAAATGGCCAGCGTTCGGAGCGCAAGCTGCGTGCGCATGTAATCCGAAAACAGAGGCGGGCAGATGACCGTGAGTACGCGGCCATTGCCACGGACCGGCAGATGATAATTCGCGAAGAGCTGCTGGTTACTTGGTCCAATGAAAAACGCTTCAGTCACGGGGTCGGTTTGTCCTCTAAGGGCCTTTAATGCGCGTGACGCTCAGGGCACGCGAACTTTTAGTCCAGAATCTGCTTACGGTGCCACAGGCCTTGCTGCTCCGCGGTCGCCACCGCCCTCGGCAATCCGCTTAGAGCGGCATCGCGTGGCGATCTCCGCCAGGCTCTCTTGAAGTAGCGCATTGAACCCGAGGCTTGCCTCGAGTCTGTTCTCTATTTGTCGCAATGCCCGCAAAGCCAATAACGAGTGCCCGCCCATTTCAAAGAACTTGTCGCCGCGGCCAATCGGTCGAGCGGGATGAATCAGCTGGGTCCAGATCTCGGCGATCGTTACCTCGACCGGATTGGCTGGCGCCTCATGTTGGCTGATAGCGCTCTCCGTTGCGACCGGCGTCGGCAGCCGACGCCGATCCACCTTGCCGTTGGGCAGCAACGCAATCTCCTCCACCGGCAGGAAATGCTGCGGAATCATGTACTCGGGTAGCCGCGCGCGCAGGTGCTTGCGCAGGCTGACCGGGGCTAACGCCCCCGCCTTTGCCGGCACGCAGCACGCAACGATGCGCACGTCGTCGGCCTTGACCGTCCACAGATGCACCGCCGCCTGGCGAACGTCAGGGTGCTCCGCAAGAATCGCCTCAATCTCGCCCAGCTCGATGCGAAAGCCGCGCAGCTTGACCTGATCGTCGAGGCGCCCCAGGTGCTCGAGCGTGCCGTCACTGCGCCAGCGGGCACGGTCTCCGGTGCGGTAGAGGGTGGCCCCCGGCGTGGTGCTGAACGGGTCCGCGATGAAGCGCTCGGCGGTCAACTCGGGCCGCCTCCAGTAGCCGAGCGTTACCCCCGCACCACCGAGACACAACTCACCCGCAACCCCGATCGGGCACAGGTTCTGGTGCGCATCGAGTACGTAGGCCGTGGTATTGGCAATGGGCTTGCCGATGCGGATCCCGTTGGCGGTGTCGGTAATCCGGGCGCAGGTGGACCACACCGTGGTCTCGGTGGGGCCGTACATGTTCCACAACTCGACACCGCGTGCGATCAGCTGCTCGGCCACATCCTTGGGCAGAGCTTCGCCCCCGACCAGGGCCTTGAAGTCCTTGCCGCCCGTCCAGCCCGCCTCCAGTAGCAGCCGCCAGGTAACCGGGGTGGCCTGCATGACGGTGGCACGGTGCTGCTCAAGCAGACCCCTGAGGGCATGGCCATCCATGGCCTCATCGCGGCTTGCGATCACGACCGTGGCACCGAGCGTGAGCGGCAGCTGCAACTCCAGCACCGCGATATCGAAGGACAGCGTGGTCACCGCCACCAGCACGTCATCCGCAGCCAAGCCAGGCGCGCGCGCCATGCTGGTGAGGAAGTTCACCACCGCACGGTGCGGAACGATGACGCCCTTGGGCTTGCCGGTGGAACCCGAGGTGTAGATGACATAGGCCGGATCCTCGGGCTGTGCGCTATAGGCATCGACCGGCAGGTGGGTATTCGGCGCGGCAGCGATGCTCCCGGCATCGGCATCGAGCAGCAGTTGCCGCTCGCGCGGGAGCCCGAAGGAACCCGCCAGAGCAGAGGTAGACACAAGCAGGGCGAGTTGTGCATCCTCGGCCATGAAGCGCAGGCGTTCCTGCGGGAACGCAGGATCAAGCGGCACGTAGGCAGCCCCGGCCTTGAGGATCCCGAGCACGGCGGCGAGCATCTCCGCGCCCCGCTCCACGCACAGGCCGACGCGCTCACCGCGGCCCACCCCGTGTGAACGCAGCACCTGTGCCAGGCGGGTAGCACGCGCCTCCAGTTCGGCATAGGAGAGCGCCGTCGCCCCAGCCCTGATGGCCGTGCGCTCGGGCGTGCGCGCCACCTGCGCCTCAAACAACTCATGGAGCAGTGCGTCGACAGGAAACCCGGCTTCCGTGGCGTTCCACTCGACCTGCAGCAGGCGTCGCTCAGCATCGGTCAGCAGCGGTAGCTCGGACAATCGCCTATCGGGGGCGGTGGCAATCCCTGCCACCAAACTAAGAAAATGCGTCACGAGCCGGTCTATCGTCGCGGGCTCAAACAGGTCGCTGTCGTACTCGAAAAATCCACTAAGCAGGCCGTCCAGTGTTTCGGTCAGTTCCAGTGTCAGGTCGAACTTGGCTGTCCCGGTGGTCACCGGCAGCTGCTCGATCTGTAGTCCGCTCAGCCGTCGCGGCACCGGTGCCTTGTGCAGAACCAATAACACGTCGAACAGAGGGGTTCGGCTGGGGTCACGAGCCGGCCGAAGTTCTTCGATGACACGTTCGAACGGGATATCCTGATGAGAATAGGCAGCGAGCGCTACGTCTCGAACCCGTCCGACGAGGTCGCGAAAGCCCGGATTTCCCGTAAAGTCGGTTCGCAGGACCAAGGTGTTGATGAAGAATCCGGTGAGCGGTTCGACGTCCTGCTGCCGACGCCCGGCGATTGCGGTGCCGATAACGACGTCGTCCTGCCCTGCGTAGCGGTGCAGCAACGTCTTCAGCGCAGCCGCCAGCACCATATACAGCGTCGCATTACAGTGCTGCGCCAGATGCCTCAGCGCCGTGACGATGTGACCGGGGACGACGAAGTTAAGTAGATCGCCACGATAGGCCTTGGCGGCGGGACGCTGGCGGTCGGCGGGCAGATCGAGCGTTGGACGTTCCCCGCCAAGCTGTCGCCGCCAGTACTCCTGTTGAGCGTCGAGGCGCCCTGCGTTCAGTTGCTCGTGCTGCCAGGCGGCAAAGTCCGCGTATTGAACGCGCAGTTCCGGCAGTTTGGCTTCTGTCCCGCGACACCTTGCCTCATAGCAAGCCTCGAGCTCTTGCCACAGAACATCGAACGACCAGTCGTCGTTGACCACGTGGTGAAGACAAAGAACGAACCAGTGTTCGGCGGAACCCAGTCGCAGCAGCAGAGCCCGCAAGAGTGGCGCAGTGCTGAGATCGAATGGTCGCCGTACTTCACTTGACGCCAGACGCCGGGCCTGCAGTACACGCTCTGATTCGGCGCACCCCGATAGATCGGTGACCGGCAACGCCACCGCGATGTCCTTCGCTACCCGTGGGTGGGCGACGCCGTCAACGGCCAAAAATCCGGTTCGCAGAACCTCGTGGCGCCCGACGACGTCGCACAACGCCTGTCGCAACGCCTCGACGTCTAGCGTGCCGCGCAGGCGATAGGCGTATGCCATGTTGTAGGTTGGGCGATCCGGCAGCAGCTGATCCAGAAACCATAGTCGCTGCTGCGAATATGATAATTGTCTTGGCTGGTCATTCGGACGCGGTGTGACAGGCGGAAGCCGCGTCTCGCGCCAGGAGCCGTCGGGACCCGATAGTAGGGTCAGCAATCGGTTCTTGTTGTCGGTCAAGCGCTGCTTGAGCTCCGGCGTCAAACTGCCTTGCGGCGCCTTGTAGCGCAAGCGACCGTCTTGTGCCCAGACCGTTATGCCCAACTGCTCAAGTTCCGCAATCAGGTTCTGGGTGCTACCCAAATTTGGCATGGGTTCTATTCTTATCAGTCGTTGACTGCGTACAGCACCCAGTAGCCGTGCAGAGTTATAGCTCGCCGTAAACGAAGCCCTCGGCCAGCTTGCCAGCGATGATTTCCTGCTTTGCCACGGCAGCTGAACTCAAGGCATCGATCCGTGCGGCAAGATTGCGCAACTGCGGCCGCTGAAACAGATTCTGCAGCGGCAACTCGACGCCGAATCGGTCACGGATTCGCCCTACAAGCTGCATTGCCAGCAGCGAATGACCGCCCGCCTCGAAAAAATTGTCGTTGGCCCCGATCCGGTCGACTCGAAGTATCTTTTGCCATAGTCCTGCCAATGCCTGCTCGGTAGGCGTTTCAGGCGCTATGAAAACAGTGGCCGTAGCCGTCGCGCTGTCCGGCGCCGGCAATGCCTTTCGGTCCACTTTGCCGTTGGGCGTCAGCGGCAGCCGCTCGAGCGTCACGAACTCACCGGGCACCATATAGTCTGGCAACTGGCGGCGCAGATACTGGCGCAAACTTGCCAGATCCACTTGGCTGCCGGTTCGTGCCGCCACCAGGTAAGCTATCAGGCGTAATTCCGCATCCACTGAGCCATGCACAGTCACGGCAGATTGGTCGACATCGGGGTGCTCGTTCAGCAAACGCTCGATCTCCTCCAGCTCGACCCGGTAACCGCGGATCTTGACCTGGTGGTCTACGCGCCCGAGATATTCGACAGAACCGTCAGGCAGAAAGCGTGCGATGTCCCCGGTGCAATATAGGCGAGCTTTCGCGTCGGGCACGAATCGATTGGCTGTGAAACGCTCTGATGTCAGCTCGGGCCGCCGTAGATAGCCTCTCGCCACTCCGGCGCCGCCGATAAAGAGTTCGCCCGGTACGCCCGCCGGCACCGGCTGCCCACAGCAGTCCAGTATGTAGATCTGAGTATTGGCGATCGGGCGCCCGATGGGCACCGCATCGGTACCGGAAACCACCCGCTGCGTTGCGGACCAGATGGTCGTTTCCGTGGGACCGTACATATTGCGCAGATCGCCGCCGATGGCGGTCTGGAGCTCGCGGGCCAGCGCCGCCGGCAGCGCCTCGCCGCCGACCAGCATGTGGCGAATGCTCGCCAGTGCCGACCGGGTTGGTCGATCCTGCAGCAGCATCCGGGCCAGGGAAGGCGTGCATTGCAGATGGGTAACACCGTGCCGCTGGATCTGCGCTGCGACCGAAAAGCGTTTCGCGGGCCGCCCGCCAACCGGAGCGGCATCGGCATTCGAATTCGCCTCCTCGCGCACCTGATTCAGGTAGGGCAAGTTCGCCAGGATCCGGTCGGTCGGTACGCCGAAATCGAGCAGGCAAGCGATCTCGTCGACACCAGCGCGCTTGCAGTGCTTCACCATGCCTGCGCAGGTCGACGGCGTGCCGAACAGCCCGCTGGTCTCGAAGTAGCGTTCGAAAGCGAAATCCAGAATCGCCTCGATCTCGCTTGGCGGCAGACTGCGCAGATCCACGTCTTGCGGCTTCTCGGCGCCGCCGCCGGGTCGTTTGAAAGCCGGAAACGACCAGGCAAAGTCGAGCACCAGTTTGAGCGAACTGCGCAGATAGTCCTTCATCGGCTGGCGAACCAGTTCGCGCACTGCGCCGTCATCGTCGCCGACGAACGTATGCAGCATCAGAGTCACTCTCCCGGTGGCTGGATCGTGGCCCGCAGCAGCCCGCGCCTGGCGATAGATGTTGATCTTTCCCGCCACTTCCTCGACCGACTGACCCAGCAGGTGCGTGAGAATATTGGCGCCAAGCTCGCCCGCCTGGCGATACGTGTCAGGATTGCCGGCCGTGGTGACCCAGAACGGCAGCTCGGCCTGTACCGGGCGCGGAAGGGTTTCGATCGCTACGTCCTGGCCGAGCGGATTGCGGAAAGAAACTTTCTCGCCCCGCCACAAGCGCCTGACCTGGTCGATCTGTTCCAGCATCACGCCCTTGTTGTTGGCATGGTTCTCGGGACGCAGGACGAAATCATTGGGCTGCCAGCCGGAGGCGAAGGCCAACGCGATCCGGCCGTTGCTAAGGTTGTCGACTACGGCCCACTCCTCGGCAATACGGATCGGATGATGCAGGGGTGAAACGCAACTGCCGGCGCGGATTCCTATGTTCTCGGTAACGGCTGCGAGCGCGGCGCCGGTGACGGACGGATTCGGATAGGGGCCGCCAAAGGCGTAAAAGTGGCGCTCCGGGGTCCACACGGCCTCAAAACCGTTGCGATCGAAGTACTTCGCCCCCTCCAGCATCAAGCGATACTTGTCGCGGCCCGGCGCGTCGTCATTGCCCCACATGAAAAGGCTGAAGCCCAGCGGGAGGTTTGCGAGCTCCGCATCCGGCGCAAAATAATTGTCCACCTGGCCCTGGATGACGACTTTGAAGCCGCGCGCCAATGTCCAGAACAGCTCGAGCACAGAAATATCGAACGACAGACTTGTCACGGCGAGCCATGTGCCGGGCGGATCGTGGTCTATGCATGCGTCCATGGCGGCGAAGAAGTTCAACACGTTGCCATGGTCCACCATGACGCCTTTGGGTCGTCCGGTCGAACCCGACGTGTAGATAACGTACGCCAGGTTTGCCGCCGTTGCCGCTGTGGCAGGATTGCTAATCGGCAGCGCGGCGTCAGTGAGCGAGAGGTCGTCGACAATGACGACTTTTGCATCAGTGTCGCCAAGTTCCGGCCGCAATACCTTCTGGGTCAGGATGACAGCCAGCCCGGCATCCTTGATCATGTAGCCGATGCGCTCGGCCGGGAAACCGGGATCGAGCGGTACATAGGCCCCGCCCGCCTTGAGCACGGCAAGCGTAGCGATCACCATATCGATCGAGCGGGAGACGTGTATGCCGACCAGCCGGTCCGGTCCGATGCCGAGTTCGATGAGGCGCGCGGCAAGCTGGTTGGCGCGCTCGTTCAGTGCCCGATAGCTGAGTTCGGCGTCCTCGAATACCAAGGCCGTGCGTTCCGGGGCTCGCCGCGCCTGGTCCTCTATCTGCGAATGGATGCAAGCCGAAGTTGGGTACTGCCTGTCGGTCTGGTTCCACTCGTAAACCACGCGCCGCCATGTGTCTCGGTCGAGCAGCGGTAGCCCACGCAGGGCATGATCCGACGCCGCCCCCGCCACCCCGGTGGCCAGGACCTCGAATAGCCCTCCCAGCGTCTCGAGCGCCGTGCTGCTAAACTGGCGGGCATCGGCAACGAGCGTCGGTGCCGTGCTGTCGCCGGCGCAGACGAGGGTCAACGCGCGCGACGTAACCGGCTGCCAGGTATCCGGGTGTGCGCCAAGTGCGATACCGACTGGCAACCGGGCAGTGCCGACCGCCGCGGGCGTTACTTGCAGGACCGGCTGGCGCGCGAACAGATCATACAGCCAGGTCCCGCGCTTGCTTAACTGCTCGAGCTCTGCGCCAACAGCCTGCGCCAGCGATTCAAAATTGTGCTCGAGCGCAACTCCAATGCGGCAGCAGGCCTCATCGGCTATTACGCTTTCGAGACCAGCGATGCGCCTCAACCAGCGCGCATCGGTCAACGCCAGATCGAATTCGGACTGCCGCTCAATACGGGCCAGCAGCACGGCGAGCAGCGCTACCTCGGCGACGCCAAGCGGAAACTTCCCGGCTAGCTCGACCGGCAGCCGCAATCGTCGGCGAAGATAGGTTGCGCCGCCGTTCTGTCCGCCGGGGCTGCGACTGAGTGGGGCACCGACTGGCGCCAACGTTGCCAGGCGATCTGTCCAGAACGCCTCCGAGCGGCACAGAAGGGCGTCCAGTTCGGTGAGTCGCTCGGACGTGCTCACCGACAGCATTGCCAGGCGCGCATGAGGTTGCAGTGCGAGCTGGCCGATATTCACAGCCTTTCCACGCAGGTCGCTAAGCCCGCTTAGTTCAAGCGTTGCCCCATTGCTGGTCGCAACACGCAGAAACTGGTCGGTCAAATCGAGAATCTCGCCAGCCGAGGCGACTCCGCCTTTCGCAGGCGCGAGGCTCGCAGCGGTCACAATGTATGCCGCGTCCTTGATAAACACTTTAGGGCTGCCCAACGAATTGGCATAGACGCCAAACTGCAAGCCGCGAACCAAAGCGTCCAGTTCGGCCCCGGACCGGTTCCAATCGAGCACGGCCGCTGCCGTGGGGCGGCGATACTTGCCGAAATAACTGTGCCCAGCGCTGCCTTGAATTTCCTCGACTACCGCATTCCCTGTGAGATCAGCGACGAGCGGGGAAAAGCTGCGCACTCCCGCTGCCAGGCACTTGGTGTTTAGAGAGACCGCGGTTTCATCGGGATCGATTTCGAAATTCTCGCGCTTAAGCACCGGTCCCTGGTCGATCGCGGCGGTCATGCGATGCCAGCACACTCCATATTGCCGTTCCTGGTTCAAGAGTGCCCAGGCCGGCGCGTTCAGTCCCGCATACCGCGGCAAGGGACCATCGTGAAAGTTGATCGCGTACCGACGCGGCAGCTCAAGAATTCGATCGGGTATTTTCTCGAGATGGGTAATGCTGAAAAGGTAGTCGAATGACGTCGTGCTGAGAACCGACGCGTAGTCGGATGACGGGTCGATTACTTCCAAGTTGGATTGTACAGCCCATCTTTTCAGGCGGCTGGCAGCGGTGATTACACCCCGAATAGTATGATTCTGGCTTCGCAGAATATCCCCACATTCCTGCAGCAGGGTGTCACTCCCGATCAGAAAACAGGTAAACGACGCCATGTCTTTTCCCTTGTTCATTGATAGCTCTCAATCACGGGCGTATAAAACCACCCGCCCAGTTCTTGATTTCGTCCATTAGCCGACGCCGGTGCAGCTCCAGCGCGTACGTGTGGCCTGCCTCCGGCCAGAATAGCTCGGTGCAAAACTGCTGATATCCCTCCACCCCAACAACTCGACTCAGTTGCCCCGCCTGATTGTAGTAATCATGAAATGCGTACTGCGTGAACACGGACAATACCCGTCCCTCTCGTTCGCGGATCGACTCGAACGCCGCTCGAAGTTGCTCCTTAGTAGGAAGATCCCTCAGTGACAACGGATCGACTCGTTTCCAACTTTCCCCGAACGGGGTTGTCCGTGCTTTTAAGCGACGCTTAAACCCCACGATGTATCGAGACAAATTCCTCCACTTCACAATGATTGCACGCGCCCTGAAACCATCGTCCGGAAAGCAGATTGGATCCAGCAAAACCAGCCCGACCACTCGCGGGTCCTTGAGCGACAGCCTGATCGAGTTGTCCGCGCCAGAGCAGAGCCCCGCCAACACGAGCGGCACGCGCCCCAGACGTGCCTCCAGAACGCCCATAATCTCCTGGTAATCTGCGGCTACGGATTGCTGATTCGTCAACCCTGGGCGTGGTGGACTATCACCCGTCCCGGCCAGATCGACACGCAGCGAACTGAAACCCATTGGTGCTAGTTCTCTGGCGAGGCAGACATGTAGTCGAGATGGACCGACTCGATGCAGCAAACCAGCGTTCAAAAAGACAAACACCGGCAGTTCCCGCGCATTGCGAGGCGGCACGCCCGCTTGCGTCAGTATCCCCAATAGCCGCCCGCCTTCCCCGAACTGCAAGGCTTCTTCTGTCAGGACAGTGTCAGGCATGCGATCAGGCGCTCCAATACCAGCCGAGGTATCAAGACATCTTGCAAATCTGTTTCCCAGTTACACGCAAATCGCGCTATATCCTGGGGAACTCCTGGTACCGGAAAACCGTTTTCCGACGCTGTGCTGACGACGTGCAGCTTGCTCTTCGGAACACTCGAATACGTGCTCGCATCCAGCAAACGGAACTCTTCGGTCATGCGCTCGGAGAGACGGTGCCCCGCATACTCGTGCATCGCCTCACGACGATCAGCGCGACTCAGATTATAATGTCGCTCAAGCATTGCCACCTGAACGCGACGCAGTGACTCAAGATACCCCGCCCCGTCGAGAACCGGATCCCATAGAACCAGCCGCTGAACGTCATTCATTGCCCCCACCGACCTGCAGGCCAGCAGCGCACCAGCCCGCACTCCCAGCAGCCGCACTTCGCCGCTGCCCGATAGCTCGCGCCCTTCACGCATAGCGAGCGCGATGTCCTCCACCCAGTCGGAGACCCCAACCTCGCTGAGGTCACCAAACGAATCCCCGGTGCCTCGGTAATCCAACCTGAGGACGTGCTGGCCTCTCTCAGCAAGAGAAATAGCCAATTTTCGAAGCGCGAGCTGCGTGCGCATGTATTCCGAAAACAGAGGCGGGCAGATGACCGTGAGTACGCGGCCATCGCCACCGACCGGCAGATGATAATTCGCGAACAGCTGCCGGTTGCTCGGTCCAAAGAAAAATGCTTCAATCATGGGAAAAGCCAGAGCGGAACCCGCTTTCGCAACGGAAGGCGTGGCCGGCGCCGGGACGATCGGTTCAGGCGCGAGATCAGCGGGCGTCATCAACGTCTCCCCAACGGAAACGGCTACGCAAAACCGGATGGCGCTCGACCACCCGCGTCCACGCGCGCAGGAAGTGCGCTTCGGCTAGTGGCTCGTGCAGCGTCGCGACAACCTGCTCGACGTCAATACCGGGATCTCCACCACTGATACTGTGGAAAAGCATCCCCGCCTGCATTGGCGAAAGCTCGTATGTATCGATTACGCGAGTCATCACGCCACCACCGAGTAATTCAAACCCGATGAGGGTGGGACAAAATTGGCAGGACCTTCCCGGCACTCAGACACAACCGCTGCCACAAATCCGGGAGCCGGGGAGAAACTGCTTAGGCACCAGCCGCACTCGTCCCCGGGTGTGTCTTGAACGCGGAGGATCTTCGCCGGCTCACCTGGCGCGAGCGAGACATCGAAGCAATCGAGCGGATAATAAAGGCCGTCTCCGAGCGCCTTGATGAAGGCTTCCTTGCGCGTCCAGCAATTAAAGAATCCCAGCGGCCTGTCGCGCGAATCGAGGGCGACGTACGCCTCGTTCTCACGACGGGAAAAGAAGCGTGTCGCGATGTCGTCGGCGTCGCGGATCACGCGGATGGCTTCGATATCGATTCCGATCTCGCGGCCACGCGAGAAGGCGTAGACGGCAACATCCTCGGAGTGCGAAACGTTGAACCGCAAATCCGGACCTGGGCGGCCCCGCGCGAGCGCTGGCTTGCCATGTGTCCCGTACTCCAACTCGATCGATTCCGGTGCCACGCCCAGCCGTTTGGCGAGCAGCTCACGCAGCCGCGCGCGCGCAACGATGAACCGGTTACGGTCGCGATCGAAGGCAAAACGACTCGCTCTTTGTCGCTCCGCGTCCGAGAGCAGCGCCGCCGATGCATGAACCGCTTCGGCCTTTACCTCTAGTCGAGTCACCACGACATCAATTGCTGCGTCCGCGGAAAAAACATCCCCGCCGGCGACCTCTGGAGCTGGCACAATCCCGCCTCCCTGTGGCCCGCCTGGCACGAAATTCTGCGCCATGCGAGCGGCAGATTCTCTTTCGTAAATTGACATACCCTTCTGAATCCCGCCTGATCTGATCGTTACTTGCAAGTCAGGCTCTTCGGCGGGAGATAAACTGCAACCTATTGAAATTTTGTCATATATTGTTGTTATGCCGAGTTCGGCACAAACGCCTATGCCGAGGAGTGGCCCAAATTCTTGATGATAGACCTCGTCCCCAGGAATCGTTACTTCATCTCTAGCATATCCTGAGCAAATATAGCGTACTGGAAGATCCGTCGTACGCATTCCTTCGACTTTCGAACCTTTGAGCACGAGAACAAGCAGCAAATCCAGCGCAGCTTTCGCAGTTTTACGACTGGCTCGGAGTGAAAAAGAGCCGGGGCATCCGCCTGGCGGTGATGGACATGTGGGAATCGTTTCGCAACGCGACCCATGCGTGCGCGCCGCAAGCGGCGATCCTGTTTGACAAGTTTCACATCCCGCGCCACCTGGGAGAAGCACTCGATCAGGTGCGCAAGCACGAGTATGCCCGGATGACGGGCAAGGATCGCCGCTTCATCAAGGGCCAGAAATACACGTTGCTCTCGCACCGCGTGAACCTCGCCCTAGAAGGTAGACAGACGCTCAAGATGCTGTTGGCGGCGAACAAGCGACTGAACACTGCCTATTCGTTCAAGGAGCCATTTGGCCAGCTTTGGGGCTACGAGCGCGAGGCGTGGACACGGCGTTTCTTCGAGAACTGGCGGGCCAGCCTGAAGTGGCGGCGGCTCAAACCCTACGAGAAATTCGCTGCGATGATCGATCGGCGTTGGGGTAGTTGGTGAAAGGTGGCACGTCAAGCACAACGACTGATGAATACCGGCGCAGTTGATCTCGTTCTAATCGAAGTGAAACAGGCGAATATCTGGGCGACGAAGATATCGTTCGGTTCAAGGATCAAAGTAGTCGGTACTGAGTAATTGCGGTCGCATAGGCATGCAGGGCTGGTAGGCATAGACTTGGGGAGGTAGTAGCCCCAACAATGAAAGTAGAACCGTAATTCCAGTAAATAAGGATTTGATTTATTGCGCGATGGCTGAGGAGCAAGGATGAATGCCTAAGCCGAGCCCGGCGTTTCCGGCAGATGGGAGAATATCGTCGATCGTTGCCAAGCTTGAACGGAAGTAGAAGGTCATTATGCCAAGTAAATCGGCGTGGCAATTTCTAGCTGGCAGGATTAGTATCGTATTGTGCAAAATTAAAGAATGCGCCCGTTGTTTATGAAGGCGCGCGGTCACGCTGGAAGCGGACCAATTGGGAGTCCTGTCCCCTGACTCTCTAATGAGGCGAGTTTTTCAGCCATTCGAGAGTGTAAGGGAGGGAAATGCCAGCAGGTTATGGCGGATTAATCCGCCCGCAGAGCTCAAAACTGGCGATTCTGCAGCGTGTAGTAGATGGGGCATGCATTGCCTCTAGCCTGTGGTTGGCGGCGGGACTGCATGATGTTGAATGGAACCTGCATTACAGCTTGGCCATGATTTGGGGCATCGCCCTGTTTCTGGTTTCGGCGGAAGCGAATAACCTCTACAGTTCTTGGAGAGTACATACCCTTAGAGAAGAATTCCGCCAGGTTGCCTTTGCCTGGTTAGTTGTAATTGTGGCTCTCATCACGTTTGGTTTTCTTACCAAAACGTCTGCCATTTTTTCCCGCGTGGCAATGAACATATGGTTTGTCTTGTCCCCAGTTCTAATGGTTCTGCTACGCGTGGCGGTACGTACGATATTGGGGGAGCTTCGGAAACATGGGGGCAACATAAGAGCCTTGGCTATTGCGGGCTCAGGCGAACTGGCTCGAGAAGTTGCCAGCAAGGTGAAAGAATTAGAATGGATGGGCCTAAGTCTAGTAGGTTTTTACGATGATCACGCGGCTGTATCCACGACATCTACCGGTCAGACAGTTTCTCTTAAAGGCAGCCTAACCGATCTAATAACAGAGGCGACCAAGGGGAGGATTGATTTTGTTTACATCACGCTCCCTATGAGAGACGAGAAGAAAATAGTTGAGCTAGTTGACGAACTTGCTAATACGACAGCATCTGTGTTTGTGGTTCCGGATTTGTTTATTTTCGATTTGTTACATTCGTCCTGGACCAGCCTGGACGGTATCCCCATGGTCAGTGTGTTTGATACCCCGTTTTATGGGGTGGATGGATGGCTCAAGAGATTTGAAGATATTGTGCTTGGCGGTCTGATTCTGACTTTGGTTTCGGTTCCTATGCTCATGATTGCCATAGGAACCAAGCTCACCTCGCGCGGGCCAGTCATTTTCAAGCAGCGGCGCTATGGACTAAGTGCCAAGGTCATGGAGGTGTGGAAATTTAGGACCATGACCGTGTGCGAAGACGGTGAGGATATTGCTCAGGCAAAAAAGGGGGATATGAGAGTCACCCGATGGGGCGCGTTTCTGCGCCGCACTTCACTCGATGAATTGCCTCAGTTCATCAACGTGTTACAGGGACACATGTCCATCGTCGGGCCGCGCCCCCATGCTGTGTCGCATAACGAAAAGTACCGTACGTTACTTCATGGGTACATGTTGCGTCACAAAGTAAAACCAGGAATTACAGGTTGGGCGCAGATCAATGGTTGGCGTGGCGAAACTGAGAGTCTTGAAAAAATGAAAAATCGTATTGCCTACGACATGGAATATATTTCCAACTGGTCCCTTTGGTTAGATTTCAAAATTATCGTGCGTACATTACCTACGGTAGTTAGAGATAAAAACGCGTATTAGAATCGGACTCTCGTTTTTTTGCAGTGCCTTCTAAAAAGCCATGTTTTCTTCTCTTAAGAACGGTTACCGCATGACCGTGAGCAGCTTCAATTCCGAACCGTGTATCGCTTGTCTCCCAACGGGCCTTATCATTTGCTTAATCATTTCACTTTCGCAGTAGCGAGTGCCCCGGTTTCGGTTGGCGGTTGCTAGGAGCTTAGGGCCGGGACGATCCGAACGCATGTGCTGCATACCCCTCAAGGGCACCCGTCGAGCGCACCCCTCAAGGGCACCCGTCGAGCGGGTATTGAAAAGAAGGTATTGAAGGGAAGGTATTGAAAAGAAGGTATTGAAGGAAAGGTATTGAAAAGAAT
>Ga0184627_10000080_pt1 | contig 49369 bp, 70 predicted proteins | sample PLM3_127_b1_FD_133150 | JGI IMG/M metagenome (GOLD analysis project Ga0184627, IMG submission 133150) | Groundwater sediment microbial communities from an aquifer in East River, Colorado, USA - PLM3_127_b1 | ecosystem: Environmental > Terrestrial > Soil > Riparian zone | place: USA: East River... | reverse complement strand
CGGCGCAGCTTTGTGTTCCAGGCGGCTTCGTTGGCGGCCAGCAACGCCATGTCTCTGCGGGTCACGAGACCAATCGGGAAACCTGAACGTTGCAAAATCGCCTGATCTATAATGATGGTTTCGGCGTTGGCTTCCTCTTCGGCCAGCTTCGCCACATGATGCAGTTCCTTCGCCAGCGCCAGGGCGCTTTCCCAGGAAAGCTGCATCAGCAGCCGACCCTCCAGGATGATTTGCACCTTTGCCCCTTCGCGGCGCACCTGACCTTCGCGCTGGCGCGGGACTAAAATAGTCGGCGTCATAGTTTAAATAACCCGCTGGCATTCGGGACGAAGTTAATGTTGCCACCGTTGGGTGTGACCGGCATCCCGCTGGAAAAGGTGTCCATATCGAAAATGAGCGGGTCAGTCGAATCCGCGCCGCCCGTATCGCTAAAACACACCACTTCTTCCGACACGTCGCCGGTCACGCTTGACCAGGTAACATCGTCAGCGTCGGCTGTGCCGCCCACTTTGGTTTTGCCGGTCAGCGCGCCCGAAACGGCCACCCGCGCCGCGCCGGGTACATCGTCCCAAAAGTTGTGCGTCGCCAGATTGCGAGTGTAATCGGCGGCGTCGATCAGGGCGACTTTAATCGTATTGGCATCCCAATCGATGTCGCCGCCTAAAAAGCCTTCCCTGCCTGCGTCGTACAAACCGTTAGCCATTCTCCTGGCCTCCCTCTTCGTCATCAAAATACGCGGTCACGTCGCGTCCTATGCTTTGCGTCAGCCGGGGATCAGCCTTCGCCGCTTCTTCCGCGTTCCGTGTGACCCAAGCTGCATCCAAATAGGGTAACAGTTCGTCCTGTTCAGTCTTGATCTCCTGAATGGCTGCTAACAGGCGTTGGTTCTCCGCTTCCAGTTCTTCGAGTGTCCACATTTCATATCCGGGGTTCATGCAAATGCTCCTTCATTATCCGGTTTCGGCTCTAACCCTTCGGCCTTCATACGCTCAATTTCCGCGTCCAGCCGCGCATCTTCCTGCTCCTGTTCGGTTTCGGCTTCGGCCTGGGCCGCCTGCACCTCGGCTGCCGGGTCGTCCACCAAGTCGAGCAGTCGCAGTTCGGTCTCTTTGGTCAGCAAGCCGTCCAGGCTGGCCTGCTGGATTTTCTTGAGTTCCAGTTCGCCGTTCTGTTTCTCTAGTTCCGGCCACAGGATTTTGAAACGCTCGACGGCGGCCAGCGGCTCGATCAGGCGTTTGGTCGCCAGCCACACCTTCACCAGTTGCTTGACCGCTTTCTGGGTCTGCGTCCGCCGCCCCTTCAGGTAACGGATGAAAGCGGGCATCTGCGCCGTCACACTGTCGCCGCCAATGCCCCCGGCCACTTCCACGCCCCAGGCCCACACCGGAATGCCGGTATGTTCGCTCATCAGATAGAAGTACATCTTGAGGACGTTCAGGCTGTCTTCGCTGAAGGGGTTGGGTGAAGCAAACTTAAAGCTGCCGCCTTGCCCCAACCAGAGCATGGTCAAATCTTCAAAATCGGTCACCGGCACTTCGTGGTCGATACCGGCCTTGTCGCGCACGGTCTCGGTGCGGGTGCTGTTGACGCGCTGGGCTTCTTCTGGGTCGTCCAGGCCCTCGGCCACCGGGATCGGCCTGCCCATGATCTCGACGCCGTCGGCGGTCTTCTGGATCACATCGTCATAGCGGCCAAACAGGGTCAGCAGCGCCTCGTACATCGGATGGCCGTAGAGTTCGTTGCTCTCTTTGTCGTTGGGCAGGTGAATCACCGGCAGCATACCGATCAGGTTGGCGAAGTGGAACGACTGCGAGGTGATGACGGTATCGGTGCCAAACAGCTTGGTGCCGCTCGTCACCTGGAAGGTGATAGTGCGGCCATCCAGCCGGTATTCGTCGATGACCGTCGCCTTGTCCAGCACGGTGGTGATGCGATAGCCCAGGATGTTGGTGTAATCCAGGTCGTCCTTCAGGATTTCAACCGTGTCCGGCGAGGCCATCGACAGCGAGCCGTCCGGGTTGACGATGAGATACGAATCACCCAAGCGGCTCGAATCCTTGCGCCAGGTCATCAGGGTGTCGAGTTCGTCATCGACCAGCTCGCTCACCTGTTCATCCACGTCCATATTGTCGCTGTCGATGCCGAAGCCGTCGCCCAGCATCCACTCAGCGTCAATCTCGGCGATACGTTTGCAGAACAGGCCGCCGAGTTCATAGCCCAACTCTTTACCGCGCGGCAACCGTGACCAGAAATCATATTCGGGGCGGGTTTCGTCGACGGTTTTACGCCAGGCGACGGCCCGGTTGTAGGGCGTGGTCGTGCGCCCGATGATCTCGCTCACCAGAGCATCCGGCGGGACGGCTTGCAGCGTGCCGCTGACCGTTTTGGCCGGGCTGCGTCGTCGCACCTGGAGACGCCGGTTTCGCTTGTGTACCATTAACGTTTCCCTCTCGGCTTGCGTCCCTGCCGCTCTGGATACAATCCCTTTGCTTTGCTGCGCGCCAGGCTGGTTTTGCTGCCATCGACCATGAGTTCGGTCAGCGCCCATACCAGCGCATCCATGCGATCCGGCGAGGTTTCACCCGGCAGCCAGGTACACATCTGGTCTTCTAGTTCGGCGAAGTTGCCGACATGATGCACCATACCCTGTTCATACAAAGCGCTCACCGGCTCGGCCCGCGTCAGCTTGCCCCGACTGGCATGAACTTTGTTGTAAGGCGGCATCCGCTCACCCTTCGCCAGCACACTTCGGAGTACCTGTTCGATCATGTCGCCGCCGTTATTCGCCTCGCCGATAATCCGGTCTGCCTCAAATTTATGGAAACCGGTAATCGCTTCCAATGCCCAGCGCGCTGGGGTGTCTCGCAGCGACAGATCATCCAGCACATAGCCGTGTCCATCCACACTCACTCCCGCTACCACGATCCCGGCCTCTGCCGATTCTTCTTCGCTGGTCGTCGAGGGATCGATGGCGACGACGATGCGTTTCAAATCCGGGTGGCTCGTCACCCGCTTGTCGTCGATGATGGTATGTGTCCACAGCGCCCCCGGCACATCATCCAGCACCGCCCCGGCTAACTCTTGCCGCCCCAAGCGCGTCCCGGCGTATTTCTTCTCCAGTTGCACAATCGTTTGTGCGGCCAGGTTGGCGCGATTCTCCTGCATACTGCCGCGTGTGACCCGGACACTGCGATCCTTCAGCAGCTCCCGGATCAGCTTGGTTGGCCGGGGGGTGGTGGTTCCTACCCACTGCGGGTTATCGCCCAGCCGCAGACCGAACATCACCTGATCAAAGGACTCGGTGTAACGCCAAGCGGCCAGCTCATCCAACCAAGCGCCATCATGCTGCGGCCCACGCAGTTGATCCGGTTTATCGCCGCTGTAGGTCGTCGCCATCGCACCGTTGGGCCAGGTCAAACGGCGTTTCGACGGCTCGTACTTGGGCATAAACCTGGGCGGGCTGACCGCCAGGATGCCGCTCTCGCCTTCGACCATGACATCCCGGACATCGGCAGCCGTCCGCGCCACCAGCGCGATCCGCCGCCGTCCATGACACTTCACCTGGTCGATCACCCATTCCGCTCCGGTTCGGGTTTTGCCGAAGCCACGCCCGGCCAGGATGAGCCAGCCGAACCAATCGCCTTCCGGCGGGAGCTGCTTATTGCGCGCCCAGAACGGCCAGTCATACAGCAGGGACTGCGCCTCATCTTCACTCAATTGCGCCAGGATCATCGCCCGGCGCTGCGCGTCCAGACTGACGAGCGAGGAGCTGTGCCAATCGCTCTTTTGCATCGACTACCTCCACACTTTCGGTTGTTTTGCCCTGGGCCAGTTGGTGATGTTTCCACAGCTGCAGCAGGGCCGCCTGGGCGCTGTAGAGCTTGAGTTTGATGCGTTCCTGCTTAACCCCACCCGCACTAATGATCTCACGATCAAACTCCTGAATCAGCCGCGTCTCAGGGTGTGCGGCAATTTGCTCTGATGTCAACTCAATGAACTTGCCCAGGTCGCTGCGTCCGTGTTCGGTCAATCGGATCAGCACTTCGTCGGCACTCATCGTCAATTCGGCAAAACGTTCCTTGACTGCCGCCTGGATGTAATCCTTTGTCAGTAATTTATGGGCCGTCTGCCGTGCCGATTCCTCAGCGTAGCCCGCCAGGCGTGCCGCTTCAGCGCCATTGAACCGTGCTTCACCGGTGTAATAAAGGATAAACGCCAGTTCTCGCTTACTTGCCATACCACCCGCCCAAAACAAAAAAGCGCCGCCCCATCGGGAGCCGCGCTCACTTCATGTAACAAATTATAGCACAAATGTCTCAGTTGGCGTGAACATGCGGCACGCCGTACTGCCGTTCATAATTCTGCTTATAGGCCGCCCACTTGGTCGCCTTCGTTTGTTCAGCCCGCTCCAGCGCCAGTTGGAAGCTGGTCTTGGTCTTCAGTTTCGTGAACTCGTCCCGGTAACTTTTATAATCGAACTTCTGCAAATCCCACGTCATCGGCTGCCGCTCCTCCAATTAAAAACACCCATACATTTAGTGTACAGGTGTTCTAATCCAGGATGGGCATGGGGTTATGACAGCGGCAGCGCCTTCAACACTTTATCAATTTGCCCGTCATCCATCGTCGGCTTGATGTACCCCACTGTCCAGTCATTGGTGTCCGCCGGGCGTCGCCGCTGCGATACCTCGACGGCGACATATTGATCCGGCCAGGCCAGGTCGTAGGTTTTGTGGCGCAGTCGGTATTCTACCTGGGGTTCAGGCAGTCCTAACGCCTGGATGCGGCGGATAACTCGTTCAAAAGTTTGCTGCTCAGTCATACGGGTTCGCTTGCCTCCTCGCATCGGCGAAAACTCGATTACCTGACCCCGATTCTTAAAATAGTCGCGCAGCGCCATCCGAATCACTTCATTCTTTTCCGTCTTTAAGCGCTCCGCCTCGCTGGCAATGGCCGCGTCGCCTTCTTTCGTCACGCGCAGCGGGATGTCGCGGCTGTTCTCACCAGGCACTGCCATTGTTTCACCTCTATTCATGTCAACTGACTTGAATATATCATGAAACATAAATCCATGTCAACTGACTTGAACCCCTAGTATTTAGGGTACACAGGTCATATGACTTGCTTTATACTTATATTTGTAAGGTTGAAACGACAACTGAATAGATAGAGAACGACGGGGATCGCCACCCCGCTACCAACAAAGGGTGATGAAAGAAAAGAAACGAAGCCTTACATATCTAATCGAAAGCGTAGGAAAAGGAGCAAACATGTCTACGCGAGCAGTGATAGCGGCCTATACCAATCGGGAGTTAGGCCAGTGGCGCGGGACTTACCATCATTTTGATGGTTATCCCAGCGGTTTAGGAAAGGCACTGTGGCAACTTTATCACGAATTTTATGAAGGGTTGCTTCCCGCTATGGTCGAAATGCTGATCGACGCCCATCCGCAGGGTTGGTCAAGCATTATCGATGCCGACTGGAATCTGCGGCCAACGTGGATTGACGATAGGAGTGCGTGGTATAAAGCGGATAAGAAATTGCCGCCGCTGTCCTACAAATATCGTCCCGGTGAAGAGCATAACGAGTCGTACATCGACCAAACAACCGATAGCTGGCAAGAATGGGCATATGTGTTTGACCTTGAGCGTCAAACCATGACCGTTTTTGAGCGGATCGGCAGTTGGGACACGGTGAATTACCGGCAAGTTGCAACACTCCCTTTGTCAGAGAGTGAGCCAACCTGGACAGCTTTTGAGTAAGTGATCCGCCGTTCCCGCAGTGTGTCAGCATTGCGGGAACACTTTTGTCTGAGGGAGACAAAATGTGGTTAACCGGAAGCATACCACACAAATTCCCACATCGTCAATAACTTTATTTGAATAGACTGCCTCGGTTGCCCAGGGCAGTCTAGGCGACACACCAGCGCTTCGGCGACGCCTTTGCCACCAGGCCGCGCGCTTCCAATTCGATCAGGTATTTACAGACTGTCCGCCGGGCAATCCCCAGCAATTCGGCCAGCAGTCCGGCCCGCACCGGCTTCTCTGGTCGGGCCTGCAACTCGCGTAATTTTGTTAGCACCACCTCGGCATAGGGCGACATAAGCCCTCCGTAATAATACTTCATTCGATTGTCGCCGGATTGCTAACCGGAAACAAGCCTTTGCTCACCTTTTTCACAAACTTTTTGACTCGCTCAAACCGGAAGTTAACCATATTGGGTTAGGCTTCATATTTCGGCAAACAGAGTACATACTCCGGCCACGCGAAATCATCATCTGCGATACTCAGAAGATACAGCCCTAAGTCATAGTAGTAATCACTAAACATCACCTGCGGGTCTACGTGTCCGCACAGGGGGCAGGCGCAATGTTCCGTCCACTGATCTACTGGCACGATGTCGTAATCATCGCTCCCGAATGACTGATCGCAGTTTTCGCAATAGCTGCCCTCGTCGTAATTGGAATGGCCGTTCACATCTAATCCAAATGTCATCCCGCCAACCCCCTAATCATCACCAGATCGCGCTCCAATGCTTCGGCGCGGCGGGCATAACTCGGATACGTCCGGCTCATCAACTGCGCCTGTTGCAACTGGCTCTCGCTGCGCTTCAAGGCTTCGCGGTACACCTGCGCTGTCCAGGCGGCTGCCGTCGTCTCATTCACCGCCAGCGGACTCATCCGGCTCATTTCACCGGCCTTCAACTTGGCGCCGAACACGGGTGCTTTGCTCGGCGCATCCACCAGCGTCGCCATCTCCGGCGCTTTCAGCACGAACGGCGGGTAATCCGGCCATCTGTGAGCGCGGTTGTTGCCCATCAGGTTCTTGTATTTCTGCTCACTCCGTTCATTCGGCGGCAGATACGGCATTCCGAGTAAACTAAAAAAGGTGTCTTCGTCGGGGATGTGAAGCTGCACCTTGTCCTCGGCGATCCACTTGTCTTTCGGCTTGTGCCATAGGTTGCCCGGCGAATACCAGCCGTCGCCGTCCACGAAATGAATCGGCGCGCGTTTGTAGATCAGGTAGGCCATGATGTACTCATTGGCTTCTTTGGGGCCAGATCGCAGCCATTTGATATAGCCCCAACTGGTTTCGCTTGTCAGCCACAGTTCTATCTTAATTCCCTGAAACAGCATACTGCGGTACTTCGGCCCCCAGCGGGTGCTTTGGTTGCCTTCTTTTCCATATAAAGCCTTAATAACGGTACCGTTTTCGGCGAGGGAATCAAGAATCGTGTGCAAATTATGTTCAGCGATTGCCACCACGTCCGCGTCCTTGACAGTGGGTGTGCCGCGCCGAATGCTGCCACACACCTCCAGCCGGGCGCAGGCCGGGCGGATCAAATCGGCCAGTTCGCCGACAACGCGCCGGGCGTCCGCTAATTCAAACTTGCGCTCAAAGGTGGTCAGGTTATTCATGATTGACCTCTCTCTGCTGTTCGATCACATGCTGCGCCAGCGCCTGCAGCGTCGCCCACACGTTCAGGTAATACCGTCCGCGATAGGGCGGCATTGACTTATCTTTCACCACTTCCACGCCCCACAGCGCGCATAACTCGCGGATCGGCTCATCATTCCGCGATGTCGCCAGCACCTGCACCAGTGCGATATAACGCCGGTAATCGTAGGCCGTCGCCGGTTCGATGTTCGGTTTGCGCCCCATCTATCCCTCCCGAAAATCCATAATCTCAGCGTCCTTTTCCTTGTTGTGGCGTTCGCACAGCAGTTGCAGATTCGCCATCGTCGTGCGCCCGCCCCGGCTGATAGGCAAAATATGGTCAATCGTCAGGTTGTATTTGCAGCCGCAAACGGCGCACTGGCGGCCATGCAGCAGCACCAGCACTTCGTACAGCAAGGGTAGATCGCGCAGCGCCTTATGTCGTTCGCGCCGGATGTGTCGCCGCCGTTGCCGGTGCGGCAAGCGGATAAAGGTGTACGCCCGATGCTGCATATAACTCAAACTGCCCGCGTCGATTTTTGCCATCCTGCCCCTCTCCTGGCTTTGCAAACATCTGTGCAATTAAATGAAAAGCCGGGCTATTCACCCGGCTTTTCTGGTTCGCTGACTACCTGCGTTTCTGGCTCGGCGGCCTTCCCTTCATCGGCCACCGCTTCATCGCTGATGGGTTCAGGGTCATCCTTCACCCGGTCATATTCGTCTTCGGGATCAGGATCATATTGAGGATCATAATCATCATCCTCGTCGTCGTCATAATCCCCATAGCCGTCATCTTCTTCTTCGATCATGCGCCCAGTCACGACCTTCTCCGCCAGCGTCGGCAGCGCCAGCATGTAGGGCTTGATCGGCTCTGGCTCTTGCTTCTCGACGAAGGCCGCGCAAATTTCCTCGGTGGTCGGTGTGATCTTGTAGATGGCTCCGCCGCCGTAGTAGACCGTGAAGCTGTCGCGCTTGCTGGTCTTGGGGACATCGACGCGCATCAGCGGCGATCCGAAATGGGTTTCCTCGGATACTTTTCCGGCAATGACCTGATGCCCCATAATCTCAACAATACAATGTGCTTCAAATGCCATCATCATTTCCTTCTGCCGAAAATTCGGCTTTTCTCGTCGCCTTCCGTTCGTATTGTTTGGGCCTGCTGCCCGCGTTGCCGAAATGACATGATGGGCAAAAGTAGCCGCAGCTCTCGTTGTCTTTGTTGCGCGTTATGTCTTCCAGCATCGGCAGCCGGTAACTCATCAGGCATTGGCCTTTGCAGTGGCAGCGCCCTTCAAAGCGGATCGCCTCGGCTTCCGGTTGCCATTCCAGCAGCTTGATGACGGCCCGTTTCTTGGGGCTGGCCGTTTCCAGGTTGACGCGCCGGATCAGGTTCAGCACCCGGTAGCGTTTGGTGTTATCGCCTCTCATGATCCACTTCCTAACATCGGCAATCGCCGTGTTTCGATCATCGCCTCAGTCACCGTTTTACCACCTTCACCAATAAGATAGGGCATCAGGGGCATTGTGCCGGGGCGGTAGATGGTACTAAAAACTTCACCTTGAAGCCAATCCCGCACCAAAAACAACGCCTGTGCCTGCGCCGATTCCTTCTTGGTTGCGGTTTCCGTTCGCATCGGTAACGCCGCGATGTCAATCCGCCCTGGTATGCCTTGTAAATTAAATCGAAGCTGGTAGCCGTAACGAATCGGGACGCCGGGATATTGCCCCGGCACAAAGGTGATCGCCCCAGCGCCGAGTTTCATAAGCAAATTAGCGATCTCGTTTTGAAGCGCCTTTGGCTTCATGCGCGTGCGATAACCGGGCGCAACATCGGCCTTCACATCCTCAAAGAAAGGGATGGTCTGCGCTTCGATCTTTAGGTCAGGGATAAAGCTGGTCATCTAATCCTCCCATAACTTTCGCTCGACTTCATTCAACGCCTCTCGCACCCGGTCAATCTTGATCTGCGCCTGGTTGCGCTCGTCCGGGCTGCGCGGGCGGCTGTCCAGTGAGCGCAGATAACTCCAATCGCCTTTGATTTCCTCCGGCATCAGCCGTTCTGGAGGGTCAATACTGCCTTTCATCGCCTCGCGCATTTGCGCCAGCGTCCAGGGTGGCGTTGCCTGCGCCGCCCGCTCAATCCAATGCCGCTGCTGATCTTCCGGCAATCCCATCACCAGCCGGTGATGGCTGAAACTCACGGTATGATTCCGAATCATACCGTGAACATGATTCGCCACTGAGAGATAAGCCTCGATGGTCGCTGGCTCGTATTCAAAGATGGCGGCGATTTGTTTGGCCGTCGCCTTCCATGTCCGGTTGGCATAGACCGCCCAATCGCCCACCCACCAGGATACCGCCGACTCCATGCCACGCAGCACCCTGCCAACATCCTGCCATTCGGCTTCGTCCGTGCCGTCGGGGATCGCCAGTGCTGTTGCCGACAGCACGAACTGTTTGTACACCAGCGCCCCATCCTCGCGTTTGACCAGGGCGTTATCCGGCATCACAGTCTGCGGCGCATCGCCGATGGCCCGATCCATGATCGAAAACGGATTGAGCTGCTGCTCTAGTTCGTCGCGGTTGCGGTTGACCATCCCAATGCCTCCTGTACTTTCCCCACAATGTAGTGGATGTCGCGCGCCGCCTGTTTGTTAGGCGCGCTCTGGTAGACTGGGCGGTGCAGCTCTGTCGCCTCGACCCAATCCGTCCGCAACGTCACCGGATGCCACACCTTCCCTGGAAACGCTTCGCCCAGGTGTTTAATGTTGCGCTTGTGGATGTAGGTGTTGGCGCGGAACTTGTTCGGGATAATCCCCAGTAGTTCGGCATCGCGCTTAAGATACTCGCGCCGGTCTTGCTGCACATTGGCGATCTGCTGCGTGGCCGCTTTGATGCCATCAAAAGCCATCTGTTCGCACTCCGTCACGTAGAGGTAGGCATCAGCGGCCATGAACACCCAGGCGTCGAACAGGTTGAGCGTCGGGTTGGTGTCGATGAACACGGCATCCAATCGATACTGCGCGATCATGGTCTCGATCAAGCGCAGCAGCGCGAAGATTTTGCCGGGGCTGATCTCGCTTGGAATTTTGTAGGTACGATCCGACGACGGCAGCAGGAACAGCGCGCCCGTCGCTGGCGCGTAAGGCAGCGCATAGTTTGCCCCTGGCACTTCCAGCACCACCGACGCCAGCGCCGCGTTTTCGATCAGCGCCCGGAATAGTCCATTGTTCACCTCGCGGTCTTCGTCAATCCAGCAGCCCGCCGGAAAGCCTTCCAGATCGGGGATTTCCGTTCCGACAGGGATACGACGGCCATCTGGGCGCACCACCACATAATGGGTCATCCCCGTTATCAGCGCCGCGTGTCCCTGGCTGTCGGTGTCCACAATCCCGATGCGGTTGCCCAGCGCCGCCAGCAGCATGGCGATATGCTGGTTGATGGTCGATTTGCCGACGCCGCCTTTGCGGTTCATGGTTGCAATTATCTTTGCACGCATGTTACACTCTTTCTTGTCCTCTAGGACAATAAAAATAACGGTGAACGCCCCAGGTCTATTCTGGGGTGTTTGCTTTATCGGTATTATTCCGATTGAGATACCACTCGTATGTTTCGGGCTGCTCACCGCATTTCGCGCAGGAATACAGGAACGCTGCATATCCGGCCTTTCTCTCGACTTCCTGCTCCAACTCCCCGATCCGCGCCGTCTGTTCATTCATGAACGCACTCGTCGCCTCGGCCTGCCGGAAAGCGTCATCGATGGCGCGCTGCATCCCGGCCCTGTACTCGGCCTCCATCGCGTCGATGTGATCCAGCAGCGCGCTGACATCATGTAGGCTATTGGATATAACGACATCGCTGTCGGTTTCACGAGCAGGAATAGTGGTACGGAATCGCTCACCAGCAGTCAATGAGTTCACATGGTTGATCGCCTGAGCCTTGCGGTCTCGAATTTCCGCAAAATTCTGCTCACTCAATTTCTTCGTGTCCACCGGCTGCTCCTTTCGCTGCCATACCTTGCACCTGCGCCACCAGCCTCTCGTGGCCTAAAACGGCTTCTTCCAAAGTGGTGTACCGATCCATTTCCTGATCGAGCGCCCCCCCGAAAACCATTGTCTCGAACCATAGCGGACGGCCACTTCCAAAATTGTGATTAATGCCCAGGAAAACGGTGCTGATTTCGATCCCACCAACTTCTGTCTTGGCAACGCGGCGGTTTTCAAAGTCCTCAAACCATCGACCCCATTCCAAGACATCGGCCACTGGCACCACTTTTCCGTCTTTCAAGATGGTGTATTCGCTCACTTGCTCCCTCCGCCGACCAGGATCACACATTGATCTTTTGTGTAGCGTTCGGTTTCCAGGCACAGCCGGACGCGCTCATCTTTGCAGGCGAATGACGACTCCTGCCGGCACGGGTTATTTCCGCGCACGTTTTCAAGGCCAGGAAAGAATACCGCCGCTATAACAATCAGGATAACCACGACCAACACCAGTATCAACACCAGTATCAACGCCCATTCAACAAGTCCTTGACCTTTCATAGTTCCAACCCCAACCGGCTCAACGCTTCTTCCCGGCTCATGCGCACGTATTTGTCCAGGTCTTTCTTCGGCGTCTTTTTGGCAGGCAACCAGGCCGCGATCAAGCGCAGGCTCATCTCCGCCGCCAATGCCCGTTCCCGCCATACTCGTTCGGCCTCGCGCGCCTGCAGCATCTCGAACGACTCCGACGCGATCTCGAAGTCACCCAGGCCACTGAATGGATCGGCGGGCTGCGACCTCTCAACCCATTCTTCTCGAACCTTGCCTTGATCTAAAACAAACGCGAATCCCATCGCAAACCTTTCCCCGGCAGCGCCGGTCTAATGCTCGATAAAATCGGCGAACGCGCCCGTGATGTATGACATGCTGTCCGTGTTATCAAACCGTATCTTTTCAGGCGGTGGCCGCCAACCTTTCGCCAACTGCACCCGCACGAATCCCGGTGGGTTTTTGACATGATTATCGCTATTTAGGGCGTAATCGCGCGCCACCAGCAGTACCGGCTCGGTGAACCTGTGCAAAATATGCGCTAGTTCGCTGTCGGAAGAGCCGTCAAAAAATTTTGGCATCCACTCCGGCACATCCACCGGCTTCGTGTCCCCACTCGATGCCGTCTCGGTTTCGGTTGCACTGTCGGCGTCCGTCGGCACATCCTGCGGCGGAAGGGGGGCGCGCGGCACTGGGGGGATGGTCTTGCTGTCTGCCGTCGCGGACGTTCCCTGGATGGTGGTTACTGGCTCGTGTTCGTCGGCTTCAGGTCGCCCTTCCGGGATGTCGATCTTTTTCTCAGGCATCTCTGATCCTGGAATGTGACCTTTGAAAACACCAACACCACCTTTGGTCGCGCCCGCGCGGGTGTTGGTGTTTTGGTTTTTGGTTCTTGAAGATTGATTATTGGGTTTTGTTATTGAAGAATCATGCGGTGCTTTTCTCTCCCTCATGCGGATGTTTTCTCCGGGCCATAATGACAATTGCTGCGCGTCGGAATCGGGTATGATGCCCGCTGTGGTGGAGTAGTATTTGGTCTGATCCGATGGCCTGGCCGCAAATTTGGCACTCAGTAGTCGGCCATCCTTTTCCAATTTGCGAATGAGCTTGCCTACATAATCGGCATTCAGCCAGCAAAAAACCTTGCCCCAGTTCGGGATCGTGTTGTACGACCAGGCGCGCCCTTCCTTTATATTCTTACCCCGTAACCGGTTATGCTGTACCCAGCCGTCAATACCCTGAAAAATGATCGCCTCGTTGACGCCGATCTCCTTTGCCAGTGCCGGATCAAACATCATCCAGCCCACTGGCAGCACCGGCGCGCCCGCTGGAATCAGACGCAGCCCGAAAAATCCTGCTATCCAGGACAAAAGTCTTATGAAAACTTTGCACAGATCGTTGCAAATTACCTGCATTTCCTGTATCCTTAGCATGTTAGGGGCAGTCTGGTGCGTCGTTGAAAATCACGCCAGGCCGCCAGTTTTACGGTAGATGTACATTTACTTCTGGCCCCGCCACCTTGCCCGATCAGCAGGGTGGTTTTATTTCCCACTGCCCCGTTGTGTGTCGCTCCAGGCTCATGAACGGGCGGTTAAGATTTCACGAATTCCCCGTTTGATCGATTAGAAGTTCCAAATTCTGTAACAAAATGTTATTTCCTGGCTGCACAGCTTGCGTATATTTGTACTAAATACTAAATTCTTCCTGCGCAGCTTCGGAAAGGAACTGTTATGCCCTCACTACAAGAAGCCCTCGAAACCTTCCTTAAAGTAGATCGTGCGCCCAATACGGTGCAGCACTATCGCCGCACCCTGACCCGCATGACCGCCGCCATCGGCTCGGATACCGATATTCGACAGGTCACACTGGCCCGACTCCTGCTTTACACCGATGACCTGGTCGGGGCCGTTCAACCGGCCAGCTTTTTCCAGTACGTCCTGGTCATAAAAGCCTTCTTCTCCTGGTGCCACCGGGCTGAATACATCGATGCCTCCCCGGCGCGCAACCTGGTCGCCCGCAAACCGCCGGTTGATCTGAACCTGGATCGCGCCATTCCGACTGCGGTTGTCGAGCAGATGGTGCGGGTGGCCTATGCCAACCCGCGCGATTACGCCCTGATCCTGTTCCTGGCCGATACCGGCGCCCGTATCGGTGGCATTGCCACGCTCCAGCTCAAACGGCTCAACCTGGCCGAGGGTCATGCCGTACTGCTGGAGAAGGGTCGTAAGTTTGTCGATGTTTTCTTTTGGGGTGCGACGATTGCTGGGATGGAGCGCTGGTTAGCGCAGCGCCCGCAAGTCGATCACGATTATGTGTTCACCCGCAACGGGCGTCATAATCCGCTCTCGGTGGATGGTCTGTCGCAAATCGTGCGCCGGGTGGCGCAGCGGGCTTGTGGTACGGAATACGGCCCGCACAGCTTTCGCCATCGGTTGGCGCATGATTGGGAAGAAGCCGGGGAATCGCCTTACAACATCCAGCACAAGTTGAATCATACTTCGCTCAGGACGACGATGGACAACTACCTGCGCAAGCGTAATCAGCATGTCCAGGAAGCGTCGCGGCGGTTGTCATTGGCCTCAATCCACCCTCAACCCAAACCGGCCAACCTGCTCTATCTGGACGATGTCGGATAATCGAACCTTTTTGATCCGATTATCGGTTATAAAGCCGTCAAACCTGCTTTATACCATTCCCCTACAACCCTTATACCTGCCTATTCAATTGTGAAGTTGCGCCCCTGGCCCTCAAAAGCCAGGGAATTCGCGTCTGTCCGATTTGAACGGACACTTTAGGGACAACCTACGCCCTGTCCCTATCAGCAACCTTGCACGCGCTTTAGAACCTCTGCGTGATAAACCCCCTTATCACGAGTAGTGCCGATTCTGTCTAATTGGTACAATACTCTCCGTCTTCATTTCCATCCAGGTCGGACGGATCACCGGGGCAGGCCAACCAATAGGCGTCCATCTCCGCTCTCGATCCAAAACTGCCGCAGTTGTAAATATCACCATTGCAATTCCAGTTCTGTGCCGGTACAACCGGTTGACTGACCGGCGGTTGCTGCACCTGGCTCTGTACCTGCTGCGGTTGGGCAACCAGCTCGGCATTAATCACCAGTGAGCTGTGGACATAAGCAATCTCCCTGTCCAGGCCAACCTTCGTTTGATACCACTGCGTGCTGCCACTCACTTCATCGCCAAACGCCAGGCCGTGCGCGCCAAAATATTCTCCGGCCTGCATAATGACGATGACCTCGCAGTCCGTTTCCGGGCATCGCCTCGCGTTCGCGTCTCTCATCACATAATACAGCGGCACATTCGGCATCGACGTTACTGCAATTTCCCGCCTGATCTCAACACTGGTTGTCGGCGCTGCTGTCTGTGTCACGGTAGGCGACGGCGTATCGGTAATGGTTGCGCTCGGTGTCACTGTGCCCTTAAATGCTGTGGCTTCGGCAACCACCTGGGTTGCCCCGTCGGCTTGTGACCGGATGGCTTCCCCGGCCAGTGCGTCATTGGTTGCCCCGTTGGACGAATTATCATTTTCGCTTACACGTCGCGGGCCACTCAGACTCACTGCCCATGTCAGGCCACAGACACCGACCAATACCAGGAGTGCGTTGCGGCAACCGCGCCGACTGAGCTTTGTCTGAGGCTGTGCCTTCCGCTTCGCCATCACTCTCCCCCCGGTTAACTTTTTGTGAAACTGGTTAGAGTCCCTTAACCTACACCGTTTAAAGGCATCTCCATGCCTATATCCGCTTTCGACCCTCGTACACTTAAACCAAAGTTAATGTAAGAGCAGGTCGTTATGGAAGTTAAGGGTACACCCATTATAGGGGTTTTGGCGAGTCGATTAAGCGCCTTTCTGCACAAAATTCATGAAAATTTGATAGCCGGGCGTCAATTACTTGTCGGCTCCGGCGATTCCTTTGGTTCATATATCAACAGGTCGCCGACATTGCAGCCAAAATATGCACAGAAAGCCTCGATAGTATCAGCGTCAAATCGCCGCATCTTGCCTTCAAGCCAGTTGTATATCGTAGTGCGTGACACACCCGTAGCCTCTGACAGCGCCGATACATCGATGACGGCGTTGGTTTCGTTTTGCTTTTTGCCAATCAGTGCGGGTAAGCGATTCAGCACTGGCATTTCTCCTGTCTCTCTTTCTATCAGATTAGCACAAAATTTCGTTGTGTCAAGTTAGGTTTGAATATGTTAACTTTGTGAATTTTCTGTTCAGCTACCTTGACAATAGTCCCGCTTCCTGCTATGATTAATTCATCTCAATGAAAGAGTAACGCACATGCACACATCTGTGCAAACGGACACAAGTTCTAAGGAGAACGCCATGCACCCATCATCCACCGCCGCCGTTCCAGAAGCCCCGTGCTGCCCTTGCCGCGCTTGTGGTCAGGTCATGGAAGCAAAATACCAGCCGGGTTTACTCCCGGATCGCCCCGGCCACTTCCATGTCACCTGCTGGAACGCGGCCTGTTGGATGAACGGCTACACATTAGCCGATGTGAATTACCCAACCGTTGATCTGGCGCAATATGTACCCGTCACCTCATAAGGTCGCAATCGGGCAATATCGCCCGTGACGAGCGTCGAAAGGATTTGAAATGAAGACGCTGATAGAACTGTATCGTTGGCAACTATTTGTTTTGGGACTGTGTTTATATCTGGTCTGGGAAAAAGCCGGTTGGGTCAAAGCGGTCTATGACGCGCAAATCAATGCCCGTCCGCTCATCGAAAGCACCACCGTCGCCGTACTCGCCCTGTCCGCCGTTGTCGTCATCGCGTTCACACTGTGGAGCGAGACCCAGGGCAAGCCCCGCAAGTAGTCGCCGAAGCCAAGTGCCGGACTCGTTTCCGGCGCTTGGTTTTGAAGATCACTGATCGTTTAAATAAGTTAGAAAGGATTGAACCTTATGGCCCCTGACGGCCTCCCCCCCTTTGTTTACCCGGACGCCGACGACTTTGACAGCGAAGCCGGCTTAGACCGGTTGGCCCGGCTCATCTATTCCCGGCGCTCCGGCATCGCCCCCGCCGACCTGAACAACTGGTTCGATGTCAACCCGTCCGAACTGGATGAACTGGAAAGCATCAAGGCGACGTTCACCCGTCCGCCGGTTCGCCCGCCGACCTGGCTGGGTGGCGGTATCCGCGTCTTTGAAGTCACCGAATCACCTGAAGGCGAGTTTGTGGATCGTCACGGCAATCATTTCGCTGTCCTCCGCAGCTATTCCTTTAATTATGTCCCCAATCAGAAGCGCCGCCCGATTGCCCCCTGGGCAGCCTTCGGCCAGCGTTAAGGAGTCTGACTATGACCGATACCTCGATCCCCGCCTGGCTGGTCGTCGGCGCGATTGTGCGCTGCGTCCAGATCAAACAATTCAGTCCGGCTATCGTCAAGGTGATGCATGTCAGCGACGATGGCCTGATAGACGCCCGCAAAGCTCGCTCGAATAAGTTGGATTTGTTTCACCTGCCCATTTCGGACTTCGCCCCAGCCACGATTGAGGAACATATTCTCTTCGTCATGGACGCGAATCAAATTGATGAAATTCGCAAGGTCATTCCCGACGGTAAAGATGAGCGCCAGTTCCGTATTATCTTCCCGGATCGTATAGCGACCCAAATCATTGAGAAGATGAAGCTGGTATTTGAAAAGGTGGTCTCCTCAGAAAACCCGGCCATCGTCGTCACGGTACCGCCATCCTGGATTGCCGAAGCACCGGCTGCCGATCCCGTCACCCCGGCGCTACTGGCAATGGCGCAGGCTGAAGCCGATGCGGTGCTGGGGCAGGCGACGACTGACATCAATCCAGCCATCGCCGATAAGATCAGCGCCGAACTGGTCGGCGGAACAGTGACCCTCTGCGATATGACCGACGCAGTTATCAGCAAAGGCGTCACCCACAGCGAGTACATCGTCACCTTCCCGACGGTCAACCAGATCAAGCTGCCCGCCGCCCAGATCAAGAAGCGCTGCCAGTTCATCCGCGTCGAGCAGATCAACCATATCCTGGTCGTCACCGTGCCATCGTTCTGGGAAGTCAAAGAAGCGTTTGCCCAGCAGGATGCCGCAACGGTCAACGAATCCTTGACAGTTGAAGCCGATCCGATTGAAGCTGCCCTTGTCGAGAACGATGCGACCACTGCCGAAGGCTTTATGCGACCTTGCGAAACGTGCAACGGTGCTGGTCACAGCGTAAATGGTTGGGGGCAATCGGTGATTTGCCCTGAATGTGACGGAACAGGCATTTATGATATTGACCAACAGGCGGCTATCAAAGATGAAGACCTGACTGAGTCCGCGCGGCTCATCAAAGAACTGAAGGATCGTAACCGCGAATTAGTGAGGCGCAACGATGCCCTGCGCGACCAGGTAGACAGCCTCATCGGCCACATCGACGGCGCAGCCCAGCAGGCCGAGGCCGTCGCCGAACGGGATGAGATGTTAATTTCAAATCAACCTCTGATCGTTTGCAAACAGGTTGAATCCATCCGCCATATCAGCGACGCCGATTTCCAGAAACATCTGAATGAAGGTTGGGACGCCCTGCATATTCAATTCGGCGAGAACAATATACTCAACGTCGTCTTCGTCCGCGAACAGCCCGCCCCGGCCCCTTCCAACGGCAACCGCACCGCTGCCCGGCTCGTGACCCCAGTTGGCCCCACCGTCATCATCGGCGCGCCCCAACCGGATACACACGGCGCATTGCACCGCAAACCGGTACCCACCGTCACCCTCAATCGGCAGGGGACAGAGCCGATCCGCTGTGAACAAATCGCCGCTGATCGTATCCGGCTGCAAGCCCTGGTCAGTGATCCCGACGTGACCGACTTTGATTTCTCGCTGGCAGTGGAACAGAGTCGCCTGCAGCGCGAGGAGCGCAATGCCCTCATCAGCCAATATCGCACCCTGCGCACCGGCCAACGCCTGGCCGCTCAGTTGGATCAGATGCCGCGCCCGTCCGCCCAGCGTCCGTTCGTATCACTCGGCGAGGCGCAGCGATGAGCGCCCAACCGGTAGAAAACAATGAACGCCCGATTGACCTGCGCGCCGAACTGACCAACATGCTCTCAGTGGTGGATGGCAATGTCACCATCACCCGCGAACAGATGGAAGCCATCGGCGACCACCTGCAAACCCTGTGGGGCAAGGCTCACGACGCACACGATGAGGCGGCGCTGGTCGTCATTACTGACCTGTGGGATCGCGCCCAGTTACTCGTCGAGCAGAATGCCAGCCTGGCCTTTCAAGTCACCGGCATGGGCAGCATTGCCGTATCGGCGCTGGAAGGCGAACGCGCCACCCGTAAAGCCCTGGACAATATTGAGGATGCCATTGACTCGGTGGACGAGGAGCATCCTCGCTTATACGATTTTTCGCAAACCATCCGCGCCGACGCCGAAGAAGAATATCAGGAAGGTTTGGAGGAGTGGGTGCTGCCCGAAGTGCGCCAGCAGAAAGCAGAAGAACTGAACCACCTGCTCTTTAACACCGTCGCCTATCTGACCGGCTGCCCGGATTTTGCCATTGCCGGATTTATCCGCTTGCTGAAAGGGCGGCGGCACCCAACCGCGCAGCAAATCGACATGCTCAGGGAATTGGTAGCCTCCTTCGCTAACCAGGAGGCCGCCAGTGGTCATTAACCGCGCCATTGGTCTGGCGATGGCCGCCCAGGTGGATCGCGTCAATGAACCTGCCGATGTCTTCACCCAACTGGAGCGGGCGCGGGATGAGATTCGCAGCCTGCAACGCCTGGTTAAAGAGCTACGGCAGCGTGTCGCCGCTCCGATCACCGGCCAGCACGGCGCGCTCACCACACCCGCCGTCTTTGCCACTGCCCACCGTGTTTCGGTTAGCACCGTCAACCGCGCCCTGAATGCTGGTGAAGTCACCGGTATTCGTCAACCCAATGATCGCTGGTTGGTCTATCAAGACCAGGTCTGGACACCCAAACGGAAGCGAGGTATTGAAAATGCTTAATCCATTCCAACTCGCGACACCCGTCGCCAAAAAACTCAAGATTTTATTCTACGGCTCATCCGGCTCCGGCAAAACCATTGCCGCGCTGACCTTCCCACGCGCCGCTTCTGGACGCGGTTGCATATCCTGGCGCTGCGCCTGCCCAATTACACTCGCGCCGTCGCCATGCTTTCCCATCATTCAGCCGCCATCGCCGACCTTCAGAATGCTATCGCCCGTTATGTGGCGCGAAATGAGGAGGCGTGAAAATGTCCTTACCCCCTACTAATTACAAATCTTTTGAAGAGTTGGCCGAATACGCTCGTCAACGCGCCAAGATCAGCGCAGTCAGGAATGGTCATCAAGAATTTGCCTACTGGTTAACCATTCACAATTGGGCAAATGATTGTGCCGATGAAGCTCTTGATCCGGGCGACGAACTGGTTAAAGAACTGCGCCAGCTCGCCGCCACCCGCCGCGACACCATCACCGCCCAGGAATTTGCCAGGGCGCACGGCGTCAGCGTTTCCACCATTAACCGCGCTTGCAACGGCGAAAATGGCCGGAAGATTAAGGGCCATCACCGCCAGGAATCGAATGGCCGCTGGCGCATCGACCCGGCGGCTCATCTCGTCACGTCAGGCAAACATGGACGGAGGTCGAAAAATGCTTAGTCCTGAACAAATCGCCCTGCTCGAAAAGCCTTTCCGCAAGGATGAGCATGGCGAAGTATCGAAAAATCCCTACATTCTCAAGTCGGCCATCCGCCGCCGTCTGTACCAGGTCGATCCCAATTATGAGTTGGGCGCGCCGGAAGTCATGATCCACGATCAGGATGTCATCGTGCTGCGCGGCCCGCTGACCATCGGCGATGTCACCCATTACGGTGTTGGCACCGGCCTGATTATCCGCACCCGCAAAGACGACAAGACCGGCGAGGTGTTTGATCTGCCGCTGTACGACATCGCCCGCAATATGGCGAAGGCTTACAAACAGGCCGCCAGCGACATCCTGCCCCGTGCGGCCATCCAGTTCAATTGTGGCGTCTATCTGGCCGAAAAGCCGAAGGGTATGACTCTGGATGATCTGCTCAAAAAGCTGGGCGCGCCGACTCCACCGGCTGGAAAACCATCAACCACGCCGCCGCCACAGCCAACTCCGCTTGAGCCGCCCGCGCGCAAGCCCTGGGCGGATAAAGCCGAGATCGACGACATGCTGGCGAAGGCCAACGCCGCGCTCGGTCTGACCTGGTTGGATGTTAGTTTGTTCACTGGTATCGGCGCACCGGATGATTACGACGCCTGGAATACGGAATATGTGGATCGGGCTGCCGCGCGCGATGCCATCAAAGCAGGGCAGGCCGAGGCACTGGCAAAGATGGGGCCAGCCAAACCCAAAGCGGAGACCGCCGCATCTAGCACATAATCGTACACGCGAGAGGGCAGGGAAGTGCCACAAACACTCCCCGCCCGGCCATTCGCATATCTAATTTTCGGAGCGACACACGATGGTTCTCAATAGCATACCCCAGATTCCGACTCCTGATCCAATCCAAACCGAGGGTGACGCCTTCGGCCAGATGATCCTCAAGATCGCCACACCCGCCGAGCGTCAACCCATCCGCGAGTATGGCCGCTGCCTGCTGGCCGGGTTCCCACCGCCGACCCGCACCACCGTGCAGATGTTCGCCGCCCTGCACGCCCTGGCGTCGCGGCTGCCGGGCTACCTGCGTTTCATCAGCACCATCAGCCGGGACAGCGCCGCCCTCTCCCGTTTCGAGGATCGCATCGCCCTGTACGTGGCGCGGCATGAGGCGGTGCGCTGATGCTCATTCTATCCCTGTTCCCCGGTCTTGGATTATTAGACCATGCTTTTGAAGAAGTATGGACGGAAGCCTGCGTTGTCCGAGCGCCTGATAAGCTATGGGGAGGAGACATTAAATCGTTTCATGTGCCTGCGGGCAAGTTTGATGGCATCATCGGCGGGCCGCCCTGTAAAGCATTTTCGCGCTTAAAACACATCGTCAAATTGAACCGTGACCGCGAGCTAGCTGCCGATCCAGACAGTACGAAATATGCAGAAGCCGAAAACCTGATACCAGAATTTGTGCGCGTCGTGAATGAGGCCCAGCCAGCGTGGTTTCTCATGGAAAACGTTGTTGATGTGCCTCCAGACTGCTGGCCTGTTGTTACAGGGTATCAGCACAGCAGCCTGGTTCTGAATAACCGCTGGTTGCCTGGTGCTTCACCACAAAACCGCCAACGCCGTTTCTGGTTTGGGTGTCGAGAGAAGTATATCGATCTCATGAAATATATCGACTTTGCGGTTTTTGAACCACTTGAATGGGAATACGCAGTCACGGCTGCTGGCAGCGGAGGAGGCGCACCTGTACCCGTGCGCCAATTAGCAGGCGGTGAATTGAAGGCGGCTCTTCGGCAGCCGAAGAGCCGCCCTAATACGCGAACAGTTCAGGAATATTTGACACTTCAAGGGTTGCCCGCCGATTTATTTGACAAAAATACACCGTTTACGGTTGCTGGTCAGCGTATGATGATCGGTAACGGTGTTCCACTGCCGATGGGCAGGGCAATCGCAAAGGCGATTAAGGAGGCACTCTAATGCTCCCCTCTGTCGTCTACACACCCGATCCTCATCTGATCCCTGGTCGCTTCTGTCCGGCCACTCCCAACCCGCGTAATGCCCAGACCATCAACCAGTTGCAACGCGCCTGGGGCTGCGCCGAATTTGCGAAGATCGTTGCAAAGAATAGGAAGGGTTCCCAATGAAGACTTACTGGCTACCGATTCCGTTGCGTAATTTCATCCTGAGCTACGAGCCGCTTGACCGCGCCACCTTCGAGCGTACCTGCCAGCTCATCGGCGAACGGCGTTGGGGTATTTGGTATCTGGAGGACGATTGGATGCTCATTGCCGCCGAGGTTTGTTTCAGCGCGTCCCAGATTGGTGTCTCGTTTCAATGGCTGGCGCAGCAGTGGGCTGTCTGCGATCCAGAGGCCGAGGAGTCTACGTCATGAGCCACCGCACGCCCACTCGCCTCAATGAGGACGGCGACCTGGAGAAACAGTGCGGCATCTGCGGCGACTGGTGGTACTTTGATGACGAATTTTTCAACCGGAATGTGTCCGGCAATCTGGCATCCCCCTGTAAAGCCTGCTGCATCGAGATTCGCCGCCGTATTGCCGAAAAACCCTGCTCAGTCGCCGGTTGCCCGCTGCCGCGTTATGGCCGGGTATCGTCTTACTGCCGCGAGCATCATTACCAAATTCATCTGGGCAGGACTGCGCCAGCGCGTAAGGCGCAGAAGCCGCGTAAACTGCGGAACCAGAATTATTACTGAACGCGAAAAGGGACGAGATATATCTCGTCCCTTTTTGTTATCACCTTTAGGACTTGTGCGCCGGTTAGAATACCTTAACTTCCAGCGCCGTCCGGCAGGTTGGGCAGTCCATCCGTCACCCGGTCAATCACCTCACCGGCATCACGCGCGTTATGGCCCAGTCGGTTTAGTTCTCGTAGTGCTTCAATTGGGATCGACTTACCCAGCCATTCTATCGCATCCAGCGCCGCTTTGTCGTTCTTTAATCGGCCAATGATGCCAAAGATAGCCGCCAGCGTGGTCGCGCCGCCGGTCAGTACACCCAGCAGGAAATCGCGCAGGTTGAAGCCCGGTTCGGGTGCAGGCGTCGGCGCAGGTGGCTCGACCACTGGCGCCGGTTCAACGTTCGGCGCAGCAGTCTCGGTCACTTCCGGCGTCGCTTCGTCCTGGGCAATCGCCGGAACAGCAATCAGCAGGACGGTCAGCAGCAGGACGGTCAGCAGTAGTAAAACGATACGGTGTTTCATACGGTTACTCCTTGTTTGGATAGACTCAAATCGTCGATCTTAATGCGGGGTATCAGCGCCTTGATCGGGTCGGATAAGCCCGCGAGTTTACTTAAGGCGTCCAGCACGCCCAACCCGACGACGGACATCTGCGCCCATTCTTCGTCAGTGGCCGCGACGGTGATTTGCAGCGTGCGAATCTTGCGCTCCGGTTCGGTAGCAGTGGGTGGCTCAGGAAAGGTTTCCGGCGCTGGTGGCGGCAGCGTTGGAATTTCCTGGGAGGGCTTGTCTGCGGGCGGTCTAATCACCGGAATGGGCTTGGTGACATTCATACTGCCCGCTGCAATGGCGTAGGTCAGCGTGTCAAAAAAGGGTTCGTCGTTCTCCACATCGAACGGATCCCACTCCGGCGATGGCGCTCCATAAATAAAGAAACAGATGCCCTTCAGGATGCCGCGCGCGATCAACGGGGAGTAAATACGTTTGATAACACTGGCGCACTGGCGCATGTAGTGATCGCCGCTCCAGCCGCGTGCCTTATAGCCGTTGCGTGGGCCGTGTGTCGCATCGACGCCGAACTCAGTCAGCACGACACTGGGTGATGGAATCCCCAGCGTGAGGCAGCGTTGCAGCATGTACATAATGCGGCCCCAATGGTGCGGTTCTTCCGGCCCGTATTCGTGCAATCCGAGCGTGAGCTGGTCACGGTATTTGCTCACCAGTCGCAGCAAAGGATCAAAACGGCTTTCCCATTCAACGGGCACGGTTGTCGTAATGCCCGGCTGTCCCATGCCAATATTCGGCAGGGTGAGGGCGATGTTACGGCGCACGGCCAATTCGCCCGTCAGGCAAACCCATTCATTGAACCGATTTACCACCCAATCGGGTGTATTCTCACTCAACTTCGGTTCGTTTAACGCATACAGCGATAAGTTGTTACCCTGGCCGAGGATACCCCAGCGGTTTAAGAAATCTTCCGGCGCAGCGATCCAGCGGCGTTTTTCCGGGTCGTTGACCGGCTCCGTGTGAAAGCCGCCATCATTGCCATCGCGCACCCGCGCCACGATCAGGGTTTGCGGAAAACGCGCGGCGAAGTCCAGAACATAGGGGATGTGCTCGTCCTTGTCGATCATCACGGTCTGGACGGCGGGCTGAAGCGTGTCCATACGGCGGTACAGCTTGCCGATGTCCTTCACGTAACGCAGGGCGATATTAAAACCGACTGGTTGGGTCATGGCGCTGTGACCTCCGGCGGCGCGGGCATCAAACGCCCAATCACCTGGAGAAACGAATCGGTCATCGATTTAATCGCGTCCACCAGTTGCGCCTGTTTCTCGCGCTCATCTAAACGCCCTTCCAGCCGCGCCAGATTCAGATCGTAGCGCTGAAAACGTTGCTCGTAATCACTGATCGTCGCCTCCTGGCTGGCGATGAGCGCGTTCTGTTCCTCGCCTTGCTTTTGCAACTGGTCGATGGTGTTTTGGGCATTCAGGTTATCCTGTGCTTTCAGTTCAACCTGGGTGCGCACCTGCTCGTAGGCTTCATCGCGTTTAAGATTGGCCTCATCCCGTTCCTTGAGGGTGGTTGTGAGTTCGTTCTGAACCGTCGTCAATTTGGTTTGCAGTTCGGCAATTTCCGTGTGCATCTTGGTGATGTCCGGTGCGGGCGCTGGTGCTTCGCCGGGAATGGACTTCTGATCGACGCCCAGATCGCGTTTGAGTGTGTTCAGTTCGGCTTTAGTTGTTTTGGCTTCTTCGCGTGCGCGTGCGGCACGGATTTGCGTAAATACCTGTGTCCCCAGGTTGATGACCGTAAGGGTGACAATCCCAGCAATCCAATTCTGTACTTGGTCGCCAAACGTGGGAGATGTCGCATCCGCCGCCAGCACACTCCGCGCCGACAGCAAAGCCAGGGTCAACACCGTCAGGGTGATCCAGGATTGCCTTGTCCAGATGGAAACCGCGCGTAGCGTAACCTTCATCGATACCCCTTTAATAACACGCCGTCGTTAGCGCCCAAACAATATCAACACGCCCGCCACCACCGCCAGTACGGCCAGGACAAGCGGCGCGACGGCGATGCTGGTGAAGGTCGAGATGCCGTAGCCGATCAGGAACAGGGCTAAACAGATTTGAACTGATACTTCTTCCGCTCATGATTTCCGCTCCTTGTAGGTAGTTGTTTGATAACAGGTCAAAAATCAAGACGAAGGCGGCGGAATAGGCACAAGGAATATCCCATTTGCCCGTCCGAACAACTCATAGAAATAATTGGTCGCATCCAATGGGCTGCCGAAGGTGCGGCTGCAATCGCCCTGAGCGCAGATGCGATTCACTTGATCCGTTGGCCCGCTGATGACCATCCGATATTGCCCGTTCACCGCTTCACTGGTCATACTGACACCGGGTTGTCCCGAAGTTTGCGCCAGGGTTACGCCGACCTGGAAACCGACAAAAAATCCGATCAGTAGTGCGCACACCACTGCTGCAATCATCAGCCGTTTGATGCCCAAAATGCCCTCCTCCTGCTCCAAATAAAAACGCGGTCTGTCCCCTTCGACAGGCCGCGCCTATGCCTCTTATTGTAGCACAAAATTTCGTATCTTCGCTTAATCAAATACGGCAATATCCTGCACAATTTCCCATAATTCGCAGTGGATTTTGACCAGGCCCTGCCCACTGGCGCAGCGGATTTCGATCCCGTGCGACTGTTGCAGGTTGGCCGCCAGGTTGATGTATTCCGTAATATGCAGTTCAATGTTGATGGCACTGCCGCTGGCTGCCCAGGGGCCACCCAATGCGCTGGTGCGATCCACGCCATTAATGTAAATGCTGATATTCACCGGATGGGCGCTGTCGTCATAGATGCCATACACCATTGGATGGGTATGGTCGCCTGACGCGCCAAACGTGTAAATCGGTGAGTCCGTATTAATCATCTGGAGTGCAATGGACGTTAACCCCGAAGGCGGCGGCCCATCGGCAGCCGTCACTGCCTGGAGCGTTGATCCGCCGCCATACACGCCCGAAGGCGTTGAAAATACCTGATGCACATGGTCGCCACCGGCTTCAGCCGCCTGGATGTGCGTTCGGAAAGGCATAGTGCGAATACGAACAATGGCCCGGTTGAGCGCCTGGGTGGTATTGGTAATGTCCATCGTGAACGTAACCGGATGCGTGTTGTCGATTGCGAAACTGTCCTTCCAGCTATCCTTGCTGAAATACGGCTGGATATGGACATTGTTGACCCGCAACTCCTCTAAAGCCCCCAGGATGACATAGGCTTCTTCTTCTTCGTGCCGATCTACGGTGGCAATTTTCATGCTGACACTGGCGCCACTCGCGCCAAAGGTTTCCGACACCGATAAAATCCAGAAATCGGCATTGATGTCACGGAAAGTCTGGTTTTCGTTGTTTTCATCCGTGACTACGCCCAGGTAGCGGACATGGATTTTATCGCCCGGCAACAGGTTCTGGTGCAACTTGCGGCAGGTCACGTTATACACTTCCTGCAATTGTGAATAACGTTGTAACCAGGCCGCCGCCGCATCGTACAAAGCATTGGCCGCCCGGATCACATCGGTTTTGCCGGTGCTGATCGGCGCAATATCCTTAAACGTCCCAATCTTCTCGATCTGTCCGTAGGCGCTGATACTGGCTGTATCCTTGATGTAATACAGCGTCCTGCCGTCTGGCCCGGTGATGGTTTGGATGGGGTAAGGCGAGGTGCGCGTTGAAAATTCCAGGCTCAATGCGGCGTCGCCCTGGCCTGCGCCCAATGGGATCAGCCAGTTCACCACATCCTCGCTGTTTTTAGCCAGGGTAATTTTATCAATCAGCGCAATCGAAGTTTCACCATCCATCTCGATGGGGATCGATGTAGGCGCAATCAGGCGTAAGCCATTGGTCGTGCCGAACGCGCCAATTTCCAGCGTATTGGAGGACGGCATACGGAAGTGGATACCCTGCTGCGATACCAGATTTTGCAGCGCCCGCAGCACCGTCGCGCCATCGTAGCGCGCATTAATAGTGTTGGATGAACTGCCAGAACGTGTCCAACCACCGGCTAACCCAAGTAAGCTGTCCACCACCGATTGCACCGTCTGATTATCATATTTGCGTCCCAGCAGCACATTTTTAAATTTCAATTCTTCCAGGATGTCCGGCCCGTCGGCGGTCAGGTTGTAACCGCCGGAACTATCTTGCAGCCCAATGTTCTCAATGATGCCGCGTGTGAGTTCGCGCACGGTTCCCAACTGCTCGGCAAAGATGCGTACCCGGCGTTTGTTCGTCAGCAAAGTCAAAGCGCGGGTATCGGTTTCCGGCACGGTTAATTTAAAGCTGCCTGCCCGATCCAATGCCCGCGTGACGGTGATATTCTTTAAGGTCGTGACCGGGCCATCGCCCAGGCGGTCACCGGCTGCATTGTGAACATCAGCCCAGATGCGCATTTAACCCCACACCTTGCCCCGGATGCCGGATTGCATTTGAGTTGGTGTGGCATTGTCACCGCGCATGGTGACGCCCGTCGCACCAAACTCCAGCGCCGTGTATTTATGGTAGCCAACCGTCGGGTAGTCCTCGTAGACGGCGGAGTTGTAAGCACCCGCCGTTGAAGCCCCGTTGCCATTCAGGGTGGCGCTGTTGGTGGTTGTGCTATCGACACCGATACCATGTGCGCCAACGCCTGACGAGGTGACATAGTTGCCTGTGACGGCACATTCAAACATGTCCTCAGATAACCCGTAGCAGATTTCAATGGCGTTGGCGGCGCTGTTATTCATGGCACGGAAGGATGCCGTTGTGTAAGACCAGGAGTTTGTGGTTTCGATGTGCAGCAGTTTGCGCAAGACACGGTTGTAATTATTCCATACCAGGCGGCGGTCTACGCTGTCTTCGCACTGGCCGCTGACCCCGGTGGTACGGATCGTCCCCAGGTAAAGGCGGGCCGTCGCGCCTGTCTTCACCCAGACGCCGTGTTGCTTAACCAGCGCCGTCGCTCGTGTGGTGGCATCCGTCCAGGCCGTCAGATCAAGCGTGAGTGTGCCGGCATTGTCATACAAATACACGTCATAGTTGGTGTCAGTGGTCGCTGGAATCGCAATACTCACCCCGGCATCGGGGATCGTCTTTTGTACCCAGACCGAACTCTCGTACAGCGAGGCCCGATTCCCTTTATAGGGCAGGAAATAAAGCGTTGTTTTTGCGAGTTGGTCCGCACTGGGTGCCGGGTCAGTCGTGGATAATGTCAAACGGCCCTGGCATTGACCAGGGGTACCGGCTCCCGCTTCCAGATCAGTGGTTCGTTCGGCCAATTGGTCGAGTGCCTGTTCAACATCACCAGGGTCAGCCGCGCTATCCCAATCGGCCAACGTAGTCGGCGTATAAGTCACATCATCGGCATCGGCGCTGCCGGTGACGCCCAACGGGCCAACGACTGCGCCACCTACGGCTGTCGATTGGCGCAGGAACAGACCGGTGCTTTTAAAATACATTTTCCAGTGGGTGGCGTGCGCCGTCGGATCGGCAATCTGGACGCCGCGCAGCGCCTCAAATTCCTGGGCGGCGTTGAGTACGTTGTTGGTGACCGTGACCAGGTTATCCAGCGGCGTTTTCACGTCACCGGCGTCCGCGCCCTGGGTATCAACCAACGCCGAACGATCCACTTGCGAACCAATATCAATTGCCATTAGTAATACCCCTCAAAATACAACATGCGGATGGTGGCCGCGTCGGTTGAATTGGCGAAGCGAATGCGAACTGTATTGGCGCCCGGATACAGTCGGAACCAGGATGGGTGCAGAAAGCTGAAGGCGCTGGTATACGCATCAACACTGTTCTTCTTGACCAACCAGGCGCGGCAGTTTATTTCCAATACGTCGCTGGCAACCAGTGTGCCGGTGTAGCTCACCTGATCCACTACCTCGCCGTTCACCACCCGCTGAATGGTCGGATTCGTGACGGTCTGCCCAGCGCCGCAGGAAATCTTGATACGCGGCTGGATGATGGCCGAACCAACCGGCGTCACCGTTTGATCGGTCAGCTCGCCGGAGATCGCCCAGGCCGGTGCCGTGCCACCCCACACCGAACCATCACCCCAATTAAAAGCGCCCCACAAAACCGCTTCTGTCCCTTGCGCGTACCACATCGGGTCAGGAACGTGAAAGTTAACCGTCACCGGCTGCCACAAATCGGTATGTTTCGCCACTTTTTCGTTGATCGGGATCGAAGCGACGCGCCCCCAGCACCAGCGCGGCGGCAGGGCATTGTCCGACGGCTGCATAAAGAGTTGTTTGCGCCCAAAACCACGCATCTTATAAACCGCATCGCGCAGCGCTGTCATACCTTCGCGCGTGTCGCTGATCAGTGTGAACTCCACCGACACCTTGCCAATCTCCGCCGGTGAAACCCCCAGGCCGAATTCATCAAAGCCGCCGTCCGCCCCCGGCAGTTTGCTGGTGAGCGTAATCAGGGAGCCAAAATTACCATTCAGGGTTTGGATCGTATCTGGGAAGGTATACACCTGCGATCCCGACCCAAACCGGGTGACACGCTGTAAGATGGTCATCCCATACTCCTTTTCGCGTCGGCAAATTTCTCGGCGAAGGTTCTGGCGTTGCGTTCTAAGTTCGGCTCATCCCGCAGCATTTCAATCGGCACTTGCAGGATGATGGTGTCGCCGCCACCGCCACCCGCGCCCAGCAGCTTGTCGGCATTCGGGATAAAAGTGCCGTTGCTGTTGGGGATAAAGAGTTCCGGCTGCGCGCCACGCCCAATCAGATAGGGCACATCGGCCATGCCCGCCCCGCCAGAGTCGCGAAACTGGATACCGAGACTGGCCGCCGTTGGCGTGCCACCCGACCCCTCGACCGATACACCGCCGCCGCCGCCGAGTTTCTCCAATTCCCGCAGGGCATTGCCTACGCCGTCAATAATTTTTTGAATGAAATCGACCACTGGTTTGATAAAGGTGTCGCCAATCCATTGGAAGCTGTCACGGAACCAGTTATAGACCTTTTCCAGCGATGGCCGGATAGCTTCCCATAAGCCGCTGATGAGCGTGACAAGTGGGGTGATGATATTGTCTTTGAACCAGACCACCGCCTCGTTAATTTTGGGCAGCGCCGTCGTCACAAACCAGTCGTAGACTTTGGCTAACACCGGCTCGATAACGATCCATAAGCCTTCCAGAATATCGACGGCGGGCTGTAATACATTGTCTTTGAACCAGACCACCGCCTCGTTAATTTTGGGCAGCGCCGTCGTCACGAACCAGTCAAACACATCTTGCAGCACCGGCCCCACCGCTTCCCATATTCCCTGAAGCAGAGTGATGGCAGGCTGTAATACATTCTCCATGAACCAGCGCAGCGCATCGGTAATCCAGGGCAGTCCCTCGGCCATGAACCAGTTGAATAAGGCCGACAGCGCCGGGCTGACGACTTCCCAGATGTCCATCAGCATATTGACAATGCCTTCAACCGCCGGGCGCAAGATGGTATTGAAGAAGTCCACCACCAGCGGCAGCACGTCCGCGATCACCCAGTTGGCGAACGCCTGTAACCCCGGCTGGATCGCTGTCCAGAAGTCAACCAGCAGGCCGACGAAGCGCTCGACAATGGGGATGACTACTTCTTGAATGAAACTGACTACACCTCCCAGTGCATCTTCAATTGCTTGACGGAAGGCTAAAAACTGTTCGGGATTTTGAATCACGCCCAACCCGACCAGGAAGTTAGCAATTCCGCTGGAAAGTGATCCAACAATGGCATCTACCACGCTGCCGGTATCATTCAAAATGTCGGTAAAACTACTAAAGCCCATTACCGCCAATTGCACGGCGTTTACAATCGTTTCAATCACCGGTTGCAGGATGTCACGGATACCCAGGAAATTTGTTTGGAAGGCCAGAAACAACAGCGCCGCCGCGCCGATAATCAGGCCGATGGGCGACAGCACCAGCCCCAGGATCGTCCCCAGGCCGCTGAACAGGCCGCCCACTGCCGAAACTGCTTTGCCAATAATCAGGAGTGTTGGCCCGACCACCACCAGCACGGCCAGGATTTGCGTAATTTGCCCTGCCAGTTCCGGGTTGGCTTGTATCCAGGCTGTCAGGCTGTTGACCACGCCGATGAGCTTGTCCACCATCGGCGCCAGGACATCATTCATCAGCGGCGTCAGGGCTTCGATCTGTAAAGTCTGGATCGATCCCGTCAGCGACTCGACCTTACCGGCGAAGGTGTTCATGAACTCAGCGGCAATCGTCGCGGCATCCGGCGCGGCTGCCATTTGGTCGCGCATCGCGCCGATACCACCGGCTGCCCGTAAAGCATTCAGCCCGGTGATGCCGAAGCTGCCTGCCAATTGGTACATGATTTCATTTTGTTCTTCGACGGGCAGCTTATCGAGGGCAGTATCGAGTTCGCCTAGAACCGTGTTGAAATCGCGGGTATTGCCATTGGCATCGTACAGACTAAGACCAAGTTTTTTCCATGCGCCAGCCGCTTCTTCAGTGGGACGGGTCATTTGGGTCAGGACAGTTTTAAGGAGTGTTCCGCCTTCTGCGCCCATAATGCCGTTCTGAGCAAAGACGGCTAATGTCGCGCTGGCATCCTCGATACTGAGTCCGTACTGTGCGGCAACTGGCCCCACATTACCCATCGCTAGTCCGAGATCGCCAACCTCGGCGCGGCTGGCATTGGCTGCCCGTGACAGCGCGTCGGCTACCCGTCCAGCATCCTCAGCCTTCAACCTGAACTGTGCCAAAGCCGAACTGGTGATTCCTGCCGCTTGTGCCAAATTCAGGTTGCCCGCGCCCGCCAAATTGAGGACGGCTGGCATGGTCGCCATCGCCTGCTCAACCGATTGACCACTCTTGAGCAGGTCGAGCATCCCGGCGCTGGCATCCAACGCACTAAACTTGGTATCCGCGCCCCACTTGAGTGCCGCCTGCCGCACCCGTTCCAGGTCTTGCGGGCCGAGTTCGCCAAAGACTCGTATCTGGTTGATGACGGTATCGAAATCACTGGCAGCTTTCAGCCCGGTCAGGCCGAAGGCCAGCACCGGCGCGGTTAACTGCGTCAGGCTGGAGCCGATGCTGGAGATTGCGCCGCCCAGGTCTTGCAAGCCGCCGCCGATGGATTGGCGCGCGTTCTGAACCGCCGAGTCATCAAGGCTTAAGACTATTCGGCCATAAGCCGTACCTAACGAATAGCCCTCACTGCCAAAATCCATACGCACCCCAAATAAAAACGCGGCCTCGTCTTTCGACGGGCCGCGCCCTGTGGATGCTTTAATTGTAGCACAGATGTTTGGGTTACGGTTGACTTTTCACCCACTCAAAATAGGCTTCGATCTCGGCTAATTTCCGCTTTGCTTTCCGTTTGCCGAGGCGCTCGATTAGCCACGCAGCCGGGTCTTTATTGCTTTTGGATTGGTTGCAACAGGATTTGCCCGCTGGAATCCCTCTCTTCCCGTGACATAAGGGAACTATGTTCCCAACTGTTGTGCCGGGGTTATCGGGTCGCGGGTCTTTGATAGCGATCCAATGATCCATTGCTATTGTTGTCCAGAGTCCGGTTGCAATCTGCCCGCATACTGCACAGCATCCGCCCCAATAATCCAAGCAGCGTTTCCATTGATCTTCCGTGAGATCGCTGCCTAAATTTCGTTCAATTGCCCGCCGTTCATGTTTGGCCTTTTGCGCCTGATATTTATAGGCTTCGGGGTGAAGTAAATAGTGACGCCGCCGAATCACCTGCCCCTTTTCGGGGTTAGCTTCCTGATATTTTTTCTGCGCCGCAAGCACCTTATTTCGGTTCGCATAATACCAATCACGCTTAATTTTGCGAACCCTTTCCCGATTCGCTGCACGCCACAATCTGCTTTGTTCTCGATGCTTTTCGGGATGAGCGCGCCTCTCGGCATTCACTCTATCTTTATGCTTCTCCCAGGATATACGGGCGCGCTCATTCGCAGCTTCGCCATCTTCAAGGCTTTGAATATGGCGGCACTCAATACACGGTTGGCGGCAGCCATCTTTTGTTTGGCTATGTTTGTGAAAATATTTCCGTGTTGCGGGTTTCCACTGTTGGCATCCCGTGCAGCGCTTGAGGGGTGTGGTATCATTATTCACAGTAGCCATCCTTGTAATGGATACTCAAGCCCCTGGTGTTGTCGCACGCAGGGGTAACTTATTTGTTCTATTATACCGCGTTAGTCGCGAAAATTCACGCCGGGCATCATGCCCAACTGCCCCGCATTGATCGGTTTCCGCTTCGCCGGTTCACCCAGCGCCGCCGCAAAACTTCTATACTTCGGCTTACCATCATCGTTCCGCGCATCCAGCCGGTTCTGTACCCAGGTGCCAAAAAGCAAAACTGCGTTATCAAATTGATAACTTAACCAATGATTGTCGCGGATGCCGAAGATCGCGCTAGGTTTTTCCCGAAACTGGCTCGATTGGCGGTACAGTTGCCAGGTGGCCGTTCGGTTCTGGAGGAAACGTTTTGGCAGGTTGGTACTGCCCCCCTAACGCCCAGGCCATCACCGTCGCCTTGTCGTTGAACGGCACCCAGGCCACCGGGATGTACTCGCCCTCGGCTGCATCCTTAGTCCACAATTTCGGCGTAACAAAACAGGCGATGGCAATCACGTCCATCGACTTCATGATCTGGGGCAGGGTTTCTTTGTCGATGGTCAGTTCCTGGCGCTGGCCCATGTTGTTCTGGGTCATATCCAGGATCAGGTTCGACAGCAAATCCGGCACTTCGCCATCACCGGAGATCATCGCCACCAGGTCAGGCCGTTTCAGCAGCGCCACCTTGCCACTGGGCAGCGTGATTTCTTCGGCCTGCGGCATCCATTCGTTGATCGGTGTAACCATGTATCGCTCCTTATGCCGCGAAGAAAGCCAGGAAGTCGGCGCCACTGGCCGGGGCTGTCCACAGCGCCGCCGTTTCGTAGGTGCGCACGGTCATCAGGTACAACACACTGCTGATGGCAACCGGGATGGCATAACCCTCGATCTCGGACATATTGAATTTGTTGGTTTTGCCGTCGGCGGTGTATTTGGGATACTTATCCAACTTACACCCCTGCAAGCCGATGGCCGCCACGCCGCCGTCGTCGGTAGGCGTCAAGCCAATCGCGCCGAAGTAGGGCAAACCTGCGCCACCCGCCGGGAAACGGGTACGCCGCCGCTGGTTGGGCGTCAGGTTGCTGGTGTAATTCGACACCCCGGCGGTGACGGCCAGGAAATCGACATCGACACCGCCCATACCGATTTTGATTTTGGCCCCGCGCGCCACCGACAGCAGGCGCATGGTTACGCCGTAACCCGGCAGCTTATCCGTGTCGTGTTCCGGGTCAACTTCCAACGTCTGCCCGATGGCCGCCGAGATAGGGGTTCCATAAGTATTGGCAGTAATATTGTAAGCTGCCACCAGTAAATCGGTTAAAGTGTAGGATACTTCGCCGAATTCGCTGCTCCCAGGAATGATGATTTGCCTTTCACTCTAAAAACGAAAAGCGCGGCTCGTCTCTCGACGGGCCGCGCCCTGTTATTGATAATATTATAGCACAAGTATTCGGTTCTAAAGAAACACTTTATTCATCCTCAGACAGCTTTCGCGCCTTTGCGTAACGCCGTTTTGCACCTTCGCTCAATTTCCGTTTATGTTCTTCACTAAATATCACGCCTTTTCGCTGTTCACTTTTCTTCCGGCATGTTTCTTCGCTTTGAATTTTACCTTTGCCAGCCTCGCTCAATTTGCGGCGCGTTTCTTCGCTTGCAGGAGGACGTTTTCTAGCGGCTTCACTCAGCTTGCGCACATGGTCATCACTCAGGATTCGTCCCTTTTGCGCATCACTCATTTTACGCCGTGTCTCTTCGCTTTTGGGTTTCCCAAAGTTGGGGTTATTTTTACCCATGACGGCTTCGCTAAGTTTTCGCCGTGTCTCCTCGCTGCGAATTAGTCCGCGCCCTGATGCCTGTACATCTTTGGCGATGTTGTAACACATTCCTTTCGCCATGTAGATGTCAAGGAAGTGTTGTTCTCGTTCGTCTAATTGTTCAATAGCGCAATATTCTAGTTTTTGAAAACGGAACGCATCCGCACCATATCTATTCCAAGCATGTTGCAGGTGTCGATTTTCGTGATAACCGCCCTTTAAATAGGTCTTATGTTTGTGCCACCGCCTGCGAAAATCCTGCGTTTGCCCAATGTAGACTTTGCCGGTTTTTACGTTGAGGATAACATATATGCCTGAAATTGGAGTATCATTACTCACAGTAGCCATCCTTCTTATGGTTGCTCATGCTCCGAGGTGTTTGCGCACCGTCGGAGTTTCCTTTTCTCCCTCAATTATAGCACAGATTTTCGCTTTACCGCCGCCGCAACTGCACAAAATAGCGGCTTGCCGCAGCCAGTGCGCCGCCCAGGTCGTCCTCGGTGAACTCGCGGATGTCATCGACCCAGCGCATGAGGGGTCGCCCTTCATTGTCCGCCGTCACCTGCTGCCGATCCAGCAGGTCTTTGGCTTTCCGGCGCGCCTGCCGGATCAGACTGTAACTGTCATGATGAAAATACCAGATGCGGAAAAATTGCCTTTCACTGGTCAGGATCTCGGCTTCGGTATTGGTGTCAAAGGTCAGCACCGCCGTCAGTTCCAGCTTGCCGTCGGCATCGTAACAACCCGCTGCTTCAGCGCTCTCCGGCGTCAATCCCAATGTCCCCAACTCGTCAAACAGGAAGGTACCACCCGTCACCAGCGCCACCCAGGGCGCGTTGCCGGTCAGCGCAGCTTTGATCGCAGCTTCCTTGCTTGCCATTAACTGAACACCTTCCGCACCATATCCATCACGGGTTGGTAGTGCTGCTCCAGCGTCGGCAGGATGATGGCATAGCGCGCCTGATGCGCCAGTTCTAAATACAGGCCGTAATCCATCCGGTGCGCCAGATAAATCGCCACCGACGTTTCGCTCAAGTCTTTGACGAAACCGGTCAGCCCCTGCCGAGCGTTGCCGGTGCGATCCGTCCAGGTGGCATCGGCTTTGGCTGCCGCCTCAACAACCGGCGCGTAGTATTCAGCGATCAGATGCAGCGCCAGACGGCAGCGGCGGCGATAGTCTTCCAGCCGCGCTTGCATCTCACTAATACCCGTCCATTGCATCTCGGCGCTCATTGTGTCTCCTCGGCATACGCCTGCACCATACCGTGTAACGTTCGCTCCACCCGCACCACCTTATAATTCAGCCGCGCCACTGTGGATGGATACTTGAACAGGTCGCCGCGTTTAATATCCAAATCCGGCTGGCCGACGATCAAGAGCTGCTCATAAGCGCCGCTGCCTGATTCGCTCTTGCGTTCGCTGGCGGTGGTGTCCCGTCCGGCGGGGGCCAGGATCACCGACTGGGCATCCAGCGTCTCATCGCCGCGCACAATTGCGAGGCTCACCCCCCGGTGGCCGATCATAAAGGCCACCGAGTCGGCGCGTTCCGACTGGCGGTACCATTCTTCCAGGTCGCCGCTGGGGTTCCAGCCCAGGTAGGTGCCGAAATCAGGCATTCGGGTCGTACTCCCGCGCCAGGTCGATCAGTTTATCCCGCGACACTTTCAGTACCGCGCCTACGGCTTCATGGCCGCCGCCGAAGGCCACCAGTAGCCCGGTGGTGATCGCCAGCGCGTTCAGGCTGACCGGTGTTTTAGTGCGCCGTTTGGCGAAGGGTTTGGGCTGGCCGCGATACACCTTTTCCACCTTCTGCCGCAGCGCGATCATCTGCTTATGCGACAGTTCAAAGGTGTCGCAGATGTGGATCATAATCAGCACAAAGTTGTTGGCGTCATAGCGCATCATGGCAGTTTATTCAGCAGCGCGCCCAGCTTCGACGTGCGCAGCGCTTCATCGCTTGCCATGCGCGGCTTGAGCGCCTTAATCATGAAGAAGACCTTGTTCCAGTCCTGGCGCGCGGCTTCGATCAGCGCCGCCGCTTCCTGGCTGGCATGGTCGGCCAGGGCAGCCGCTTCCATAATAATTGGCGGCAAATCCTGTTGCATCGTCTGCGCCACAAACCTGGCAGCATTTTCAACTACGTCCTGGGGAATGTTCAACACATTGATTGCGCCGTGCGCTTCGCCCATTATCTCTGGGGGCGGCGTGTCATCCGCATCCGCTACGGCTTCGCCCTCATACTCCTCAAGAATCTCAGCAGCCGCGCCCTCGACATACTCGGCAGCCTCCTGCACTTTTTCGGCCTGCGTTTTCTTAACCATTACCATCGCCTCCTGCTTGTCAATTGATTTTCACTGGGCGTGTAGCGATCCGGGTTGACCCGTTTGCCCAGCTTGCCGATGACTACCTGCCGCCGTTCGCCCTGCGCCGCATCCAGTGCCCATTGGTAATCGGCCTTACGTTCCTTCAAGTGCCGATACACCTGATCGAGCTTCTCATCCACTGCCCCGGCGCTGTAATCATGCAGCTTGCTGGCGCTGTTGAGGAGCTGCTCAAAACACAGGCCCTTAACCGCTTCAAAACGGGTATTGTCATTGGGCGCGCTGGTCAGTCGATCCCAATTGTCATCCAGTTCCGGGTCGGTGAAAGCAGTGGCGACATCGCCCAAATCGCGCCGCACCCGCTGTAACTGCTGCGTCGTCATCGGCATAATTCGGCCTCTTTCGCCTGCTCATACTCGTACACATCCCGGATCGTCGCCCGGATACCGATACTCGGCTGCCAACCCAGTTCGGTTTCGGCTTTCCTCGAATCGGGATATTTATCATCGGCTTCGGCATATTGCGGCCCATAAATCGCCTTGCCATTCGTGAACACGACCTCACCCTGGCCGATGACCGCCATCACCTGCTGCGCCAGATCAAGGATGGTGGTGGTATTCGCCGGGTTGCCCAGGTTGTAAACCGCGCCCGTCCGGCCTCTTTCCCAGGCCCGCACCATCCCATCGACGATGTCGCGCACATGGGTGAAGGCCCGTATTTGCATCCCGCTGCCGAACACCGTCAGCGCCTCGCCCCGCATGGCCTGCCCGACAAATCGCGGCAGTACAAATCCGCCTTTGGCACTCTGGCGCGGCCCAGCGACATTAAACGGGCGCACAATCAGCGCATCCAGGTCGGCGCTGTTCAGAATGGCGGCCTCTGCCGCCAGCTTCGCTACGGCATACTCGACTCGCGCCGTCATCTGCGCCGGGATGTGTTTGCGCATGTCCTCGCTGCATAGCCCATCCTGGCCGCCGCCGTACACCTCGCTGGTCGATACGTCAATCAGTCGCGCGCCGTTGTGTTTCGCCAGGTCGATCACCCGATAGGCGTCGCTCACCACCTGCTGTATAATCTTACCCGCGTGCGGCAGGATACCGGCTGGCCCCACCGGCGAGGCCAGATGGAAAATCGCGTCGTAGCGTGCGCGTCGATACAGCGGTTGTTGATACAAACTGAACACTTCAATGCTTTCTTGAAAGACGGTAGCTGAAATGGCCGCGTTCCCTATCTCATTCAGTAGCCGTGCCATTGGTATCGGGTTGCTCGACAGATTATCGACAATATGCACCGTATGCCCATCGTCCAGCAGCCTGCCGACCAAATGCCCGCCAATGAAACCTGCGCCGCCTGTGACCAGAATTCGCATCAGCCCGCCGCCTCCCGATCCATCCGATTATACCCTGGATAGGGCGCGTTTCGCTCATTCGTTCGGATTTTCCAACCGAGTGCCGGATCATTAAACGGTGTCTCAAACAGTTCGTATTCCTTCTCGCCACCCCATTTTCGCAGATAATAGGCTTTGTTCCGCTCAAACTGTTCTTCGTGCTGTTGGATGGGCACTATGCTCCGGCTCTTGCTGCCAGCGTGCAGGATGTGGGTTGATGGAATACACATGTGTCCCAGTCCGGCCAACTGCGCCCGCCGATAATAATCCCTATCTTCGTAATAAATCGGATAGAAATTTTCGTCGAAATACCCAATCTTTTCGAGTGCAACGGGGTTGATCGCCGCCAGCGAAAACAGCATGTCACCGGATTGCAGCGCGCGTGCATCGAAGCCCCACCCACTGACCATGTAATAATCCCGATTGCGGGCTGCCGCCCGCGCGATCCGGGTGGCGTCGCCATACTGTGGCGCAGCATCGTCGTTGGCAATCAACATCACATCCATGCCGTCATGGTAGCCGTCGATCAAGCCCTCGTTCCAGGATTTTGCCAATCCCCGGTTCTCGCCATAGGGGTAGTAGCGGACATTGGGGCGGGCTGCCAGGCGCTCACATACCGCTACCACTTCCTCTACCTGGCTGTGGAGGAAAAGATACCAGTGGACTTTGGATGAATCGGAGCGCGAAAACAGCAGTACTAAATCTTCCGCCAATCCATAAGCCACCACGATTAGGCCGATTCGCATAGCAGCTCCTCAATCCGCCGCGCCGCCTGTTCCCAGGTGAAATACTCCAGCAGGTATTTGCGCCCCGCTGCTGCTTTTGCCAGCGCCGCCCGATAGTCGGCCATCACCGCCTTCATCTGCGCGTCGATTGACTCCCGATCCGGCTCCCACCACTGCCCGGCCTCGTCGTTGGCTTCATAATAATCAAACTGACAGGGACGCATGTCTTTCACAGCGATGGGATAACCCCACTTTTCCACATCCCACATACCCAGCGCCTGCGTCGCGGCCACCGGCAGTCCGCTCAATACCGCTTCTCTGGGCGGATAGCCGAAGCCTTCGCCCCGGCTGGGGAAAATCATCGCCTGGCAGCGCGCCAGCAAGTCATGCCACTCCGGCTCACTCATTTGTCCCTGTTCCAGGCTGATTTGTGGATCGTCCAGGCCGGTCAGCCACTGTGCCGCATCCCGGCATTTGATGATGAGCCGGTAGCGGGGATCGTCGCCGCACAGCCGCTTGAAGGCCATGATCGCCAGGTCGGCGCCCTTACGCATGTCGCCCAGGCTGTAGGTCAACCAGGTGAACTGCGGCGGATGAGGATCGCGTGGCACAAAATACGGTGGCCGGTAATCCACACCCAACGGCACATAATCCACCGGAATGGTTAGTCCCGATTCGCGGTAGATGTCCACCAGCGGCGGACAAGCCACCAGCACCCGCTCAAAATCGGCGTTCAGGATGTCCACCCACAAGCGGGAGACGCGGTTGCTCTCGCTCATGGTGAAGGCCCACTTGCGCCCCGGCACATCCTCGCCCCATTCCGGCGATCCGCTGATGATGGTGACGGCGTGTTTGGGTGGCGTCCATCTATCCACCATCCACACCTGCACACCGAAGCCGGTCAGTCCTTTGACCAGGCCGAGTTCCATACGGCCATAGCCGGTGGCCGGGTTCATGCGATTAGAGGGAAAGAAGTTGAGTTGGGCGGCTGCCAGTTGAGTAACCATCATACTCCGTGAGGTTAAAAGGGGAGGGTTTCAAACCCTCCCCTAGAACGTCAAACGAGGATTGTCCGGCTACCCAATGGAGGGATTCGTCCAGTTGCCAGTGGCATCCAGGAAGGCTGCCGCGCCATTGGTACGGTCTTCGCCCACGCTCACGCCGAACTCGAATTCGATGTTCAGCTTCTTCAGCGGGTATTTGTCATCACCGGTCTTCTCGGCCATAATCGCCAGCCCGAAGCCTTCGTCGGGATGGACGCGCACTGCAATCGAGTTGCGCTGGTCGAGTTGGCCGTAGCTCTTGACCATCGCGCCGTAGTTGGCCGGAACCCGGTTGTAAGCCCGCAGTTCGATCAGCCCATAATCGCTCTGGAAGTAGCCGAATGCGCCATCCGTCACCATCGGCGTGCCGCGCGCGAACAGTTGGTTGCCGCTCGACTCCGCGCCCCGATCGATCACCGTCACCACATCCGCCGTGAACTTAACAAAACCCGTCAGTACTGCGTAGGCTGCCACGTCAGCGCGGCTCACCAGTGCGGTGAATGGCGCGGTGTGCCCATGTTCTTCCAGCGTTTCCGCCATCTCGTTCAGGAGTTCGTCGCGCTGTTTGGTGTCGCTGTCGATGCCCAGGAAGTGATCATGGCTTGTGTCGAAGGCTTGTCCACCATAAGCCGCTGGCACAAAATCGACATTGCCGCCGCTGCCACGCACAAACGGCACATCATAGCCGCTGGCACCAATCGCGTTTTCGGTGTTGGTGAATAGGCGGGTGAACAGCTTGCGTTCAAAGCGCCACTTCGCCCGGTTGACGATGACGCGCAGTGTACTCTCGATTTGCGGCTGCCGGGCATCCCGGAAATAGCGCCGCGAGCCGCCAATCGCCCCGCCGTATGGCCGCAGGTCGATCTGATGGCCGATGGTCGTCCCGTGCATCATGTCCGGGTCGTCCATGTCGGTGATTTCCGGCAGTTCTGTCACTGTCCCGCCGTCGGGGTACTCGAAATGATCCATCTCGGTGATCGAGAACAACCAGCCCCACTTTTGCACAAATTCCTGATTAATGCCGCCCAATGCCGCCGCTGTGCGCGCGATGAACTGCTGCACCGTCACGCCTTCACGCAGTCGCCATTGCGCCAGCTTAACCCCATCCACGCCAGTGGGGAGTGCCCGTAGGGCGATACTCATTGGCCCCAAAACTTCTGCCATGTCTTATTCCTCCCCTTAACTATTGCTGGCTGGCGCTTGCAGGCCAGGCAGAACGAACAGGACGCCATCGCTTTCGGCGTAACCGACTGGCGCTGTCCACGTACCCGCGCCCGTTGGGGCGGTTTCGGTGATCGCGCCCGCCGTACTGCTTTGAAACTGACGCACTCCGGGCGTCAGACCGCTGAATCCGGCCACCGGCCCGAAAACACAAACCGTGATCCCGTCACCGGCCAACGCCTGGGTTTCACCTTCGCGCGAGACCGCCGTGACCACGCCGCGAACATTGGCGATCAGCGCGCTCACGTTAGCATCCCCCTGCGCCACTTTGGGCAGGATGTTGTCCTGGTCGTCGGCGATGTAGAACGTGTCGCCCATGTTAATGGTCGCATTGGCGACGGCTTGCCGTAGAGTCGCGCCTTCCAGGGCGCGGACTTTCGCTGCTGTAACAGCCATTGTCTAAACCCTCCCTATATACCCAGCGATGCGCGCGCTTCGGCGATGGTTTCCGGTTTGTTCAGGTCTTTGAATGGGTTATTTCCGTCCCGGTCTTTGCCGCCGGTGAAAGCGTTCGGCCCGGCCTGATTAGCCACCAGCGCTTCGGCGATGAGTTTGATGTCCTCGCGCGCCTGCAATTCAGCCACACGCGACTTGGCCTTGTCGGCGCTGTCCACCGTCCCCATCTGGGCGATGATGGTCGGGCGCAGGGCTTCCAGTTCAACTGCTTTGACCGCATCCGCGATCCAGCCGTCAATCTGAGCCTGCTGATTCTTCTGGCGCAGGTCACGCAACTCTGCGATCAGCTTATTCAGCTTCTCAACCGGGGTCGCGCCCTGGAATTCGGCCACCAACTGTTCGATGCTGGACAGGGTTTCAACCTTGCCCTTCATCTCGGCGATCAGGCTGTCCTTCTCGCCGACTTTGGTCGTTAAGGCGCTCACCTGCGACAAGGCATCCACCTTACCCTGGATGAGTTCGCTGACCAGTTTCGAGTCCACTTGCTCGGTCATCGGGTTATCCTCCCCGTTCTTATGGTCGTTGGAATCGTCTTTCATCTCGGCGGTGAGATGCGGCACTGCTGCCGCATCCGGGTGCGACACCCGATCAGGATGGCCCAGGTCTACGCTCTCCAAATTCATGTCGGAGAGACCCTTGTTACCCTTCACGCCGTAGACACTCGTCCCCACCCGCGCGCGGGCGCGTTTGGCGTCGGCCAAAAATTCGCGCACGTCCTGCGCGTATTTCGGCACATACGCCTTGCCCCACACCAGCCCGGTTTTCTCGTCCAGCATCGCGCCGAGCCAGCGCAGGACAGGTAGACTGTAATCAGTGGAGCGTTTTTCGGCGGGGAGGTGGCCGAGATTGCCATCGGGTCGTTTGGTGTTGATCTCCTGCACCACGCGCAGGGCGCTGGGTTTATCCCAGGGCAGGCCGTTCTGCGAACGAACGCCCACTTTCAACAAGGGCAGCGTGACGAACATCGGTTTGTTCGCCGGATCATCGCTGCCAGAGCGCCACTCCTCGACCTCGATCTCCGATGAGAGCGGTACGTCGGGCGGCTTACCCGCAAAAGACCAGGACATCTCGGCTAAAACTTCAGGCATCCTAACCCCTTAAACGAAAACGCGACCTGCACACCCCAAGAGAGGGTATACAGGCCGCGCCTGTTTATTTCATATATTTTGTATTATAGCACAGATGTTTGCAAATCGTGTCAATCACGCCGCGAGCTAAAATGGATTATCTTGCTCGCCTGTAATGGAACGCCAGCGTTCGATAGCTTGTAAGCCCAATTCGCAATCCCACATTGGCGGAATGCTGCTATGAAGCATCTGCTGATGTTCATAGCTTTGCGCGTGGTGAGCGACTCGACCTTCTAATGGTTTCAGTCCTGGCTGATGCAACTGGCATCGGCCATTCACGTAGAAGGTGCAGCCTTCATCGGACTTCGGCCAGTAGGGGGTTATCTTACCCTCATGGCCCTTCAACGCGCCGCACAGAATGGCAATCGACTTGTCGCCCTTATTCCCTTGCCACCAATCCAGCATCAGGCGGCTGCCGTAGCCTGCGTCCATTAACTGCATGGCTTCTTCCGGCGTCGGCCAGCACGGGCGTAAACAGTATGATTGGCACTCGGCGCAATCGCAAGCGCCAAACACGTAAGTAATTTCTGTCATGTATCTATTTTAATCGTCGATGACCGCTTTGTGTAGCCATTTCCTCACGCCGCCATCAATTCCCGCAGTAACTCGGCCAGGGCAGGCCCGATGAGCCAGATCAGGAAATCCCAGTCATCCGCCGGGTTCAAATAGATGTCTTCGCCGCTTTCGATCAGCGCCCGTAACTCGGCGATCACACCCGCTGTGTCCTCGACCACGACAGGCCGGACATGGCACCGACAATGCGGATGAAACGGTCCGATTCGGGCGCTGTAAACCGAATAGGGTGGCCGGATCCGTTCGCCGCTGATGCCGATGGTGGCGTGCTGCGGGCAAATGGCGCAGGTCGGGTCGCCATTAGCCGAGCGCGCCACGTCGATGCGATCCACAAACGGATTCATCTGAGCGCTGATGAGCGCGGCTTCATTAAAGGTGTGGCTGATCTCCGTCCGGCTCAGGCGCATGGCATCAAAGGATGCGCCGCCCGGCTGGTAACGTGATCCATACGGCTTCAGGGTACGGATGCCGCTACGCCCCGGCAGTAAATAGGCTTCCAGCGCTGCCGAGAGGTTCAACGACGATTGGCCGACACGGACGCCGCGCGCCAGCAACTCGTCGATCTTACGCCGCGTCTCCGTGTCCGTCCGCCAGATGCGATCCGACAGCCGGTAGCCGCGCTCATCCGTCCAGCGGTGCGGCGGCACCCACTGCCGCAGCGGGTCAATCTGCGCCGGGATCATGCCGGTCAAACCCTCGGCGCTGATCTCGCTCACCGTCCGCCGTCCCCGGCGCAGGAAGTGATACACATCCTCCGGCAGATGCCGCCGCAGCCAATTTTCCTGCTGCTTCACAGCCTGATAGGTGGCAAAGGCGATCCAGTAGTTGAGCGCGCGCGGGTAGGGTGCCAACGCCGTCACACCGTCCTCGGCGAAGGCGGAGCGGTTATCGCCTCCGGTAAACAGGTCGCTGATCGTTTGGCCGACACTGGTCTGTACCCGGCGCTCAAAGCGCTCCTGAATCCGGCCATCCGCGCCAGTATAAGCCAGCAGCGTGCCGAGCGCCTTTAGGGTTGCCGTGCGCAGCAGGCGGGTGCTATCACGGCGCATCCCCGCCTGGGCGATTACCAGGGGCCGGTTGCTGCCAATAACCTGCATTACGCCACCCACGTCAAGGGCGTCGCCACATCAATTTCCAGGATGTCCACCGTCGTCGGCGTGCCGCTGGTGGTGAATTCCAACACATGCCGCCCGGCCTGGACAAAGGTGTAATCCTTGTAATAGACGCCGGTGCTGGCTTTGATGAGCTGCGCGGCGGCATAAGTGTAGGTTTGCAGCGTGTCCACCGAGCCATCTGCCAGGTATACGCCGATGCGAAGCTGGATCGTCGTCGGATCGGCCACCACCCCAGCGGCATTGGTGAACGTATCCTGAATGCGTTTCGTTTGCCCCACCAGATATTGAGTCATGGAATCACCTCCAACTCGCCCTCACCGATGGAGAGCAGCACGATACCGCCACCGCCCGCCGATAAAATATCGATATTGCCACCACCTGCCGACAGGATCGTAACCGCACCGCTGCCCGCCAGCTCGACTACGGCTCCACCGGCAATCGCCGCCAGATAAAAGGTCTCTTCGGAAGCGATGAAGTTGGCGTTGATTGACACCGCGCCGACGACTACTGCTGCCGTGTAAAATTGTTCCCCGGAGGGGATGAAGTGGGTCGCGACATTGACTGCGCCGGGCTGCACCGCCGCCAGATAAAAGGTCTCTTCGGAAGCGATGAAGTTGGCGTTGATTGCTGTGCCGGTCTGGATAGCGGCCTCGTAAAAGATTTCGACGGCGGCGATAAAATTCGCCTGGATCGACACCGCGCCGGGTGTAACTGTCGCATTATAAAAGGTCTCAGCGGAAGCGATAAAATCAGCCGCAATCGACACTGCCCCCGGCGTGACACTGGCGTTGTAAAAAGTTTCTTCGGCGGCGATAAAATTCGCGCTGACGGTATCGCCGCCGCCCGTTTGGGTGACGCCGGCATTGAAGAATGTCTCTGAGGAAGCGATGAAGTTGGCGGATACGATATAGATTACGGTGGCGCTATAAAACGTTTCTTGAGTGGCGATCAGGTTGGCGAAGACGACATCATCAAAAACAATGCTCGCTCCGCTCAGGCTGGGATCGCGTAAGGCAATATCGTAAGGCATGATTAACTACCCGCGATGAAGTTGGCGCTGCGCCCAACCTTGGTATCGCTTTGACGGGCAACGGCGTACAAAGCAACTGTATCGTCGTACCAGACGCCGCTAAATGTACCGCCCGCTACGGTGGTGAGTTCCAGCACCTTTTCCTCGGTATCGGCGCGATGAATATCAACCGTAATGCCTGACCCGTCGCCAGTGTAATACGCGATAGTCTTTGAAAAGCTGAATGTAATGGTGTGGTAGTTCAGATACACGCCCCAACCAATACGACCAATATTACTAAAATTAGCACGCATAATTCGTGCCGTTTCAATAACCATTCGAGTAACATCTGGATCGCCAGTCCAACGCTGCCACGAAGACAAATAAGTGTCATAAATTACATAACAAGCTAGTTCGGTATCACTCACCTGCGTTGCTGATGCTATTCGCAGCCACCCTTCCTCAGCGCCCTCGCCAGATTTTAGTTCTCCGTCAACAATCATTGAAAAAGCATTAAATGCGTGAACCAAATTAGCATAAACCGCTATATTAACAACGGAAAAATTGGTTTCTGGGATAATCGGCGCTTTAGAAGCACTTAGGGCTTCAAAAACAGCATTGCCTGTTTGACTGCCGTGATCTTCATAAGCCCAATACGTATTATGTGCATGAGCGCCAACACCAGCACTGTGCTTGCCACTGGTATAATTCAAAAATACGCGATTCCCTAATGGAGAGCCAAACGCACCTGACGTTACCGCAGTTCTATAAATGTCTACGACTAATTTGTTTTTCCCTCGTGCTAGTGTTATGCCCGATCCTGCTATGCCGCCGCTATCAAAACGTTGTGCTAGAGCAAATCCGCCAGCATTAACTGAACCCGTAGCATGGGTATAGGCACGGTAAGTTTGACCGCCCACACGAACATTAAGTCCGGTAATTACCGCATGATCGACAAAATGAACCTGAACACCCGATTGCACAAGCGTTATAGTGGCTGGTTCTTCAACATAAAATGGCAATTCCCAACGCTGAGCATCGCCTGCCGCCGTTCCGCCGAAAAACCCATCCGATTGTTTGGGCATGGTCAACTGAAGCGAATTGAGGATCGTGCTGCTATCGGCATGATTGTACAAATAGGTCACAAATAGAACTGCCGACAAACAGTTAAAACAAGCCGTCGCGCTGCCGCCGGCCTTGAAAGCGTGGACGGCGCTCGTCGTCATGTCATTTCTAACCCACAAACGACGATACCAATGGGCGCTATTCAATCCGCTTTCATGATTACCGTCAGCATCCGCCGCTTCTGCATCTAAGCCTAATTCCAGGGTAAAGTCAGTTGCACTCGACCGAACTTCATTAACCGTAATTTCAAAAAACGTTTGGATAAATGTCTTATCCGCTTCGGGTAAGAAAGTGCCTAATAAAGGCACTTGATTAGTGCCAATTTCCACTAATGCGTTCGATAAGTTATCAACATAGCCATCTAATGGAATGGCTACTGTTTTGACACGCCCTAAATTGACAACATAAGTGCTGTCGCTGCTAGGATTAGTTGTCCAGTTCGGTGTAATGGTTAAAACAGTTCCCGTGTTAGAAGCAATTTTCCTTACTTGACCCGCCCCCGTTCCACCCGTAATCTTGACAAACCAGTGTTTGTAAGCATCGGTAGTCCAGGCTTTATCCGTATCAGTGAGGGTTGAAGCAGTACCTGATTCCGCCGTCCCGCTATCTTTTTGCTCAGTGTCATCATATTCGTAAGTAATCCGCAACCGAGCGGTGATATTATTGACCGGGACAGACGTTATTAAGGTCCCCACCTGACAGGTCTGTTCGTTGAGTGTTCCAAAATTGGTTACAAAATAAGAAGTGACATCTCTGGTAAATAATAACGTTTGTTGTTCGCCTGTGTTGGCAATCGTGGAAGTAATCGTAACATCATTGAAAGCCACCGCGCCTAATTTAATGCCCATCAACCAGGCAGTAACACTCGTAGCGACTGTCTCTGTACCTCGACAAGTCAATTCAATTTCTACAGATCGAAAGGTACGAGAAGGCGATTCAGGAATGATTAACGTGACAGCCGGAAAGTCATAACGAGTAGTAGCGGCAACCCCGGCCTCATTATGACCGATAGGTATGTCAATATAATTGGTTCGCAGTGTCATAGATCATTGCCATTTTTAATAAGAACGCTAACTACCCAGAAAATATTGCTAGTATTTTTTTGCTTAACAGCACGAATGGTAATTTCGCGCCCGTCCAATGTGCCATGACGAGTGGCATTTTTATCCGCGTCAGCAATCGCATCACGGATGCACTCGATGACATTTTGTTCTAAAACGCTGACGTTCATCTGCGGCATCGTTATGCTCCAAACCCTCCCGGTCGCTCCCCTTCAGATGTCATGCGCGCGCTTCTGCCCATACAGTCAGCGGCAGGATCACTATTCATCCTTTTGGTGCCGCACCGATGGTGCGTAAACCATTCCGTGATCGTGGATGCGCGATTTGCGGATATAGCGGCGCAGCTTTGTGTTCCAGGCGGCTTCGTTGGCGGCCAGCAACGCCATGTCTCTGCGGGTCACGAGACCAATCGGGAAACCTGAACGTTGCAAAATCGCCTGATCTATAATGATGGTTTCG
>Ga0184627_10000079_pt1 | contig 49393 bp, 44 predicted proteins | sample PLM3_127_b1_FD_133150 | JGI IMG/M metagenome (GOLD analysis project Ga0184627, IMG submission 133150) | Groundwater sediment microbial communities from an aquifer in East River, Colorado, USA - PLM3_127_b1 | ecosystem: Environmental > Terrestrial > Soil > Riparian zone | place: USA: East River... | reverse complement strand
GGCATCGGCGGCAACCTCTTTGGAAGGGAGGGGCCGCCGATGCTCCCTCCCACGGGCTCAGCCAGGCAAGCCAGTCACCTCAGCAGACCGCCCGCCACCCGCGAAAGTGCGAAAGCCGAGTCACCTTGAGAGGTGCCGTCAAACCACCTTGAGGCTCGGGCGTTGCGTTTCCCCGCCCGACCTCCCACCCTCCAATGCAGTTACCACTAGCCCAAAAACGGCCTCGTTGAGGTCGACCGTTGACACATGAAGGTCCTTAGCCACTTCAGCGAGGTTCAATCCTTCAGCCCGGAGCGCCGAGAACACCTTTGCGAATACTTGTGAAGACTCCCGCTGGATTCCTCCCGGCTCCCCACTTCGATAGCCGAGGCGGCCCAGCTCAATAGAAGCATTGCGGTAGTGCCAGTCGCTGCTGAGGCCAATCTCATAAAGTCGATGCGTAAGAGCCATAGCCGCGACCTTCCAGATTCGCTTTCCTGCAATGATCTGTCGAGTGGATGGATATCTCGGCATATGGGCAAGAACACTACTCTTCGGCATGAGAAAGGACGCCGCAAAATGGTTCGCCTCTTGCTCTTGCTCTCGCCCATGCGGTATCCGATCCTCGCCATGCAAAACGAGATGTCCTAGTTCGTGGGCAGCATCGAACCGACTGCGCTCGGCCGTCTTCATCGTGTTGAGGAACATAGACGGGGCGCCTTTCCACCAAAGCGAAAAGGCGTCGACTTCGATGCACTGCTGGGCGAGAGAGAAGACGTGTACTCCGTGCGCCTCAAGCAGGTGGATCATATTTGGCACTGGAGCATTACCAAGCCCCCATCGGGCGCGGACCACTTCGGCGGCGCCCTCGGGGTTCGCAGCCTCTTTCAGGCTGTGGAACAGGTTGAGCGACGGAACATCTGGCTCTGGGAGTCGAAATCGCTCTCTGATCCAGGAACTGAGTTCCATGGCGATACGGCCGGCGCTCAATGCAGCGTCTCGCTGGCCAGCGGTCAGCTTACTCAAAGCACGGAAACTGGCGGCATCGGGAGTAGGCTCGTCAAGGTCCTCAGCGGAAAAAAACGACTCCGGAAAGCTCAAGACCTCGGCGAGACGCGAAAGCGTTTCAGGGCTCGGCTGTCCCTCATTATTCTCGTAGGCTGAAAGGGTGCGCGTGGAAACGCCAGCCAGTTGGGAAAGCCGGACCAAGGTCATGCCTCGGCGCTTGCGCGCAAGCGATAGCCGGGAAGCGGTAATCATTCCCCGTCACCCAGCCTCCACTCTGGGGAGTCATGAACTACGTCGTTCGATGGGCACATCGATCGCACCCGGCCCTTCGTCATCCTCCACGCCACCAAGCCCGATCACGTCCTCGGGGAACTCAAGCGGAGGCAGGATGACCCGTTCGCTCCACCCGTCGATCCTGCCCCGGGCACCGATCTCACGCGGCAGGGACACCTCGCAGCGCAACCTAGTCTGCTCGCCTCCCTTCTCGTGGAAGTACAGGACTACCCAGGTAGCGAGCGAGTCGTCCTCGTCTGCGTCCTCGGTCAGATCCGCCGGTAGCCCCGGGATGGTGAACTGGTTGGCCTCGACGCGCCGGCCAGTCGCCGCCCCCTTCGGGTACCGGGTCTTTGGCGTGTACAGCGAGGAGACCCCAGTTGCCCAATCACCGCTGGAGGCCGTCACCGCCAAGCCTCTGTCTGGGCCGACCAGCAGCGGCAACTGGTCGACGTTGCGAGCCTTCCAGCCCTTGGGCACGTACGTCTCGCGCAGGAAACGGACGACGCGGCCCCAGAAGACGCTGCCGGGCAACCCGGGAGGATCGAACCCGGTGCAGGTCCTCCGCTCGGCCTCGGCCCGGTTGAGTACCTCGTGCAGCTCCTCAACGGTCAGCCCCAGCTCGGCCAGCCTGTCGTGCACTTCGATGCGATCCGCTCGCACCACGGTCATCCATTCACCTCCGAGTCGACTTCGCGGAATGCTCCCTCAAGTGAGGGGAAAAATCAAGAACCATCGTCCTGCCCCCGGAGATGGCCCGGAGATGGCACGCGCGACGGACGGCCAGCGGCTCAACACGCTACAGGCCAAGTGCGACACCCGGCCTGTCCTGCACGGCTACTGTGGAGCCCCGCTGCGTGTCAGCGGTGTCCGATCGTCCGCGTCCGCAGTGTCCGGGCGGACAGACGCAGTGTCCGCACTGGACACCGCAGGGTCCGGCACCGTCCGAACGTGGACACCTGCACCGCCGCAGCGTGGCGCCGGACGGCGCGCGCGCCTCGGGTGCGCCGGACCCTTGCGATCATCGTCCCTGTCCATGCCCGTCCGCTGGCTGCCGGACCGCACCACCGGCAGTGTCCACCGCGCCGGCCGCGCGGCCCAGCGGTGTCCGACCGTGCTGTCCGCCGTCCGACCGTAGCGTCCGCACTGCCGTGCGGGACTGGACCGCGGTGTCCACCTGCGATGCGCCGTTCGAGCCCCGGACGGCTGTTGACCTTAAGCCGTCAACCGCGTGGTGTCCACGGCCGGACGGTGCCGGACCCTGCGGTGTCCAGTGCGGACACCCACCGGACGGCCGCAGCGTCCGCAGTGGACACCCCACCGGACGGCCGCGGTGTCCGCAGCGGACAGGCGCAGCACGGTGGCCGCTCGGCTACAGGAAGGGCTCGCCGGCCCGCCGGCCGCTGGTCGGGTGGAACCAGCGGCAGCGGGCGCGGGTGACCTGGCCGGCGAGCCTGGCCCGCAGCGCCGCCCGCGCCAGCGTCATCGCGGGGCGGGTGAGCGCGCGAGGGTCCTCGCCTGGCGCAAGGGGGAGGTCAAGGCCGAGCAGGTCGCCACGCTGCCAGCACCACACGGCCGCGGCGGCGACCGGCGTGAGCTCGGCGGTGAGCGGCCCCGACCGGTCCTCTGGCCAGGCGCGCAGCTCGCTGGCCAGGTCGGCGGGGAAGACCAGCTCCCGCGGGCCCCGGTCGGGGTGGCCGGTGACCAGCTCGTAGAGCAGGCTGCCGGTGGGCTGGGCGACGGCCGGGTGCAGCAGCGCGCTGGGGGCAACCACCAGCACCCTGTCCGGCCTGGTGTCGTCCTCGCCGGCCAGCGGGAGGGCGAGGTAGCAGTCGCTGACCCGGCCCGGGTCGCACCACTCCCCGTAGGCGTTGGGGCCAAGCTCGCTCACCAGCCGGGCGCCTCCCATGGTCGGGATGGGGCACCAGGCTACCCGGCCCGACCGGCGTCGTCCCTCGGCCGGGATGCGCGCCAGGCTAGCCTACCCGGACCGGCGCCGTCCCCGTGGCCGCAGCCGGGCCATCAGGCGGGGCGGAGCATGATTTGCGCGTGGGCGACCAGCGCGGCCACGTCCGGCTCGCCGAGCAGCTCGCCCCGGGCGGTGAGCACGTCGCGCAGCCGCGCGACGGGGATGATCTCCACGTCCCCGGCGGTCAGGCCGGCAAAGTCGACATGGGCGCCGTGGACGCACACCAGCGGGCGCACCGGCACCCCCAGCAGGTCGGCGATGGCGGCGCACTCCATGCGCAGCGCGCGGAGCGGCCGGTCCATGGGGTACTGGTTGTGCCACACCCGGCCGTCGGGGCTCTGCCAGACCCGGCCGGTGTAGCGCTTGGAGTCCACTAGCACCACCCCGGCCGGGCCGATCACCACATGGTCGGCGTTGGCCGGGGTCCCGGGGATGGCCACATCGTGGAAGACGGTGTGGCCGTGGCGGGCGAGCCGGCGGAGCAGCCGGGCGGTGGCGCGCTCCCCGCGGGCGCCGTCGCGCCACGCGCGGGTGTCGCGGGAGGGTCGGAAGCGCAGCCGCCAGCCGGCCAGTGTCCCGGCGGCCAGCCCGGCCAGCAGCGGGGCGGCGCGGTGGAGCCCGGCCGCCGCGGCGAGGACCGCGGCCCCCGCGGCGACGGCGAGCACCACGGCGGCGCGCCAGGGCAGCGTGCGGACCCAGGCAGCGCGCTCGCGGGCGCGCTCGCGCCGGTACATCGTAAGGGCGGAGCGGCCGGGGGTGCCGTAGCCGCCGCGGGGGATGCGGGTCGGGTCGGCCAGCACGGCCGCCGGCCAGCCAGCCCCAGCCGCGCTGACGGGGGCTGGCGAGCGCCGCGCGAGCGACGGGGGCTGATCCCAGCCGGCGCCGAGCAGGCGGGCGGGCTCGCTGGCGTGGGCGTCGAGGAACAGGTCGAGCTCCTCGGCCGACAGCGCCCGGACGGTCAGCCCGGTGCCCTGGTAGACCGGCGTGCCGAACGCCTCGTCGTCGTCGAGGTCGTCCGGGTCGAGGTCGTCGCGGTCGTACTCGTCGTCGGGGTCGGAGGGGGTGGGGTGGTGCATGGCGGGGCTCCTTCCCGCTGGGCGCGGGCTACCGCTCCGCGCGCTCGTGTGGGGCTGGGGTGCGCTCGGGGCGGCGGCGGTCACGGTGCCGGTCGCTGCGGTGGTCGGGGTCGCGGGTGCGCTCGCGGTGGGCGGCCAGGCGCTCCAAGGCGGCGCGGACCTGCTGCCAGTCGCGGCGCCGGCCAGGCTCGCGGCGGCCCGGCTCGGCGCCCAGCAACTCCGCCACCGTCGCCCCCCGCGCCTGCTCAGCGGGCGGCTCGGCACGCCCGCCGCGCTCCTGGGTGGGGTGGCGCCAGCGCGGCCCGCGGCGTGGCTCCTCGGGCGCGGGGGGCTGGGCCTTGGCGGGTCCCTCGCCGGCGGCGGGGCGCGCCGGGGTCGGCCTGCCCGCCCCGGGTGGCGTGGCCGGCGCAGCCGCCCGCTCCGGCCGGGCGCGCGCCCCCAACCCCTGCTGTGCCGGCCGCTCATCGTCCAGACCGTGGCTGCGCCGCCAGGTGTCCAGCTCGACCGCTGCCTGGATCCAGGCAGCCCGCTCCCCCGCCCGCGCAGCGGTGGGCACCGGGCCCAGCGCGGCCAGGAGCCAGCCGGGCGGGTCCAGTGCGACCGCGTGGGCGTCGACGCGGTGCCGCCAGGCCAGCTCCCGGGCGACCAGGCGCTCACGCTGGGGCAGGTCGGCGTGCTGCTCAAGCAAGCCGGCGCGTTCCTGCTCGGCGCGGCGCAGCACCCCGGCCCGCTCGGCGGCCTGCCCGGCCTGCCGGGTGGTGGCCCGAAACGCATGCTCCGCCAGCGTCAGCCGCTCGGTGGCTGCGGCGGCCTCCCGGCGGCGCCACACGCCGCCCCCGACCGTAGCCACCTCGGCCGCCGCAGCGTCCCGCTCGGCCAGGGCGGTGCGCCGGGCTTGGTCGAGGTCGGCGGCGCGCTGGCGGGCCAGCCGCAGCTCCCGGGAGCGATCCGGCGGGCACTCCGCCCGCACCGCCGCCAATCCGTCGCGCTCCTCCCGCAGCCGCCTGGTCGACCAGCGCCGCACGTCCGCAAGGACCGGGGTGTCGCTGGCGAGGGTCTTGCTGCCGTCGCGGGTCATCACCCGCCCCAGCAGCCGCTCCGGCTCCACCGGCTCACCCCGCGGATGGCCGTGGCCGTCCTGGTCGCCGAGCGGCTCGGGTCCCACGGCCAGGTACATGTCGGTGCGTTCCTTGCCGCGGGTGAGCTGCACGTAGAAGCCCTGCATGTCCTCCGCACCGTCCAACGCGAGCAAGGCGCGCTGCTCGGTGCGGCCCTGGGAGCGCATGTCGGTCCGCGCGTACGCAAGGTCCACCCGACGCGACTGGCCCGGGGTGACCGCGCCGTCCAGGTACCAGCCCGGCAGGGTGGCCGTGCGAGGCGGGTCCTCCTCAAGGGTGCGCACGGTCATCGTCCGCCCGGGCACGTCCAGGCCGGTGACCTCGGCGGAGGTGCCGTTGGCGACCCCGAGCCGGTCCAGCGCATTCGCCCCGAGCACGACCCGGTCGCCGACCGCGAAAGTCCGGTCCCCGACCGCCAGCCGCTCAGCGCCGAGCTGGCCGTGCTCGGCGCGCAGCCGCTGGCAGATGCTGTTGAGCCGGTCGACCTGGGCGCGGCGGTGGGCGTAGACGACCGGCTCCTCGCCGGCCTGGTGCGCCTGCCACCAGTCGGCGACGACGGCGCGGTCGCGGTCGTCGCGGCCCTCGAACGCGCGGATGCGGTCGTGCTCGGCGTAGGCGGCGATCGCCTGCTCGACGCGGCCTTCGCGGACGTCGTCGATGGCGCGCTGCTCCCAGGCTTCGACCTGCCGCCGGTTGACCGTCAGCTCCGACGCGCCCAGCCGCACCCGCAGGGCGCGGAAGCCGCCGCCGGCCTCGATCGAGGCGAACTGCCGGTCATCGCCGACCAGGACCACCTTCGCGCGGGCCTGATGGGCGTGGTCGAGCAGCGGGGCGAGCTTGCGGGTGCCAAGCATGGCGGCCTCGTCGACCACCAGGACGGTCTTGTCGTCCAGCTCGAGCCGGCCCTTGCCCACGTCGTAGAGGAGCCGATCCACGGTGCGCACGTCGCCGAAGCCCTCGTCGCCCAGGCCCACGGTGGCGATGCCGGTGGGCGCGGCGCCGAGCACCCGGTAGCCGTCCAGCTCCAACGCCTCCCTCGCCAGCCCCAGCGCCCACGTCTTGCCGCTGCCGGCCCGGCCGACCACCAGCGACACCCCCGCGCCCGAGCGGCACACGTCCTCTACCATCGCGGCCTGGTCCTCCCCGACGGTCGGATGCCGGTCAAGCACCGACCGGACGACCTCGGGGCGGGCCTGCGCGCACGCAGCATCGCGCCGCTCGGTCGCGGCGGCGACCAGGCGCCGCTCGCGGTCCAGCAGCTCGGGCGTGGAGTACCGCTCGACCCCAAGGCGGGCGTCCCGGCCCACCCGCACCGAGCGCTCACCGAGGAACCGCTCGGCGACCTGCTCCGCCTGCGTGATCGCCTCGCGGGCGGTCGGCGCGACCGGCAGGCGCTTGGCGAGCGCGTCCACCACGTCGGCCCGCGTGAACGTCGACGCGCTCGCGGTCAGCCCGCCCGGCCCGGCCAGCTCGGTGAGCGCGTGTGCGACCTCCTCGGGCGAGGCGAGCCGCCCGCGCCCACCCTGCAGCGCGTCGTTGAGCTGCCGCTCACCGATGCCGGCGTCGGCCAGCTCCCGCGCCCACCGCTCATAGACGCTCTGCTCCGACTCTGAGCGGTCCTTGGGCGCCCGCGTGGCCACCGCCGCCGCGCTGGACGCCTTGATGCCCGACAGGCCGTGCTCGGCGAGCCAGTCGTCGATCTCTTCTGAGCGCTTGCTGAACCGCTCGATCAACCCCCGGTCGTCCAGGCCGATCACCTCGGCCGCGCCCGAACGCGCATCGATCGGGCCCCAGCGCACCCCCAACCGCTCGGTGAGCGCCGCCCGCTCCGCCGCCAGGTACAGGTGGTCGGCCGCCATCAGGTGGGCGTACAGCCGGTCAGAATCCAGCGCCGACCAGCGCCCGTCCGGCCCCTTGGCGGCGTTCTGCACCAGCACGTGGGTGTGGGCGTTGGGGTCCCCCGCGCGGCTCATGCGGTGCTCAAACGCCACCCCCAGCAGCCCACAGGTCGCGGCGTAGCGGTCGGTGCCGTTGTGGTCGCGGCGGACCCCGATCCCGTGGCGCTCGAGGTACCCGACCGCCACGGTGAGCGCCTCGGCGCGGCCGGCGGCGACCTCCCCGCGCACCCGCTCGCCGCCGCCGGCGGCGAGCAGGCTCACGCTCTTCGGCGAGGAGAAGCAGTGGTCGAACGCGGCCACCCGCGCGTCGATCCGCTTGCCCTTATGCTGCCAAGCCCGGTCGAACCCCTCGCCGTAGAGGGTGTGCGGGTCGATCCCGAGCACCTTGCGGGCCAGGCGCTCGACGGTCTCGACCTTCACCCGCCCCGACGCGCCCGGCTTGTACGCGGCCTGGATCGAGCGCACGTCGCCGGCCAGCGCCTTCGACCCGGCCAGGCCCTCGAGCTGCGCCACCCCCTGCGCCGCGGCGCGCTCCTTCAAGGCGGCCAGCAGCGGCGCCGCGCTCAGCTTCGACCGTGGGTCCGCCCGCCACAGCGGCTTGCAGCGCACTTCCCCGGTGGCCGGGTCCAGCCCGCGGAACATCGCCCGCACCTGCTCGGCGGTCGCCTCGCCTTGGAGTCCGCTGGCGGCGGCGACCTCGCCGACGAGCCGGCCCGGCGACTCCCCCTTGCCCGAGAAGTACTGTTCGCGGTCTTTGGCGATCTGGTCGAGCCAGTAGTTCTCCTGGCCGACCTTCAGCGCCTTCACCGGCAGCGCCACAATCTCGCTCCTTGCCTTGCTTGACCGCGCAAGCGGGCATCGCAGATGCGGATGTGTAGTGCCTTGGAATTTCAGTGAGTGTAGCACGGAGGTAGGTCGAGATTGAGGACTCAGATAGGGTGCTATGAGGCGTAGCTGAGCAAGGAAAGCATTATGCTGGAAAGGAGAAGTTGTGAGTGCTTGAGTGAGGTGGGATGGCTGTCAACATGGGTGTCAACCAATGGCAGCCAGAAAGAGCCTATGGGAGCCTACACGGTGACTCGCACATGGCCTCTGAGCTGCGGAAACGCTACTACAGCATATTGCAGCGAAATAGCGGCAAGAACTTCTAATCCGCGGGTCGGGGCCCGAGTCCCCCCGGGCGCACCAACCCGCAGGGCAGCGGCCTAGTCGGCGTCGACCTTCTGCTTGATCGCCGTCGCGGTGCGGTTGATGTTCCGCAGGTTGTGGGGGTGCGCCCCGCCGTCCTCGGTGTTCGGGTCCCCCTGGATGACGACCTTCAGCTCCTCGCGGAGCACCTCGCGGACCGCGTCCTTGATCTCCTCTTTGGTCGCCATCTCGTCCCAGCCTCCCGTGCTCGTATCCGACCCGGGACCGGTCGTCCCCTCAGTCGGGTGCCCGGTCCCGACAAGGCAGCCGTCGTCGGCGACATTGATGTCCACTTCCAGCCCCCCCACCGTGGCGGGCTCGTTGCGGATCCTGCCGGCGTACTGCCAGGCGCGCTGGCCGGCGTTCGCCCACAGATCGTCGGCCAGGTGGTGGGGGATCCGATGGGGGTCGGCGTTGGGGTCAACCTTGTTGCTGACCCATGCGGCGACCCAAACCCAGTCAGGCCCGTCGTCCCGAGCGAGCGGGATCAGCGCCCTGGGGTTGGAGTAGACACCGGGGCGAAGTCCCTGGGCGCGGACGGCATGACACCAGCCGCGGGCGTAGTTCAGGGAGCCCTGCTCGGACTTGTCAAAGGTTGCACCCTCAAGGTCCAGGCAGATCGGTGTGCCGGCGGCGTCGTAGCCAAAGCGTGCGGCGATCTGGCAGGCTTCGTCGCCGTCCTGTCTGCCCTGGCTGGTGGTGAGGAGAGGGACATCCCCCCCTTGGCGGCCGACGTAGATGAGCAGGAAGCGGGTGATCCCCTGGGCCTCATACTGCCGGACTCGGTCGGGCGTCCACCCAGAGCCCTTGGAACGGGGACCGCCGATGTAGACGTTCCACCACGTCCCGTGGATCTCGTCCAGCATTGCTCTGGCCTTGGCGGCTTCGGGCGCTGCGGCCCTGTCCAACCCGTGCACTGCCATCTGCCCTCCCGCCTGCATGAGAACCCTGATCAGTTGGAAATCCGGGGACGTTGGGTGAGCGGATAGAAGCATTCCGTCACAGAAGCGTCAAGACCGACTTTGACGCGCGTTCTCGACCAGGGCACCAGCACCTTGAGCCCGACGATGACGAGCACCACGACGGTGATCGCGAGCAGGGCGAGCGGCGCGAGCACCGCCACGATCGCGCTCACCCTGCGGGCTGCCGTCACTGACTTCGCGTCCGACCTCCACTCCGATCGTAGAATCTTGCCATGCTGCAGGAGACGGACAAGCCACAGCAGACCGTCGGGGACGCGCTCGCGCGGCGGGTCGAAGCCCGCCGGGGCGCGGCGTCTCGCTTGGCCGAGGCGTTGCGGGAGCTGGGAGCGGTCGATCAGGCGGTGTACGAGGCGGTGGCCCGCACCCCGACCGCCGAACTGGATGGCCCCGTCCGCCGGCTCTCCGACGCCGCGGACCGCTCGCGCCTGTGGCTGGGCATCGCCGCGGTGATCGCCCTGCTCGGCGGCGAGCGCGGGCGCCGCGCGGCGCTGGAGGGTGTCGTCTCGATCGGGGTGACCTCGGCGACGGTCAACCTCGGCGTGAAGCCCCTCCAGCAACGGCCACGCCCGCATCGTGTCGAATCCGACCTGCACCAGGCCCGCCACGTGAAGATGCCCGAATCCACCTCGTTCCCCTCCGGCCATGCCGCGTCGGCCTTCGCGTTCGCCTACGCCGTCGGCCGGCACCTCCCAGGACTGGCGGTGCCGCTGCGACTGCTCGCGGCCGGGGTCGCCTACTCACGCGTCCACACCGGCGTGCACTACCCGGGCGACGTGATGGTGGGCTCCATCATGGGAGCCGGAACCGCGGCGATGGTCGCCGCGGTGTACGACCGTCTCCCCCAACCACGCCGGCGGGCCGGCGCGGCCGCGCCATGAGCGCCCAGCAGGGACCGATACCCCTCCTGCTCCCGCTGGCTGGCCGCGGCCCGCCGGCGGGCCGCGGGTCGGGCGCTGCCAGCTCGGATTCTGAGAGCCTGGTCACCAAGGCATGCCACGCGGTTTCGGCGTCCGCGCCGAGGCTGCTGCCCTTGAGTCGCGGGGGGGAAGGGGCGCATGCTCGGCTGGCTTCGGTGATCTGGAGGTCGGAGGGTGTTCAAGCGGATCGAGTCCAGCGTCATGTCGGTGTCATGGATCCCGCTCGGCGCGGTCGAGGGCATGGACCAGCTCGGGTTCGAAGAGGCCTTCAGGCCGGCGTGACGCCGTGGGCGAGCGCCTGCGCATCGGGGTGGTGGACGTAGTTCGGGCGCAGGTCGGCCTCGTGGTAGTAGCGGTGGAACACGGGAGTGGCTGCGGCCGAGATCGGCGGCACGATCCACGACCAGTCGGCGGGCGTGGCCCGCCCGGCCCGCTCCTCCCTGGCCAGGTGGGCCAGGAAGCGCCGGGACTCGGTGTGGTGGTCGGCGATGGTGATCCCGGCCTTGTCGAAGGAGTGGAGCACGGCCACGTTGAGCTCGACCAGCGCCCGGTCACGCCACAGCGACCGCTCGCTGGTGGTGTCGAGCCCGAGCCTGCCGGCGACCACGGGCAGCAGGTCGTACCGGTCGGCGTCGGCCAGGTTGCGGGCGCCGATCTCCGTGCCCATGTACCAGCCGTTGAACGGCGCGGCCGGGTAGCAGATGCCGCCGATCTCCAGGCACATGTTCGAGATGACGGGGACGGCATGCCAGCGCAGCCCGAGGTCGGCGAACCACTCGTGGCAGGGATGGCTGAGCCCGACCTCGAGCACGGCGTCGCCGGGCAGGTCGAACATCCTGGGAGGCTCCCCGGGGGCCTGTACGACCAGCGGCAGCACGTCGAACCGCGTGCCCGGCCCACCCGCCCAGCCGAGCCCGCGCACGGCCTCGGTGAAGCCGGCGGAGCGGGGGTCGCCGACGACCGTCCCGTCCGCCCGCCGGTAGCCGGCGTAGCGGATCAGCTGCTCGTTCCAGATCCGCGGACCGTCCCGCTGGGGCGTGCCCGGCGCGAAGACGGTAACGGTCGGGCGGACCCGCCCGCCGTTGGTGGCCTCCCGCAGGTGGGCGAACGCCTCGGCGGCGACGTCCTCGGCGGCGGTGACGTGCCGGCGATCGCGGACCCTCAGGCTGCGCCAGTAGAGCCGGCCGATGCAGCGGCTCGAGTTGCGCCAGGCCACCCGCGCCCCGAAGGCCAGCTCGGCGGCGGTGTGCACGTAGGTCCCGTCCCGTTCGATCTGGGCCCGGATCTCGTCAAGCCGCGGTTGCGGGGGCCCTGCCTCGGGGCGTTCGGCATGGAAGAGATGCAGGAACTCCGCTGCCGCGGCGAGATCCACCGGCCGCCGCGCCCGTGGCGGCTCGGCCTGCCGCAGCGGCGACGGCCAGACCGCTCGGACGCGGTCGCGCCATCCCCTGGGGCGCTGGCCCGCCTCCGGCCTGCGTCCTTGGCCAGCGCCGATCCCCATAGCGCTCACTCCAGACGAAAGTGGTTTTCCTGACAGAGAACTTACACCGCTCTAGCAATGCAATTCGGACGAGCCTCGGCGTTTCACGAGGGCGGTGAGGTGTTCCTGCCCTGAGCGCGCAGGAGCCCTCCTGAGCTCGGGGAGGCCGGGCTACGGCGCTGCGGGGGTGCTCCGCCAGCGGTCGGCGAGCGCCTCGACCGGGTCGGTGACCAGGCTCGCCACCGGCAGCCCGCCGAGCAGCGCCTCGTCGAACGCCGGCTCGGTCTCGGTCACGGCGCTGCGCAGCGCCGCGAGCCGGCTCCGGTACCCCTCGAGCACGGTGCGCGCGCGGGCAGCGGGCAGCCGCTCGTGGAAGTCGACGTGCAGCAGGGTGAGGCCGGTGACGTGGCCGCCGGCGACCTCGGGGACCAGCAGGACGGTGCGGCCGTCGCTGCGGCCCCTGGCCACGAGCACCTGGCGCTCGATCGCCACGAGCTGCTTGGTGCCGCGCAGGCGGTGGTCCTGCTCGGCCCGTGACACCAGCCGTTCGGAGATCCCGCCCTTGGCGAGCACGGCGAGCTTGGCCGCCTCGTCGCCCGCCTCCCCCTCGATGCGGTAGCGGGTGAACCCGGTGACACGCGCGACTGCCGGGTCGAGCGCGGCCACGGCCCGCAGCGTGTCGTAGCCGAGCTGGGCGCGGACCGCGCCCGCGTCGAGCAGCTCGCGCACCAGCGGCACGGTGAGCACGGTCTCGTCCGAGCGCGAGATGCCGACGGTCACGGTCTTGGCCTGGTGCTTGATCGCGTCGATGGGCCGGGTCAGCTCGTCGATGCCGGTCGTGAGGGCGACGGCGAGGTCGTCGACGACCGCGCCCGGCGTCGCCTGGGTGCCGAACTCGGCCTGCCAGGCGTCGAGCGGGATGGCCCGCTCGGCGTAGCGGAGCAGCGTCGCCACTGACAGCGCGGTGCTCGCCTCGAGGGTGCCGTCGTAGCGGCCGTCGCGCAGGCGCGTCCGGTACTCCGCAGCCGGGGCCTCCAGCTCCGGGCCGAGCCGGTCGAGCAGCTCGTCTGCGGTGCGGGTCGAGCCAGCGGCCCGCTCGATGGCCGCCCGGGCCTGCCGCAGCGGCAGGGCCTGGGCGTCGATGGCCAGCGCCGCCTCGTAGCCGAACAGGTGCCCGGCCATGGTCGACAGCACATAGGCGAGCGCCGGGTGGACGGCGGGCACCGCGATGACCCCGGCAGCCGCGGTGAACCGGGCCTCGCCCTCGGTGGCGATCACCAGCGGGACGCTCTTGTGGGCCCGGAAGATGGCCACCTCCTTGGCCACGTCGTCGGCGGCCGACCCGACCAGACCGGCGGCGCAGACCAGCGTGAGGGGCTCCGACGACAGGTCGATGTGCTTCTTGTCCTCGGTGGCGTCGCAGGCGATCGACTTGTAGCACAGCTCGGACAGCTTGATCCGGATCTCCTCGGCGGCGACCCGGTTGCGCCCGTTGCCGACCACCGCCCAGTAGCGCTTGGCCGGCGCGTGCCTGTGCGCGAGCGCCGCGATGTGCTCGCGCTGGCCGAGCAGGCGCTCCATGGCGGTGGGCAGCTCGCGCAGGGCGGCCAGCAGCTCGTGGCGCTGGTCGGGGTCGCCGGCGCCGACCGCGTCGGCGATGGCGAAGGCAAGCAGCAGCCCCGCCGCCACCTGGCCGTAGAACGCCTTGGTGGAGGCGACGCTCATCTCCACGTCGCGCCCGTCTGAGGTGAACAGCACCCCGTCGGCCTTGTGGGTGAGGTCGCTCCCCCGCCGGTTCACGATCGCAAGGACCGCGGCGCCCCTGGCCCGCAGCAGGTCGACGGTGCGGTTGGTGTCGGTGGTGGTGCCCGACTGGCTGATCGCCACCACCAGGGCGTCGCCCATGTCGTCGTCCAGGCCGAACCCGCTCAGCTCGGTGGCGGGCAGCGCCGTGACCGTCAGGGCCGCGCCCCCCAGCGCCTCGGTGACCGAGGTGGCCACGCTCATGCCAGCCACGGCCGCGGTGCCCTGCCCGATCACCAGCACCCGGCGGATCGTGCCCGTCTCGAGGCGCCGCCGGACCGCGTCTGGGAGGGTCTCCGGCCCAAGGTTGACGGCCAGGCGCCCGCCCGTCTCCCTGATCCGGCCGCGCAGGGTCTTGCGCAGCGAGAGCGGCGCCTCGGAGATCTCCTTCAGCAGGTAGTGCCGGAACGTCCCGCGGTCGATGTCGCGGGTGGTGATCTCGGCCCGGTGCAGGTCCCCCTCGCCGACCGGCAGGTCGCCGCCCTGGTAGGCCAGCCGCCGGATCCCGGCGGTGGTGCCGGCCAGCGCCCGGTCGAGCACGACGATCTGGCCGCGGCCGCCGCCGTCCGGGCCGCTCGTGGCCTCGCCGTCCATGCGCAGGTAGCGGGCGCTCTCCTCGACCAGGCCGTAGGGCTCGCTGGCGACCACGAACAGGTCGTCGGCCAGGCCGACGTACAGCGCCTGGCCACTGCCCCGCAGCGCCAGCAGCAGGCGGCTTGGGGCCTCGGCCACGCTCGCGGCGATCGCGACCGAGCCGTCGAACTCGGCCACGGTCTGCCGGAACGCCTCCTCCAGGGGCATGCCGACGGCGAGCCGGCGCGACACCAGCACCGGGATGACCTTGGCGTCGGTGGTGATCTCGTCGGGCAGGTGGAGCCCGTGTCGCTCGACGAGCTGGGTGTGGTTGTCGACGTCGCCGTTGAGCGCGGCCACCGTGTAGGGGGCCTGGGGACCGCCGTCCTCCTCCTGGTTGAGGGGGTGGGCGTTGGCCTCGTTGATCATGCCGACGCTGGCCCACCTGGTGTGCCCGAGCACCATCGCCTCGGCGCCCTCGCCGGCCAGGGCCCGGTGGAGCAGCGCGTCCCCGGCGATCGCGGCCCGGAGCCGGCGGCCGTTGTCGCCCAGCTCGCCGACCTCGCTCGCCGCCTTGTAGACGAAGCTGAGGTGGCCGTGGGGGGCCCGCACCGCCCGGGAGGTGAACAGCCGGTCCTTCCGGGTGGCGAGCAGGCGGGCGACCTCCGGGTCGTCGAGGTCGAGGCCGTGCCCGGTGACGAGCAGGTGCAGCCCGGCGGAGTCGCGCCCGCGCACCTCCAGCCGGTCGAGCGCGGACAGGGCCGTCTGGATCGAGGCGAACGCCTCGACTGTGGCCAGTCCCGGGCCCGGCCCGGCCAGTGCCGCCACCGCCCGGGCGGTCCCGAGCCGGTCGCGGCGGACCGCCCACAGCGCGTCCTTGAGCCGCACCAGCGCCGCGTTGACCGCCTCGAGGGTGGCGGCGGGCTGGCCCTGCTCCCCGGCGTCGAGGTGCGCTTCCACCTCGCCAACCAGGTGCTCGAGCTCGCCGGCGCGCCGGTCGAGCGCGGCCAGCCGGGCCGGGTCGCCGAGCAGGCACCCGAGGCCGGCTGCGCCGCGCAGCAGCCCGTCGACCGCTTCCAGCTCGGCGGCGGCCCGGCCCAGGTGGGTCGCTGTGGCGGCCTCGGCCTGGCCTGCCTCGGCGCAGCGCGCCAAGGCCCGCTCCATCCCGAGCATCACCTCGGCGGCCGCCGGTGGCGTGCGGCCGGAGGGGCGTCGCACCACGGCGATGATCCCGCACATGAAGGTCTCCTTGAGCGTCGAGGTCGTCGGGCGGGCTTGTACTGGGTTTCGGCAACGGTACCCGTCTGCTCGACCCCCGGACACCTGCAACCGCCCCACCGGCACTGGTCGGGCCTGTCCCGGGCCGGGGCATGAGCGTCGCCGGCCCCAGCCGTCCGGACGCCACCATACCGTCACCCGGGCCTCCCGGTGGCGGCGGCGAGGCGCTCGACGGCGGCGGCGAACGGGCCGGGTGCGGCGACCATGCTCAGGTGCCCGGCATCAGGGATCACCACGAGCCTCGCGCGCAGGGCCCGTGCCGCGCCCCAGCCCGCGTCGAGCGGCCGGCTGGCGTCGACCGCTCCCCAGACCACCAGGGCCGGCACCCGGATGCCGGCCAGCGCCGCCGGGGTCACGCCGGGAGCGGGTCGGCCGAGGACCGCGGCGAGGGCCGCCTCGCTGCCGGCCACCCGGAACGGGCCCTGCCAGGCGGCCAGGGCCCGCCCGTCGGGCGGGGCGCAGCCCGGCCCACAGGCCCGCTCGAGGATCGCCCCGAGGAGCAGGTCCGAGCGCGACACCAGCCGGATCACGCTGGTCCGGAACGGCTGCACGAGCAGCGGACGCGCCCACAGCGGCGGGCCCGGGCCGGCCAGGGCGTCCCCGTCGGCCAGCACGATGCCGCGGACCGAGCCGGGCGCCCTGCGGGCGACCTCGGCGACCACGGCCGCGCCGGAGCCGTGGCCGACCAGCACCGGCCGGTCGATGCGCAGCGCGGCCAGGAACCCCTGCACCTGGTCGGCGTCGGCGGCCAGGGTGAACGGGCCCTTGCGCTCGCTGTAGCCGAAGCCGCGCAGGTCGAGCGCGTAGACCACGTGGGCGCGGGCCAACAGTGGCGCCACCCGGTGCCAGACGTAGGTCGACTGTGCGAACCCGGGCACGAGCACGACCGCCGAGCCCCGCCTGCCCCAGCGCTCGTAGTGGGTGAGCACGCCCGCGGCCCGGACGAACGGGCCCCGGGCGAGCGCCTGCGGTGGCAGCCCCGGCTGGTCGGTCAGCACGTTGTAGGTCAGCGAGCACGCGGCCGGCGCCAGCACGATGCCGAGCAGCAGCACGACCAGCGGGTGCGGCAGGCGGAGGCGCCTGCGCGGCCTCCGCCGCCCGGGCCGTGCGACAGGCGCCTCGTCCATGGCGTCCCATTGACCGTTTTGATAAGCATATCCGGTTTAGCGAGCACTGGCTGGATGCGCCCCGGTGGTCCCGGTCACGCCGGCTACTCGGAGAGCTGCACGGTGGCGATCTCCCAGGGGCCGAGGGGCAGCCGCAGCGCACGCCCGTCAACGGGCAGGTCGGCACCGGGCCGGCCGAGCAGGTCGGCCCTGCGGGCCCGGGCGAACCGACCGGTGACGGTTGCGGTGGTGCCCGCGGGGTGCTGGCAGGCGAGCCGCAGCTCGAGCCGGCCGTCGCGGCGCCGGAGCGACGACAGCACCACGCCGTCCCCCGCGACCTCGACACCGGCCTGCTCGCCCAGGCCTGGCCCCCCGGCCGGGCCGGCCTGCCCGCCCAAGCCTGGCCCCCCGGCCGGGCCGGGCTCCGCGGGCCCGCCGGGCATGGCCGTGCCGGGCGCGGTGACCAGCTCGTGCTGGTAGCGCTCCATGGCGCGCAGGACCCCGGCCTCCTCGAATCGACCCCTGTGGGGCAGCACGGCCAGGCGGAACTCGCGCCGGCCCAGGCCCTGGGCCCCGGGCGTGGCCAGCTCGGGGCCGGCCGGCTCCTCGCGGTAGGGGTGGTCGTTGCGGCTGATCCGCCCGACCGCCCGCAGCAGGGTCACGGCCAGCTCGCCGTCGAGCAGCTCGTACTCGGTGACCTGGTCGAGCAGGAGCGCCACGCCGCCGGCAGCCACGAAGCCGCGTGCCGGGAAGGTGGGCAGCGGCACCTCGCCGTGCCCGCCCTCGGCGGTGCGGCCCCGCTCGGTGACCGCGAACTGCCCCTCGGCGAACGACCGGTCGGCGGGCGCGGCCAGCGGCACGTGCAGCCGCAGGCGGTGGTCGGTGCACTGGTTGTCGACCACCACGGTCAGGCGCACGAACGGCTCGCCCGCCCTCACCTCCACCAGGGTGGTCGTGGCGACCTCGTGCCGCTCGGCGTCGCGGGCGGCCAGGTCGTCCCGGAGCCCGCGCGGCCAGCGGTGGGCGCGCGCCACCTCGAGCCGCCCGCGCAGCGGGCCGTCCTCGAGGTGGCGCACGCCCACCGACACCGGCGCGTCCACCAGCTCGTCGTCGGGCGGCGGCCCGTAGTTGTACAGGTCGCCGGCGTCGCCCCCGTCGACCAGTCGGGCGGCGCCCGCCAGCTCGACCCCGCCGCCCGAGACGCGCAGGGTGCCGTCCCCGCCCACCTCGACCTCGACCAGCCCGTTGGACAGCCACCGCTCCCCCGCCTGCACCGCGTCCGCGGGCGGCCCGGCGGCGGCGCCACCGGCCGCCGCGGCTCCCGGACCCGGCGGACCGGCCGCATCTGGACCGGCCGCATCTGGACCGGCCGCATCTGGACCGGCCGCATCTGGACCGGCCGCATCTGGACCGGCCGCATCTGGACCGGCCGCATCTGGACCGGCCGCATCGGGGCCGGCCGGGGCGGGCCGGACCGTGGTCCAGCCAAGGGCGGGGACCGGCACGTCGGCCAGGAGGCGCCGCCCCGTGGTGGCCTCCACGCGCAGCTCCCAGCGGGTGGCGTCGCGCGCGGTCTCCTGGGTGGGGAGGCGGCGGCCGTCGGGCAGCTCCAGCTCGACCGCGGCCCAGGCGGCGGGCACGGGCAGCACGAGCTCGACCAGGCCGCTGCGGGGGTGCGGGGACGGGTTGAGCACGGCCGCCGCACCGGCAGGGACACCCTCGGCGACCTTGGCGGCGGCGCGGTCGCGCAGGGCGGAGGCGATCTGCTCGGCCTCGGCCAAGCGGCCGTGCACCTGGTGGGCGACGGCGTCGGCGCCGCAGCCGGTGACCGAGTCGTGGCCCGAGCTCTCGATCACCTTCCCCCAGGCGAGGTCGAGGAAGCGGTCCGGCCAGGACCCGCCCCACAGCGCCTGCAGCGGCTCGGCGTAGCGCTCGAGGAGTCGCTCGGCGCGGGTGCAGGCCGCCTTCAGCTCGACCCGCGCGGAGGTCACCCCCATGAGCAGGTTCGCCCGCGCCCCGGAGCGCAGCTCCCCCTGCCAGCGCGGGAGGTGGCCGCCGTCGGCGGGGAGCCCGGCGACGTAGGCGCCGAGGGTCTCGATGCGCAGCCGCCACCGGTCCTGGGCCGCGTTCACGTCGGCCACCAGGCCGGCCAGGTTGGGCAGGGGCTCGGTGTGGTCGGAGCCGTACATGCCGAGTGGCTCGTCGTCGCCGAAGAAGGGCCGCATCACCTCGTCGAACGCCTCGAGCCGGTCGGCCAGCCGCTCTGGCAGGGCGAGTAGCGGCAGGGCGTTGCCGTAGCCGGCGGCCAGGTACTCGGCGCGCACCGCGGACCCGTCGGGTGCGACCCAGGTGAACGCGTGGCGGTCGATCGCGGCCGGCACCCCGCGCCAGAGCACCGCGTCGCCGATGCCCGCCCGGCGCAGGAGCTGCGGGAGCTGGGCCGCATGGCCGAACTCGTCGGGCAGGTAGCCGACGGGCATGGCGCCGCCGAGGGCCTCGGCGCGCCGCCAGCCGCTCTCGAGGTTGCGGACCAGCGTCTCCCCGGAGACCAGGAACTCGTCGGCCAGGATGCGCCAGGGGCCGAGGGCGAGCTGCCCGCGCCCGGCCAGGCGGCGCACGCGCGCCTCGGCCTCGGGCCGCACCTCGAGGTAGTCCTCGATCGCGGCGGTCTGGCCGTCGAACGTGAACGCGAACCCCGGGTCGGCCTCAGCCAGGTCGAGCACCCGGTCGACCAGGTCGACCAGGCGCATGCGGAAGCGCTGGAACGGCTCGTACCACTCACGGTCCCAGTGGGTGTGGGGGACGAGGTGGACGGTCCTCGGAGCTGGCATGGCCGCCGCCTTCCGGGTAGCTGGTGCCTGCCGAGCGGGCCACGCCATTGTCGTCGCGGACCGCCCGCCACGGTACCGGCCCGCGGGACCGACCGGCTGCGCCAACTCGGCGCAGCCGGGCACGAATGGGTCACGGGCCCCCGCCCGGCCCCGCGGCGCGGTACCGTTCGTGCATGACGGAGCAGGCACCCTCCCCGGGCCCCGGGCTCGACGCGTGGGGCACCAGCCGGCGGTCCCGGCTGTTCCCCGGCCCCTTCCTGGTCCACGCCGACCTGCACAACCACACCATGCTGTCGGACGGCGAGGGCGACCCGGCGCGTGCCTTCGCCTCGATGCGCGAGTCAGGCCTGGACGTGGCCGCGCTGACCGACCACTCCCGCTGGGCGTCGGTCTTCTTGGGGCTGGTCGACGCGCCCGGCTGGACCGGCATCGACGACCGCGCCTGGGAGACGACGGCGCGGCTGGCCGACGCCGCCGACGCGCCCGGTGAGTTCGCCGCCCTGCGCGGGTTCGAGTGGTCGAGCGCGCTGTTCGGGCACGTCAACGTCTGGGGCGGCCAGCGCTGGACCGACCCCGTGCGCACGCTGGTCGTCTCCATGGCCCCGCTCTGGCGCTGGCTGGAGCGCGACGCCCCCGAGGGCCTGATCGGCTTCAACCATCCCGGCACCGGGCGGCTGCGCTTCGGCAACTTCGGCTACCGGCCGGCCCTGGCCGAACGCGTGGTCAGCCTCGAGATGTTCAACAAGAAGGACGACTACCTGTTCAAGGGCACCGACCGGGGGCGCGAGTCACCCCTCAACCAGTGCCTGAACGCCGGCTGGCGGGTCGGCATCCTCGGCGTCAGCGACGAGCACGGCGCCGACTGGGGGTTCCCGGAGGGCAAGGGACGGGCAGGTCTGTACGTCCACGAGCTGACCCGGGCGGGCGTCCTCGAGGCGCTCGCCGCCCGGCGCTTCTACGCCACCCGGGTCAAGGGCCTGCGCCTGGACGCGTCGCTGAACGGCGTGCGCATGGGCGGCACGGTCACCCATGGCGGCGGCCCTGCCCGCTTCGAGGTCGACCTCGACCGCGGCCAGAGCTGGCAGGGCCGGCCGCTGAACGTGCAGGTGCTGCGTCCCGGGCCCCTGCTGCCAGTCCTGGCCGCCGCCGAGGACGTGAAGGTGCCGGCGCCGGAGGAGCCGGTCGTCGCCTTCGAGGCCCGGCTGGGCCCGGCCGAGGGCGCCTGGGTGGTGCTGCGGGTCACCGACCCGGCCGACCAGCCCGACCCACGCGCCAAGGGCGAGTGGGCCAGGCTGGGCCGGGCCATCGCCTACTCCAGCCCGTTCTGGCTGGGCCCGCCCGTCAGGCCACCACCTGCGGGGCCAGCAGGGCCGCCCGCCGGAAGATGGCCTCGTACCCGCTGACCATGCCGGACACGTCGAAGTTGTCGGCCACCCAGCCCCGGCAGCGCCACGGGTCGAGCTCGTCGGCGCGCTCGATCGCGGCCGGCAGCTCCGCCGGGTCGTCGCGGATCCAGCCGGTGAGCCCGTCGCGGACCACCTCGGGGACCGACCCGCGGCGCAGGGCCACGACCGGGGTGCCGCATGCCATGGCCTCGACCATGACGATGCCGAACGGCTCGTCCCACTGGATCGGGAAGACCAGGCAATGGGCTCGGGCCAGCAGCTCCTTCTTCTGCTTGGTGTCGGCCTCGCCGAACCAGTGGGCGTCCGGCCCGAGCAGCGGGAGGACGCGCTGCTCGAAGTAGGCGTGCTCGGCCGGCTCGTTGCACTTGGCCGCGACGACGATCTCGCGGCCGGCGGCCCGCGCCGCCCGGATGGCGAGGTCGGGCGACTTCTCCGGGCTCATGCGGCCGAGGAAGAGCACGTACTCCTCCTTCTCGGCCTGGAACGGGTACTCGGCCACCGGGACGGCGTTGCGGACCGTGCCGGCCCACTGCAGGTGCGGCGCTTTGGCCCGCTGGAACTCGGAGATCGCGACCAGCCGGGCGTACCGGCTGATCATGCGGTAGTACTCGGCCAGCTCGCCGGTGATCGGGCCGTGGGTGGTGACGATGGCCGGGATCTGGCTGCCGCGGAGCAGCAGCGGCCCGGCCAAGGTGTGGTCGTGGAGGACGTCAACCTCCAATCCGTCCAGGTACTCGGTGGCGGTGAGGGCGTGGATCACCTCGGGGAACGACTGGCCCAGCTTGGCGGTTGGCGGCTCGGCATAGGTGGGCAGGAATCGCGCGCCGGTGTGGTCCTCGCCGGCGCCGATCAGCGTGACGTCGTGGCCGCGTGCGACCAGGCCTTGGACGAGCCAGAACAGCATCGCCTCGATGCCGCCGTAGCCCTTGGGGGGGAGCTCGAACCAGGGCGGGGCGACCAGGGCGATGCGAAGCGGCGAGCGCGCAGGGGTGTACCGCGTTGGGGCGACCCTGACGTCGCCTGGTGCGATGACGTCCTTGAGCACACTGACCTCCTGGTCCGGACACGCCGGACGGATGGACGAGACCGGGCGGGGGAACCCGGGCTGCTGATGCGGGGGGGTGCAGCCGGTTGGGAGGGGACCGGCTGCGCATCAGTTCCGTAACTTTGTCATAAACCCGGATGGAATGTGCAATCGGCTGGTGGCCGGCTGCGCTGCACCCGGCCGGCGCCATTCCGGGAGGCCGGGCGGCACGCCCGGGACCGGGTTCGGCCTGACAAATTCGAGGCGGTGTCTCGCAGCGGCCGGATGGTCAGCTTCCGGCGCGCTTGCGGATGGCGGGGAGGCGCACGTACTCGCCGGGGTAGATCAGGTCCGGGTGCTTGGAGCGCAGGCGGCTGCGGTTCGCGGCGACCACCCGCAGCCAGTACGAGGCCACCTCGCTGTTGCGGAGCGACCGCGGGTTGCGCTCGGTGGCCAGCGCGAGCTGGTTCCTGGCGATCAGCCAGAGATTGTCGCCGGGCACCACCCGGTGGATGGTCGGCAGCACGGTGCCGCTCGGGCCAGGGCCCTGGCCCCCCTGGCCCGGAGGCCCCGGGGGCGCGCCGCCGCCGCCCTGCGGACTGGTGGTCGTCGTGGTGGTGCCGGCCGGGTGGGGCACGTAGCCGGGCCCGGGCGCGCTGGTGGTGGGGGCGGGGGGGCGGGCGGGCGCCGTGGTCGGGGCAGCCGCCCGGGTGGAGGTCGTGGCGGGGGCCCGCGTGGTGGTGGGCGCGGCCGTGGTCGTCGTGGCCGGGAACGTGGGCTTCGGGCCGGGGGGCTCCACCGTCGGGGTGGTCGTCGGCTGGGCGGCCGTGGTGGACGGCGCGGCCGTGGTCGCCGGCCTCGTCGTGGTCGTCGGGGTGGTGGTCGACGGCCTGGTGGTGGTCGTCGGCGTGGTGGTGGAGGTGGAGGTGCTGCTCGACGGGGCGGATGGCTGGGCGCCGGGGGGCCCGGCCGGGCGCGGCACATACCCGTCAGAGGGCGGCGCAGTCGTGGTGGTGGTGGTGGCGGCGGCGGCGCTGGCGGCGGCGGTGGTGGCGGCGGCGGCGGCGCTGGTGGCCGTGACCGGCCCGGGTGTGCGGCGGGCCACCAGCGCGCCCGCCACGGCCGGGCTGCCCTCGGGGACCGAGGTTGCCATCGTGCCCGCGACCGCTGGGCTGGCACCGGCGATCGAGGTGGCCAGGGCGACCGCCACCGCGCGGTCGGCCACCCGGCGCACGACCGGGAGCGCGAGCCACTCGACGCTGCGGACCAGGGCCGGCACCCGGGTCACGCTGGCGGCCAGGTACAGCGCGGTGCTCAGCAGCAGCCACCAGGCGACCAGCAGCGCGACCATCCGCAGGACGGCGCCGAGCACGTCCTCGACCGGGCTGTACAGCAGCCACGCGCCGAGGTCGCGGCCGAGGTGCTGCCAGGGGACCCGGAAGGCGGCCAGCCCACCGAGCCGGTGCAGGCCCACGACCGCGCCGACCTCGAGCGCGACCAGGGCCGGGAGCGAGCCCGCCCTGCGCAGCGCCACAGCCTTGCCGACCGTCATGCTCGCTCCGCCTGCCGCAGTTGGGATGCATCTGGCAAATGCGATCGAATCGTCAGTGTGCAAGGGGTACGCGCATCGGTCAACGACCCGGCGGCGCAGCGCGTGGAGGAGAGGGCTCAGGGCACGCCCGTCGGCAGGCCGAGGTCGGGCGCCATCGCCTCGGGCGGCTGCGGCTGGCCGAAGTGGTACCCCTGGCCGATGTCGCAGCCGAGGTCGCGCAGCCGGGCGACCTGCTCGGCGGTCTCGACCCCCTCGGCGACCGCGCGCAGGTCCAGGTTGTGGGCGAGGTTGACGACGGCGGTCACGATCGCCGCGTCCTCCGGGTCGCCGAGCAGCCCGTCCACGAAGGCCCGGTCGACCTTGACCCTGTCCACCGGGAAGCGCTTCAGGTAGGTGAGCGACGAGTAGCCGGTGCCGAAGTCGTCGATCGACAGGCTGACGCCGAGGGCCTTCAGCTCGGCCAGGGCGGCGGTGGTGGACTCGGCGTCCTCCATCAGCACGCTCTCGGTGATCTCGAGGTAGATCGAGGCCGGGTTGGCGCCGGTCTCGGCCAGGATGTCGGCCACCAGGCCGGCCAGCTTGGGCCGGGCGAACTGGCGGGCCGACAGGTTGATGCTCATGTTGAGCGGCCTGCCGCCAGGGCCGGCGTGGCGCCAGCGCTCGGCCTGGCGGCACGCCTCGCGCAGCACGTAGGTGCCGATCGGCACGATCAGGCCGGTCTCCTCCGCGAGCTCGATGAACTCCCGCGGCTCGAGCAGACCGCGGGCTGGGTGCTCCCAGCGGACCAGCGCCTCCACGCCCTCCAGCTCGCCGCTGTCCAGCGACACGTTGGGCTGGTAGTAGACCCGGAACTCGCCCCGCTCGACCGCCCGGTACATGGAGCTGTGCAGGGCCAGGCGGCGCCTGGCCCTGGCCCGCATGGCCTGGTCGAAGACCTCGCGCCGGTTGCCGCCGCGAGCCTTGGCCCGGTACATGGCGGCGTCGGCGTTCTCGACCAGCGCCTCGGGCCGGAAGTGGGGCCCGCTGCCTAGCGCGATGCCGATCGACATGGTGAGGAACACCTCGGCTTCGTCGAGCATGAACGGCTGGGCCACCGCCTCGGCGACCCGCTCGGCGATGGCCAGGGCGTGGGCCTCGTCGGCGATGCCCTCGCACAGGATGGTGAACTCGTCGCCGCCGAAGCGGGCGACCGTGTCACCCGGCCGGATGACCTGCTGCAGGCGCTGGGCGAGGGCGATCAGCAGCCGGTTCCCGACCGCGTGGCCGAGCGAGTCGTTGATGAACTTGAAGCGGTCGAGGTCGAGGAAGAGCACGGCCACCGAGGCCCGGCTGCGCTGGGTGCGGGCGAGCGCCATGGTGGCCCGGTCCAGGAAGCAGACCCGGTTGGGCAGACCGGTCAGCGCATCGTGGGCGGCCTGGTAGGCGAGGCTGGCCTGGGCCTGGGTGCGCTCGATGGCGATGTCGGCCAGGTGGGCGGCCAGCTCGAGGAGCTGCCAGTCCGCCGGCTCGGGGCTCCGCGGCGTCTCGTGGTAGAGGGTGAGGGTGCCGAGCACCCGGGCCGCGTCCGAGGCCATGATCGGTACCGCCCAGGCCGCCCGGACCCCGAGCGTCTGGGCGGCCGGGCGGGCCCGGGCCCAGTTGGGGTGGGTGGTGACGTCGGGCACGATCACCGCGGCCTGGTGGTGGACGGCTGCGCCGCTCGCGCCGGCCTGTGGGCCGACCGCCAGCCCGTCGGCCTCGCCGATGCCTTCGGCCGGGAGGTTCGGGGCGGCCGCCACGCCGAGCCGGGCCCCGTCCTCGTCGAGCAGCAGGACCGCGCAGCGGGCGCCCTCGGCCTCGGTCTCGATCACCCGGGCCAGGACGGTGAGCGTGTCGGACAGCGGGGCGTCCCTGGCGATCAGGTCGAGCACGTGGGCCTGGCCGGCCAGCAACGCCTCGGCCCGCTTGCGCTCGGTCACGTCGCGGCAGTTGAACACCACCCCGCCGACCGACTGGTCCTCGAGCAGGTTGTTGGCCAGTGTCTCCACGTGCCGCCAGCGGCCGTCAGCGGCCAGGATGCGGAACTCGAACGTGAGGCTCGAGTCGTGCTGGCCGAGGTGGTCGATGAAGCGGCTGCGAGCCTCCTTGACGTCGTCCGGGTGGACCAGGTCGAACAGGTTCTGCCCGACCCGCGCCCCGCCCCGGTAGCCGAGCATCCGGGAGAACGCCGGGCTCGCGTAGGTGATCCCGCCGCCGACGTCGAGCACGATCACCATGTGGGAGGAGTTCTGCACCAGGGCCCGGAAGCGGGCCTCGGACTCGCGCAGGGCCCGCTCGGCCCGGCGCAGCTCGAACTCCTTGGTGATGTCGCGCGAGGTCAGGATGAGCCGCCGGTAGCGGCCGCCGGCCGCAGGCACGCGCGCGTACGCGCAGGAGACCCAGCACGGCTGGCCGTCCGGGCTGAGCACCTCGAGCACGGCCGGCAGGGTCCCGGCGTCGGTCGCCCAGCGGTCGATGCGGACCTCCCGGCCGTCGGCGTCCCTGGGCCTGAGCCGGGCCAACCCGAGGGTCCCGACCACGTCGGCGGCCGGGTACCCGGTGATCCGCTCGAACCCGGGGTTCCAGCTCACCACCCTGCCGTCCGGGTCGATGGTGGCGATCCCGTCGGAGGTGTTGGAGAAGATCTCCGACAGCTTGGTGCGCTCCTCGATGATCGCCTCGAGCAGCTCGCCCTTCTGCAGCGCGCCGCCGACCTCCCCGGCCAGCGCGTCCAGCACGGCGAGCTCGCCCTCCTCGAAGCCCTCCAGGCCGGTCCGGTTGTAGGTGGCCAGGGCGCCGACGGCCTGGCCGCCCGACCGGACCGGGGCGGCCAGGCAGTTGCGCCAGCCGTCGGCCAGCAGCAGGTCCACCATGGTGGCGTCGCTCACGCCCGGCCCGACCCGCTTCGCCTCCTCGAGGGTGAGCAGCGCGGTGGCCAGCGTCTCGGTGCCCATCGGCTCCTGGAACGTGGAGTAGGCGGGGTTGCCGCCGCCCGAGCGGTGGACCGCCCGGGCCCGGCCGGCGACCACGATCAGGTCGGCCGCCTCCGACTCGAAGCAGCGCCGCACCTCGAGCAGGAACTGCGGGATCGCCTCCCTGGGGTCCATCGGCACCCCGAGGGCGTGCATGGCCCGCTGCATGCCCCGGAGGCGGGCACGGTCGGCGCGGACCGCGGCGAAGGCGCGGTTGGCGCGGTGCAGGATCCCGAGGGGCACCAGGAACAGCGGGACCACGGCCGGCGCCCAGGCGTAGGCGGCCACGAAGAGCACGCCGAAGCAGAGGTTGACCGCGGTCACCAGCAGGCAGGGGACGACGCCCGGCACCATCGTGGCGACGACCTGCCGGAGCGGCTGCTGGCGGTTCAGGTAGACGACGATGGCGAGCGCCAGGTAGTTGACCAGCCAGCCGGCCAGGATGGCGAGGAGCAGCCCGGGGATGTCCCGGACGGAGGGGATGGCGCTGGTGCGCACCGAGACGAACACCAGGCTCGCCACGGCCGCGGTGCACATCCACTGGGCCACGTTGAAGCAGGCGACCACGGTGGGGACGCGCAGGAGCCGCTCCGAGACCGCCTTGGCCACCCCGACCACGAGCACCGCCCCGAGCCCGGGAAGCACGAAGACGAGCGGCGTGAGGACCGCCTCGAAGAGGTCGAACGAGTTCGCCTCGTCGACGTGGACGAAGCGGCCGCCCCGGAGCTGGTACCGGAGCTCCAGGGTGCCGGCGACGACGAGCGCGCCGAGGAGGGCGCCGATCGTTGTGACCGACAGCGGCGTGAGCGCCGGGACGCCGGCGGTCCCGGCAGCGCCCAGCGCGGTGCCTGCGACCGCCAGCAGGGCTGAGAGCAGCGGGACCGAGCGGGGAACGGCGCCGCTGGCCGGCGCCGTTCCCCGCGACTCCTGCCCGGGCGCGGTCAACCGCTACTCCCAGGCGCCGTACCAGGCCGAGCCGTACCAGCTGTTGCCGTACCAGGCGTTGGCCTGGCGCCAGTTGCTCCCGCCCCAGTCGTTGCCGGCCCAGGTGAGCCGGTACCACCGCGAGGTGTACCAGCCGGTCGAGTACCAGGTGTCGCTCGACCAGGCGCCGACGGTGTAGCCGAGCGGGTCCCAGAGCAGGAGCTGGGCGGTGAGCAGGCCGCCGAGCACCAGCCCGAGCGTGCCGCCGAGCAGGTCGTCGGTCTTGACCCGCACGGTGCCGCGCGAGAGGTGGAACGGGCCGAGCCCGCTGGAGCGCGCAAGGCCCTGGTTGGCCATGCCCGGCGGCGCGGCGAAGGCGGCCGCGTTCGCGTCCACCAGGCCGGTCCCGACGGCCATCGGGTCGGCCGTCACGGTGGCCCTGGTGGTGGCCATGAGCGCGTGCTTGAGCCGGTCCGGGGACATGCCCGGGTTGGCCTCGAGCACCAGGGCAGCCACGCCGGACACCACGCCGGCGGCCATGGAGGTGCCGCTGCCCTTGCGGTAGGCGCCGTCGACGTAGACGGGGAACTGCGTGTCGATCGCGCTCCCCGGGGCGCGCAGCGAGATGACGTGCCCGCCCGGGGCGGTGACGTCGGGCTTGGCGACGCCGTCGGCCGCGGTCGGGCCGCGGGAGGAGAAGTCGGGCAGCAGGTCGTCGGCCAGGCCCACCGTGCCGTTGTCGTCGACCGCGCCGACGGTGAGCACGAAGGGGTCGTCAGCCGGCTTGGAGATGGTGCTCGGGCCGGGCCCGCGGTTGCTGGCCGACACCACCACCGCGATGCCGGCGTCCCAGGCCCGCTCGACCGCGTAGTTCAGCGGGTCCACCGTGGAGGACTGGGTGGAGTCGGTCCCCAGGGACAGGTTGAGCACCCCGATGCCGTAGCGGTCCTTGAACGACACCACCCACTGGATGGCGGCGAGCACGTTGCTGACGTCGGCGGCGCCGTCCCGGCCGGCGATCTTGACCGCCAGGATGCGCGCCCCGGGCGCGGCGCCCTTCCACTTGCCCGCGGACGAGGCGCCGTTCCCGGCGATGGTGCCGGCGACGAACGTGCCGTGCCCGTAGGAGTCGGCGCAGCTCGGCTCGCCGGACAGGTTCACGCAGGGCGAGGCCTGGCCGGTGAGGTCGTCGGTGACCTGCACCAACCGGCCGTGCAGGTCGGGCACGTCGGCGACGCCGGTGTCCACGACCGCCACGGTCACGCCGCTGCCGGTCACCCCGGCCTGCCACACCATGTTTGCGCGCACGACTTGGGGGTAGACCGAGCGTGGCGTGGACGGAGGCGGGGCGGCCAGGGTGGCCTGGACGTGCATGCGGCCGTCGTGCGAGACGGCCCGCACGCCGCGCGTGCGGGCCAGCTTCGGCACGGCGCCGGCGGGCAACGTGGCCGCGAACCCACTGACGATCGGGAGCGGCCGGGTGACCCGGCCGCCGAGCTGGGCCACCGCGCGCTCGGGAGCGCGGTGGCTGACCCCGGCCTGCTTCTGCACGATCACGCGGACGGCGCCGCCGGCAGCGGTGGGCAACGGGCCCACCAGCGCGGCACCACCGGGAGCCGTGGTCCCGGTGGTGGCCGGCCGGGCATGGCCGGGCACGGCGGCCAGGACGAGCAGGCCGGCGAGGACGAACACGATCACGGCGTCGAGCCGTGACGACGATGGGCGACAGGTCTCCACGCCCTACCTCCTGTACTCGATACGCACACGAACACCGACGTGACGGCCCCGGCAAGGCAAGACCGTCTGGATGTGGCCGATGGCCACGGCCACCGCACAGCGTCGTGGCCGGCACGCGGCGTTCGCCTGCGCGGGCACGGTCGGCAGCCCCCTGCCCCCCACCGCGGTCACCGGTGGGCGGCTCGAACCGTCAACGGGTCATCGGTCCCCAACCCCCTGCACCACAACGGGACCGGGTGCCGCGCGAAGGCGGGCCAGGGCGGGGAAATCGGCAACCCGGGACGCTGAGAGCGGGAGCATATACCTTGGAACGTCAAAAGCTCGTTATCGCCCTGCTGTTCTCAAGGCGAGTATCTCAAATCTAGTGTGAATTACTGACGAAAAACTCAACACCATCGCAATTTCATTGCAAACCCGCAGGATGCCGCTCGACCGCAGGATGGACCCGCGCCGCCCACCGCGGTGGGCGGCGCGGATGGGCTCAGGTCGCCCTCGGCCGACGGGTCAGCTGCGCCAGTTCTGCCCGGCACCCAGCGCCGCGGCGAGCGCCGCGAGCACACCGACGAAGTACAGGATCCGTGCGAAGCGGTTTCTCATCGCCTCTCCTTGACGAAGTACAGGATCCGGGCGAAGCGGTTTCTCATCGCCTCTCCTTCGCACCGAGCAAACCACGTCCCGGTTCGGCCGCTCTTAGGCCTGCTCACGTGATTTGCGTAGCCTGCGGCCTCTACGGCCCTTGTCCGCTTACTATACGTTGTGAGGGCGCGGGGATGGCAAGCGACGGTCAGGCGGGATGCAGCGTGTGGATGATGGTCGTGGTGGCGCTGGGCGCGCTCCTGGTCCCCCTGACCGGCGGCCGGCTGGGCGCCCTGGCCGAGTTCCGGCTCGGGCAGGTCTGGACGCTCCCGGCGTCGCTCGGGCTGCGCATCCTCGCCGAGGAGCTCCCGGGGCTGCCCGGCGGGGTGCGGGGTGGGCTGCTGGTGGCCTGCTACCCGATCGCCGGGTTGTTCGTGCTCGCCAACCGGCGCCTCCCTGGGATGGTGCTGGTCGGGCTCGGGGCCACCCTCAACGCGCTCGCCATGAGCGTGAACGGCGGGGTCATGCCGGCTTCCCTCGCGGCGCAGGCGGCGGCGGGCATCCGCACCGAGGGCGGCGAGTTCGCGAACTCAGCCGTCGTCCCCCATCCTCGCTTGGCGTTCCTCGGCGACCTGTTCTCGATCCCGGCGTCGTGGCCGCTCAGCAACGTCGTGAGCATCGGTGACGTGCTCGTGGTGGTGGGCGCGGTCTGGGGGATCCACCGCATCTGCCGGTCGAGGCCGGCCGCCGAGGCCTCCTGACCCGCTGCCCGGCGACCTGGCTAAGCACCTGCTCAGAAGTCCTGTCCGTAAGGGCTCGCCGCTCTACAACATTGGCATTCCAGAAGGAGCCTGCCCAGGCCAGACGGGTCGAGCTTGCACAAGTTATCGAGCGGCGGGCCCTAACTTGACGGGAAGGCCCTGGTCGCTGACCCGGGTATGGGCAGAACTTCTGGTGACCTGCTTAGCGCTGGAAGGCGCGGCTCCCGTTCAGCTCGGGGATGAAGGTGCGGGGCGCGAGGTCGCGCTGCATTGCGAAGGTGGCCGCTTCAAGCTTCGAGTGCATCTCGAGCTTCTGCAGGATGTTCTGCACGTGGGTGCGGACCGTATGGGGGCTGATGAACAGCTCACGGCCGATGCGGGCGTTGTTCCAGCCGCGGCCGAGCAGGGCGAGCACCTCGCGCTCCCGGGGCGACAGCCGGTTCAGCGGCGAGTCGGTGGCTCGCTCGCCGAGGTCGAGCAGGCGTCGGAACAGGTCGGGCAGCATGGCCCGGGGGACCACGCCCTCGCCGTCCAGCGCCGCCTGGACCGCGCGCAGCACCGTGCGGGTGCCGCTCTTCTTGCCCACCACGCCGACCGCGCCCGACCGGATGGCCGCGAGCAGCAGGTCCAGGCCGATCTCCTGGGTGAGCAGCATGACCCTGGTCTCAGGGAGCTGGTCGAGGACGGTCTCGACCAGCGTCGGTCGCGAGGCCAGCGCGAGGTCGGCGTCGACCACGACGAGGTCGGGCCGCAGGCGCCCGACCGCGCCCACGACCTGCGCGGCCGAGGAACCGGAGCCGACGACGTCGTTGCGCCCGTCGCGCTCGATCAGCGCTTCGAGCGCCTCGTTGAACAACGGCTGGCAGTCCGCCAGGAAAACCCGGGCCATCGTCCCTCCATGCCGCCAGCCCACCGTGGTGCCGCCTGTGACGGCCGCGCGGGCCTCCGGCCTGTAAGGGTGGCGCATTGCCAGACCACACTCGTACGGCAGCCGCAGTACCTGGTGGTACGGCAGCTAACCGAAAACCGCGGTGGGGCTTGCCAGGCAGGGCGCGGTGAGACGTCCGATCCAGGTCCGACCCGCAGGAAGCTCGGGGCAGCCTCGGCGGGTAGCGTCCTGCGATGGACCTGGGAGGGCAAGTAGTCAATTCTCCGGATGAGTGGCTTGCTGCAACTGCCGTACTCTTAATGCCGACATCGCGACCGGACGGCCGCAGCGGCCAGAAGGTTCGCCGTCACCGTCGCACGACCATGGGTCCCGGTTCCCGCGTGCTCGCGCACGCGGAGCCCATCGGAAGGTGTGCAGTGATGCAGTTGAGTGATGACGACCGCGGGGCAGCGCCGCTGGCACTGCTCGCCCACGAGGTCATGCGCCGCCTGGCCGCTGTCCGGGTTCTCACCGAGGCCATCGAGTTGACCGCGGGCAGGGGCGATGACCCGCGTCCGCTCGCCGGGCGGCTCGCCGGCGAGGTCGGCGACCTCGAGCGGCTCGGCAGGCACGTGCTCGACGCCCACCGCCAGGAGCGGCGCGAGGACGCCGACGTCCTGGCGATCGCCGCCCAGGCCGCCGAGACGGTCCGCGCAGGCGTGCGGGCCACCGTCCAGCTGGAGGGCGCCGGGCCCCTGTGGGCGGTGACCGACACGGTCCTGCTCCGCCAGGCCCTCGAGAACCTGATCGAGAACGCCCATCGCCACGGCGGCGGCAGCCCGGTCGAGGTGGTCGTCCGGCGCTCGTCCGGCAACGGCATCGAGGTGCTGGTGATGGACCGGGGGCCGGGGATGGGCAAAGCCAGGCGCAGGCGCGACAGCAACGGGCTGGGCCTCGCCCTGGTGCGCCGCTTCGCCGAGGAGACCGGCACCGGCATGCTCACGGCCAGCCGGGCCGGGGGCGGCACCGTCGTCCGCCTCGAGCTGCCAGCCGCGGGCCGGCCGGCGTTGAGCTCGCACACGAACGCGTTGGCTACCGCGGAGACCGAGTTGGAGGCGGGATAATGGGGGGCACGATCACGCTGGTGCTGGCCGACGATCACCAGGTCTTCGCCGAGGGCCTCAGCATGGTGCTCGACGCCCAGGACGACCTGCGCGTCCTCGGGGTGGCGGCTGACGGCGCCGAGGCGCTGGCCCTGACCGATCTGTACGCGCCGGCCGTGCTGCTGCTGGACGCGCACATGCCGCGGACCGACGTGACCAGCGTCCTCCGCGAGGTCAAGGAGCGCGCCCCGGGCACCAAGGTGCTGGTGCTGTCGGCCGACACCTCCGACGTCACGGTCGCGGCGGTGGTCGCTGCGGGGGCTGACGGCTTCCTGGCCAAGGACACCTCAAGCCTCCGGGTCGCGGCCGTGATCCGCACGCTCGCCGACGGCCGCGGGGGCCCGACCACCTCGACCGCTCCGCCCCAGCCCACTCGCGACCCGGCCGTCGACCTGCTGGTGCGGACGCTGAGCGCCCGCGAGCGCGAGATCCTCGGCTACCTGGCCGCCGGGTACTCCAACCGCAGGATCGCCGAGCACTGCTTCCTGTCGCTCAACACGGTCCGCACCCACGTCCAGAACGTGCTCGTCAAGCTCGGGGTCCACTCCAAGCTCGAGGCGGTCGCGTTCGCCCTCGAGCACCGCGTGGTCCCCGCGGCGGCGACGAGCTGGGGAGGGGCCAGCCGGCAGGCCTGAGAGGAGGGCGGCGCTCGTCGCCCTCTGTCGTTCGCGGCGGCCGGAACTGACCCGCGGTCCTGTGTCCATGTGGGGGGAGCTCGCTCCCCCCACGGCCCCCCAAGAGCGCCTGTGCCAGCTCTCTGGGGATCCGTTGGTCCACCAGTACACGCTCCCCCCACGGCCCCCCAAGAGAGCGCCTGTGCCATGGTCGGGCGGATCCCGCCGCTGCGATGACCCCTGCTATGCGGGGTTGGTTGGCGACATGTAAGGTTGTAATCGTCAAGTATTCGCCCCGGGAGGCAGGCCCCGGCGCGTGGGGCCGGCCCGACGACAAGGAGCACCTGGCCTATGAGTGACCCCCCAGCCATCGTCGCCGAGGGCCTGCGCAAGTCGTTCGGTGAGGTGAAGGCGCTCGACGGCGTCGACCTGGCCGCCCCGGCCGGTACCGTGCTCGCCCTGCTCGGACCCAACGGGGCCGGCAAGACCACCGTGGTGCGCATCCTCACCACCCTGCTCGACCCCGACGGCGGGCAGGCCTGGGTCGCCGGGTTCGACGTGGTCAGGGAGGCCGCCCGACTGCGTTCGGTCATCGGCCTGGCCGGCCAGTACGCTGCCGTGGACGAGAACCTCACCGGGCGCGAGAACCTCCAGCTCGTCGGCCAGCTCTACCACCTCGGCGGCGCAGAGGCCACGCGGCGTGCCGACGCGCTGCTCGAGCGATTCGACCTCACCGGTGCCGCCAACCGCACGGTCAAGACCTACTCGGGCGGCATGCGCCGCCGCCTCGACCTCGGCGCCAGCCTCGTGGGCCGGCCCCAGATCCTGTTCCTGGACGAGCCGACCACCGGGCTCGACCTCCGCAGCCGGATGAGCCTCTGGGAGGCCATCCGGGAGCTGGTCGGCGACGGCACCACCCTGCTGCTCACCACCCAGTACCTCGAGGAGGCGGACCGGCTCGCCGACGACATCGCGGTGATCGACGGCGGCCGGGTCATCGCCGAGGGCAACGCCGACGAGCTGAAGGCCAAGGTGGGCGGCGACCAGCTCGAGGTCCGGGTGGCCGACCTGGGGCAGGCACCGGCGGCGGCCCACGCCGTCGCCGCGCTCGGCTCGGGAGCGCCCAAGGTCGCGGCCGACTCGGGGGTGCTCACCCTGCCGATCGGAGGGGGCACCTCGGTCCTGCCCGAGGTCGTCCGCCGGCTCGACGCCGAGGGGATCGCCATCTCCGACCTGGCGCTGCGCCGGCCGACCCTGGACGACGTGTTCCTGGCCCTCACCGGCCGGGCCGCCGAGGAGGCTGCGGCCGACGACGAGCCGCCACCGCCGGGACGGGGCCGTCGGCGTCCCGCGAGGAGCGCGGCATGAGCGCGGCCACGATCACCTCCCAGCGCCACTCGTCGCTGTACTGGACGGTGGCCGACGCCGCCGCCGTGACCAAGCGCAACCTGCTCCGCTACGTCCGGGTCCCCACCCTGCTGCTGTTCTCCACCATCCAGCCGGTCATGTTCGTGCTGCTGTTCGTCTTCGTGTTCGGTGGCGAGATCACCATCCCGGGGGTCGCCTACGTCGACTACCTCATGCCCGGCATCTTCGTGCAGACGGTGGTGTTCGGCTCCACCCAGACCGGGGTCGGGCTGGCCGAGGACCTCTCTCGCGGCATGATCGACCGCTTCCGGTCGCTGCCAATGGCCCGCTCGGCGGTGCTGGCCGGTCGGACCCTCTCCGACACCGTGCGCAACCTGTTCGTGGTCCTGCTGATGACGGTGGTGGGCACGCTGGTCGGCTTCCGGTTCCACGCCGGGGTGCTGGCGGCGCTCGCCGCCATCGCACTCGCCGTGCTGTTCGGGCTCGCGTTCAGCTGGATCTCCGCGTTCATCGGCCTGGCCGTCCGCGACGTCGAGTCGGCCCAGGCGGCCGGGTTCGTCTGGGTGTTCCCGCTGGTCTTCGCCAGCTCCTCGTTCGTGCGGGTGGGGAGCATGCCAGGGTGGCTGCAGGGGTTCGCCAAGGTCAACCCGATCACCAACACGGTCAACGCGCTGCGCGCGCTCTGCCTGGGCGGACCCACCACCAGACCGCTGCTGTACTCGCTGGCCTGGATCTTCGGGATCCTGCTGGTGTTCGTGCCCCTGGCCGTGAACCGCTACCGGCGCGCCGCCGGGTAGCATCCGCCAGCGCGACGGCCGGGCCCGGAGCCCGCCTCCGGCCCGCACGCGTGCCGCCAGATGGGTTTGGCGCTGCCCGTGCCGGTGTAGGCCTACGTACCGAACCTGCCAGAAAGGAGCCGGCCAGGTCATGGACGCCGCCAAGCTGCTCAAGCAGGACCACCGGGCCGTGGAAGCCCTCTTCCGCCAGTTCGACCGCCGGCACGACCACGAGAAGGAGAGCAGGCCATGAAAGGAAAGTCGGGAATCGCCCTGGGGCTGGCCATCGGCTACGTGCTCGGCACGAAGGCGGGCCGGGAGCGGTACGAGCAGTTGAGCGCGTCCGCCAAGCGGCTGACCGAAAACCCCAGCGTGCAGCGGCTCCAGGAGGAGGTTGGCTCGCTGTTCTCCGCCTCCAAGAGCCGGGCCTCGACCACCATCGAGGGCAAGGTCACGCAGGTCGCCGACAAGGCGGCCGCCAAGGTCAGCACGGCGCGCGCGAGCGCGACCGGCACGGGCACGACCGGCACCACCGGCACCGCCGGCACGACCGGGACCGCCCGCAAGAGCAGCCCCTCGTCGAGCAGCAGCACGGCGCCGACCACGAGCGGCAGCGGCGGCAGCGGCCGTTAGCTGAACTGATCACGCGGCGCGCCCCGCCGTTCGGACGACGCCAACGGCCGGCCCCACTTCGGGGCCGGCCGTTCTCGGCTCGGGGGCTCGGCCCTTTGCGGGCTCGGCCCTTGTCCTGGTCCCCGCCTACCCTTGGCGGTGAGCCGTCTCGGCTCGGGGGCTCGGCCCTTTGCGGGCTCGGCCCTTGTCCTGGTCCCCGCCTACCCCTTGGCGGTGATGGGGGTCTCGGCCACGTAGTCGGCGGCGTGGGCGTCGCGCTCCCCCATCGGCGTGTCCGGGCCGCGGGTGGTGTCCTTTCTGGTCTGCAGCTCCATCTCGGCGTTCAGCTCGGCACCCACCAGGACCACGAACGCCGACAGGAAGAGCCAGAACAGCAGGATGATGACCGCGCCGAGCGAGCCGTAGGTCTTCGAGTAGTTGCCGAAGTGGCTCGCGTAGAACGAGAACCCCATCGACCCGGCCACCCACAGGACGGTGGCCACGACCGAGCCCCAGCTCACCCACTGCCACTTCGGGTCGTCCCGGTCCGGCGCCAGCCGATACACCGCGGCGAGGCCGACGACCAGCAGCAGAGCCAGGAACGGCCAGCGCAGGATGCCGACGATCGTGCCGCCGATCGAGCCGAACACGTGGTCGATGAGGACCGGGAGCACGACGATGACGCCCAGCGCGATCGCCATTGTGAGGATGGCGCCGAGCGTCAGCAGCAGCGCGAGCCCTCGCAGCTTGAGGAACTTGCGCGACTCGGGCTCGTCGTAGGCGACGTTGATCCCGGTGATCAGCGCCTTCATCCCGCTCGACGCGCTCCATAGGGCGGTCAGGATCCCGAGCCCCACACCGAGGCTGAGGCTGCTGCCCGCGGTGCCGGTGAGCGTGGTGAGCTGGTCGGTGACCAGCGTCCGGGACCCCTCCGGGATGATCGAGGCCAGGTTGTTGACCTGGGCCCTGACGTCGTCGGGCTCGGCGACCAGGCCGTAGATCGAGACAAGGGCGATGAGGGCCGGGAACAGCGACAGCATCGCGTAGAAGGCCACGCCCGCCGACAGCAGCGGCACCTTGTCGTCGCGGACCTGGTTCTTGACCCGGATGAGGATGTCCCGCCAGCCCTGCTCGGGAATGACCTGGGGGCTGTCGGCCGCCCGGCCCCGGCTGCCGGCGGCCGGCGGCACCGGGCTGTGGCCGGCCCAAGGGCCATTGGCGCCGACGTTTGGCGACTCCCGCTTGCCGGCCGCGGCCGGCACGCCGTTCGTCGACCCGCGGCCGTCGGCGCCATGGTTCTGCCTGGCCGCCGTCTTTCGGCCGACCAGCACGGCCGCCCCCACCACGCCGAGCCGGGCCAGGCGCCTGCCCCCTCCTCGCCGCCGCAGCCTGGTCGTCCGCACCACCTTGCTCATCCCGAAGTTCCTCCCCCGGTCACCCAACCAACCATGGTGGTCCACACTAGGTTGTGATCTCCCTCGGTTGTGATCTCCCTCGGTTGTGATCTCCCTCGGTTGTGATCTCCCTCAGTTGTGATCTCCCTCGGACGGGCATCTGAATCGACCAGTCAGCGCTTTTTGGAGCAGTGAGCCATGGCCAACCGCGAAGCAACCGGAGCTCTCCCCCCCGACGAGCAGACCACCCGGGCCGGTGCGCCGGTCTCCCGGCGTGACCTGCTCAGGCAGGCCGCCGTGGGCGCAGGCGCCCTGGGGCTCTCAGCCCTGCTGGCCGCCTGCACCGGGGACGGCTCGGGCTCGGCCGGGCCGGGCCCGGCTGCTGCGCCCGGCTCGATCGGCACCATCGGCAGCGGCAGCGCGCAGCTCTCCCTGCTCGGCGCCCAGAGCCAGCTCCAGACCGGCAAGGGCCTGTACACCTTCGGCCTGTCGACGGCGGACAACCGCCTGGTGACCGGCGGCCACCCCGAGGTGTGGACGGCCAGGGACGAGACCAGCAAGGCGGCGGGCCCGTTCCTGGCCGAATGGTTCACCATGGACGCCTACGACAAGACGGGCGACAAGTCCCCGCGGTCGGACCTGAAGGGCTTCTACGCGGCCGAGATCGACTTCCCGACCGCCGGGAACTGGCTGGTCGCGACCACCATCGACGCCGGCGGCGGCCAGCGCGGCGTGGCCAGGGGCGCGGTCCCGGTCGCCGCTGAGGTGCCCGGAGCGGTCGGCAGCAAGGCGCTCGCGGCGGCCACGCCGGTGGCCACGGGCAAGGCCGGCCTGGCCAAGATCTGCACCCGCGACCCACCGTGCGACCTGCACGCCATCTCCCTGGACCGGGCGCTCGCGTCGGGCAGGCCGACGGTCGTGAGCTTCTCGACGCCGCTGTTCTGCTCCAGCCGCATGTGCGGGCCGGTCGTGGACGAGCTGCTGGTGGTCGCCGACGAGGTGCGCCCCGCCCGGGCCAACCTGATCCATGTGGAGATCTACCCGGACCAGAAGGTTCCCGACAAGCCGGTGCGCGCCTTCGTGCAGTGGGGCTTCCAGTCCGAGCCGTGGACGCTGGTGATCGACGGCAAGGGGATCATCCGGGTCCGCTTTGAGGGCCCGGTGACCGCCGCCCAGGTCGAGGACGCGCTCCGTCCCCTGCTCCGCTGACCCGGGCGGCGGGGATGCTCAACCGTTGCCGATGTCTTATGCCTTCTTGCGTCCGCTTGGCGCGCTGCTCCAGGGAGCAGCCCGGTACAGGATCGGGGTGGCCCGCAGGGTGGTGCGGTAGGCGGCGAGCAGTCCGTCCAGCCGGGTCGGCGGGACGGCGGCACGCATCTTGCTCATGCGCCCGGCCTGGCGCGCTCGCCTGGGGCCGGGTCCCGCCGAACGGTGTCCCTCACCCGCTGGGTTCGGGGGCGGGATGACCGGTCGCGAAGCGGCCGGTCCTGCTTGCCCACCGACGCCGGGCCCGAGGAGGGCGGCGCGGTGGTGGGTGGTGCGGGGCGGCCGCGTGGGGGTGGGCCGCCGCTTGGCCTGCGTGGGCGTGGGGCCGCGCCGAGTGCGGGTGGCAGGGTGGAGGCCGGCGCGGCGGGTGGGCTTGTGCCGCACCGTGGGGGCGGTGGGGGCGATGGCGCGCTGGCCGACGTTCTCGGCCGCGGCATGATCCCGGTCGGCGCTGTGGCCGCAGGCGGGGCACCACGCCCAGGCGTGCCCGGCCTTGCTGCCGGGAGCCCGCAGATGCCGCAGGCGGTGGCCGCAGCGGGGGCACAACGCCGAGGTCCCGCGCGCGGTCACGGTCACCACCCCAAGCCCCACCGCGCACGCGGCCTGCCGCGTGGAGGCGGCGACCTTGCCGCGCAGCGCCAGCGAGCAGCGCTCGTTGGTCCGTCTGCCCAGGCCGCGATGCTCCAGGGTCTTCAGGTCCTCCAGGGCGATGGCCTGGCAGCCGGCCGCCAGGGCCTGCTCGACGAGCCACCGTGCGGCCAGGCGGGCGATCTGGTCGTTCAGGTTGGTCTGTGCGGCCTGAAGGTCCGCCAGCTCGGTGTGGGCGCGGGCCAGCAGCGCGGCAAGCCCGGTCCGGCGGGGGTCGTGGGCAGCCAGGCCGCCGGCCAGGCGCTGGTAGTGGTCGGCCTTGGCCTGCACCCTGGCCCGATGGACGCCAGCGCGGCGGGCGCGGCCTTGCAGGACCCCGGCCTGAACATACAGCGGGCGGCCGTCAACGGCTGCGGCCTGGCCGCGGCCGTCCTCGCCGGGGTGGCCGACAGCACGCACCACGGTGGCCGACAGCAGGCGACGCACGCCCCAGTCCACCGAGAGCACCCGAGCAGGCCGCTCGTCGTCGCCAAGCAGCGGCCGCGGGGCGGGCAGGGTGACCGTGACATCTGCGCGGGCGGTCGCCGTATCCGTCACGCGCAGGGTTGGCGGGGAGCACACCCCGACCTGACAGCGGGCGGGGACCGGGACGGTGAGCCGGTGCCAGGACCAGTCTGTCGCCGTGGCCGGGCGTGCCAGCAGCGGCAGGAGCAGACGGACCACCAGGACCGCTCCTGCCTGACGCGGGGTGGGGCGGCGGCGGGGTGGCTGCTCGTCGGCCTCCAGCACTCCGGCCTGCTTGCGCCTTGCATAGCCCTGCTGCGCGGCCTTGTGCTGGGTCCGCCCGGCAAGACCGGCGTCCAACGCGGCGTGCGCGGCCTGCTCAGCGTCAGCCGCCACCGCGGTGAACAACTGCTGGTCTGCGACCGCGAGCGGGACCAGGGCGGGCACACGCGGCGCCTCGGGCTCCAGGGCAAACAGCGATGCGGGCAGCCCATCGCCATGGTCGAGGCGTCGGCCGATCCGGCGGCGCATCGCGGTGCCCGACACCACATCCGGGCAGTCGGCCGGGAGCCCGCCGGCCAGCAGCACCGCGCAGGTCCGCAGCCGGTGTGCGGCGGAGCGGAGCTGCCTGGCGGCCAGCTCCGCGCCCATCCAGCCCACTCGCGAGGACGCCTTGACACCCGCCGGCAGCGGGGCTGGGCCCCACAGCTTGGCGGCGGCCTTGTAGCCCTGCAGCGGCAGCAGGCTGCCATCCGGGGCCCGGCTGGTGCACAGCATCTCGACCGAGACCCCATCCCAGTGGGCGTCCAGCACCCGCTGCCCGCACTCGGCGACCAGCGCGGCCAGGAAGGCGACCCGCTCGGTGAGCACCCGGGCAGCCAGCGCCTCGCCGGTGGCCTCATCGATCCCGCGCGTCACCCGGCAGGTCGCCGTCCGCTGCAGTCCCGCGTCCCGCACCGCCGGTCCCTCCCCCCGCGGGCCGTCCCGCCTGGTCGTCTTCCCTGATTCTTGCTGCCGCCTGCGACATCAGCCCGGCGTGGTGCCCCCACCCCCACCCGGGGCGGCGCGTTCCAGCAGCCGCTGCCTGGCCGCTGCCGAGCGCTGCCCGCAGACCCGGCCGGCAACCACCGCGACCAGCTCCTCTCCCACCGACCCGCCCGTCTTGGGGTGGATCACCCGCAGCGCGCAGCCCCGCCCGACCAGCAGCTGCCCGACCCAGACCACTCCGAAGCGGGCCAGCCGGTCCTCGTGGGCCACCCCCACCTGCCCGACCCACCGTCAGCGACCCGCCCCAGCAGACGAGCAAGGCCCGCCGCGTCCCGACAACCCCGAGCCGGCACCGGTGACGACCCGCTCCACCACACCGCCGCCCGCAGCGGCCACGGCGCGGATCTCAGCCTCCTGTGCGGCCAGCGACGAGACCTGACCGCCCCGTCCCGAGATGCGCGCGCAGCCCAGCACCACACCGGGCGTGGCCGGCCCGCTGCCTTGGAGCCCACCCAGCAGCACGCCCAGCGCTGACTGCGTGAACCGGCGGTCCCCACGGGCGTTGACCCGCTCCGCGCTGACCCGCCCCTCGGCCTCCCACCGCCGGAGTGTGCCGGGGCCCACGCCCAGATACGCCGCAGCCCGTGACACCGGGAACCGCTTCCCCATGCCACCAAGATCAAGCAGAACACCAGTCAACAGTTACCCACCCTGGCGCTGGTCGTCTGGCTCCACCGGGTTGGTCGGCGTGCTCGGCGCGAAGCGCCGGCCGCCACCGACCGCCCGGCGGTACAGCGGCGGGGCGAGCGTGCGCACGATCGGGACGAGCACGTACAGGCGGGGCACGTACCGCTCGGCCTTGCGGTGCAGGCCGGCGTCCACGATCGCCTCGGCCACCTTGTCCCCGGTGGACACCATCCAGCGGGTGAGGCGCCGGGCCACCAGTTCCCGTTGGGGGAAGCCCTCGGTGGCGACGAAGCCGGGCAGGACCAGGCCGACGTGCACGCCGTGCTTGCGCTCCTCGAGGTGGAGCGCCTCCGTCCAGCCGACCAGGGCGAACTTGCTGGCCGAGTAGTCCCCGATCGAGGCGCGGGCGACCCTGCCGGCGACGCTGGCCACGTTCACGATCGCGCTCGGCGCCGAGCGGCGCAGCAGCGGCAGCAGCGCCTCGGTCAGCCGGACCTGGCTGTCGAAGTTGATCGCCATGGTCGACTGCACGCCTGACCAGCCGCTCTTGCCGAAGCTGCCATGGCCGGGCGCGCCCGCGTTGTTGACCAGGAGGTCGAGGCGGCCGTGCTCGCGCTCCACCGCCTCGGCGACGCGCGCAGGGGTGTCCGGGTCGGTCAGGTCGGCGGCGAGCACGGTGGCGCCGCCCAGCTCGGCGGCGAGCGCCTCCAGGCGCTCCCGCCTGCGGGCGACCAGCACCAGGTGTGCGCCCGGCTCCCTGGCCAGCCGGCGCGCGGTCGCCGCGCCGATCCCGCTCGAAGCACCCGTGACCAGCGCGATCATCACTAATCCTCCAGTTCAGCGTGAACCTTTGTCGGCCCTCAGCTCTGGCGCAGGCCGCGGGCGGCCAGGTCGTCGAGGATCCGCTTGGTGACCTCGTCCACCGGGCCCATGGCATCGACGTGGATCAGCAGGCCGCGCCGGTCGTAGTAGTCCACCACCGGCCTGGTGTCGTTGACGAAGGACTCGAGCCGGCGCTGGATGGCGTCGTCGTCCTCGTCCTCGGCCCGGTCCTCCTTCTTGGCCCGCACGGCCAGCCTGCGGAGCAGCTCGTCCTTGGTGATCTCGAAGTTGAGGGCGGCCTGCAGCGGCATGCCAAGCTCGGCCAGGCGCCGGTCCAGGGCCTCGGCCTGCGGCACGGTCCGCGGGAACCCGTCGAGCACGAAGTCCTCGGCGGCGTCGGGCTCGCTCAGGCGCTCGGTCACCATCGCGATGACGATCTCGTCGGGCACCAGGTCGCCGCGCTCCATGTACTCCTGGGCGACCCGGCCGAGCTTGGTCCTGCGCTCGGCGTTGGCCCGGAACAGGTCACCGGTTGCGATGTGCGCGCCGCCGAACTCGGCCGCGAGCCGCTTGCCCTGGGTGCCCTTCCCGGCGCCCGGCGGGCCCATCAGGACCATTCGCATGTGTGCACTCCCCTCGCTGACGCTCGCCGGCTTGGATGACAGGCGGCTCCCCCACCTGGTTCTGCCCCGTGGTGGTCGTCATCGAACAGGCGATGCGCCGCGCCGTTCCGTGCGTCCCCGACCTGCGCGGCAGCGACCGCGCCGGCATGCAACCATGCGCGCGGCCGGGTCGGCAACGCACCGGCAAGGCAGCTAGCGGCTCCCCAAGGAAGGCTTGCCCGTCGGCGCCTCGCACAGCGGATGTCGCCGCGGCGTGGGGCCATGGGAGCCCGGCGCCGACCGGGCAATCCTTGTCGGGGTCGCCACTACGGCATGGCGTAATAGCGGAGCTGCTGGTCCTGGCCGACCAGGCGCATGCCGGCCCGCTCCATCACCCGCTGGGACGGCAGGTTGGCGTGGGCGGTGTCGGCCTCGACCCGGTCGACGCCGGGCTGGGCGAGCGCCCAGCCCGCCAGCGCGCGCAACGCCTCGGTGGCGTACCCGTGCCCGCGGGCGCCTGGCGCCAGGCCGTAGCCGACGGTGACCACCCCTGCCGGCGTGGGCGGGCCATAGAACCCCAGGTCACCGACGACCGTGCCATCGTGGAGCACGAGCTGGTACACCCCGTACGGTCCGGGCTCCACCCCGGCGGTCACGGCCCGCACGAACCCCTCCACGGCGGTGATGGTCCCCTCGGTTGGGTAGCCCGCGGCCCACGGCCGCTCCGGGTGTGGCCTGCCCTCGAGCAGGTCGCGCGCCTCGTCCAGCTCGAGCTGGCGCAGACGCAGGCGCCGGGTTTGGATGCTGTGGGCCATGCGCCGACCCTACGCGCGCCCCGGCCGTGCGTTCAACGAGCACGGGCGGCCCGCCCGCGGTCGGCCAAGTCGCTGGCACCGGCGGGCCAGGGCCGGTATCCTTCCTTCGCTTTGCAACCTGGTGATCGTAGCTCAGTTGGTTAGAGCGTCGGGTTGTGGTCCCGAAGGTCGGGGGTTCGAGTCCCCTCGGTCACCCAACGGCAAACCCGCAGGTCAAGCACCATTCCGCGCCTGACGGACGGGCAACTAGACCAGCCCTTCTGGCGGCCCGGTCCGCGCTGGGTCCGTCTGGGCCGTGGCCCGGGCCGCAGCCAAGGCGGTCGTCCAGGCGATCCTGGCGGTCCCGGACGAGCGGTGCGCGGCCTGTCACGAGGCCAGCCGAGGACGTGACCAGAATGCTCGCCAGAATATTCTCTACAGCCTCAAGGCCGCCTACGGGCGGTGCCGCAGGCGGCCCGCCCTCGGCCGACATAGGAAGCCACCATCGATGGTGAATGCGGGTCGCGCCTTCAAGCGATGGGTGCTTGGCCCTCCTTTCCCAAGGACCAATTCATATCGTGAACCGGCCACCAGAGATTCTCTATGGCTTAAGATCGGCCTACGCACCGAGATCCCTGAGCACGGCCGGCAGCTATTCACTGGTACTCTTCAGCAACGAAATAGAGTTTGGCGTGAGTTTCGTAATTATGCTAGGCAAGCCAAGACGTACGACGATTCGGCACGCCGGGTTAAGGGCAGTTCGGCTGCGCTACTTCATTACTATGTCGCCCTAAATCTCGCCAAGGCCGAACTCTTGATATCCAGGCAGTCGGCAATTATGGGTACAGTCATAAGGCATGGGTTGTCATATCGCCCCACCGCAGCCCAAACGATTTCCGGCGACTTCCTAACAGTTCAGGATGGCGTCTTTCCATTGCTATATGAAAAGAGGACAGGTGTAACGCTGCCCACGGGAACACGCCTCCCGATCAAGCGCCTCTTGGCGAGTTGTCTCGAGATAGGTTGGGAATACGAGACGCTGGGCTTAGGGGAATCCCGAGTGGGCTCAGCGCTGCACGCGATGGGGTTCGATGACCAGCAAGCATGGTCGCTTTTTGCTATTGACCGAACCCTGTGCATAGACGATCAAAGCGTCACAGCACGTCTGTTCCGGCGGCACTATGAAGAGATATCACAGCCCGAGGAGTGGCGCGATAAGTTTGCAGTCAGCCGGCGCTTCTTCGCAGGCCGATTCCGTTTCTTTGAGAGCCGAAGAAGCCATCCTATCGCGTATAGTCCTCAAGGAGACATTCTACCTCCTGGCCTCATACCAGTACTAGATAACGTCTGGAACGCGCTTCATCTCATAATCGACGAACCGACTGTAGAAGCGTACGACGTTTTTCTCTGTCCGAGTCTATTCAAATCTCGAATGTTACCGATGCCAGCATCTCTAGCACGCTATGCCTTGATGTTCTACGTCTCCTCCCTGGTGAGATACAAGCCATCGCAGCTCGATCCGCAAACGTACGCAAGGCAGGCGTGGATTCTTGACTCCTTTACTGATCTGGCAGCGCCCTTACTCATCCGAGCTGCATTATCCGGCATAGAACAGGTCCCTCACGTCTACTTCTCCGAGGAGGCATTCCGTCTCTAACCCGGTGATGAAATACAGCTGTACTTCGAGGCATGGCCCACGGTTGTGTTCCCAAGGTTGTAGGTTCCAGTGCCATCGGTCCACTCCCACTCCATTCCCGCAGCTCAACGGCCGTTCTGCGTCTGACGCGTGGGCAGCTCAATTAGCCCGTCGCGCGGCTCGACCGGCGCTGAGTCCGTCCGGGCCTGGGTGCGGGCCGCATCCAGCCGGTCAGCCAGGTGCTCCAACGCGTCCGGGAACAGGTGCCCGTAGCGGTCCATCGTGACCTGGATCGAGCTATGCCCAAGATGCGCCTGGATCGCCTTCGGGTGAGCACCCTGCGCGATCAGCAGCGTCGCGCAGGTGTGGCGCAGGTCATGGAACCGCACCTGCTCGGGCAGGCCAGCGTAGCGCAGCGCGGGACGGAAAAGGCGCTGGTAGAAGTTGTTGTGGCGCATTGGGCCCCCCTTCGGGGCGGTGAACAGGAACGCGTCGGGCTCGTGCGGGCGGGCGGCCAGGTACGCGGCCAGCTCGTCACGCAGGAAGCGGGGCAGGCGGACGGTGCGCTCCGCGTAGGTCTTGGTCGGGCCGCTGAATAGGCGACCGCCGACCTCGCTGGCGGACTCCACGACGCGGACCGTGCCACGCAGCAGGTCGAGCCGCTTGACGCGCAGCGCCGCAATCTCCCCTGCCCGCAGGCCGGCGTAGGCCGCGAAGCGGACCATCGTGCCGTACGGCGGCGTGATCGCATCCGCCAGCCGCTCGATCTCGGCCGGTGACAGGAAACGCATCTCTCGCGACGGGCTGGGCGGGAGCCGAATGCCGGCCGCCGGATTGCGGACCAGCGCGCCCGCTTGGATGGCGGCTTCCAGCACGGCGAACAGCACGTAATAGGCGTGCTTCGCCCGGGAGGGCGACAGACCGCCACTCACGAGGTCGGCGTGCCAGCTACGGACGGCGAGCGTGTCGATCGAGGCGACCGCGCGGTTGCCGAACGTTGGCAGGACGTGGTTGTCGAGCAGCGAGCGATAGTCCTCGCGGGTCTTCGGCTTGAGGGTGACGGTGGTGGCATACCAGCGGTCCGCTAGCTCTCCCACGGTCGTCTGACCCTGCCGGGGATCGACCCACAGCCCTTGGAACTTGTCCGCCTCGACACGGCGGAGGAATCGCTCGGCGTCGACCTTGCGAGCGAAGCTCTTGGCGCGCTCGCGGCCGGTGGGGTCGCGGTAGCGGACACGCCAGCGCAGGCGGCCCTGACCCTGCCGCTTGCTCTTCAGGTCCTCGATGTAGCTCATCCAGCCCTACCCTGCCCGCCGCCGGACGGCCGGCTTCGGCGGGATGGAAGCTACCCACCCGCCGGCCCTCGGGCCGACCTCGACCCGGTTGGCCGCGATGTACTCGTCCACATCGGCCGAGTGGAAGCGGACGTAGCGGCCGAGCTTGTGGTAGGCGATGCGGTGCTGGGACACCAACCGGCGCACATGCCGAGGTGTCGTGTTCAACCGTGCGGCTACCTCCTCCATGGTCAACATGTTCTCCATGCTCACCTCCCCTCGGCGTGCTCAGCGCCAGTCGCGGTGCGCTGGGCGGTCGCCGGCCGGCCGTCGCCGTTCGGGTGGCCGGCCGCGGCCGGGTCGGTGGTGAACTCGGCCAGCAGCCGCTGCCCGTACCGTTCGCTCACGCCAGCGGCCCGGGCCAGGTCGGCGCCGGTCGGGGTCTGCCCGGCCGCACGCTGCGCCTCGTAGACGGCCCGGACCCGGGCGCGAGCGGCCACCTGGGCGCCCCGCTCCGGGCTTCCCGGCTTGGGTACGGGGTGGCCGCCCGAGCCGTGCGGGTGTGCGGGTGCGAGGCCGGCCTCGTGGTCGGGTAGCGGTGCGGGGCCGGCCTGCTGTGCGGCCACGGGTGCGAGCGGGTGGTCGGGTAGGCGCTGCCGCCAGCCGGCCTGCTGCATGAGCAGATGGGTGGTAAGCACCAGCGCGACCGGGGCCATCGCGAACACCAGCTGGGCGACCGGCCGGTCGGGGGCGTGGGCGACATTGAAGGCGACCGACGCGGCCGAGAACAGCGCGGCCAGCGCCCACGGGTAGGCGGCCTTGGCGGCGGCGCGTTTGGCGGCCAGCACGGTCAGCAGCGCGACCACGATGGTCCCGTCGATCACCACTGGCCACAGCCAGGCCAGGGCGGGCCGCACCCGGCTGTCCAGGGCCAGCTGATGCAGCGCGTCGTAGGAGAGGGTGAACGCGCCGCCGGCCAGCACGACCACCCCGGCGGCGCTCACGCGGTAGGTCCACCGGCCGTTCACAGCCCGCCCTCCTTGCTGCTGGAGCCGGGCCCGGCTGGCATGCTGCGGGGGTTGGCCAGGCCGGCCGTGCGGGCCGAGGCCAGCGTGCGGCCGATCTCTGCCGTATTGAGTCCGATGGCGAGCGCGGTGGTGGTGAGCGCGGTGGTGACCTCCTGGTCGTCGAGCAGGCCACCGGCGACGTAGCGGTAGACCTTGAACGCGCACCGGTTGAGGGTGCGGTTGCGGTGGCCGGGTGTGGCCCGGCCAAGGGCGGTGAGTTCGGCGGCCAGGACCTGGCGGCCGTAGGGGTCACCGCCCTTGGCCGGGCGCGGTTGACCGGCGGCCGGGTTGACCGGAGCCGGGATGCGGGCAAGCAGGGCGCGCAGGACCGCCGGGACCTCGGGCAGGGGGGCCTGGTCGGGGGGCCGCAGCCAGCGGTAGGTGCCGCCAGAGGCATGCCGGCTCGGCGGGGCGAGCACCACGCCGCCCCGGCCGCGCCAGTCCACGCAGGCGAGGCCGCGGGGTGGGCGGTTGCCCAGCCCGGTCGGGGCGAACCAGTAGTGCCAGCCACCGCCCCCCGTGGCCACCACCGGGCCGGGGAGCCGGAGCTCCGCCTCCTGTGCGAGCTGCCGCAGCGCCGCGAGGCCTGCGGGCCCGTCGACGTCGAGGGCGTCGAACACGATCCCGGTGGCAAGGCCGAGGTTCGCGTGGGGCCAGCGCCGCCACCAGCGTGCGAGCTGGGCCGGGTCGCAGGTCGCGTCGGTGCCGCCGTGGCGGGTCAGCGGATGCTTGGCCGGCCGGTCGCACGCCGGGCCGCGCGGGCAGGAGCAGGCCAGGGTGGCCCCGCCCGGGGCGGGGCGGGGCCAGTGGGCGGGGTAGACGGGGATGCCGGCCGCGGCGTAGCCCAGGGCGGCATCCAGCAGGGCGCTCATGCCACCCGGCCCTTCCTCGGGACCGTGGTGGCGGCGGTGACGACGGCGGCGCGGGCCTGCCAGGCGGCCTCCTCCTCTGCCTGGATCGCGGCCTGGGTAGCGAGGGCGGCCAGCCGGCGCATGGCCTTGGGGGTGCCCCATAGGGTGCCGTCGCCGACCCGGCTACCCGGCACCGGGAAGTCCCATTGGACCTCGGCGAACAGGCCGCTGGCGGCGACGAAGCCGTGGGCGCGCAGCTGGGTGTCGTCGGTCAGGTGCAGGTTGATGTTCACGATGCCTCCCCGGGCAGGGCGGGTTGGGAGTGCGCGGGTGCCGTGGGGTCGCGATCGGGCGGCGTGGCGGGCTGGACGGCGGTGACGGTGACCCGCCCGGCGCCGAAGGCTGCGACCAGATGGCCGAGGGCGGCGGCCTGGTCGCCGTCGAGCACGAGCCGGTGGTGTGGCGGGCGGGCCATCAGGGCACCTGGTGGCAGACCGGGCAGGCGCGGCGGCGGGCGCGCCGCTCGCACCGTGGCTGGGTGCGGGCGGTGGCGAGCTGGAACCCGCAGGTGGGGCAGGCGGCGACCCAGCGGCCGTGCAGCAGGTGCAGCGCTGGGGCCGGCCGGGGCCGGGTCGGGTAGGGTTGTGGGTGCATCAGGGGGGCCTCGCTTCCTGTGGTGCGCGAGGCCGGGACGGGTCACAGCCGCCCCGGCCTCACACCTGTGGCCGGGCTAGAACGGCGCCTCGTCGTTGAACTCACCCTTGCCCTTGGCCTTGGCGCCGTTGCCGGTGGTCCGCTCCGGCCGGGCGGTGGCCCAGCGCAGGCTCGGGGCGACCTCGTCGGCCTCGACCTCGACCACCGAGCGCTTGTCGCCTTCGGGGGTCTCCCAGCTGCGGGAGCGGAGCCGGCCGATGACCACCGCGCGGTCGCCCTTGGCGAGCGAGTCACACTGGTATCCAGTACGGATCTGGAAGGGTTGTTGGAGGCTTGTTGCTTGCCACTGAGAGTGGTGGGCTGGGTTGAGGGGGGCATGTGTTGGGGACCAGTGGCGCCGTGGCGTGCCGTGGCCG